>Ga0207421_10007152_pt1 | contig 11966 bp, 9 predicted proteins | sample SodLakKL_010_SED_4_FD_187542 | JGI IMG/M metagenome (GOLD analysis project Ga0207421, IMG submission 187542) | Alkaline sediment microbial communities from Lake Tanatar, Kulunda Steppe, Russia - 8KL_010_SED (SPAdes) (version 2) | ecosystem: Environmental > Aquatic > Non-marine Saline and... | reverse complement strand
CCTGGCCGTTGGTGAGCCTGACCCGGGCCACCTTGCGCAGCGCCGAGTTCGGCTTCTTTGGCTGAAGGGTTCGCACCAGAACGCACACCCCGCGCCGCTGCGGCGAGCCCTGCAGGGCCGGTGTGGCGGGCTTACCCTTCCGGGTCCTTCGACCCTTACGGATCAGCTGATTGATTGTAGGCACTCATTTCACCTCCTCAGACTATTCCCAAAAAATGCGCCACGCACCCGAGGGATGTATGGCGCCCGGCACTTCTCCCGATTCTGAGGTGCACACTCGAACTCCCGGTTAACACCACCTGTATCATATAAGATCGGGGCGATCCTGCCGCATCCTTATGAATCAATCCGCGATCGCTGCCGCCGCCGCTCCTACTGCTATACCGCAAACCCGGCCCAGCTGGGCCATCGAATCCACGTAGACGACGGGCACCGACTTGTCCTCACTCAGTTCGATCACCGGTCGCACTACTGCCTCCTCCGCGTCGCAGGCGATGTAAACCCTGACCGCCCGGTCATGTTCGAGAGCCTTTTTCGTCTCCTTCATTCCGACGACCCTCTTCGGGGCTGCCTGCAGCTCCTCAGGGGACATCTCAAACCTCCTCATCGCAGAAAGCATCATCAGTGCATCCAGATGACCACGTTCTTGGCAAACACTTTAACATTGTAGCAACGGGCTCCCCCGGTGTCAACAGACCGGGCGAGCCCGTCTGAATCCCTCACTCGCCGTCGTCTGATGCGACGCGGACCGAATCCGTATCTGCTTCTGTATCCTCCGTTTTAGAGGGTTCTTCTTCATTCTTCCGGGCCCGCTGCCCGGCAATCTTGCGGGAGTAGCTGGCCTGCAGCCCGGTACCCGCCGGAATGAGTTTACCTATGATCACGTTTTCCTTCAGACCGTGCAGCGTGTCCTTTGCCCCGCCGGTGGCAGCTTGGGTAAGTACACGCGTGGTCTCCTGGAACGAAGCGGCGGAAAGGAACGAATCGGTCGCCAGCGCCGCCTTTGTGATGCCGAGAAGCAGCGGCTGATGCGTGGCTGGTTCGCCACCCTCCTCCTCGACAGCGCGGTTTACGCGGACAAACTCATGGCGGTGGACCTGACTGCCCGGCAGAAGCTCGGTGTCTCCCGCGTCCACAATCTTGATTTTCTTCATCATCTGCCGGAGAACAACCTCGATGTGCTTGTCGTTAATTGTCACACCCTGCATCCGGTAAACGCGCTGAATTTCTTCCAGCAAGTGCGCCTGCACCTGACGATCACCCTTTACCCGGAGCAGATCGTGGGGGTTGATCACCCCTTCAGTCAGCTCGTGGCCGGCACTGACATAATCGCCCTCTGCAACCCGGAGAACGGAGCCTTCCGGAATGGCCTGCTTCTCCATTCCCCCTTCCGAGTCCACCACTGCGACGGCCCGCTTGCCCCCGCGAGTGGTCTCGAAACTGACAGTGCCCTCGCGATCGGCGATCAGCGCCTGACCCTTCGGATTTCTGGCCTCGAACAGCTCCTCCACCCGGGGCAGCCCCTGCGTGATGTCTTCACCGGCAATACCGCCGGTGTGGAAGGTGCGCATGGTCATCTGCGTCCCGGGCTCACCAATGGACTCAGCGGCGATAATCCCGACCGCCTCTCCCACGTTAACCGGCCAGCTCGTTGCCAGATCCCGACCGTAGCACTTGGCGCAGACCCCGTGCTTCGTGTCACAAGTCAGAACCGAGCGAACTTTGACGGAAAACTCGGCGCCGTACTTTTTACAAAGCTCCTCGATGCGCTCGGCGTGTTGCTCATCGATCATCTCATCGGCGGCGACCAGAACCGCACCGGTCTCGGGATCGATGAGATCCACGAGCGAGTAGCGCCCCACTGCACGCTCGAATACAGATTCAATCATCTCCCGCCCATCGTAGATCGGGGTCAGGGTCAGACCGTCATCAGTACCGCAGTCCTCCCGGTTGACCATCACATCCTGTGATACATCCACCAGGCGGCGCGTCAGGTATCCTGACTGTGCGGTCCGCAGCGCAGTATCAGCGAGGCCCTTCCTTGTTCCGTGCGTGGAGGTGAAGTACTCGATTACCGACAGGCCCTCCCGGAAGTTAGACTTGACGGGCAGCTCGATGGTGCGGCCGGAAGGATCCGCCATCAATCCGCGCATCCCGGCCATCTGCACTATCTGCGCCTCATTACCCCGGGCGCCCGACGCCGCCATCATGTAAACTGGGTTCTTCTTGTCCATGGCTCGCATGATATTGTCCGTCAGCTGATCCTTAGCATCGGTCCAGATACCTATCACTTTCTCGTGACGCTCATCATCAGTGAGCAGGCCCTGGCGGAACTGTTCCTCCACCTGTTCAACTCGCTCCTCGGCTTGCGCGAGAAGCTCGCCCTTCTCCACGGGAACCTCGATGTCCGAAACAGCAATCGTCAGACCCGAATTCGTGGCGTACTCGTAGCCCACATCCTTCATCCGGTCGAGCATCTTCGAAGTCGCGTCAGTCCCTACCTGCCGGTAACAGTCTGCCACCAGCTCCTCCAGACGGGAAGAACCGACGGTCTCGTTGATGAAGGAGATGTCTTCCGGGAATACATCGTTGAAAATCACCCTGCCGGTGGTCGTCAGCATCAGCTCACCATCCACCCTGACGCGGATGGGTTCATGCAGTCCGATCACACCGCGTTCATGCGCCAGCAATACTTCATCCGGCGACGCATAGGCGAAGGTCTCTTTTTCATCTACTTCCTCCAGCGGTACATCTGATATGGTCAGGTAGTAGACGCCCACCACCATATCATGCGTCGGCGTAACCACCGGTCGGCCGTCCTTGGGGTTGAGAATGTGGTGCGCTGCCATCATAAGCATCTTCGCTTCTGACTGCGCCTCAGCCGACAGCGGAACATGTACCGCCATCTGGTCTCCATCGAAGTCAGCGTTGTAAGCAGTACAGACCAGTGGGTGGATCTGGACGGCTCGCCCTTCCACCAGCACCGGTTCGAATGCCTGTATCCCGAGACGGTGGAGGGTAGGTGCCCGGTTGAGCAGCACCGGATGCCCCTCAATAACCTCGGCCAGCACGTCCCAGACTTCGTCCCGTCCCTGGTCCACCATGCGCTTTGCACTCTTGATGTTCTGCGCCAGCTCGCGCTCTACGAGCTCGCGCATCACAAATGGCTTGAAGAGTTCCAGGGCCATCTCTTTGGGAACTCCGCACTGATTGATGCGGAGATCGGGACCTATAACGATGACCGATCGCCCGGAGTAATCCACTCGCTTACCGAGCAGGTTCTGACGGAACCGGCCCTGTTTGCCCTTCAACAGGTCGCTGAGGCTCTTGAGCGGACGATTGCCCGGACCGGTTACGGGTCGACCCCGCCTTCCGTTATCGATCAGTGCATCCACCGCTTCCTGCAGCATCCTTTTTTCGTTTCGGACAATAATGTCCGGAGCGCCGAGATCCAGGAGGCGCTTGAGCCGGTTATTGCGGTTGATCACCCGCCGATACAGGTCGTTCAGATCGCTGGTCGCGAAACGTCCGCCATCCAGCTGCACCATGGGCCGGAGCTCGGGTGGGATGACCGGCAGCACGTCCAGAATCATCCACTCGGCGTGGTTGCCGGATTTCCGGAAGTCCTCCACCACCTCGAGCCGACGCATAGCCCGCATCCTCCGCTGACTGGAGGCGGACTCAATTTCTTCTCGCAGTTCCTCCGACTGCTCATCCATATCCAATCGCTTCAGTATTTCCTCAATGGCTTCTGCCCCCATCATGGCACGGAACTGGTTGCCGAATCGTTCCCGCGCCTGACGGTATTCACCCTCGGTAAGAAGCTGCCGCTCAAGCAGACTGGTCTCGCCCGGATCTATGACCACATAGGAGGCAAAATACAGCACTCGCTCCAGATCACGGGGCGACATATCCAGCAAAAGCCCCATTCGACTGGGGATGCCCTTGAAATACCAGATGTGCGATACCGGCGCAGCCAGCTCAATATGACCCATTCTATCCCTGCGGACATCAGAAAGCGTTACCTGCACGCCGCAGCGCTCACACACGATCCCCTTGTAGCGGATCCTTTTGTACTTGCCGCACCGGCACTCCCAGTCCTTGGTAGGTCCGAAGATCTTCTCGCAGAAGAGTCCGTCTCTTTCAGGCTTGAGGGTGCGGTAGTTAATTGTCTCGGGCTTCTTTACTTCACCGTGCGACCAGGCCCTTATCTGCTCGGGCGACGCCAGACCGATCCGTATGGAGTCAAAGGCATTGACCTCATCAACATCAAACATCTCCGTCGTATCGCGGAAATCCTGAACTGCATCCATCTAGCTTTCCCCCCCATCGGATCCCGTTCTGCGATGGTCCGGCTCCGTTTCCTCGTCCTCACCGGTATCGAGCTCCAGACTCCTGGCCAGACCCTCAATGTCCGCATCGTCCTCGGAATCCTCCGGCCGCTCCTGTTCCAGGTCGGAGGAGCGAACATCCACGTTGAGGCCCAGACTCTGCATCTCCTTCACCAGGACTTTGAACGACTCCGGAACTCCCGGTTCCGGAACGTTGTCACCCTTGACGATAGCCTCATAGGTCTTGACCCGGCCCACTGTATCGTCCGATTTTACCGTAAGAATCTCCTGCAGGGTGTAGGCGGCACCGTAGGCCTCGAGAGCCCAGACCTCCATTTCGCCAAAGCGCTGACCACCCATCTGGGCTTTACCGCCCAGCGGCTGCTGTGTCACCAGAGAATAGGGTCCAGTAGAGCGGGCGTGCATCTTATCATCAACGAGATGGTGCAGCTTCATCATATAGATATAACCCACGGTAACCGGATTATCGAAGGCCCTTCCGGTTCTTCCATCGCGCAGCTCTGCTTTCCCGTTGGCGGGCAGTCCTGCCTCCTCAAGCATAGCAGTAATCTCATCCTCGGTGTACCCGTCGAAAACTGGGGTGGCCACCTTGTAGCCCAGGGCGTTAGCCGCCCAGCCGAGGTGAGTCTCCAGGATCTGACCGAGGTTCATTCGCGAAGGAACACCCAGGGGACTCAGAACAATGTCCACGGGCGTGCCGTCGGGCATAAAAGGCATGTCTTCGTCGGGCAGAACCCGGGCCACAACGCCCTTGTTACCGTGTCGCCCCGCCATCTTATCTCCCTCAGACAGCTTGCGCTTCTCCGCAACGTAGACCCGCACCAGCTTATTTACTCCTGGTGACAGCTCATCGCCGTTTTCCCGGGAGAACACCTTGACATCGACCACGACTCCGCCCTCGCCGTGCGGTACCTTGAGCGAAGTATCACGTACCTCACGTGCTTTCTCCCCGAATATTGCTCGGAGCAGACGTTCCTCGGCCGTGAGTTCGGTCTCTCCCTTCGGCGTCACTTTCCCGACGAGTATATCACCCGAACCAACTTCGGCCCCGATGCGGATAATGCCCGTCTCGTCCAGGTTCTTGAGAGTTTCCTCCCCAACATTGGGGATATCCCGGGTGATTTCTTCCGGACCAAGTTTAGTATCCCGCGCCTCGGATTCATGCTCCTCAATATGGATGGAAGTATACACATCATCCTTGACCAGACGTTCACTGACCAGGATAGCATCCTCGTAGTTGTATCCTTCCCAGGGCATGAAGGCCACCAGAACATTCCGGCCCAGGGCCAGCTCACCATCCTGCGTCGACGGCCCATCCGCCAGTACCTGCCCCGCCTCCACCTGCTCGCCGGTTCTTACCCTGACTCTCTGGTTAAAGCAGGTACCCTGATTGGAGCGAATGAATTTCTTCAGTTCATAGTACTCGCGTTCGGAGCGGCCATTTTTCTCATGCCGGAGAACGATCTCATCCGCCGTGGCCCGCTCAATCAGCCCGCCATGACGGGCGACAGTCAGAACACCGGAATCCCTGGCAACCTCCCGCTCTATTCCTGTTCCGACCAGGGGTGACTCCGCCACCTGCAGCGGAACCGCCTGACGCTGCATGTTGGCTCCCATCAGCGCGCGGCTGGGGTCGTCAGTCTCCAGAAACGGAATCAGCGCGGTGGCAACACTGACCATTTGCTTCGGGGAAACATCCATGTAGTCTACTTCATCCCGGGGCAGGACGCGAACATCTCCCGAGTACCGGACGGTTACCCGCTCGCTCAGCTTGCCCTCCTCATCCATCTCGGCATTGGCCTGAGCAATGACGGCCTCCTCTTCCTCATCCGCCGTAAGGTAGACAATCTCATCACTGACGATTCCATCTGTGACTTTTCGATATGGGGTCTCGATGAAGCCAAACTCGTTGACCCGGGCGTAAGTGCTCAGGTTGCTGATTACCCCGATGTTCGGGCCTTCCGGCGTCTCGATGGGACACATCCGGCCGTAATGTGAGTTGTGTACATCCCGGACATCGAAGCCCGCCCGGTCGCGAGTCAACCCACCTGGACCGAGCGCACTGAGACGACGCTTGTGGGTCACCTCTGACAGCGGATTGGTCTGATCCATGAACTGGGACAGCTGGCTCGATCCATAAAACTCCTTGATGGCCGCCACCACCGGCCTGATGTTGACCAGATCCTGCGGGGTCACCACATCCGCATCCTGAATGGTCATACGCTCACGGACCACCCGTTCCATGCGGACCAGGCCAGTCCGGAACTGGTTCTGAAGGAGCTCACCGACGGTGCGCAGCCGCCTGTTACCCAGGTGATCCTGGTCATCGGTCGAACCTACACCGCTGAAAAGAGTGGCAAAGTAGTTTACAGCGGCGAGGACATCTTCCGGTACCAGGCTCCGCTGGTCCATGGGTGGCCCGCCGTTGCCGAAAACCACGACGGGGTTGCCCTCATCATCCTCGACCACTGCCCGGTAAATGCCGGCACCGGCTATGCTGCGGGCCATCCTGCGGTTGATCAGATCTCCTTCCGACACCAGAACCTCGCCGGTTTCGGGGTGTACGATCTTCTCCACGGCGACGCGCTCGGCTATCCGGTGTCCAATATTGAGCTTTCTGTTGAGCTTGTACCGCCCAACCGCAGCCAGATCGTAGCGCTCAGTATCAAACAACATGGTCTCCAGCAGTTCGCGGGCATTCTGCTCTGTCGGCGGTTCACCAGGGCGAAGCCGCTCATAAATGAGCATGAGGGCTTCCTCCGTAGAGGTGGTTTCATCCTTGTCAATCGTATTCTGCACCATTTCGGTCTCGCCCAGAACAGCCTTGACGTCCTCGTCCCTCTCATGTCCGAGTGCCCGGACCAGGACACTGATTGGAAGCTTGCGGTTGCGGTCTATGCGCACCCGCAATACTCCGGCAGCAGTGCAGTCCATCTCCAGCCAGGCACCGCGATTGGGGATAAACTTTGCGCTGTACGACGCACCGCCCGAGCTGTCTTTTTCATCGAAGTAATAGACTCCCGGAGACCGGATCAGCTGGCTCACGACCACTCGTTCGGCACCGTTAATCACGAAGGTGCCCCGATCAGTCATGAGGGGGAGATCGCCCATAAAAACTTCCTGTTCTTTTAGCTCGCGCGTCTCCTTATTTATCAGCTGGGTCCGCACACGGAGAGGCGCCGCGTACGTAACGTCCCGCTCCTTACACTGTTGCACATCATATTTCGGGTCATCCAGGAAGTAATCACCGAATTCAAGAATCAGATTGCCCGTGAAATCTTCTATAGGAGAAATATCGTCAAAAATCTCGCGCAATCCCTCATTGAGGAAGTGTTCATAGGACGTGTGCTGAATATCGATGAGATAAGGCATCTCCATCGGTTCCTGTATACGAGCGGAAGACAGTCTCGTACCGACCTGAAGCGGATGGGCCATGCAGTCTTCACTCCTTTTCGGGTGGCATGAAACACTAAAAGAACCCCATAAGAGTCCATCTGCCTGTGACTCCAATTTAGGTTCCCATTAACATCATGTATCGTGTCAATTCAGTATCACCAAAAATGGCAGCAATTATGCGCCCTGGCGATTCTTGCAATCGAGCCCGCCTTTCAAATTATGAAGCTAACAGCAATCTTGTATGTTACCACAACACTCTCAGCAGGTCAAGGGCCGGGAAATACGAGGGCGAGGAAAGCACCTTCTGCATACAGCGGGCTCTTCCCTCGCCTCCTCAACATCAGCGAACTTCGACTGTGGCCCCGGCTTCCTCCAGCTGGCTCTTGATATCTTCCGCTTCTTCCTCCGGGACATCTTCCTTGATGGGGCTGCCCTCTTCCGCAGCCTTATCAACCAGGGCCTTGGCTTCCTTGAGACCGAGGCCGGTGATCTCACGGACCACCTTGATGACGGGGATCTTCTTGTCCCCATGGTCAGTGAGAACTGCATCAAATTCGGTCTTCTCCTCGGCTTCATCTTCGGCACCTTCTGCTGCTGCTCCGGCTGCGGGAACAGCTGCCACGGCCGCAGAAGCCGAGACATCAAACTCCTCTTCGAAGGCGGACACCAGTTCCGCCAGCTCCGTCACCTTCATATCTCGGACGATCTCGAGTATCTGTTCTACCTTTTCGGACATCTATTCTCACTCCTTAAAAGTAAGTAAAAGCAAAGCAGCATCCAGGGCAATCAGCCGGCCTTCTTCTCCTTTACCTGTGAGGTCACCAGGCTGAGGTCGCGCATCGGTGCCTGCAGTACCTGCGCCACCCGTGTCATCGGAGCCGCGAAGCAGTGGGCAATCTTGGCGAGCAGTTCCTCACGTGACGGCAGGTCAGCCAGCTGTCGGACCTCCTCACTATTGAGCATCTCTCCGTCGGAGATCCCACCCTTGATCTCCAGCACCCCATGTTCCTTGGCGAAAGATTTGATCCTCTGCGCGGGCGCCACCGGATCATCATAGGAGAGGGCCAGGGCGGTGGGGCCTTCCAGCATGCCATCATCCAGGGCAATTCCCACCTCATCCAGGGCCCTGCCCAGGAGCGTGTTCTTGACCACACGGTATTGCACCTCATTCTCGCGGCATTCCTCCCGCAGTTCCTGCGCCTTCTGCACATTGAGGCCGCGGAAGTCCACCAAAACCACGGATGAGGCATCCTGCAGCATGAGCGTCAATCGTTCTACTTCCTTGATCTTCTCTGGTCGTACCATTCGGGCGTCATCACCTCCGCTCCATCCGCAGTGCATATCGCCCGCACATGACAGAAAAGGAAAAAGCCCGCTGCCGAGGCAGTGGGCCACAAGAGCACACTTTTCGTCGGGGCCAATTCGGGCCCCTGCACGCTGCCTCGGTAGGCGACATCCCCCTCGGGACATCATTATGCGCACCCGCACCTACTGTCTGGGGCGACTATTCTGCTGTGAAATCATAACAACACACTACAATAACACGCCGCGATTATCAACCCGGAATCAGCGTCTGCGGGTTCACCTTGACTCCCGGGCCCATGGTGGTGGCAAGCGTAACGTTCAACACGTACCTTCCCCGCGCGCCTGGCGGGCGAGCCCGGACCAGTTCTTCAATCAGGGCACGGAGGTTTTCAAGCAGCTGTTCCGAAGAGAAGGACTTCTTGCCCATGGGAACGTGTATATTTCCCTGGCGGTCGGTTCGGTACTCCACCTTGCCGGCCTTCACCTCGTCAACTGCCTGCCCAACGTCCTCAGCAACCGTGCCCGACTTCGGGTTGGGCATCATCCCACGCGGCCCCAGGATGCGGCCCAGTTTCCCGACGACCGGCATCATATCGGGGGCGGCAATGGCAACATCGAAGTCCAACCAGCCGTCCTCTATTTTCTCTGCAAGGTCCTCGGCGCCGACGTAGTCGGCACCTGCGTCCTCGGCCTCCCTGGCCTTATCTCCCTTGGCGAATACCAGTACCGTGACTTCCTGCCCGGTGCCGTGGGGCAGCACCAGTGATCCCCGCACGATCTGATCCGCATGCCTGGGGTCGACGCCCAGCCGGACGTGACACTCCACCGTCTCATCAAAGTTGGCGTGTGACGCCTCTATGGCCAGCTCCACAGCCTCTTCCGGCTGATAGAGTCGCTCGCGGTCGACTTTTCCCCTGGATTCCAAATAAGCTCTGCTTCTCTTCGCCATTTTATCTCCTCCTAGTGGTACGAACGGAAAACTATCCTCCCACAGAGTTCATAATCGACTCGTTATTCACCGACAACTTCAATGCCCATACTGCGTGCGGTGCCCTCAACCATTCGCATGGCGGAATCGATGGACGTAGTGTTCAGATCGACCATCTTGGTTTCAGCAATCTCGCGAACCTGGTCCCTGGTCACGGTTCCGACCTTCTCCTCCAGGGGGTTGCCCGCCGCAGTGTCTATGCCGGCTGCACTCTTCAGAAGCACTGCCGCCGGGGGAGTCTTGGTCGTAAATTCGAATGAGCGATCGGCGTATACGGTGATCTCCACCGGAATGATCATACCGCCCTCGTCCGCCGTGCGGGCATTGAACTCCTTGACAAACGCCATAATATCTACACCGTGCTGCCCCAGGGCCGGCCCCACCGGGGGGGCGGGCGACGCCTGACCCGCCGGAATCTGCAGTTTGATTGCTCCTATGACTTTTTTCGCCACTTGGAAACCTCCCTGCGCGCCGTAGCCGTCAGACTACATCTTTTCTACCTGCGTAAAATCGAGCTCTACCGGGGTCTCCCGGCCGAACATATTTACCATGACATGCAGCTTACCCTGCTTGACGTCGATCTCGCGCACGGTCCCCACAAATCCATCGAACGGACCGGAAGTTACGCGGACATTTTCGCCCACCTCGACGTCAATCTTGGGCATGGGCTTCTCCTGAGCCATCCGGTTGCGTATTCTGTCCACTTCCTCGGGCTGCAGAGGTACGGCGGTCGTTCCAGAGCTGACGAAGCCGGTTACCCCGGGGGTATTACGCACTGCGTGCCATGATTCGTCAGTCAGCTCCATACGCACCAGGATGTAGCCGGGGAAAACCCGCTCCTTCACAGTGGTCTTCTTGCCGTTTTTCACCTGGATGTGTTCATCCGTGGGCACGACCACTTCGTACACGTAGTCCTCCATGCCCATGGACTCAATCCGCTTCTCCATTCGGCGTTTGATGGACTGCTCCTGACCGGAGTAGGCGTGCACCACATACCACTCACCGCGGGTATCGGTGGGATCCATTTCCGGCCTCTCCTCGACAGGCGCAGCTTCTTCGGAGCCCGGCTCCTCTTCCATCTTACCCTCGTCACTCAGGTCATCGGGCACTGTCATCTCCTGTGAGATCTCCAACCGGAGATCTCTCACCTCCCATCAGATCAGGTAATAATGAGCCGAATGCCTGCAGTGCTGAGTGTGTCTGCCACCCATATGATGGCAGCGACCAGCGCCACGGAGAAGAGAACGACTCCGGTGTACGTCGTGGTCTTGTCTGCATCTGGCCAGACCACTTTCTTCAGCTCGGCACGAACTTCACGTAAAAAACGCCAATACCTACGCAACACGTTCAAGGAACTCACTCCCAATGAATAAAGGTGGCTTGCGCGACGGGCGAAAGCGGAGGTATGGCAGGCCCGGAGGGATTCGAACCCCCATCCCGCGGATTTGGAGTCCGCTGCTCTGCCAGTTAGAGCTACGGGCCTGCGTGTGCCTCTTATCTTCCCTTATCTTACTACGCCGCGCGCCTCGAAGCAAGAATCATACAACTCATCGCGTTTCGCGGTGAGTCGTATGCGCCCGGCAACGCCTGCAGTACTTCCTCAGTTCCAGCCGACCACTCGTATTCTGCCGGTTCTTAGTGGTGGTGTAGTTCCTGTTGTTGCATTCGGTGCATTCCAGGGTAACTATGACCCGCAATAACACCACCCTCTTCCCAAAGCTTTACGATGACTCCGTGAAGTCTATCACAGCACTTCCTGGGTGTCAAAATTGCCTCACTCGATGATGGAAGTGACGACGCCCGCGCCGACGGTCCGACCGCCCTCACGAATGGCGAATCGAACACCCTCCTCTATCGCTATCGGTGTGATCAACTCAACGTGCATCTGAACGTTGTCACCCGGCATCACCATCTCAACACCCTCG
>Ga0207421_10007150_pt1 | contig 11966 bp, 7 predicted proteins | sample SodLakKL_010_SED_4_FD_187542 | JGI IMG/M metagenome (GOLD analysis project Ga0207421, IMG submission 187542) | Alkaline sediment microbial communities from Lake Tanatar, Kulunda Steppe, Russia - 8KL_010_SED (SPAdes) (version 2) | ecosystem: Environmental > Aquatic > Non-marine Saline and... | reverse complement strand
AAAAACCCGAGAAGCGGAATCACGTAGGAATGGTTCGGGCATCCCCGAAGCAAAACGGAGGGCCGATGGCAAGACAATGAACAATGAATGAGACGATGGAACCGTCCCCGTGTCGCAGTCCCCGTGTCGCACCCGTGTCGCAAAGCATTGGAGCGGAGGTTAGAAGCCGGCGAAGTGCTTTTTCTCGTGGTTGTTGATTTTCTTATGACTTCTAACCTCCTTGTCTCCAATATACCTGAAGGTACAGGCATGATTTAATATTATAAAATCTTTCATGGGCAAAATATGGGTAAAATTATTGGCTGAAATTATGCAAAAAGTTACAGCAAACTAATCCGCATTAGCGGCTTCTTTCTCCCGCCTGTGCTCATGGTTGCTTATATTTTCCATGCTGCGAGTGGCTACTATATCCGTACCGGTTCCCAGCACGTCTTTTATAATTACTTCACCCACTTGAACCGGGCTTTCTACTTCTACCCTGTCCAGCTCTTTTAAACATTCGAATATCAAGTGCCTGGGAACAGGCTCCCTGGTTTTTACCGGAAGCCGGGGCAAAAGCGCTCCCCGGATTACCACGGTGCTGGTTATCACGCGGGTTGGGTTAGTGAATTCTTCCAGGGCATATTTTTTCCCCCTGCCGCATTCATTCCCCTCTACCTGAAGCCGTTCATCATCACCGGGGGTTGCCTTTACCTGTACCCGGCACCCCACGGGACATATAATACATACAATCTCCTTTTCTTGCACGGGCTCTACACCTCCTCCCCGGTTACTTCCACAGTCAATTCCCCGAAATTGCCGCGGGGTAGCTCTTCTCCCTCCAGGCTTACCACTACCATCTCTCCCGGGGTTAATAATTTTTTCTTTATTTTCTTGACTTCCATTTCTTCTTCCCCCAGGGTAACCAGGACGCGGCCTTCCTTAAAGACCCTGTCTACCCTGAAAAACAACTCCATTTTGCCGTTTATATTTTCCGGACGGATTTTTTGAGGCACTATATAACCTACTCCCTTGCCCGGGCGGGTCCTTAACTCACATTCATCACCTTTTCCAAGCTCACCCTGCAGGTAGCGGGCCGCGCTCCGCCCCGCTTGCCGGCTTTCCACCGTTACCCAGTCTACCAGGTCGTGCACGTGCACCACGTTGCCACAGGCAAATATTCCTTCGATAGAAGTTTCCATGGCTTCGTTAACTACAGGCCCCCCGGTGGCGGGGTTTAATTCTACCCCGGCGCTGGTGGAAAGCTCGTTTTCCGGAATCAAGCCGCGGGACAAAAGCAGGGTATCGCAGGGGATTTCCCACTCCGTCCCGGGCACGGGCTGCTTCTTTTCATCTACTTGAGAAACGGTAACCCCTTCCACCCTTTCCCTGCCCCTGATCCCGGTTACGGCGTGACGCTTCAGCAGGGGGATGTTATAATCCTCCAGACACTGCACCAGGTTCCTGGTCAGCCCGTCGGAATAAGATTTCCTCTCCACTACCGCGGCTACTTCAGCGCCTTCCAACAACATCCTCCGGGCCATGATCAGTCCTATATCCCCCGAGCCAAACACTACTACTTTCCTTCCCACCAGGTAGCCTTCCATGTTAACAAACCTCTGGGCTGTCCCGGCGGTAAACACCCCCGCCGGCCTGGTGCCGGGAAGATTAATCGCGCCGCGGGTCCTCTCCCGGCAGCCCATAGCCAGGACCAGGGCCCGGGCTTCAATATGCAGCAGTCCGTCCCGGGAGTTAAGGGCGGTTACGGTTTTATCCTCACCCGTGTGAAGGATTATGGTATCCAGTTTATAGTCAATTCCGGCTTCTTCTATTTCCCGAATAAACCTTTCAGCATATTCTGGACCGGTAAGTTCTTCCTGGAATACATGCAGGCCAAAGCCGTTGTGGATACACTGCTGCAAAATCCCCCCCAGTTCGCGGTCCCTTTCTATTAGCAGTATCCGTTCCACCCCTTCTTTCCGGGCTTCCAGCGCCGCAGCCATGCCCGCGGGCCCCCCTCCAATAACCACCAGGTCGTAGTTCAATCTTTTCGGCTCCCCTGTTTCAGCCACCCTGTCAGCACAGGATGAACTCTCCGGGTATTCCACGCTGTCTGCACTGTTTACCGGTGCCGGTTCCCGATTCTTGGTGGGACTGGTCAACAGATAAGAGCCCTTTTTATCTTTTTCTATTTCAGAGAGGTCCACTCCCAACTCTCTGGCCACAATTTCCATAACCCGCGGGCTGCAAAAACCGGACTGACATCGCCCCATACCGGCACGAACCCTTTTCTTGATCCCATCTAAAGTATAAGCCCCTGAGCTACCGTGGACGGCTTTGACTATATCCCCTTCGGTGATATTTTCACAGCGGCATATAACCCTGCCGTAACGCGGATCCTGCCTGACCCACCTCGATTTTTCTTTATGGGAAAGTTCCCGGAAAAGTGGATACGCCCCGCTGCGTTTGGGTTTGTAACCTGCTTTTTCTTTTAAGGGGCCGTTTATATCCTGCAGTATTTCCATAACGAACAGGGCTATCGCGGGTGCAGAAGCCAGACCCGGGGAATCAATCCCGGCGACGTTAATAAACCCGGGCGCATGGGGCGATTCTTCTATTATAAAATCACCATTGTCGGTGCAGGCCCTCAGCCCGGAAAAAGAGGTTATAACCCGTTTAAAGGGGATATTTTTTACCGACTTTTCCGCCATCTCCCTTACCTGCTGCAAGCCCTCAGGGGTAGTATCCAGGTCTTCCGGGCTGTTTACTTCTTCGGCGTTGGGCCCCACCAGCAGGTTGCCGTGGACCGTGGGTAATACCAACACACCCTTGGACTGCGGCGTGGGGCACTGGAATATTACATGATTTAACAGGTCTCCGGTCCCCTGGTCCATTAGCAGGTACTGCCCCCGGACGGGCTTTATGGTAAAAGAGGGCTGGCTGCTGACCATGTTGTGGATCCGGTCAGCATAAAGCCCCGCAGCATTTATTATATAGCGGGCATTCAGTTTTTCCCCGGAAGAAAGATACAAAGTGTAAACTTCCCCCGATTTTTCTATATTTTCTACGGCCCGGTTAAACATAAGCTCCGTCCCGTTTTCCACGGCGTTATCGGCCAGCGCTACTGTCAGCATCATGGGATCCAGGATCCCCGTGTTAAAAGCATACAGGGCACCGGTTACCCCACGGTTTATATTCGGTTCCATCTGCAGCACCATGTCACGAGAAAGAATTTCCAATCCTTTAACCCCGTTTTTATTGCCCCGGAGGTAAAGCTGTTCCAGGGTTTTCATCTCCTCTTCATCAAAAGCCAGGACCATAGAGCCGGTTCTTTTTAACTCTACCCCCAGTTCCCTGCACCACTTTTCATACATGCGGTTACCCCTGGTGTTCAACCTGGCTTTTAGCGTGCCAGGGTCAGGGTCGTAACCGGCGTGTATCACTGCGCTGTTAGCCTTGGTGGTGCCGCAGGCCACGTCACTTTCCTTTTCTATCAACACGGTGCTAAAGCGGTAACGGGAAATTTCCCGGGCAATAGAGGTTCCCACTACTCCCCCACCTATTATAGCAATGTCATACATTTTTAATTCCCCTTCCAAAGGTTAATATGTAAATCTACACGCAGCTGCCGGTATCCCCGCAATTGGTCGACTTAAAAAGCATGATACTGGTAATTGGCCATAGCCGGAATCAGAAAAAACGAGGCTTCTAAACCCAAATAAAAAACCGCGCAACCAGAACCTGTATAACAGGCCCTATCTGCACGGCTCTCCTTTTCTCCACCGACAGTATTTAATTGTTATCATCAACTTTCATTTAAATTATACCACTACCCCGCCTTGCTGTAAAGTGTTTTTCCAGGGGGGCTTTCTTCTAACTTCTAACATCTAACCTCTCACTTCCAACTTCCCACTTCCCACCTCTCACCTCTCACCACTGAAAAAGTGCCTATCACTTTTCACCGTTCCACCGCTTCCACCCGGCTTCCTTCATCCAGGTCTTCCAGGTCATGGTCTACTATTACCAGGTCACCCTCCGACAGCCCACCGGTAACCGCAGTTTCCTCCCTGGTTTCCAGGCCGGTAGTAACCTTGCGCACCCTGGCCCTGCCGTCTTCTACAACCAAAAGAGCATCTTCGCCGTTGCAGGTAAAAAGCGAGCGCCGGGGTACTACCAGCTGCTGCTCCCGGCGTTCGGTCACAAATTCCACTTCCAACCCGTAACCCGGTGCAACTTCTACTCCTTCCGGGATTTCCGGCACAATAGAAACTTCCACTCTTTCTTCTTCCAACCCCAGCGGTGAGCGGGTTTTTTCCGCATATGGCGCTATTTCCACTACCTCGCCTTCAAATTCCAGGTCCCGGCCTCTTTTTTCCAGGGTAAGCCCTGCTTGCATACCCCTTTCTATATCGTAAATATCCCGCGTAAGCACCCTGGTTTCCACTTCGTAGTTCTCCGGGTCAAAAATCCGCACCAGGGGAGCTTCAGGGGAAGCCAGGCTGCCTTCTTCCGCTTCCAGGTCTATTACGGTTCCGGTAAACGGCGCATAAACCCGGTAATGTTCCATCTGGTGGCGAACCAGGTTCTTCTGGGAGGTGATTGCATCTTTTTGGGAAGCAATCACCTCTTCACTTCCCTCCGGGGGGTCGTAAGATTCCTTGAGCACTTGCAGGGCTTCTTCCTGCTGTTTCAGGTTGTAACGGGCTTCCTCCAGCAGGTCTTCAGTTTTTTCCAGTTCCGCCTCCGGAACAAAACCTTCTTCCCGGAGTTCTTTAACCCGCTGGTAATCCCTCTCGACCGCCTCTTTGCTCTCCCTGGCCCGTTCTATGGCAATTTCGGCGCTTTCTATCTCTGCCCGCCCGGGTTCCTGGTAAAGCTTTTCCTCTTCCCCTTCTATCCGCCGGTATTGTGCTTCCAGCTCCTGTAGCCGGTAGCGCATTTCCCGGTTGTCCAGGGAGGCAACAAGCTGGCCTTGCTCCACCCGGTCCCCCTCTTCTACCCGCAGATCTACAATTTCAGCGCTTCTCAAGGGATGAAGGACACGTTCCCGCGGGGATACAACTGTGCCGTCTTCTGTAAAACTTTTCTTTATATCCCGGGGTTCCATTTTAATTACCTCCACGGGCTCCCCGCTTAACAGCTGGGCGGCGGCAAAGCCGGCTATTGCCAGGACCAGGGCCACCCCGAAGATAATCTTCCACTTTTTCTTCAAAATAAATCTCTCCTTTCTCCCCTCTCCGGGTTGCCGCTATTCCCTGGTTTTCAATACTTCCACCAGGTCCAGTTCCCTAACTTTTTTCAAGGCAAAACGTTGTGCGCTCCAAATAGAAATTACAGTAATCAACACACCCATAAACAGCGACTGAACAGATATCTCCGCGGGCATGGTGTACATATCCGTGCTAAATTCCCTGGCAAAAGCCCAGTTTATCAGGGCAGCCAGGGGCGCACCGGCTATTACTGCGAAAAAGCTGATAAACCACTGCTCAAATGTGATAACCGACAGAACTTCATGCGAAGTCATCCCCAACACTCTCATAGAAGCCAGTTCCCGGTTGCGCTCCGATAAAATGATAAAACTGGAAGTATAGATTATACAAAAACTAAATATTATACCAATGGTTACGTACAAATAAATAACTTCCCCGGCCATCTCCATAAATTCCTTTATCTGCCTTATTCGGTCTTCCCCCCCGTCAACCCCCGCCACCAGCTCACTTTCCATGTAGTAGTCGTTCAGGTAAGATACCATCCCCGGCTCCGGCTCTTTATCCTCCCGGACGCTTAAAAATAGAGCGGTAGCCATTTCCCCCTGGCCCAAAACCTCTTCCACTCCTTGCAGGGACATGTAAGCGTTCATACCCAGGTACTGGGGTATTACTTCCACTACTTCCAGCTCCACCTTTTCCCTGCCCTGACGCAGCAAGGGGCTGTCCAGCTCTATCCTGGAACCAACCCCCACCTGCAGGTTGTCGGCCAGCCGCTGGGAAAGGACTACTCCTTCTTCAGGGGGGATTATCCGGCGGCCTTCTGTATCCAGGATATGGTATAGATCCCCTTCCCGGGGAAGCCCCATTAAGGTCACATCGTCCTCCCTCCACCGGTAATTAAACGTTACCGGGACTTCCGCCACAGGCTCCAGGCGCGTTATTCCCCCGTGCCGGCTTATTTCCCGTACCACCGGTTCCCGCGCTGTAGGCTCGCTGAAAGACATCTTGATATCGTATTTCTCTACTTCCTCGTACTGGTAAAACATTAACCGGTCAATACCTTCGGTAACCAGGTGCCAGGTAAACGCCACCATGGCGCAACTTACCACCACACCGAAAAACATGAAAGCGCTCCTGCCCCGGCTGCGTCCCAGGTTGCGCACCGCCATCTTCCCCTGGACGGTGAGCATCTCCGCAAAAAATTTGCACTTTTCCAGGATATTTCTACCCCCGGAAACAGGAGCAGGGGGGCGCATGGCTTCCGCAGGTTTAAGCTTTAAAACCTGCCTGCAGCCCAGGTAACCCCCGGCAACCAGGACTACCAGGGAAAGCACCATACCCAGCGCCAGGTAAGAGGGAGAAAAACCTACATACACTTCCGGTATGTGAAAAAATTCAAATAATAACTCCGATAGCGGCCCGGCGCTCCACATTCCCGCCAGCCCCCCCGGCAACCCCCCGAAAACCGCCAGGACCAGGGGATAGGAAAGGTAGTGCAAAAGAACCTCCCGGTTACTGTAACCAAAGGCTTTCATAATCCCTATCTGGCCCCGCTGCTGCTCTACCAGCCGCTTTAAAACGATGGAAAGTATCAGCCCGGCTATAGCCAGGACCATCACCGGCAAAAAAGCAGCCATGGTTTCCAGCGCTTCTATTTCCTCCTGCAACATAAAATGGCTTACCTGTTCCCCCCGGGGATATACGGTTATCAGCCCGTAAGGTTCCAGCTCCGGCTCCAGCCTTTCCCGGACCTCCTCAAAATCATGTCCGGCTTCCAGGGTGAAAACCACGTCGTTAACCCGGTTCTGCATCTCGGGAAAAGCATCCCACATGGTATCCCGGGGCAAAAAAGCTATCCCAAACTGCTCCGGGTTGGGTACAAACTCGCCTTCAGTGCGCAAAGGATAGGTAAATTCGGGGCTCATGGCTTCCCCTACCACGGTTAATTCCCTGGAGCTGCCCCCGATAATTACTTCTACTTTTTCTCCAGTTTGCAGCCCGTGCGCTTCAAAAAACTGGTCGCCTATCCAGGTATTCCAGTAGCCTTCTTTTAGTTTTGTTCCTTCCAACAGCTTTACATCGTTAACCCTGCGGTGCTCCCCCGGGTCCACGGAAACCAGTTGTAAATAAACGCTTTCCCTGCTTTCGGGCTTGTTTACCCTCACTTCCTCAACCACACGGGGGGTTACCTGTTCTACCCCTTCCACTTGCGAAAGTTCTTCGGCCCGGTGAAGGGGCATGGATTCCACTTCAATAAAACCGTGCGCAAAATTCTGCTCCCGGTAGAACGCATCACGGGAAATAACCAGGTTGTCGCTGGCTATGGCAAAAGACATAAAAACCACAAGACCAATGGCTACCAGCACCAGGCAGGCCAGGTAAGAACCCTTGTTGCTTAACATGTCCCGGAACATTTTTTTCCAGAATAGCATTACCAGCTCACCTTTTCCGGCGGAAGCGGCTCCCGGTTTTCTTTAGTCCACTCCACCAGCCCATCTTTTAAATAAACCACCCGGTCGGCCATCTGGCTTATATTGGTGTTGTGGGTTATAATCACCACGGTTTTGCGGTACTTATCACAAAATTCACGCAAGAGCTTCAATATTTGCTGTCCCGTGGGTAAATCCAGGGCCCCGGTAGGTTCGTCGCATAACAGCAAGCGGGGATTCTTGGCCAGGGCGCGGGCTATGGCCACTCGCTGCTGCTCTCCCCCGGACAGCTGAGATGGAAAATGGTCGCGGCGCTCAAGCAAACCTACCTGCTCCAGCAAGGTGTCGATATCCAGCGGGTCCCGGGATATTTGCACAGAAAGATAGATATTTTCGTAAGCCGTAAGGTTGGGCATCAGGTTGTAAAACTGGAATATAAAGCCTACTTCACTGCGGCGATAGCCGGTAAGATCGCCTTCCCCGGCCAGGTGGAGCTTCCTGCTGCCAAAATACAATTCACCTTCGCTGGCCCGGTCCATGCCCCCCACGATATTGACCAGGGTGCTCTTACCCGAGCCGCTGGCTCCCAAAACCACTACCAGCTCACTCTCATACAGGGTGAAATCCACCCCTTTCAAGGCGTAAACCATAACTTCACCCATCTGGTATCTTTTCTTTATATTCCTGGCCACTACCAGCTCAGATGAAACAACCATCCCCTCCCTTCTCTTCCCTTTCCTTTCCTTACCTTCTCTTCCCTTCTCTCCCCTTCCCTTCCTTCCACTTACTTACCTGTTCTCCGGAACACCGGATATACCGTACAGAACAAAATCCGCCATATCCGGTATAATATCTTCTTCCGAAATTTGCAGCATTTCCGGGAGTGACTCCAGGCTTAACTGCTGTTCCCATTCTTTTATATTTAAAGATAACCACAGGGCCATAACCTGGCCCAGTCCAAACAACAGGTAGTTGCGCCTGCGCTTGATGCCGACTTTCTCTTCTACCTGGTCAAGAATCTGCAAGATTTTACTTTCCTGCTTACGCAAAAACCACACGTAGTGCCGCATTATATCCGGATTACCGTGTATCTCGCTGAATATTATGCTGAAAGTATCATAATGCTGCCGGATAATTTCCAGCCGCAAGTGCAGTAATTTTTCGGTTAGTTCCCTTTCATCCTCAGACCCGTTAACCTGGAGGTTTAGCTCTTCAATAATCTCCTGCAACACCGGGGTAACGCACTCCATAAGAAGAGACTCTTTGCTGTTAAAATGCCGGTAAATAGTTCCTTCAGAAAAACCAGCATCAGCAGCTATTTCCGCAGTAGTGGCACCTTTAAACCCCTTTCGCGCAAAACACTTCCTTGCTGCTTCTACAATTTTTTCCCGGGTAGACTTCTGCACCAATTTCCAACTCACCCTCTCCTTTTCAATTACCCCCTGTGCGGCCGGTTTTTCCTTTCAAATAAGTAAGTAAGTGCTCACATACAGAATAACAGAAATCCAACTGTATGAAAAGCCCTTTTTGTCGAAAAATATTGTGAAGGAGCGCACCTTGAGCATACATTATTTGAACAATTTTAACGATTGCTGTATAATCAACATAAATAGTAATGGTAATGGTAGAGGAATATTTCACCCCGGCCTGATTACTATAAATTTCCCGGGAGGATTAATATTGGCTGGAGATACCGGTGACAAGAACCAACTACATACCAGCAGGAACAAGCTGGTGGATTTTCTGGACCAGTTTCAGGGAGTGGCGTACCAGGTGTATGTTAACCATCCCCGCTTCCGCCTGCTCTACGGTAAAGTGGAAGAAATCTCCGGTTACTCCATGGAAAACTTCCTGGAAGGCAATATAAGCTGGGATAATCTCATCCACCCCGGTGACTTTCCCCGGGTAAAAGAAGAAGGGAAAAAGCTGGCAGAAAACCCCCGTTACGTTGCCGACGACGAATACCGTCTGCTCCGCAAGGATGGATCCGTCCGCTGGGTAAGGGATATAAAAAAATGCCTGGAAACTGAAGAAGGCAAGATCATCCAGGGCGCGGTTTACGATATAACCGACCGCAAAGAAATAGAAGAAAACCTGCGCCAGTCCGAGGAAAGGTACCGGAGCCTGGTAGAGCATGCCAACGATGCCATCACCGTTTCCCAGGACAATAAATTCAAGTTCGCCAACCCGGCAGCCCTGAAAATGACCGGCTATACGGAAGAAGAAATGTATTCCCTTCCCATATCCAACTTTGTCCACCCGAAAGACAGGGAAATGGTAATAGAACGTTACCACAAGAGGCTCAGGGGTGAAGAAACGCCTTCCCAGTACCAGATCCGGGTTATAACCAGGGAGGGTAATATAAAATGGGCGGAAATTAACTCGGTAAAGATTGCCTGGAACCACCGCCCCGCGGTGCTGTCCTTTTTCACCGATATTACCGAACAGAAGCAGTTCGAAGAAGCCCTGCGGGCCTCGGAGGAAATTTACCGCAACGTGGTAGAACACGCCAACGATGGCATTATTATTTCCCAGAACTTGAAGATTAAGCTGGCCAACTCTTCCATACTGGACATCCTGGGTTATACGGAAAAAGAAGTGTTGGAAACCTCCATCTCCCGCTACCTGGACCCGGAGGAATTCAACAGGGCCTACTATTTCTTTCAAGAGCAAACTTCAAAAAACGAGGAACCGGGGGTTTTTGAAACTGTCCTGCAGCACAAAAACGGCAGAGAAGTTCCCGCAGAATTAAACATGGGAGCGCTCGAGTACCAGGGAAAGCCCGCTTACCTGATCATAATAAGGGATATTACCCAGCGCAAACAGGCAGAGCAAAAATTAAGCCAGCAAAAACAGTATTTTGAAGCACTGTTTAAAAACTCCCCGGAGGCCATCGCCCTGGTAGACACTAAGAAAAAAATCGTAGATATAAACGAAAGATTTGCCACCCTTTTCGACTACAAACTGGAAGAAATCAAGGGAAACAATATCGACACCCTCCTTTCCCGGGGCAAGGACCTTAAATCAGCCCGGTATTTTTCCGAACAAGCCCTTCAGGGAAAAAACATTGAAGAAGAAACCATCCGCTACGACCGACGGGAAAGACCCCGCAGCGTCCACGTGAAAGGAATACCCGTTTACCTGGATGGCGAAATTGTTGGATGCTACGGCGTTTACTCGGATATAAGCAAACGGAAACGATACGAAAAGCAACTACAAAACTACAGCCTTTACGACCAGCTAACAGAACTCTACAACCGGAACTTTTTTGAAGAAGAGCTTAACCGGCTGCAGAAAAGCAGGGAATACCCTATTTCCATAATTTCCGCCGACCTGGACGGACTTAAACTAATTAACGACACCATGGGGCACAAGGTAGGGGACGAATATATTAAAAACTGCGCTTCGCTAATGAAAAAATCTTTCCGGCAGTCGGATATCCTGGCCCGGGTAGGCGGGGACGAATTTGCGTCAATCCTGACCTACACCGACGAAGAAGAAGCCAAAGGGGTGGCGGAACGTATAAGAAAGCACATCAAAGAATACAACGATATGCACCAGGAATTTCCCTTGAGCATTTCCCTGGGCACTGCCACGGCTTACAGCCCGGCAGAATCGCTGGAAGAGGCATACAAACAAGCCGACGACCGTATGTACCACGACAAGCTGCTGCACAGCTCGGAAGTAAGGAACCGGATGATGGAAGGGCTGATGGGAACTCTTTCCGAAAGGGACTTCCTCTCCCAGGGGCACGACCGACGCGTGGCACGGCTGTGCCAGGCCATAGCGGAAAAAGCAAACCTTTCCCTGCGGCAGCAAAACGATCTGCAGCTACTGGCCCGGGTGCATGACCTGGGCAAAGTAGGCATCCCCGACCGGATCCTTTTTAAAAAAGGCCCCCTGACCCCGGAAGAAAGAGAAATTGTAAACCAGCATTCGGAAAAAGGCTACCGTATAGCCCTCTCCTCCCCGGACCTGGCCAGGGTAGCCGACCTTATCCTCAAACACCACGAACACTGGGACGGCAGCGGATATCCACTGGGGATAGAAGGAAAAGAAATCCCCCTGGAATGCCGCATACTGGCCATAGCAGATGCATTCGATGCCATGACCCACCCTAAAGACCACCGGGAAAGCTTAAGCAGGGAAAAAGCCATGGAAGAGATAAAAAACCACGCCGGAACCCAGTTTGACCCCGGGCTGGTGGAATTATTCCTGGAAGTCATGGAAGAAGAACAACAGCAGGAACGCAACAAGGAAATATAAAAAACATTTAGAAGCGGTAGGTTTACTCCCAGGGCCAGGTTTTAACCGGATTAACCGGAAGAACCCAGAAGATATTGTTCCT
>Ga0207421_10007148_pt1 | contig 11968 bp, 11 predicted proteins | sample SodLakKL_010_SED_4_FD_187542 | JGI IMG/M metagenome (GOLD analysis project Ga0207421, IMG submission 187542) | Alkaline sediment microbial communities from Lake Tanatar, Kulunda Steppe, Russia - 8KL_010_SED (SPAdes) (version 2) | ecosystem: Environmental > Aquatic > Non-marine Saline and... | reverse complement strand
GCGAGTAAGTACGCATGTGACGTGATGCGAAACGCAGACACACTGGTGCTTGAAGCCGAAACCCCGGGTGAGCGTGGAAACTTCGGACGCTACTTGGGCTATGTGTGGGCCGATGGGCGACTGTTGAACCTGGAGCTTGTCGAACTCGGTTACTCCACCGCACGATTTGCCAACCGTACCTATTCCGATGAGTTGTTCCAAGCGGACATCATGGCGGGTGAAAAGAACATCGGGGTCTTCGGGCGCGAAAACGATCCGGATTTTCCTTACGACAGTGAGACCGTCGATGTCACCATCGAAACATTGATCACAGCTGAAAATCCGGAAGACTACTATCTTCGCCATTTCAATGTCGAGGGCGTTGTGACCGCACGGTTCGGAGCCCATGTCTTCTTGCAGGACGATTCGACCGGGCACGGCATTTTCCTTTTTGCCCACTATAACAACTTCAACCCGGACCTTTCGATCGGCAATGAAGTCCGTCTTGAAGGCGCACAATTCTATCGTGACGGAAAGCCATGGCAAAGCTTTTTCCTGACTGATTACGACAACATCGACATCGAAGTCCTTGATACCGATGTCGAGTACGAAGTCCACACCATTCCACTCGACACACTGGACGAAAGCCACAGCGGCCTATACGCACGCTATGAGAACCTTACCATCACCGGATTTTCCGAAAATGAAATGACGCTTTTCGCCGAAGATGAAGAAGGCAACGAAATCGCCGTGTTCCAGCCCGGTGAGGATTACATCACAAACTCGCTTTGGCCCCGCTCATTCCGCATCAGCGAATGGTCGGCCGTCGATGATCGCACGCTTGAAGTCGGCGACACCTTCTCCCTAAACACCATCATCACCGAACGTAGAGCGCACGGCATGACCTTGCTTCTGCTTGGTGACGACCATTTTGAACTTCACGAAAACGAATAAAAAAGAAGTCACTGCCGCGGCAGTGACTTTTTCATAGGTACCCCAGGAAGATTGCGCCCCAGTATGAAAGCGCGAGGACAAGCACCAAAGCATTGATGCATGCGGCCGGTAAGGCTTTTCGTTTATCCAGCCGGCTGATGCCCAGATAAAAGCCCGTCGCCCCGAAAAGAAAGGGGACCAATGGGAAGGGGATCATCACAAACCCCATCAAACCGAGAAACAAGCCTGCGCTGGCAAGATAATCGTGTTCCTTGGTCCGTTTGTACTGCACATCCTGCTGGTGACAGTTCGGGCATACATACGAACCCCCAGGCAGTTCCGTGCCGCATTTGTTGCATCGACGTTCCATGTTAACGACCCTCCCGGTTTGTTCACTTCATCGTCTTTGGTTCCATTGTACTTTACCATGCGTCCTACGTAAAGCGATTCATTGCAAGAATATCGATCGGATGCCCTTATGGGGCGATTGCTTTGTTTACAAAACGGGCTGTGTTATGTATAATGAATTAAGATTTAAACAAGGCTGGTGCCCCATGAGCCCTGCCGGTCAAAACACAAAAAAGGATGGATCGACATGACCGAAGACACCTGTGCACAAACGGTGCGCCCATGATGGCTTTTATTTATTCCTATGCGTTCATCCTCGCTGTTTTGATTGTGGCAACTCTGCTAGAGAAAGCCGGACTGTTGAGAGGCGAAGGCAGCCGAAAGTTCATCCACATCGCGGTCGCCCATTGGTTCATCCTGGCGATCCACACATTTGAAGGCGCCTATGCCGCAAGCATCGTGCCTTTCTCATTCATCATTCTGAACGGGCTTTCGTGGCGATTCAAATTGGTCCGTGCCATGGAACGGACTGAACAAGATAACGAGGGGCTGGGCACGGTTTACTACGCCCTATCACTCACCATCATCACCTTCATCGCTTTCCGCTATGACTATCTTGATGCGGGGCTGTTCGCCATTCTTGCCATGGGGTATGGCGACGGGCTTTCCGCGCTCACGGGAAAACATTTCGGGAAAAAGACTGTCTATCGTAAAAAGACCTATGTCGGCTCTTCGGTGATGCTTGTGTTCACACTGGCTATCGGGTTCATCCTTTTTCCAACTCAGATCGGTTCTGTGTTGCTCATCGCACTCGGCGCCACCGCGCTTGAGATGTTTACCAAAAACGGCTTTGACAACCTGAGTGTTCCACTTTTCATATTCTTTTTATCGGTTGTGATATTATGATGATTCAGACCATGCTCGGTTTCATTCTGAGCACCACCATCGTCCTCCTTGCTTATTACAAGGAGTCACTGAGTATTTCAGGAGGCGTCGCCGCCATCATGGTCGGCACACTCATCTATGCCTTCGGCGGGCCGTATCTCTTTTCGGTGCTCATTGTCTTTTTTGCGGCTTCCGCTTTAATCGGAAGCCTTCACACCAATGCAGCGCCTGCCAACCGCAACGCACTCCAGGTGCTTTCCAATGCATTGTTCGCCACAATCTTCGCCACCCTTCACTTCATCGAGGGCACACAGATATATCTGATTCTCTATTTCGTGACCATCGGCGTATCCGCCAGCGATACCTTCAGCAGCGAACTCGGACGCCTATCCAAAAAGGATCCGAAACATCTTTTCACCCGAAAGACGATGGCGAACGGACTGAGCGGGGCGGTGAGTCCGCTCGGGTTCTTAGGCGCCCTACTCGGTGCGGCGCTGTTCGCATCGCTTGCGATTCCCTATATTCGCGACCCGCAGATCATCTTGCTGATTGGGATCGCGGCGTTTTCGGGATCGTTGATCGATTCGGCGCTCGGCACCATTCAGGTGAAATTCCTGGACAAGGAAAGCGGCGCCATCGTCGAGACGCCCGGGGCGAACACGACGCATCATAGCGGTGTGAGACTGCTCGGCAATTCCGGCGTGAATTTCATTGCCAATGCCTTGGTCGTTGTCATTCTTTACGTATATTTCCTCTGACCACATAAAAACGGAATGCGAACGTAAGCATTCCGTTTTTCTTATGGTTATTCAAAACGTTTCAAGAAGGCGTCCAGGGCGTCCCCTTCGAGGGTCACCTCGCCGATGTCGCAATGGCTCGAATCGTTTTCGATGCCGTGATAATCGCCGCCCGCGGTGATGAGGAGGCCACGCTTGCGTGCGATGTCCATATAATGTTCGGTGTCTTTGGGCGTGTTCAAGCAATAGATGGCTTCGATGCCGTCAAAGTCATGCGCGAGCACTTCATCGTGGATGTGTGGCTTCAAAAGCACGGGATGGGCGAGGACCGCAATGATGTTATGGCGTTTGAGAAGGTCGAGCCCTTCTTTTGTCGAAAGCTCCGTGGACGGCACGTAGGCTTTCGCATCATCGCCGATGAGTTCGTCGAAAATCCGGTCATGGGTGTAGGATGGATAGTTCTCCATGATGGCCCGGGCGATATGCGGACGGGCGATGATGCCGCCGGAGATTCGGATCAGCTGTTCATAGGTGATCTCGATGTCATGATAATGTTTAAGGTTTTCGATGAACTTGCGAGCGCGGTTTTCACGCCCTTCTTTGATCATCTTGTAATATTCCTTCATTTCCGGATGATTGTAGGCGTCATCGGTGAAGTATCCGAGGATGTGGACGCTTTTTCCCTCATAGAGTGTGGAGAGCTCGATGCCGGGGATGTAGCGGACGCCGTATTTTTTCGAAAGTCGTTTGTTGTCTTCGACTTCGGCGGTCACGTCGTGGTCGGTGATGGCGATGACATCCATCCCTTTCGCTTTGGCGCGCTTGAATAGTGCTTCGCGGGAGAGCCTCCCGTCGGAATGGGTGGTATGCATGTGTAGATCGGCTTTCATGGATGATCGTCCTTTCATGGATTTTCAATGGTTTGATGGGCGTGGTCGATATCGTTCGTTTGCAGGAGGGTGTGTTCCCGTTCCTGGCAGGTGAACAAAATGATCTGGTGCGTCTTTGCGAGATTGGAGAGGAGCATGAGCGTCTCGTTGAGGCGTTCACGGTCGAAGTTCACGAACGCGTCATCCAAAAAGAACGGATAGGAATCTTTCCCAAGCGTCTTGAGGATGCCGACACGCAAAGCGAAATAGATCTGATCGAGGGTCCCCGTGGAAAAATACGTGTGATCTTCAAGCGTGTTCGTATGTTCGGAGTACGCTTTGAAGGTGAGGTCCCTGCGGACTTTGATTTCACTATAGTGCCCGCCGGTGAGTACCGGGAGGTACTGTTCGATCTTCTCGCTCAGGATGGGGGCGAAGTTCTCTTCGATTACGCTTGTCGCTTTTTCGAGACGTTCGATGGCGTTTTCGTAGATGCGCTTTTTCTTCTCCATCGATTGAAGCTTATCCTGCGTCGTCTCGATCTCATAGTCGATGGTGGCGATGTTGCGGTAGTCCTTGGCTTTTTGTCTGAGTTCCGTCTCGAGTTCGAAACGATCCTTTTCAAGGCTTTGGATATCATCTTTCATGGTTTCAATCGTCTTATGATTCTCCGTGTAATCGGAAGGGTCCACATCGGGCGCGTCGAAATCGATCGAACGCACAAACTCATGGTAACTTTCATCCTCCAACAGATCGTCGATGGTTTCATAGACCTCATGGACGCGGTTCAGAGTCTCGAAATTGTCGATGGTGAGGCTCAAACCGAAACGTTTGAACAAGGGACGGACTTCGGATTCGACCTCGCGAATTTTGGCCTCTTCGGCTCTGATCGCTTCGTGGTAGCGTTCGCGGCGTTTGTGGTTCTCAAGCAGCCCTTCGGCCCGGTAGCGCCGCTGGGCGAAGGCTTCAACGGAGGGTTCGCCGTATTTGTCGAGCAGAGCCTTGATTTCCTTGCGCGCTTGTTCATTGGTTTTTTCAAGTCGCTCGATCTCTTTTTGTCTGGCGGTGTTTTCTTCTTTGAGCCGTTCACGTTCGGCGTAACGTTTTTTCAGTTTTCTGGTGTTATACCCCATCAACACCGTAGGGATAAGGAAGGACAGAAGGCTGTAAAGCCCGGCGGGATAGAACATGATGCTGAAAAATATCGATGCGGCGATGGCGATGATCATGGTTGATATGACTGTGGAAAGAAGGATTTTCCTACGTCTTTCGATTTTTCCGGTCGTCGTCACGATATCTTCGCGGATCAGCTTTTCCGCATGTTGTTTTCCTCTGAGCGCCTCTTCCTTGATTTGACGGTTGAACGCATGGATGCGCTCCATGTCATCCTTGAGGGCCTGGAAGTTTTCAGGGGTGATGGTGGACGTGGGGTCCGGAAGTTCCGTTTTGTAGGTCTCGATCTTGTCGCGTGAACGGCGCAAGGCTTCTTTATGGGCGTCGAGACGCTTGAAGATCGAATTATAGTCCGTTACGGATTTTTGCAGGAACCTAACATCGATCCTTACATCGGATCCGTGTTGTTCAAGGGCTTTTTTCGCCTCGTCAAGGGTGTCCTGGATGGTGTTGTAACGTTCCTTGCGAATGGTGTTGCGTTGTTTTTCCATGTGGCGTTCAAGTGCATCACGGTCGTTATTCTTTTCGTTGATGGCGCTTTTCACTTCGTCAAGACGGCTGCGCAGGGTTTCGCTTTCTTTATGGAAACGAAGGGCTTCTTCGCGCTCGTCTTTTAACGAGTCAAGGTGTTTGAGTGTTTTGGCATAGGGTTTGGTGCGTGCGCTTTCGGAGCCTATGTCCGAGAGTTTTTTCTCGATGGTCTCTTTCGCCTTTTTTGCAGAGAAGGTTTCGGTGGAGGTCTCTTTCAAGTTTTGAAGACGCTGGATCAACGCATCGGAGGCTTCCTCTTTCGTCTTCGCTTCGAGTTCGCGTATGGAAAGTGTGTTGCGATAAAGCATGTAAGGCATATCGAGGAATTTGGCAAGATCCGCCTGTTTCGTGACGGGGTGGACGGGCAGCGTGTCGGTGATGGCTTCGCCGGTGGCTTCGTTATAGAGTTTGACGTGGCCTTTGCGTTTCTGGAAATTCCGCTCGATCCGGTAGCGTTTGCCTTCATGAGTGAAACGGAGGGTTCCGGAAAACGATGCGTTGTCTCTAGGTTTGTAGCGTTCGATGTCCTTGAAGAATGTCCTGCGTTTCTTCGTCGGGTCGATAAAGCCATAAAACATGCCTTCGATGAAGGCGTGGATGGTGCTTTTTCCCGACTCGTTCAGTCCATAAAGGACATTCAATCCCTCGGAAAACTCCAGGGCGTAATCCCGGAATTTGCCGAAGCCGTCAATATGAAGGGATTCTATGTTCACTGGGACCCCTCCGTTTCCAACAAGGCGCGCAGTGCTTCATTCAGCGCGGCTTCGTCTTCTTTATCCGGCGCTTTCATGGCCTCATATTCTTCAATGAGCACACTGATCAGCGTGTCCTTGTACGATTGCTTGAGCATCGCATAATCAAAGGCGACCTCGGTCTCATCACGGATTTCGACATAATGGAAATCCTCGGTCAGGTATTGGGTGAGCTTGTCCGTATCGATGTCGATATGTTCCCCGCGTGTGCCTTTTAAAACGATGCGGTGGAAGTCTCTTTCCTTTGAATCGTCTTTTGCGCACGTGCGCATCTTCTCACGAAGGTCGTCGATGGCATCTTCTTCGGTCACTTTGATGGTGTGCGTAAGGAAACGGCGTTTCTGAACGGGACGGAACGTGGTCGACAGATGCTTGTTTGAAAGGGTGCCTTCGATGTATCCGCGTTCGTCGCTTTCTGAGAAATCCAGCGGTTCAGGGTTGCCGGAGTAGGCGATGTGGTCGCGAAGAAATGCGGGTTTGTGAATATGGCCGAGCGCGATATAATCAAAATCGGTCGCCTCAAGCATTTTCAACGTGGTCAGATGATGATCGTCGTGTTTGTTGAGAATGTCCCCATGCAACATGAGAATGTTCTGACGGGACGTATCAAGGCTCTCGTTGAGACGTTTGAGGTGTTCCGGACTGAAATCTTTCGTGTTGATGCCATGGATGGTCGTCTCACCGAGATCATGCGACGGACGATCTTTTGAGAACACATGGATGTTTTTGGCATCCAGGAGGCTTTGGTATGGCGGTTCATACAAAAAGACGTCATGATTGCCAATCAAAAGAAAAACCTCGCATTCAAGGGCGTTCAGTCGTTCGAAAATGCTTTCGAGCTCGTGAATTTTGATGGAGGCATTGTCAAAAAGATCGCCCGCGATGAGCAGTGCGTCGACGTTTTTCTCATCGGCATGGCGCAGAATTTTAAAAAACGTGTCCTTGAGTTCATAAAGACGCGTGTCATGCGCCTTGGCGTTTTTAAACGATGCATGGGACAGACTGACATTCAAGTGATGGTCTGCCGTGTGGATAAAGCGCATGAAATCACTCCTTGATCAAGGTGCGTTCAATAATCTCATAAAGCGTGTCGTTGCCCAAGGCTTCAAAGTCGGGATAGATCGTTTTCAGATGGACCATGTAGTCGCTGACAAGCGCCAGTTCGAGTCCGTAGGGTCTAAAATCAATAGGACCGTTCCCAAGCGAACGGAAGAAATTATCGATCGCGACGGCAACGTTGTTTGATTCGAATGGTGTCCCCCTGAAAGCGTCCCGAATGCGTGCCATGTTTTCATCCGATGCGTTGATGAGACGATGCGGAAGATAATGAAGCGCCGCCATGGAGATGAACGAAGCGTGCGGAAGGGTTTCGTGATACCCCTCGATGGCATCGGATATCTGTTGGAGCGGGAACCATGGTTTGGGCATGTAAAGACGGTTAAGATTCATCAGTGCGTAGGAAAGGGCATGCAGCACCGATTCATCGGGATGTTTCTTGTTGAGGCCGGCGGCGTTGCGCACGATGAGGTTGAGTGTCAGTTCCGCTTGTGTCGTATGCATGATGGAGCGGTCGCTCACAATCAGTTCAATGCTGCGGATGAAAGCATCGACAATGGCGTCGAAACGTTTGTCAAACGGTAACGTCGATGCGATAAGCGGATCGATGAGCGCCATCTTCGGAAATAGGCTTTGGTGTTTTAAGCGAATCTGGCGCTGGTTTTGAAGATCATAAAGAAACGCTTTAGGATTGAGTGCGGAAGCGTTGTTGAAACTTGTGGGCACGCTGAGAAGAAACATCGGGTCATAATCAAACGGTGGGACTTCCCGTGATTTCATCCAGGCGTCGAGGAGTGTGATATCCTCATTGGCGAAACGGGCCACAAGCTTTCCGGCATCAAGCGCTTTCCCGCCGCCAAAGGCGATGACAAAATCACAATTGAAGTCGTTTGCGCGTACGGTCGCATCCACAATCTCGCTTTTCACAAGGGGATGGGATACGCTGTCTTCGATGATGTATTTTATATGATTGGCTTCAAGATTCTTCAATAGGGTGTTGAAGGCGTGCTGTGAACCTTCCAGGGCCTCTCTGCCGGTCACGATCAACGCTTTATGATAAGGCAGATTAAAAAGAGACGCATCGTTCATACGTCCGTTGCCGAAATGGATGTCCACAGGCATGTACTGTCGAAATTCGTTCATGATATCACCTTGTCATATTATAGCATAAATCCCCTTGCTTCTAAAGAAGCGAGACAATGAAAAACTGAGTTACACCGATGAAAAGACCAAGCACAAGACCGATGGTTTCGATATGTCTGAGCTCTTTTTTGGTAAGGTCTTTGACCATTTGTTCGAGCTCATGCAGATCGAGTGCGTTGATGCGCTCTTCAATCAGTTCTTTGACGTTCAACTCGTTCTCAGCGTTTTCCTTGATGTGTTCAAGCATCATGTTGATCAGATTGTCGCCTTCGCTGTCAAGAAACTGCATGATCATCCGGTCGAAATCCGAACCGAGCATGGTTCTGAAGAATGAAGGGACAAAACGATGAATCTTTTTGGCGAGTGCTTCGCCAAGCGTCTTTTTCAGGTGCTCCCTTGAAGATTCACCCAGAATGCGCTCATAAAGGTCCGCGTTGTTCAAAAGCGAATGTTCCACGGTTTCGCCGACGCTTTTGGCGATGTCGGCCTGACGTTTGGGAAGGACACCCTGAATTTTGATGATTCCGAAATTCCATCGTTTATAGGGCCGGAAAAGCATTTTTACGGCGATTTTGTTGGTAAGGTATCCGATAAGCCCGCCGATCACGGCCATAGCGAGCAATGTCTGTATGTTTTCCATAACGACCAGTCCTTTCATGTGTTGTCATTACAATTATAGCACAGCCCGTACTATGTTATAATGGATTTGGTGATTTTATGACATTTGAAATTTCAACCGAAGCGAAATCGTTTCTCAGAAACAAGGACCCTTACATGCGGGCGCTCATCGATTCAGTGGGCGAACCCGAAGAACGAGCGATCGATGATCCTTTTAAGGCCATGATTGTCATCATCACAGGGCAACAGATCAGCGAGAAAGCCGCGGATTCAATTATAGCGAGAATCTTCGAACGGTTCAATCCCATAACGCAAAAACACTTCAGCACCTTGAGCGTTGAGGACCTTCGCAGTGTCGGGCTTTCGCGCATGAAGGCTTCGACCATTCTCAGGCTTGCAAAGATGGATGATCTCTCGGAACTGAGGGACGCCCCTAAAGAGACTGTCGAAAAACGCTTGTTGGACATCAAGGGGGTAGGCCGCTGGAGCGTCGAGATGTTCCATTTCGTGTGTCGCCAGGATCCCCACATCCTCTCCTTGCGAGACATCGGCATCGTCAACGCATTAAGGCGCCTTTACGACCTTGATAAGGATGCGCCACTCGATGTGTTTAAAGATTACTTCCATCCCTACCAGTCTGTCGCCGCATCGTATTTGTGGAAACTGCTGGAAGTGGATGATGAAACCTTACAATCAATCAAAAAGGACGTGAGACAATGAGTTTGATAACTTATAAGGGCAAAAGCCCGCAAATCAGTAATTCCGCCCATGTCTTTGACGGGGCGCACCTGATCGGCGATGTCACGCTTGAAGACAATGTGGGCGTATGGTTCAACGCAACACTGCGTGCCGACATGGCCCCTATCGTTGTCGGTGAGAACACCAACATCCAGGATAACAGCGTGGTGCATACCGATGAAGGCCAACCGACGACCATCGGCAAGAATGTGACCGTCGGTCATAACGCCATCATCCATGCGGCCACCGTTGAAGATGAGGCCCTGATCGGCATGGGCAGCATCATCTTAAACGGCGCCGTCATCGAGAAAAACGTCCTTGTTGCAGCCGGTTGCGTGGTCCCTCCGGGAAAACGCATCAAAGCGCGAACCCTCGTGGTGGGCAATCCCGCAAAAGAAATCAAGGAACTGAGTGAAAAAGAGATCCAGGGCATACGCGACAACAAGGACCATTACGTCGCATTGTTAAAAGACTATACGGAACAATAAAAAACGCCTTTAAACAGGCGTTTTTTCGTTCGGAATGGTTTTCACATGAGTATAGAAATACAGGTATTTCGTGACGGCGAGCGCAATGATCAGTATGCGAATCGTCAGGATATCGATGGTAATGAACGGAATCAGCAGCATCACATCCACCAAAAGCATCAGCCGCATCTTACCGCCACGGGTCATGGCGCGGTTCTCGGAGAAGTTTTTGAGATAGCGCCGGTAAAGCCACGTAGCGATGAACCATCGATGAAACCGTTTGGATCCTTTCGAGTAGAAATAAGCGGTCAGAAGGAGCATCGGCGTGGTCGGAAGCAAGGGCATGACGATCCCGATGATGCCAAGCACCATGGTCAGCGTCCCTAGCGCGATATAGAGTGTTTTACGCATCGTCGAGCAGTCGTTTCTCTCCCTCGAGACTCCTGATGTCGGTAATGTCCTGGGTCATCTCGAGGGTTCCAAGATAGGTTCCATCCTTGTCCCGAACCGCGAAGTAGCGGATGTGAATGAACGTTCCACGCATCTGGATCCAGAACGCCTCACTGTCTTTTTTGCCGGATTTGAACGACTGCACGATTTTTTCAACCGTATCGACACTTGATGGCGGATGGCACATGTTGACGTGTCTTCCGATGATCGTTTTCGGTCGTTCGAAAATGCGTTCTTTTCCTTGTGTGAAGTAGCGGACGTGCCCTTCAGCGTCCACAAAGGTCAGATCGAGTGGAAGTGTGTTCAAAATGGCGTTGAGCTGAACGGGGTCAAGCGCTCCCGCATCGAACTCGACTTTGCCTGAATGAATTTTGACGTCCTCTTCTTCAGCAGTGTCTTCGCCCGCTTCGGCACTTGCGTCGAAACGATGTTTGGGCGCTTCCAAAAAGAAGCCGATTTCATCCGAACCCTCATCGATCTTAATGAAGTTGTAAAGGTTCAGCTTATCGTTGAGTAGCGGGATGAGAATGCTGTTTTCCTTGAAGACCATCTCCTGAGCCCGATGAACAAGCGATTCGATATCGCTTCGGACATCCGCCACTTCAGTGCCGGGCGTGTTCAGCACGCTTTGGACATGGTTGATTTTCGCTCGGATTTCATCGTCGACGCCCCACATGACTTGAGGCGGAGCGGTGATGGCCTTCTTTTCCAAATAAGGGAAGAACAGCTGTTCCTTGCGTGTATAGTGCTTTTTGATCTCCGCCAAGCGGTCGACGCCGACTCTGAGCATCAAAATGGCGTGGTTGCCCTCTTGGTTCAGATACGGCTTGATTTCTTTGTCAATCAATGCCGTCAGACGGGCGTTCTCCTCTTTCAACAACCAAAGCGGATGCCCTCTGCGTTCTGTGGGGTCGTTGCCGTGCAGCGCTTCGACGCTGCTACCCATGACACCGGCATGGATGTCACAGAGTTTCTGGATTTCTTCGACGCTGATGTTTTCCTCTTCGACAAGCGCCTGTTCTATCTGGGAGATCTCCTCGGTGGAGACGGAGCCGAATTCCTGGCTGAATCGCTTTTTGATGGTTTCGGTGTCGCTGCCTCCATGGAGTTCTTTAATCAATTCCTTGAGGGCCCTTTTGCGTCTTCGGCTCTCATTGTTTATGAGCTCGCTCATGCAATCACTTCCTTTTCTATCCATAGTATAAAAAAAGCGCCGCTTCATGATCAGTGAAACGGCAATTTTTATAATTATGAGGGTAAAACGGATATTTGTCAGTCTGTAAACTATT
>Ga0207421_10007147_pt1 | contig 11969 bp, 8 predicted proteins | sample SodLakKL_010_SED_4_FD_187542 | JGI IMG/M metagenome (GOLD analysis project Ga0207421, IMG submission 187542) | Alkaline sediment microbial communities from Lake Tanatar, Kulunda Steppe, Russia - 8KL_010_SED (SPAdes) (version 2) | ecosystem: Environmental > Aquatic > Non-marine Saline and... | reverse complement strand
CGCTATATCCTTGAAAACCTGTGGGTAGATACGGAAAAAATGATAAAAAACCTTGATCTGCAAGGCGGGCTTATTATGTCTGAAGCAGTAATGATGGGCCTTGCTCCAAAAGTTGGCAAAAGCAAGGCACACCAACTGGTATATGCTGCAGCCGGTAAAGCCATGGATACACAAATCACCCTCCGTGAAGCTATTCTTGCTGACAATGAGATTATGCAGTATATCAACGAAAAAGAACTTGATACATTGCTGGATCCATCTAATTACACTGGTTCTGCTGGAGATATGGTTGATAAGGTGTTATCAAAGGCAGAAAAAATGCTTAAGGATAATTAGTTTATAAAATACTAATAACTTGTAATCAAAAACTTGCCAAAAAATGGAGAAACGATGGAAACAACGTCCTGATAACTCAACATGGGGCGACTGGGGTGAGAACGATCAGCTTGGCCGGCTGAATTTGATTGATGAGGATAAAGTCAGGCAGGGTATTGCTGAAGTAAGAGTAGGCAAAACTTTTTGTTTGAGTCTTCCACTTGATTATCCAGGCGGGCAAGTACTCAACAAAGTTCGTTACCCCCCGGTTTTAAAACCAGTTATTCGTAACGATGAGCCATATTTCAATTATAGATGGCAGAAAATAAATCCCCGTCATACAGATATTGCATCTGATGATGTAGCGATTCTCTATACACAATATTCTACCCAGTGGGATAGCTTAGCACATCGAGGAGCTATGTTTGATGTGTACGGTGACGGAAATCTTCAACCTGTTTACTATAATGGATTTCGAGCAGGAGAAGATGTGATCATGAGTGAAAAATATGAAACAGCTGCTAAAGCCTTGGGTGTTGAAAATATGGCTGCACATGGAGTGCAGGGTCGGGGTGTGATGGTTGACCTTTTCACTGAATTTGGAGAAATTCCCCGTAAAGAAGTTGGCTATGATGACTTAATGCGGATAATGGAAAAAAATAAGGTCTTTTTTGAAAAAGGGGATATTCTTTGTATCTGGACAGGGCTTGATCGTATGATCATGCGTATGAAGGGTCAACCTGACGAGACAATTAATAATGCCTGTGCTGTACTAGATGGTAGTGATGAACGTCTTTTAAATTGGATTAGTGAAAGCGGCGTGTCAGCAATTGCATCTGACAATCTTGCTGTAGAAGCAGTTGGTAAGCCTTTACCTGATGGATATACAGGTACAAATTTGCCATTACACGAATTATGCCTTTTTAGGTTGGGGGTACATCTGGGAGAGCTTTGGTATTTGGCCGACCTTGCAAAGTGGCTTAATGAGAATGGAAGATCAAGATTTCTTCTTACGGCTCCCCCATTACGTCTTACAGGCGCAGTAGGGTCACCTGTTACACCAGTTGCTACCGTATGAAAAAGTTATTTTAAAAATAATAAACTAATTTTAAATTAGAGATTATAAATGAGTGAAGATAAAATAGAATCAATAAGTAAAAAAGAATATCCTTTTTTGTCAAGTCCAAAAAAAATTACTGAGCAGGATTGGGATGAGCAAGTTGCACCCTTGGTATCTATTGATTGTAGAACTTATATGCATGAGAATTACATTCGCGATGCCATAGAGGGTTTTTTGATGCAACAGACAACCTTTAAAGTTGAAATTCTGATACATGAAGATGCTTCAACCGATAAAACTGCCGGTATAATTAAAGAGTATGAAACTAAATACCCAAAATTGATAAAACCAACATATCAAGTAGAAAATCAATATAAAAAAACACCAAAAACAGATAAATATATTAAACCATATCCAAAAAAAGGTAAATATATTGCTAAATGTGAAGGAGATGATTATTGGACAGACCCATTGAAGTTGCAAAAGCAAGTTGAGTTTATGGAAAAGAACCCTGATTATGTTATGTGTTATCATAAAAATCAGCAAAAAAAGGGTGATACATTACTGCCGGGGTTAATTCCCGCCAAAGGGAAGGATTTCACAGGAGACGAGCTTATTGCTACACCAACAGGCATTGCTACGGCAACAAAACTCTATAGGAATGTTTCCCTGAAACACCCCAACCAAAACAGGCCGACTGGTGACTATGGATTAAATGCTTATCTGGGTTTGTTTGGAAAGTGTAAGTTTATTTCAAATATTAAACCCTCTGTTCGTAGATTGCATTCAGGGGGTGCTTGGACATCCAAACATAGAGATGAAAAACATTATGGTCTTATAAATACTAAAATAAATATTTATAAATTTTTCAGAAGTCAAAACGACCATCACCGATCAATTGTGGCCTTAAGGGCATTGAGAGATGCAATAGATAAAAAACTTGTACTACTTGATCCTAATTACGCTTCTAGTGAAGTGAGTATGGAGATGTTTAGAATAGTTTTCAGGGGAGTGGAATTGAAATTATATTATAAACCATTTTTTATTTTTCTTAAACGTAAAATTAAAAAATTATTTGGGCGCAAATAAAAAATTATAAGTGTTACATTTTTAAAGTTTTAGTATAAAAACCATGAATAAGTTGTTTAATGAAAAGAATGATATAAATAATTATCCATTTTTGCCTGACCCGATTCCTGTTACAGCACAAAATTGGAACGAGAGTACTCCTCCTTTGGTTACTGTTTCATGTATCACTTATATGCACGCTCCTTTCATTCGTGATGCCATAGAAGGCTTTTTAATGCAAAAGACAACTTTTCGTATTGAGGTTTTAATACGCGATGATGCTTCTACAGACGGAACTGCGGAAATTATCAAAGAATACGAACTTAAATATCCATATCTTTTTAAATGTTTTTATCAGGCAGAAAACACAAGCAAACATGCAAACAAAAAAGAGCTAAGAAAACCTTTTGGTTTAGCACATCGGGCAAAATATATTTCTAAATGTGAAGGTGATGATTATTGGACGGATTCTCATAAACTACAGAAGCAGGTGGAGTTTATGGAATCTCATCAGGAATGCAGTCTTTGTTTTCATAGGGCAGAAATAAAATATGAGAATGGCAATACTGCATCAACTTATAGTCCTGAATTTAAAGGTATTAAATTTTTTCCCGAGGATAGATTGTTTTATGAGGGAGGATCAAGTGCCCCAACAGCTTCATTGTTTTATCGAAGGGAAATAGCAGAAGAAAGACCTAAATGGAGAAAGATGAGCCCTGTAGGAGATATGCCGTTAAAGATGCTTCTTTTTATAAAGGGAAGAGTTGGCTTTATAAATGAAGTAATGTCGGTAAGAAGACTTAACGTAACAGGATCTTGGAATGATAGGGTGCGAAATCAGGAAAAAGAAGAGAACATTTACCTTGAAAAAATGATCAGAATGCTTAACGAGTTTAACAAATATACAGAAGAAAAATATGTTCATGATGTTAGAAGAATAGTAATGAGTTACGATATGAAGCGTCTTAGACTGGGCAAAACACAAAGTATTGTTTTGTCTTCAAGCGAATTTTCAGGGTTGCTAAGGCGCATGGGGATTGTACAAAAAATGTTAATAATTATAGCAAAGATGTTACTTGGGTTATTTTACAAGTCACCTATGATCAATAGGATGTGGGTAAAGGTTTTTAGTATGTTTTATTAAGTCTATATGATAGTCGTGTGTGTTTAACATATATAAATTATTTCTGATTATAACAAAAATTTAAAATTTCGATTGAGTTTTATGAAATATTGTATTCATCATTTGTTATATATACTATTTTTGTCTTCCGTGTTTTTTGCTCTGCCATCAAACCTTGTTGCAAAGCCATATAGTATAGATATGAGGCATCAAAATTTGGATATGAAAATAGGAGCTCCTGCAATTATTGCTCCCAACGAGATGCTACCCAGCTTTAATATTTCATCCGACTCAAAGTTATTGGTTCAAGGGAGTATTAAAACTTACGATAGGGAATTATTCACATTACTTGATTCAAAGTTATTAGAACCTAATGATGAAGTAATAATACAACTTGATAATCAAAATATTCAGGAAGGTACCTATTGTGTTTCTTTTCAAATAACTGACAATAACGATAGTGTTTATCACGAATCTTTTTATTTCTCAATATTAAACTCGGAAAAAATTTCTGGGAATCATAGTTTAATAGTTTTTCCATGTAGCGATGGGAAGCTTAAATACATTCCTGATTATCGTGGGAACAGAATTCCGGACTATTCTACTGCCGGTTATAAAAGAGGAGGTATAGAAATACCTGAAATTCCTGTAGAACTAGAGCTTGGTCCAAAAAAAGGTGATGATACTGAAAGAATACAGGAAGCAATTGACGTGGTTTCTGCTCATCATTCTGGTGGTGCGGTTTTATTGACAGAAGGTGTTTATGAAATTTCCGAATCGCTGGAAATTCGGAATAGTGATGTAGTTCTCAGAGGAGAAGGGCAAGGAGATTTTAGAGAGCTGTGGCTTGAGCCTTCCCTTGATTACACTTTGGATGAGTTCATAAATAGTTTGCAGCCGGTTAATGCTACGGTGTTAATTGCAACAGGAGAAGAAAGACGTAGATTGATAAGTATTTATGGAGATAATGGAATCTTAAAAAGTGAAAGTACAAAAAGCGAGATTGTTGATCAATATGTCCCGGTTGGAGCTAATTCTTTCAGAGTTAAAAATCCTGAGATGTTTTCTGCCGGAGATAGAATTATTCTTGAACGAACTGGAAATTCCGAATGGATAAGCGAGATAGGAATGGATCAAATCTCTGAATTAGGTGAGGGAAGAATAGTAACACAGTGGTCACCTTTTGATATTGAGTTTGAGCATACTATAAAGTCTGTTAAAGATGATTTAATCATATTGGAAGGAACTGTCTTTAATGCAATTGAAAAAAAATGGGGTGGAGGGCGTATATATAAGTATTGTGATGAAGATAGGATAAGTGAAGTTGGGATTGAAAATCTTCGGGCAATTTCCTTTTGGCGAAAAGATGAATATGGAGTTGACAATACGAAACATGCTCATCAATTTCTTAATTTTTCTAACACAAAGGACTCTTGGGTTAAAAATGTAACTACTGAACATTTTTTTTCCATTAATGGTGCTATTAGTATTGGTAGAGGCAGCACCCAAATAACGATAAGTGAATCATCCGCCCTTTTGGCTGATGATGAGTATTATAGTGGTTCAATGTATAGTGGAAATGCCCATGTTGAAACGGGTGTTTATGTTGGAAGATATGGTTTTAGAATAAGAGGCCAAAACAATTTAATTGTTGGGTGTTATACATTAAATAACAGACATTCCTTTTCAATTAGCTCAAGAGTCCCCGGTGCAAATGTATTTCTTAATTGTAAAGGGGAAGGCAGCTTAACCTGGAGCGGTCCTCATCATAAATGGTCTACTGGCGGGCTTTATGATAATGTTAATGATAAATTGTCATTTATGAATCGTTTAAACATGGGAGGAGGTCATGGTTGGGCCGGTGCTAATTATGTAGCCTGGAATACAAATGGTATATTGGTTTGTGAACAACCACCTACAGCTCAAAATTGGGCTATTGATCATGGAGGTAAAAAAGAAGAAGGTCCATTCATTGATTATAGTTCTGAAGGATATTGGGAGTTTACCGATTATCCATTAGAACCAGAAAGTTTATATTTGAAGCAGCTTGAAGACAGAATAGGAGAGGAGGCTATACCAGAAGTTGATTTTTTCAAATTTAGAAGTGATATAGTTGATGAGAAAGATATTATAATAAATTATCCCAATCCAGCTAGAAATTACACCTATTTTGAATATATGTTAAAGGAAGAAATGTATATTCAATTAAATGTTTATACTATTAATGGGGAATTTGTATCTGTCGTTGATCAAGGTTACCGTGAAGAAGGGAATCAAAAAGTGTATTGGGAAGTAGTTGATAATAGTGGAAATAAACTACCTGCGGGAATATATGTGTACCAACTTATTACAGATAACGGAACTTATGCAAATAAATTGCTAATAACGCAATAATCCTTTTGCAAATTTTGAAGTTTTTTAAAAAGCTAAAATGTATTAAATATTTTTTATATATGTTTTAATAAATGAGATTTTATGAAGAAGCAATTTGAGGAAATTTTTATTAATGTATGTAAGAAGGCAATTTATTTGCAGCATGATGAACTAGGATATATGCCTTCTGGGCATAATGGACCATATTTCGATGATGAAACCCCTGTTAGAAATACTTCACATTGGATAATAAGCTTTATTAATGCATATAAAATAACCGGTGATAAACAATTTAAATATGCTTCAGAAAAAGCAGTAAATTATTTAATTAATTGTAATGAGCACAGAAAAGGGTATACATTTATTCACAGGAAAAACAATTACAAAGATTCAGTGAATGGTGTAATTGGTCCTGCTTGGAATATAGAAGCATTAGTTAAAGCATATAAATTATTTAAGAACAATGATTTATTGCAATTAGCAATTTATTTACATAAAATACATCAATTTGATAATAACAGGGGTTTATGGAAAAGATGCTTTGAGAATGGTAATACAGGAGGAATTGATTTTACTTTCAACCATCAGTTATGGTTTGCTGCAGCCTCTGCTGAATTATACGAGGTAACTCAAGACGTAAATATCAAAAAACAGTTGGATGTTTTTTTCAGTAATATATCATCGAATTTAAATACATACAATAATGGTCTCATTAAACATGGTATTTTGAAAAGAGAAAACATATCAGATATTGCAAAAAATATAATGCGTCCGGTAAAGAATTGTGTTGAAAAATATACTAAAGGGAAGAGTTTATACTATAAAGAGATTGGTTATCATCATTTTAATGTATATGCTTTTGCTAAAATATATAATAGTAATTATACACATTCATTTTTTCAAAGCAATCATTTTAAGAAAATCCTTAATTATTCTTTTAATGAAGAACTATTATCACAGTTACTATTAAATAAAGATAAAACAGATATTACTAATCTACCTGCAAAAAAACAAATAAGTTGTAATCGTTATGGTTATCCATATAATGCGCCGGGTTTTGAACTTCCTTATATAAACGAAGTTTTTGGTTTGGGGAGAGATCAAATAGTTGAGAGTGTTTTCGAAAAACAAATTAATTTAACTTATAATCCACAGAAAAATGATTTCTCGAAAAATACTGATGACCCTATAACATTAACAACTCGTATTTACGAACTTTCTGAAGCTGGTTAAAATTTTTTTTATTTGAAGTTACCTGAAAAAATAAGATTAAATACTATAAATAAATACTTAGGTGCATTAATTATTTTCTTTGCACCTATTGATCGTTATTTGCTTGATGTACCCTTTGTCATAAACCTTTCCATCTATAGAATATTAATAATATTTTTAATTGGTTCTTTTATAATACAAAAAATATTAGATCCTAAAGTTTATGGCAAAAATTCGTTTTATTTGGTTTTAAGCTTTTATTTTATAGGTTTATTTATTGGTATTGTACAATCAAACAGAATAGCCGAGTTTAGTTCCTATTTTTTAAATGAACTTATGGGTTTAATATTGATTGTTATATTTGTCAATATATATGAAAGACGTCATTTAGGCAAATTGATTAATGTTTTTATTAGTTCATTTATTTTCCCTATAGTTATTTCTATTTACGTTTATTTTGTGTTTTATACACAATTGCAACTAATTGATATCCTTCCTCTTTCTGATAAACTTCCTTTTTTTCGTACAATAGAGTTTGACACTACTCCATTTAGGGCAGGATTGTTTCCCAGGCTGGGACTTCCTTACTCTACTTCTCCACTATTAGCAATTGTAGCTTCAATTATGCTTTTTTTAGTTGGGTTATATTACAAAAGTTCTAAAAAATATTTTTTAATTTTCCCCATCTTATTTATTATGTTAGGGACCCTTTCTCGAACTGTGATAGTTTCGGTTATATTAACGCTTTGCCTATATTACCTTGTAACTATCATCAATAAATACTATAATCTTTTTGTTATTAAAAAAAGTACTTTAGTTGGTTATTTAATAACTTTATTTTTAATAGCTTTAATAATTAATACAGCAGCTTACAATGTTTTAATGGGTCGGATTTCTGCAGGAATTAATATTGGCGGGGGTAGACATTTTATTTTGTTAATAGAGGGATTTTATATCATTACAGAGTCGTTTAAAAACTTATTATTGGGAGTCGGTGATGGTAATCTATATTTTAGAGAGGGGTATTTGACGTATTTACCATCTCATGGTTTGCTTAATTCATATTTTACAATTTTTGTGCATCGTGGATTGATCGGATTCTTATGTGTAATTTCACTTTATCTATATATATTTTACAATTTGTTTCTAAAGAGTGATAAATTGAACAGAGTCTCGTATGCTCTTCTATTTAGTTTTTTAAATGTATTAATAGCTTTTAATTTTTATGAATTGAGATTTGTGAATGCTGTATGGATTTTAATGGCATTAGCTGCAATTTTTATTAATAAAGACCAATATTATAAAGTGGAAAAAAATACAAATAATGTTTCTAGCTAATGGCTTAATACTGAAAAAATGAAAATATTGCATATAACGACTATAGTTCCTGCTCCTATTTCAGCAAAAAAACAAGAGAATAATATTCTTTTTTTAATTGCAAATAAGCATGAACAATTAAATCAAAACACCTCTCATGTTTTTATTTATGTTCAGCCCTATACTAATTTTTTATTATCTTTATTAAAGAGAAAATGGGCAGAATATTACCGCCTACAAAAGCAAGGCTTTTTCGAATATGAAGGTAAAAAGATTTTAGTCTTGACTGCTCCAAGATTCAAGAATGATTACCTTATTAAGCCTTTAATTAATTATATAGGGTTTTTAATGAATAAAAAAAAGATAGAAAAAATCATTAATAATGTAAACCCTGATTTAATCCATTCTCATAACTTGACTTTTTCTGCCTATCTTTCATATAAAATCAAACGAAAGTTCAAAATTCCTTACATAATAACTTTAAGAGGATCCCCCCCGATTTTATTTAAAAATCACATAAGAAAAATTTTGAGGTGTTCAAAAGTCATTGTATCCGTAAGTATGCATAGAGCAAAAATGTTTAAAAAATTTATTCCAGATAGTCAAATCTCTGTGATTCCACATCCAATCGATGATAATTTCTTTGAACAAGGTGAAATTATATATACAAAGCCTAAAGTTATTAAGTTTGTTACATTTTCCAGGTTGTTGGATTGGAAAAATATTGATTTGGTAATAAGGTCATTTAGTAGAGTTAATGGTAATTTTGAATACGATATTTACGGTGATGGCCCTGAAATGGGAAAACTTAAATATTTAATAAATGATTTGGGCTTATCTGAAAAAATAAAGCTAAAAGGGTATGTTGATCGTTTAGATGTACCTAAAATTTTATCAGAATATCATGTTTTTATATTGTTGAGTTATTTGGAAACTTTCGGAAGAGTTTATATAGAAGCAATGGCTCGTGGTTTGCCGGTTATATGCACAAGAGACTCTGGTATTGACGGTTTTATTGAAAATGGAGTTCAAGGCTATCTTGTTGAAAATGGTAATATAAATGAAGCAGTAAATGCATTAACACATTTCATAAATGAACCTAGTATAATAAAAACTATGGGTAAAAAGGCATTTGAAACATCCAAAAGCTTTACCTGGACAAACATAATTCATAAATATTGTGAAGTATATAAAAAATAAGAACAGATTAGATTTATTTTATTATTATGAGATTATTACATATAAATAGCGAATACACTTCCAATATCTTATATAAAAATTTAATAATAGAACTCAATAAAAATAACATTGAACAAATAGTATATGCAACTATAAAAAATTCTTCTCAAAATGGACAAAATTTCATAAAGCTAGACAAAACTTCTTTTAAATATTCAAAACCATTAAAATTTTATCACCGTTTTTTATATTTTAAAAAAATTAATTATATTTTCACCGATATATTATATAAAAAAAATCTTGATAACGTTGATTTAATTCATGCACATAAATTGTTTAGTGATGGAGGTATAGCTTATAAATTATTCAAGAAATATCATATACCTTATATAGTTGCAGTTAGAAACACTGATATTAATACATTTTATAAGTATATGCCATGGCTGAAACCTTATGCTTTTAAAATATTAAATAATGCCCAGTATATTGTATTATTAAGTCATTTTTATAAAGATGAATTAAAAAGATTTCATCCCAAAAGATATCACCTTATCGGTAGTAGGATTAAAGTTATACCTAATGGTATAGACGCCACCTGGTTAAATCAAAAAGATTTACATCCCAAAAAACTTGAATTAAACGAAAAACCATTTAATTTGATATTTGTTGGTTCTTTTATTAAAAGTAAACAAGTACAGCTTTTAATTAAACAAATTGAATCCTTAATAAATAAAGGTGAAAATGTAAAGTTAACTTTAGTTGGTGGGGGTGGGAGTGAACACAATAATATTTTGACATTAATCAAAGATAAAGACTACATTTCTTTTTTAGGAAGCCTTAACTTTAATGAAATAATAGAAATCTATAAAAACATGCATGCTTTTATTATGTTATCTAAGCGAGAAACTTTCGGTTTAGTATATATAGAAGCTATTTCTCAAGGACTACCCATAATCTATTCTAAAGGTGAAACAATAGATAGTTATTTTAAAATAGGAGAGGTTGGATATCCCATTAATCCTAAAGATACAAATGAGTTATTAGATGCAGTAAATTATATTAAAAACAGATATAGTCATATTTCAAAAAACTGTATAGATAAAGCTAAGAAATTTGACTGGTCTTCTGTCGTAAAGGAATATCTTAACATATATAAAAATGCAGTTGTAAAAAAAAAATAAAATTCAATCAAAGTTTTTTACCATTATTTCCATAAATGAATATATTATTAATATCTAAATACGCGAAAACATCCTCCTCATCAAGACCAGGTCGCCAATTTCTTTTATCAAAAGCATTAGTAAATAAAGGTCACAACGTTATGCTTGCATATTCTAGATCTAACGGTATTTCAAATGATAAATTTAAGGGTTCTTTTAAATGTGTTAATGAAGAAGGAGTTAATACGATGATGATGAATGGACCTTTGGTGGAACTTGGAATGAATTTTTTGCGAATATGGAGTTGGATAATTTTTGAATTCAGATTATTTAGAAATAAAAAAAAGCTAGCACAATTTGAACCAGATATAATTATTGTCTCGTCTCTATCTATACTAACTTTTCTTTTCGGCACATATTTAAAAAAACGTATTAACAAACCTTATATCGTTGAGGTACGTGATTTATACCCACTTACACTTTTAGAAGTAGGGAATTTTTTCAAATATAATCCATTTGTAATTTTTCTAAGTTGGATTGAAAAATATGGTTATAAGAATGCAGATGCTATAGTTAGTACTTTAGAAAACACGAAGAAATATTTTATTAAGCGGATTAAAAAAGATGTTAACTTTTATTGGTTACCAATTGGTTTTGATGAAAGCTTATATGTTAACGAAGCTGGAAAAGAATCATTAATTATTATAGATAAAATTAAAAGATTAAAACAACAAGGGAAATTTATTGTAGGTTATGCCGGTTCTATTGGGACAGCAAACGGTTTAGATAATATCCTGGAGGTGGCTATTGATAATGAAATAATAAACAGTAATATTGATTTCGTTTTTATTGGTAATGGACCAAAAAAAGAGTATTATAAAAAGAAATTTAATACTGATAATATTCACTTTTTTAATTCAATTGAAAAAAAATATGTTCCATTAGTTCTTTCAGAATGCCATATTTTGGTAAATTTTTGGTTAGATAGAAACATATATAAGTATGGAGTTAGCCCGAATAAATGGATAGATTATATGTACTCAGCAAGACCAGTTTTATTATCTTTAAATGCTAATTCAAAGATATTTGATGAAGGAGGTTTTGGATGGCAAATTCCTGCTCAAAACAAAGAAAAAATTAAAAATGAAATTGTCAGAATCGC
>Ga0207421_10007146_pt1 | contig 11969 bp, 8 predicted proteins | sample SodLakKL_010_SED_4_FD_187542 | JGI IMG/M metagenome (GOLD analysis project Ga0207421, IMG submission 187542) | Alkaline sediment microbial communities from Lake Tanatar, Kulunda Steppe, Russia - 8KL_010_SED (SPAdes) (version 2) | ecosystem: Environmental > Aquatic > Non-marine Saline and... | reverse complement strand
CCTAAATCTCTCGGCTAATTCTTCATAACTACCTGCTCTAGACTTCACCGGGGGTTTGCCTTCTTTACCTCCCGGGATTCCATGGCAAAGGCATAAAGCCCTGCCCGTTTCCTTTAAGGGTTTAAAATACTTACCTTTTATAGTAACTTTATCTACGGATCCATCATCTACGGGCACATTAAATTTAATCCCCATCAAAAAACATCCCTTCCATCTTCCCCTTAGTCCTGTCTGTTATTTATTTTATGTAATTATGGTTATAATTGCAATACATGGACATATTCTGGTTATTATTGTATAATTATCTAATAGAACTTAAAAGAATTTAGGCAGCTATGGGATAATGCATCTATTTTTTACAGATAATAAAAAAGGAGCAGTCAGTTTATGGCTGTTTTTAATCATTTTAAGAAACGCTATAACAGGCTTCAAAGATTCAACCATTAAGCTAGAAGTATATATTACGTGAGGAGGTACAAGTATTGGCTGAAATCAAATTTGGCACCGATGGCTGGAGAGCCATCATTGCAGAAGATTTTACCTTTGACAATGTAAAGCTGGTGGCTCAGGCGATAGCTGATTATATCAAGTTTAAAGAAATGGAGAACAGGGGGGTAGTGATAGGTTTTGACAGCCGTTTTCTTTCCGAAAACTTTGCCGTTGCCGTAGCGGAAGTTATGGCTGGAAACGGTATAAAGGTTTTCCAGACCCCCCATGCGGCCCCTACTCCGGCAGTAGCATATGCGGTAAAAGTCAATGACACAGCTGGAGCGGTGATGCTTACAGCCAGTCACAACCCGCCCCTCTATCACGGCATAAAATTCATACCGGACTATGCTGGTCCTGCCATGCCGGAAGTAACTGATAAAATCATGGAAAGAGTAAATAAACTATCGGGTAACGGGGATATCAAGACCATGGACTGGGAAGAGGCCCAAAAACTGGGCTTTGTAAAGCTTAGCTCCCCCCAAAATACTTACCTTCAGCACCTGCTGAATTTGGTGGATATAGACGCCATTAAAAATTCCGGTTTAAAAGTAATTGTCGACCCCATGCATGGAGCAGGCATGGGATACCTGGAAAAGCTTTTGTTTTCCCTGGGCTGTAATGTAGAAGCCATAAATGCCAGCAGGGACCCCTACTTTGGAGGGCTCCTCCCCGACCCCTCGGAGGATAACCTGGCCTCCTTGAGGTTTAAGATAAGGGAAAAGGAAGCAGATATAGGCCTGGCCCTGGATGGGGACGCAGATCGTCTGGGAGTTATAGATAATGAAGGGAATTTTTTCAGCCCCAACCAGATACTCTTTCTCCTCCTCCGGCACCTGATAAAAACAAGAAAATGGGAAGGGCTGGTGGCCAGGACGGTGGCTACAACCCACATGCTGGACCGCATTGCCCGGGAACACAAAGTTGTCGTGGAGGAAACCTCTGTAGGCTTTAAATACATAGGTGATTTGATGTTAAGGAAAGGTGCTTTTTTGGGTGGTGAGGAAAGCGGCGGCTTAAGCATAAGGGGCCATGTTCCTGAAAAGGACGGTATACTGGGCTGCCTACTGGTACTGGAAATGATGGCCACAGAAAAAAAAGGCCCCATGGAAGTAGTTGAAGATATATATGCAGAGTACGGCAAGCTTGTAAGCCGTCGTCTGGATATTGAATGTCCACCGGAAAAGAAGGAGGAAATCCTGCAAAAACTAAAGGACTATAATCCCGATAAAATATACGGCAAAAAGGTATTAACGGTCAACCTCCGGGATGGATGGAAATTTATAATGGAGGACGGCAGCTGGTGTCTTATCCGGGTTTCAGGGACAGAATCCGTTTTCCGCATCTATGCCGAAGCCCCTTCCCAAGAAGAAGTTTTATGTATTCAAAAGGAAGTCAGGGGAAGTCTTACCCTCTAGTATCATACAGGCTCCAACCTCTAAAGGCATAAATGAACTTTGCTCTTTTTCCTTTAAAAACAGTCATATGAGCATATACACAAGCATATAATATATTTGTTGATACTCTTGTTACCAAAAAAATTTTTAAGAAAGGCGGCTATTTAAATATGAAAGACTTAAGTCCCGTGTGTTTTTTACCTGTAAGTTTAAAAGAAAACGGTCACCTTTTTTTTGGTGAAGGGATGGCAGAAGTGGAACCGGATATCCGAACCCTGGAAAATGCCAGAACAGTTTTAGAAGATCCCCAGGCTCAAGGACCTGACGAACTTTACTACATGTACCGGGAAGCCTGCCGGAAAGAGGACCGGGAAGCTATCCGGGCCCGGGGCCTCCGCTATGATATGACCATATTGAGGCCTGGAAAAATTGGACGAGAATATATAAAAACGGTGGGACACTACCACCCGGTAAAGCCTGGAACAATATTGACATATCCTGAGGTATACGAGGTCATCCACGGCAAGGCCCACTACCTGTTTCAGAAGTACGGGGAGGGGGGCGCAGAGGAAGTGCTCCTGGTGGAGGCGCTCCCCGGGGATAAAGTGCTAATCCCCCCCAACTATGGGCATATTACCATAAACCCCGGAGACGACTTTCTGGTTATGAGCAACTGGGTAGCCTCCGGCTTTTCCTCAGTTTATGAACCCCTGGAGCAGCTGTCGGGGGGAGCTTACTTTGAGATAGAAGGGAAAGATGGCAGCAGCCAGTTTACCCCTAACCCCAACTATAGAGACCTTCCCCCCTTACAGAAAGTGGCTATCAGGGAGATTAAGCAGCTGGACCTGGCAAAGGAAATACCCATGTATCAAATGTTCTTAAAGGACCCGGAAAACCTGGTATTCCTGACAGACCCGGAAAAATATCCGGAACTGGAAAATCTTTATAAATAAAAACCCCCTTTCTAAACATTTCTCATATTCGCAACAGCTTATTCCTGATCCCATTGGAAAGAGGTGATTGTTATTAAAAAAAGATCTGTCACCACCTTTAACTTATCGGTAAACTATGGAGAAAACAATATAAGTCTCCTGGTTAAAGGCCCTAACTGCCTGTTTGCCTATTGGGAGATAAGCCCTGAGTGTAAAGAAATTGCTTCCCGCCACTTTAAAACATCCTGGTCAAACTTAAAAATTTATTTAAGGGTTTACGATATAACCGGTCTGAGCTTTAACGGAAATAATGCCCACAGCTTTAAGGAAATACCCGTAGATTCTGCCTGTGGCGGCTATTATATTAACTTCCTCTGGTCTAACCGGGACTACTGTGTTGACCTGGGGGTTAAAAATGAAGGCCAGTTCCTGTCCCTGGTGCGTTCCAACACAATTGAAATGCCTCCTGACCAGGTTAGCTCCCTTAAAATGCCCCGGGCAAAAGTACTGGTTAAAGAAAAATTACCGGCAAAATTAACCTCCAGCGAGGGATATTATTATAGTTAGAAAATTTCAGGAGGTGTAGTTTTTGGCTAAAGGTTACTTATGTCTGGCACTCCACGGGCACTTACCTTATGTTCGTCATCCGGAAGCAGAAGATCACCTGGAGGAGAGGTGGTTTTATGAGGCCCTTACAGAATGTTACATCCCCATATTAAAGGTTATGGAGGGGTGGGTGCAGGAGGACATTAACTTCCGCCTCAGTCTTTCTTTATCCCCAACTTTAATATCTATGTTTCAGGACCCCTTACTCCAGGAGCGCTACCAGATCTACCTGGAAAAGATGCTGGAGCTTTCCGGCAGAGAAATGGAAAGGACTAAAAATCAGCCCGCCCTCCATGGGTTGGCTGTTATGTATAGGGAAAACTTTAAGAAAATATACCGTTACATTAATGAGAAGAAGGGCAGCCTGCTGCCGGCTTTCCGCAGTATAAGGGAAACGGGAAAGCTGGAGCTTTTTACCTGCTGCGGCACCCACCCTTTCCTGCCCCTGTTGAAAAGGGAAGAGTCGGTGAGGGCCCATATAAAAACAGCGGTAGAAATGTTTTCTGACGCCTTCGGCGACCCTCCCCGGGGTATCTGGCTTCCGGAATGTGGGTACAGGCAGGGAGTAGAAAAGCACCTGGCAGAGTTTGGCCTGAAATATTTCTTCCTGGATGCCCACGGAATTCTTCATGCCACTCCCCGGCCTAAAAACGACGTTTACGCCCCGGTGTATGCCGGCGGCCCGGGAAGCGGGATAACTCCGGCCGGCCTATCCGGACCCTCAGGTCCAGCCAGCCCTTATGGCCCGTCAGGCAGGGCAGCCGCCTTTGGCCGGGATCCCCAGTCAACCCGCCAGGTATGGAGCATGAAAGAGGGTTATCCCGGGGACTACAGCTACCGGGAATACTACCGGGATATTGGCTTTGACTTGAGGGAAGAGTATCTGGCCCCCTACCTCCCCGCCGGTATCAGAAGGAACACCGGGATAAAGTATTACCGCATAACCGGCCCCGGGGATTCCAAGGAGCTTTATGACCCCCAAAGGGCCCGGGAAAAGGCGGAGCAGCACGCCGCCGACTACATGTTTAAACGGGAGGAACAGGTGGAGTATCTGGCCGGGGAAATGGACCGCCCCCCGGTGGTAACCGCCCCCTACGATGCAGAACTTTTCGGGCACTGGTGGTATGAAGGCCCCCGGTGGCTGGATTATCTGGTAAGAAAGCTTAACGAAAACCCGGAAACTATTGAGATGACGGACCCGGCTACTTACCTGGAAAGCTACCCGCCGGATCAGGAGGTATCTTTGCACCTTTCCAGCTGGGGCCAGGAGGGGTACAACCAGGTATGGCTGAACAAAAAAAACGACTGGGTTTACCGCCACCTGCACCAGGCGGAGGAAAGGATGATGGAGGCAGCGGAGGAAAATCCCCAGGCCTTTGGCTCTTGCCAGAAGGCCCTGAAGCAGATGGCCCGGGAATTAATGCTGGCCCAGGCCAGTGACTGGACCTTTATCATAACTACCGGTACCGCGGTGGAGTACGCAGAAAGCCGCCTTAAAGAGCACCTGGAGAAATTTAACCGGCTCTACAGGATGGTCAAGGAAAATGACATAGACAGTCCCTGGCTTCATCAGGTATCCCGGGAAGACTGCCTGTTTCCCGGGATAGACTATACCCTGTACTGCCGCCGGGACCTTTCTGTCCGGAAGGAAAGGATAGAAGTGATGAAAAAACCCGGAGCCCCCAGGATATTGATGCTCAGCTGGGAGTACCCTCCCCATACTGTGGGGGGTCTGGCCCGGCACGTGTATGACCTGAGCTGTGCCCTGGCGGCCCAGGGGATGAATGTCCATGTAATTACCAATCACCCTGAAGGCACAGGGCAGGAGTACCAATACTGGAACGGAGTCCATGTTCACCGGGTAGCTACCTACCAGTCGGAGTCGGAACCCCGGGATTTCAGCGACTGGGCTTTTCAATTAAACCTGGTGTTGTATGAATATGCCTGCAGGCTCAACAAGGAGTTGGGGGGCTTTGACCTGGTGCACGCCCACGACTGGCTGGTTGCTTATGCCGCCAGTTCCCTTAAAAACAGGTGCCGGCTGCCCCTTCTAACCACCATTCACGCCACGGAACACGGTCGAAACCGGGGGATCCACACCCCGGCCCAGAGATATATCCACCAGGTGGAATGGTGGCTCACCCATGAGTCCCAGAAGGTTATCTGCTGCAGTAACTACATGGAGGGGGAGATTAAAACAATCTTTAACCTTCCCCGGGATAAGATAAGGACCATCCCCAACGGGGTTAATCCCGACAACCTGAAACCGGAACCCTTTAGTGAGGACTGGCGGCTGAAATTTGCCCGCCCCCAGGAAAAAATGGTTTTGTATGTAGGCAGGCTGGTTAAAGAAAAGGGTGTGGATACCCTGGTGGAAGCCATCCCCCATATCGTCAGGGAATATCCCGGTGTCAAGTTTGTTATAGCCGGTAGGGGCCCCCACCAGGGGGAAATAATGAAAAAAGCCCGGGAGCTGGGCATAGAAGAATACATGGTTTTCTCCGGCTTTGTCCAGGATGAGGACCGCAACCGCCTCTATGCCTGCTCCGATGTGGCGGTATTCCCCAGCTGCTACGAACCCTTCGGCATAGTGGCCATTGAGGCCATGGCCGCCGGTACTCCCCTGGTAGTTGGGGACACCGGAGGTTTTAGGGAAATAGTAGAACACCAGGTAGATGGCCTGAAGTTTAACCCCGGGGACGTTAAGGATCTGGCCCAATGTATAATCCGCCTCCTGAAGGAGGAAAGACTGGCGGAAAACTTACGCCTCAGCGGCTGGCAAAAAGTTGTTTCCCGGTACAGCTGGGATAATATCGCCCGGCAGACCGGCAGCGTTTATAGTGAGATTATTAAGAAAGCTAAATCCATACAAGCAGCACAGTTAGCACCATTAATACAAGGGAAAGGGGTAAGATGATGATGAAAGCAGTTATAATGGCAGGGGGGAAAGGCAGCAGGCTAAGGCCCCTTACCTGCAATTTGCCTAAACCCATGATGCCGGTTATGAATAAGCCCCTGATGTTTTATACCCTGGAGCTTTTAAAGGAGCACAATATAAAGGATATCGCCGTTACCCTGCAGTATATGCCGGAGGTGATCAGGGGCTACTTCGGTAAGGGGGAGGACCAGGGTGTTAACCTGGAGTACTTTGAGGAACTGACTCCCCTGGGGACCGCCGGGGGAGTCCGAAACGCCGCCGAATTTCTGGATAAAACCTTCATAGCTGTCAGCGGGGATGCCCTGACAGATTTTGATCTGAGCCAGGCCCTGGAGTTCCATGGGGAAAAGGGGGGCCTCTGTACCATGGTCCTCACCCGGCGGGATTGCCCCCTGGAGTTTGGGGTCTGCACACTGGATGAGGATAACCGTTTAACCCGCTACCGGGAAAAGCCCGGCTGGGGGGAGGTTTTCAGCGATACGGTGAACACCGGCATATATATCCTGGAGCCGGAGATTTTCCATCTGGTGCCCCCGGAAACCTTTTTCGATTTCAGTAAAGACCTTTTTCCCCTGATGATGGAAAAGAATCTCCCCATTTACGGCTTTACCGCCCGGGGTTACTGGAGCGACATCGGGGACCTGGAGCAGTACCGGCAGGTCCATATAGATATCTTACAGGGAAAGATCAAGGTAGCCCCGGGGGGTAGCTTTCTGGAGAACAACGGGTTGGTGGATAGGGAGCCGGCGGATAACGTCCGGGTGGGCCGCAACACCACTATAGACCCCGGCGCCCGGGTAGAGGGCCCGGTATTTATAGGGGATAACTGCCACCTCCCGGAGGGAGCCTTCCTGGGGGAATATACCGTTTTGGGCCATAACAACAAACTGGAGGCCGGGGCAGCTCTGGCCAGAACCATAGTCTGGAACAACAACTACATAGGTCCTGCTGCCCAACTCCAGGGGACCATTATTGGAAATAGCTGTGTTGTCAAATCCAAGGCCGCGGCCCTGGAGGGCTCCGTAGTGAGCGATGGCTGCAGTATAGGAAGCGGCAGCATTATTAAGGCGGGGGTAAAGCTCTGGCCCGGGAAGCATGTTGGGGATAATCTCCGGGTCAACACCTCTATTATCTGGGAGGAGGGGGCCGGCCGGCAGCACTTCGGAGTTTCCGGCATAAGGGGTATTCCCAATGTGGAGATAACCCCGGAGTTCGTCACCCGGTTGGCCGCCGCCTACGGAACCGTGCTGGAACCGGGGAGGGAAATTGTGGTCAGCTCCCATCAGGACAGCTTCTGCCAGATTCTAAAAACAGCTTTCCTGGCGGGACTCCTTTCCGCCGGGATTAATGCCCTGGATATAGGCACCGCCACTACTCCCGTTAACCGGTACGGAGTTAAGGTTCTGGAGGGCAGCGGTGGGGTTCACCTGGGCCTGGTAGAGGATAGCGATGCTAAAAAAGATAACGACCCTAAAATATGGATAGAAATTCTAGATAATTACGGCATAAACGCCCATAGAAACTTTGAGAGGAAAATTGAAAACACCCTGGGTCAGGAGGAGTTCCGCCGGGTTAATTTCCGAAAGGTAGGAGAGGTCAGGCACCTTCCCCAGCTGGGGGATTCCTACAGGGAGCGGCTTACCAGGACCGTACAAAAAGATATTATCCGTCCACAGCGTTTCCGGGTGGTAGCGGCCTACCCCCAGGAAAATCTTTCCCCTCTGGTAAAGCCCTTATTGGAAAAGCTGGGCTGCCAGGTTATCACTGTTGCCGGGGATAAACCCTCTGGAGATACCCCCCTAAAGGGCGGTGTAGAATATGACAGTTGCTCCAGGGAAGATCTGGCGGAGGCCGTTAAAAAAAGTTGTGCCCACCTGGGTGTTCTTATAGACAGTAACGGGGAAAAGTTGACCCTGGTAACGGAAGAAGGTCAGATCCTGGGGGAGGATATAAAATCCGCCCTGCTCTTAAGGGTCGCCTTAACCTGTTCCGGGGAGAAAAATATTGCGGTGCCCGTATCTGCCCCCCATATAATGGAGGAACTGGCCCAGAAATGCCAGGGACAGGCCGTAAGAACCAGGGTTAACTCCCGGGCGGTTATGGAGGTCACCAGGGACAGCCTGTTTCAACTGCACTACGACGCCCTCTATATGCTGGTTCTGATTTTACAGTACATGGCCCAGGAGGATAAGAAGCTATCCCAGATGGTGGAAGAGATTCCTGCTTTCCATATGCACCAGGCGTCTGTCCCCACCAGGTGGCAGGATGTGGGAAAAATAATGCGAAACCTGGCCCAGGAGAGCCGGGAGCAGGGTTGGACAGTGGAGATGATAGACGGTCTGAAGATATTTTATCCCCTGAAGGGGGCTGAACCGGAGAGCCAGGTTATGGGAAAGGGCTGGACCTTGATTCTTCCCCGGCCTGATGAACCTGTTTTCCAGGTGATAAGCCAAAGCACTTCTCCCGGGGAGGCAGAAGAACTTTGTTCCTTATACAGGGAAAAAATCCAGAAAATCCAGGGGTAAAACCAGGGTAGCATAAATAGAATCGGTAATATCTGCTCTGTATGATTGGCTTTGCATGATTAAGCTGCTGCAGGTTAAACTATTTATAAGTAAGGCACAGGGCCTAAGGGAGCTTTAAAAGGAGTTGTTTTATGTGGAAGAACAGAACAAGCCCTATATTATAGGAGTGGACCTGGGGGGCACCAATTTACTTGCCGTTGTGTCTACCCGGGAGGGGGAAATACTAATAAGAAAAAAAGAAGAAACCAGGGCCGGGGAAGGCCCGGAGGCGGTAATAAACCAGATATCAGAAAACGTTGATGAGGTGATTGGTCTCCAGGGTATTAAAAAGGAACAGGTCCTGGCAGCCGGAGTATGTGCAGCAGGGTTTTACAACTATAAAAAGGAACTCATCGTGGAATCCCCTAACTTAAAAAACTGGACCCGGGTATCCCTGGGCCCGGCGCTGGAGGAAAAGCTGGGCCTGCCGGTGCTGGTGGAAAACGATGCCAACGCTGCTGCTTACGGCGAATACCGGCGGGGAGCCGGGCAGGGCAGTTCCCATATCATATACATAACGGTAAGCACCGGCATTGGAGGCGGCGTTATTGCCGACGGAAAAATATTTAGGGGAGCCCAGGGTTATGCCGGGGAAATCGGACATACCACCATAGACATAAATGGTCCCCGGTGCACCTGCGGAAACCAGGGCTGCCTGGAAACTTTGGCCTCCGGCACCGCCATAGCCCGGAAGGCCTGCGAAGTTCTGGCGGTGGGTAAGCCCACTAAAATGCTGGAGGTAGCGGCCATGGAGGGGCGGGAGGATGTTACGGCCCGTCACGTTTTTACCGCAGCCCAGCTGGGGGACGAAGCCGCCGCAGAAATCCTGAAAATAACCCTGGAGTATCTGGGAGCCGGGCTGGCCTCCATGGCCAACCTTTTTAACCCGGAAATTTTCGTTATCGGCGGAGGGGTTTCCATGTCCGGGGATTCCTTTTTCCAGCCCTTGAAAAAAGTATTTTGCCGCCGGGCAGCGGGACCTGTTTCCGAGACTGTGGAAATTCTCCCTGCCGCCCTGGGGGACGAAGCCGGGATTACGGGGGCCGTCCTTCTGGCGGCAGAACATTTCCCTAAATATTGATGCAAATAATATTTTAAATATTTATTTGCTTTTTTTTATAAAAATGCTAAAGTATATTTAGTGTTATGTCGATACTTAAGCATAACAATAAAAAATCAAGCGAGGTTGATTACTATGAAAATTGATAACCACAACAGTATCATAGGGAAAAAAATATATGAAGAGTTGAAAAACTCTCAGGAACCCAAAAAGGAAGAAAAGCCCCAAACTCAAAAGGAATCCAGGGACTCCGTTAACATTTCCTCGGAAGCCAGGCTAATCCAGGAAACTTTAAATGAGGTAAAAAACCATGAGGTTTCCCGGGAAGAAAAGGTCCAGGAGCTTAAAGAAAAAATTGAAGCCGGTGAATATAAAGTTGATACCCAGGCCCTGGCCCAAAAGATGTTGGAGCTGGATGAGGAATAAGTAAGGAGTGAAGAAATTGTCTGATCTCAAAAAGATGATTGAGGAGCTGGGGGAGGTTCTCTTCCAGGAAAGGGAGCTTATCATCACAGAAAACTTTGCGGAATATCCGGAGCTGGTGGCCCGGAAGGAAGGCCTGCTCCAGACTATAAATGAAACCGTTTCCGGCGCTACCTTTGACACCCGGGAAGAAAAAGGGCAGATAGAAGTTTCTCTGAAGGAGATGCTGGAGGTTAACCGGGGCAACATGTACTTGCTGTACAACTACCGCCTCTACCATAAGGATTTAGCCAGGGTGCTTTGCCAGGAGGAAGAAGGCCAGGAGTCAACACCTTACGGCAAGAAGGACAAGGGTTCAAATTCTTACTTTGATACCCAGGCATAGAAAGGGGAGTTACCATGAGTTCCATTTTTTCTAGTTTTAATATAGCTACGCTGGGCATGCAGGCCCAGAGGAAGGCCACAGATGTTACGGCCCACAATATAGCCAATGCCAATACCGAAGGATACAGCCGGCAGAAGGCCGTCATGGCTCCCACCCAACCTTTTTCCTACTCCGGAGCGGGGCAGGTAGGAACCGGGGTGATGGTGGAGGAAATAGAGCGTATCCGGGACGGCTTCCTGGATAACCAGGTGCGGGATGAGAAACAGCTTTTAGGATACTGGGAAGCCCGCAAAGAGGGCCTGGAAAAGATTGAAACCCTCTTCATGGAGCCTAAAGATACCGGTTTTAATAACTCCCTGGGGGAATTTTTTGATGCCTGGCAGGAAGTGAGCGTAAACCCGGAAAGTTCTCCCGCAAGGACTAACCTGGTGGAAACATCCCAGACCCTTATAAACACCGTGGATCACCTTAACAGTCAGCTGGAGGACCACAAAAGAGATACCAACGATATGATTAAAATAAAGGCCGACGATATAAACAGTGTGTCGGATCAGATAGCCAACCTCAACCAGCAGATCGTGCGTATATCCAACCGGGGGGACTCCCCCAACGACCTCATGGACAGGAGGGACAAGCTTATTGATGAACTATCGGAAATGGTAGACTGCCAGGTTATACATGGCCAGAATGGTTCCGCCAACATCATCTTAAGGGGCAGGGACCTGGTACGGGAAGATAATGTTAACCACATAGAAGCTAACAGCGATGGTTCTGAAGTAGAGCTAACCTGGAAGAGGGACGGAAGCAAGATAGAGATAGACCGGGAGCATACCCTGGCAAGCCGCCGGGATTCCCTGGAGGGTCTGCACAGCATCAGGGAAGACATATCCTATTACGAGGGAGAGTTCGAGACCCTGGTGGACAGTGTGGCAAACCTGGTAAATGATCAGCACCGGCAGGGTTATCCCCTGGATGCAATCACGGGGCTTGAAATAAATGATGAGGGCATTGAGGATTTATCAATAAAAGGACTTCCCTCCGGGGATTATGAGATTATAACGGAGGAAGTTGATGGTGATAAAAACATAACCATTAGAAAAGATGGAGAGGATGTTTTATCAGAGGGCGACCTTGATGAACTAAACTCTTTTGTCCTCGATGAGGAAGGCAATCTTCAC
>Ga0207421_10007145_pt1 | contig 11970 bp, 9 predicted proteins | sample SodLakKL_010_SED_4_FD_187542 | JGI IMG/M metagenome (GOLD analysis project Ga0207421, IMG submission 187542) | Alkaline sediment microbial communities from Lake Tanatar, Kulunda Steppe, Russia - 8KL_010_SED (SPAdes) (version 2) | ecosystem: Environmental > Aquatic > Non-marine Saline and... | reverse complement strand
TGCTGGCAGCCGGTTCCTTTTCAACACTGTAGCTGCTGGCAGCCGCAGGTTTTCTCTCCTCTGTTTTTTGCCCTTTATCCATATGCTCCTGGATCTGCCTCAGTTCGCGGACAGGAAGGTTAACTTTTATTGATCCAACCTGGACGGTAGCTTCATCCCGGGAGAAATCAACAACCTCTCCCTTTTGCTTTAAACTATTTATATATACTGTTTGCCCTACAGATAATTCTTCTTTCTTCAATGGAGGCCCTTCCGGTTCATCTTCCTCCATCCCGGTTTCGGTTTCTTTCCGCATTTCATGAATCTGGCCCCGGATCTGTTCCGCCCTGGCCTGAGTTTGGTCCCCTCCTGATTTCTTAAGTTCCTGCAATTCTTTTATGATCTGGTCCGCAGAGCTCTTGGTTCTTCTCACAATTTGACGAGCCTCTTCACGGGCTTGCTTGAGAATGTCATCGCGCCTGGCCTGGAGTAAGTTGCGTTCTCTTTCCAGTTCGGCCATTAATGATTCAGCCCTGCTTCTTTCCAGCTCCGCCTGACGGCTGTCCCGGGAATAACGCTGCTGGTCTTCCACCAAACTGGCGATGATCGATTCAACCTGGTCGTGAGAGCGGTGCATGTAACTTTTTGCCTTTTCAAGCACATCATCAGGCAGGCCAAGTCGGCTTGCTATATGGAAAGCGTTGCTCTGCCCGGGCACACCCTGTAAAAGCCTGTAAGTTGGGGCCAGTGTCTCCAGGTCAAATTCCATGGCTGCATTTTGCATATTATCCTGGGCCTGAGCAAACAGTTTCAGCTCATTGATATGGGTAGTAGCCACAGTAAGCGCCCCTTTCCCGGTCAATTCTTCCAGGATGGCCATGGCCAAAGCGGCTCCTTCAGTAGGATCAGTCCCGGCTCCAAGTTCATCAAAAAGGACCAGGGAACCGGGCCCGGCTTCTTCAACTATGGATATAATATTTTTCATATGCCCGGAAAAAGTACTCAAAGACTGGACAATACTCTGTTCATCACCAATATCTGCGCGAATTTGCTTGAAGATAGTTAGTTTTGTGTCTTTGCCGGCCGGCAGATGAAGGCCGCTCTGGGCCATAATAGCAAGCAAGCCAATTGTTTTAAGGGAAACAGTCTTACCTCCTGTATTTGGCCCGGTCACCACCAGTGTTCGCACGCCGTCCCCTAACTCTACTTCCAGGGGCACTTTGTAGCCACCAAGTAAAGGATGAACTGCATTTTCTAAATAAAGCTCCTGCTCAGGCTGGCCCAACAAACGCGGCTCGCTGCCCTTCATTTCCAGGCTTAAACGTCCCCTGGCCACTATAAAATCAAGTTCTGTATAAAGTTCCCTGCTGTAGGTAAGCTCATTTTCTGCCTCAGCCACCCTACCGCTAAGCTGATAAAGAACTCTTTCCACTTCTTCTTCTTCCTGCCTCTGCACAGAAGCAAGCGTGTTCTGCATTTCCACTACCGGCAAAGGCTCGATAAAAACCGTGGCCCCGCTTGAAGACTGATCATGGACCACTCCTTCCATATTTTGCCGGTACTCCTGCTTCACCGGCAAAACATACCGGCCGCCTCGAATAGTCACCAGGGCATCCTGAAGATAGCGCCGGTATTTAGAGTTGCGCAGGTATTGATCAAGCTTTTCCCTGATCTTGTCCTGGTAGGATAGTTTTTTTCTACGCAGGGAACCCAGGGCGGCAGAAGCGCTGTCAAGGACCGTCCCCTCCTCATCGATAGACTTTTCAAGGGCGTTGAAAAGCTCGGAACATGTATTGATTTTTGATCCCAGTTCCGCCATCAGAGGGTACAGTTCGACATGATCCCTGTTATTGAAAAACGACTTCCAGCGCCTGGAGGCCTTAAGAAAGCTCATTACAGCCGCCAATTCGCTGCCGGAAAGCATAGCTCCTTTTAAAGCCCGGTCCAGGTGTGGCTTAGTATCTTCAACTACGGAAGGGTTAAAAGCATTCTTGGAGCAAAGTAAACGCCCTTCTCCGGTCTCTTGCTGCATCCTAAGAACACCAGGATAATTGCTTGAGGGCTCTAAACCCTCAGCCCTCTCCCTGGCCATGGGACTTACAGTCACGGAAGCCAGTATTTCTCGAATGCGGTCAAATTCAAGTATTCTCATTTCTCGCTGTGTGGTTACTGCAGGCAAGTTGACTTCACCTCGATAAAAACTCGTTTTCATTTATAATAAAGCGCAGGTGTTTATCTTTCGCCGATGATACTCCTATTCGCGGTGTGCTTTTGATTGATAAAACTTGCGGCAAATCCGGATTGTTCTTCAAATATAGCGGCTTGTAGCGCAGATCGTGACCATTAAGGGATCTGTCTATGGCAAAAGCCTGGCACAGCTTACCGGGCCCGCTGGCCAGGTTTTTCAACGAACAACCTTCTCCTCGTCTTTTTTGCATCAAATCCAAACCTTTAATCGGTTCTACAGCCCTGATCAGCACCGCTTCTCCCCGGCCTTCGGGGCCGGTTACAACGTTAAAGCAATAATAATTGCCGTAAATAAAATATACATAAGCTGTTCCGGGAGAGCCAAACATGGCTGCGTTACGCCTGGTTTTGCCCCTGGATGCGTGGCAGGCTGGATCACCTTCGCTTAAATAAGCCTCTGTTTCTACTATTATTCCGGAAACCAAACCTTCTTCTGTTTCCCGAAGTAAATAACATCCCAGTAGCTTACGTGCCGCTTCAACGGTATCATAACCAAGAGCTTCCTCATTCACAAGCTTTCATTAATTCCTTTCCCCTGCCTGTTAAAAGTATTCGTATTCCACAGTTCCTGCTCCGAAGATACCGGCTGTTATTTGAATAGCCTGTAGTAATAATCCCGTTCGTCCCCCGGGCATAAAAAGCCGGTTTTACCCGGTATCCGCAGCAATCTTAAAATGGCACACCTGGGAAAACCGGGAAAACCAGCCTGGTTAACTGTTAATAGTTATGTAATAGTCAACGGCCCGTTCCTTTAACTCTTCAAATAAGGGGGTGAAGTAATGATCTGTGATAAATGCGATCTCAGAGTTCTCGATAGCTTCCATAAAAAACTGTAGCGGGATCAGCGAAACCGCTGCCACTATAATATAGACAAACAACACTCCTATGACAGCTCCCAGCAGTCCTCCCCCGATGCGGTTAAAAAACCCGATCACCGGAATACGATTTATCCAGCGGAAACCACTGGAAAACAAACGGAATACTATGCTCAGTATAATGAACAACCCTAAAAAGGCCAGTATCCCCCCTATGAGCTGTGGAACTTGTTCCAGCGCAATTTCCAGGCCTATGTTTTCAATCAATTCATGGTGGGGAATTATATTTTCCGGATTTATATATTCAGCCAACGATTCGCTAAACAATTTACTGCCCCAAAACGAGAGCAGTATCACCACGATAAACCCGAAAATGTCAAACAGCTGTTTTACCATGCCCCGCGAAAAGCCGCTGACCAGGTGCAAGAAAAATATAACTAACAAAAAGATATCAAGCCAGTTCATTATTCATCACCATGCTCCATGTTGTTTCCAGGCTGTGATGGCTTTTCTTTTTGGCTTTCTTTGAGTTTAAGCAATTCGTCGGCCAGGTTGAGGGCTGCCAGGACGGCAATCTTTTGCTTGCTCATCTGAACATTCTTTTCTGACAAAGATTTCATCAGTTGATCTACGTAACGGCCAACCCTGTACATATCTTCTGTTGAGGAAGATCCCCTCAAGATATATTCTTCTCCCATAATGTTAACCGTTACTTTATTTTTGCCCTTTTCCTCCATCTTACCTCCCGCTTCCCTCGTAAAAAGCCGGATTTTTTGCCTGTTCTATCTGTATTCGAGATGAAGTGACGGTTATCCTGCCTGACTAACTGCGCAGAACAGCCCCCAGTTCAAACAGGGCTTTTTCTATATTTTCCTGGGCCTGGTTAATCTCAGATTCAGTCAGAGTCCCCTCTTCTCTCCTAAAGGTAATTGAATAAGCCAAACTGCGTTTACCTGCAGGAATCTGCTTTCCTTCATAAAGATCAAACAACCTTACCTGGCTGACCAGTTCACCGCCTGCTTCCCGAATTGTCATTTCCAACTTGTCAGCCGGGATCTCCCTGGGAACGACAATAGCCAGGTCTCTCTTTGCTGCTGGAAACCGGGGCAAAGGCACAACCCTGGGTACGAGGTTGGCTTTTGTACAAAGCAGGGCCAGGTCTATTTCACAAACTGTTACCGGCTGATCAATCTCCCATGCCCCGGCTACATCAGGATGGAGCTGACCCAGGTAGCCAAGATTTTCACTTCCAATTTTGATCGATGCACAGCGAGCCGGGTGGCTGAAGGGCATTGCTTCGGGAATAAATGCAACATCTTCTACCTGGAGTCGCTTGAATAAAGCTTCCAGGGCTCCCTTGATAGCAAAAAAGTCAGCTTCCCGGGAAGGATCAACCCAGTTTGGTTCGGGAATTTGTCCGGTTACGGCCAGGCCCAGCTTCATTCTTTCTTCCGGTAAATGCTTCAGGGGAAGGGTATCTGATTCAAACACTGCCCCCATTTCAAAAAGAAGTTGATTGAGCTCCCGGTGGCTGTAATTATGCTGTACCGTCTTCAATAACCCGGGCAGTAATGTTGTGCGCATTACAGCTTGCTCTTCTGAAAACGGGTTTTGAACCGGAATAGGTTTCATCCTCGGATCATCATCTGATATCCTCAACCAGGACAGGGTTGAAGGATTAATGAAAGAATAGGTGATACATTCATGATAACCACATGAGGTCAACACATTCCTAACCAGGTCATGGATTTTTTCTTCATACGACTTTACATTGCCGAGCAATTCACCCCGGGGTAAAGTAACCGGAATTTTATCATAGCCGTACAGCCTTGCTACTTCCTCGATAATATCCTCTTCTATCTTTACATCGCCACGCCGCAGAGGCACGGTTATGTCAAGGCTTCCCCGGTCAGTTTCTTTAACATCAAATCCAAGCCTGGATAGGAGGTCGATTACAACCTCCCGGTCTAATTCCAGTCCTAATACCCGGTTGATTTTCTCCGGGGTAATCTCAACTTTGCTCTCCCGGCAAGGCGCCTCATTTTTGTCAACTATACCGCGCAGGACTTTGGCTCCAGCCAGCTCATGCATCAATAAGGCAGCCCTGTCCTGAGACCAGGTTACCGCCTCCGGATTGACTCCTTTTTCAAAGCGCTGGGAAGCCTCGGAAGGAAGGTTATAGCGGCGGGCTGTACGCCTGATGCTGGTCGGGTTAAATGAAGCCGCTTCGATTAACACTTTGCGGGTGGAATCGTTGATCTCGGTTTCTTCACCTCCCATAACACCGGCCAGGGCTACCGGTTTCTTGCCATCGGTAATAACCAGAGCTTCAGGATTCAGGTCCCGCTCAATGCCGTCCAGTGTGATCACCTTTTCTTCCTCTTTCGCCCTCCTGACCAGTATTTCACCGCTCTTCAGCAATTCCAGGTCGAAAGCATGAAGGGGCTGGCCAAACTCCCACATCACGTAGTTAGTAATATCTACCACGTTATTTATAGGCCTGATACCGGCCTTTAATAGCCTGATCTGCATCCACAGGGGGGACTTGCCGATTTCGACATCTTCAACAGCGCGGGCTGTATAGCGGGAGCAGAGATCACTGTCTGCAATAGCCACATTTAATGAATCTTCAAGAGCCGGATCTTTTTCTGGAACTGACAGGCGAGGCATCCTTACCTCTTTGCCGGTTAGAGCCGCAGTTTCATGGGCCACGCCGATCATACTCAGGCAGTCTGGCCGATCAGGAGTCAACTCCAGGACAACAACCTTATCACCAAAGCCAAGCAATTGATCAACCTGTTCGCCAATCTTCGCATCCTGGTCCAGGATCAAGATTTCATCTTCCGAGCCCAGTTCAAGACCCAGTTCCTGGGCTGAGCAGATCATACCTGGAGATTTGACCCCGTGAATATCGATTTCTTCAATTAAGCGGCCTCCAGGCAGTTCTGCACCGGGCCTGGCTGTGGGCACCTTATCTCCTACCTGCATATTTTTTGCCCCGCAAACAATTTTCAAGGTTTCATCACCAATATCGGTATCCACCAGGGTCAGGTTGCTACGTCCTGGATGTCTTTCCAGGGCTTTTACCTCCCCAACCACTACCAGGGGCAATGAAGTTCCAAACGTTTCCACTGCTTCCACTTCCACCCCGGAAAAAGTTAAAAGATCGGCCAATTCTTCGGCGGAAACGCCCGGATCTATATAGTCCCGGAGCCAATCAAATGAAACTCGCATCTATATTCATCCTCCAATCAATAATCATCATGATTCAGTTCAGCTAAATTGTTTTAGAAAGCGCAGATCGTTAGAAAAAAACAGGCGTAAATCACCTATACCATATTTCAGCATAGCGATACGCTCAATCCCCATCCCGAAAGCAAAACCGGTTACTTCCCGTGGGTTGTAACCCGATACTTCCAGGACCCTGGGGTGAACCATGCCCGAGCCGAGTATTTCCAACCACCCGGTATAACTGCAGGTCCGGCAGCCCTTTCCTCCACACATGATGCAGGAGATGTCCACCTCGGCACTTGGTTCAGTAAATGGGAAAAAGCTGGGCCGGAAACGTACCCTCTGATCAGGGCCAAACATTTCCCGGGCGAACAAATCAAGGGTTCCCTTCAGGTCGGCAAAGGTGATATCGGTATCGACCACAAGCCCCTCGCACTGGTGAAACATCGGTGAATGGGTGGCATCATCATCCCTGCGGTACACCTTGCCCAGGCAGATAACGCGCACAGGCAATTTCGGGGCCTGCTTTTCCATGCTCCTGATCTGCACCGGTGAAGTATGAGTGCGCAGTAAATACTGGTCGGTGATATAAAATGAATCCTGCATATCACGGGCCGGATGATCGGCCGGTATATTCAGGGCCTCAAAATTATAGTAGTCCGTTTCAATATCGGGCCCGTATGCGAGCTGGAAGCCCAGCCCGGTAAAGATTTCTTTAATTTCATCAATGATCATGGTCAAAGGATGCCTCTGCCCGATCGTGACCGGGCGTCCCGGCAGGGTAACGTCAATCCGTTCCTTCTCCCATTTTTCCTGCCTCTGGGCATCCTGCAGGATCTGCTCCCGCAATTCGATTGCCCGCTCCAACTCTTCCCGCAGGGCGTTGGCCTTTTGGCCTATAACAGGCCTGTCTTCGGCGGGAACACTGCCCAGGCTGCGTAATAGCCTGGTTAGTTCGCCTTTTTTACCCAGGTAGCGCACTTTTACAGCCTTGAGTTCTTCCAGGTCACCTGCCTCTTCAATATTGTTCCGAGCTTCATCTTCCAGTTCTTTTAACTTGTCCAGCAATTGTCGACACCTCCGGATAATAAAAAATCCCTCTTAAAGAGGGACGAAAGAATATCTTCCGCGGTACCACCCAGTTTAGCTACCGCCTAGCTCGCTTTAAATCAATAACGGGATTAACCGTACCCAGCCTACCAGGTTTATTGGACCCTTCAGTGGAAAGCTCATGGAGCGAAATTCAGCCGGGAACGCCGGGCCGGCTTGCAGTCATGGCCGGTCCTCCCTTGGCGGCGCCTGCATCCCTGGCTTACTTAACTCCTTCATCGCCGTTTCTATTTAGATATAGTAGCATTATAGCATTAAGCAGCGGGCTGTTCAAGGATTGTGCTATCCGAATTCAGCTGAGTAGAGTGTAATTGATGTTAGCTGCTGCGCTGCCGAACTACTTCATACATAAGTACAGCTGATGCAACCGCTGCATTGAGTGATTCTACCCGGCCGTGCAGGGGTATTGATACCTGCAAATCCGCTTTCAGCAGCAGCTCTTCCGTAATACCGCCTGCCTCATTGCCAATAATCAAAGCTGTTGGCGGTTTGAAATCTACCTGCCAGTACAGCCGGCCCGGACGGGCTGCAGCAGCAACCTGGAGACCGCTCTTTTTTAAATCATCCAGCAGCTGCAAAGCATCCGGGACCTGTTCCAACCGGAGATGAAATACAGCCCCGGCTGTAGAGCGCAAAACTTTAGGCCCGTAAGGATCTGTGCTTCCGGCAGTATAATACAGTACTTCTACTCCTGCAGCCGCCGCGGTACGTATGATCGTCCCCATATTCCCGGGATCCTGGAGCCTGTCGAGAACAACGGCCAGCCCCGGCAGGTCTTCAAACCGCCTCAAATATTCCTGCCTTTCAAACTGAAAAATTGCTGCCACCGGCTGCGGTGCTTCGGTTGCCGTTATCTTTTTAAACAGCTCCGGGGGCATTAAAAATATCCTGCAGCCAGCTGGCAGCTTTGCGGTAATTTCCCTGCCTTCAAGTTCGAAGTACGTATCGCTAAAAAACACCACTTCCGGGTATAGCTCCGCTTTCAGCGCTTCCTTAACCAGGTTGGGGCCTTCCAGGGCAATTTTGCCGGTTTTTTGCCGGTGCCGCCTGCTGTTTTGCAGTTTATTGAATTCTTTTAACATGGGATTTGCCGGGCTGTTTATTATTACTGGCTCCAAAGTTGTCCACTCCATTCTGGCAACCGGATAAAACAGCAAAAACTTCAAAATGGGATCCCTGGTGAAGTTAGCCATCACCGGCTCCACTAACCATTAAAGGAGCAGTATCACAGTGTTTTAAATAACCCTGGTACCTGCCCCTTTATCAGTCTTCTTTATACCAGCAGCCGGCGCGGTTAAGCGCCTGCTTGCTCTCCAGCCTGACTTTACCGGCCTTGCCGGCATAAAAATATCTCCAACCGGAGATCTTTTTAACAATATTTATCCGTGCCGTCTTAACAAATCGATCCCTGTTTAATCGTTTTCCTTTGCCACTTCAACCAGCCGGGCAAAAGCTTCTTTATCGTTTACAGCCAGATCAGCCAGGACTTTTCGGTTGATCTGGACATCTGCTTTTTTCAAACCGTTTATAAAGCGGTTGTAAGAAAGTCCGCCGGCCCTGGCGGCAGCATTGATCCGGGCTATCCACAGTTTGCGGAAGTCCCTTTTCCGCTGCTTACGATCACGGTAGGCATAGGCAAGCGACTTCATAACCTGCTGGTTGGCCACTCTGAAAAGCTTGCTTTTCGCTCCGTAATAACCCTTGGCCAGTTTTAAAACTTTTTTACGCCTTTTTCTGGCGATGTTTCCTCTTTTAGTACGAGGCATAACCAATCATCCTCTCATTTAAGCTATCAAAAATAAATTGCAAATATAAAGGCATGCGTACAAATACCTTAGCGAATTAACTGCTTGACTCGCTTCACATCGGCTGGTTTAACCGTTGTAGATTTACGCAGTCTTCTTTTACGGGCGGGGGTTTTCTTGCCGGTGAGGTGGCTGGCATAAGCACGGCCGCGCTTATACTTGCCTCCCCCCGTTTTTTTAAACCTTTTTGCCGCTCCGCTGTGGGTTTTCATTTTAGGCATTGGAATAACAACCTTCCTCTTTTTTACTATGATTTAGGAGCTAATATCATGATCATATTGCGCCCTTCCTGCTTGGCCGGTTTTTCCACCACACCGTAATCGGCGAGTTGATCCGCCAGGTCCTTACACAGGCGCTGGGCTATTTCAGGGTGGGTTATTTCCCGGCCCCTAAACATAACGGTTACCTTGATCTTGTCACCCTTCTGCAGGAACTTCTGGCCTCGTTTTGCTTTAACATCAAAATCATGTTTATCAATGTTAGGCCTTAACTTGATCTCTTTGATCGATGTAGTTCTCTGCCTCTTTTTAGCTTCGCGATCTTTCTTGCTCTGCTCATACTTATGCTTTCCATAATCCATCATCCGGCACACCGGGGGCTTCGCGTTGGGGGCGACATTCACCAGGTCCATTTTCTTTTCCCGGGCCAGCTGTAATGCTTCGTCTGTCTTCATAACTCCGAGTTGAGTCCCTTCGGGATCAACAACCAGCACTTCCCGGGCTTTAATTTGTTCATTCACGAACAAATTTTTACTAATATCGTTTCACCTCCTGAAAAAATAAAGAGCAAGCGTCACCGCCTGCTCTAAATATCCTTGTCTATTATGGACAAACCCTGTTAACAGTACCAGGTACGTTTCAGGGTGAGAAGCGGTAACTTCTACTTTAAAACATTTTTTGACTATATAAATATATCAAACTTACCGGTTAAGGTCAAATACTTTTTTCATTGACTTCCGTTTTTAGCCTTTCAATGAAAACAGGCAAATCCTCAGCTCCCAGGTCGCCCTGGTCCCGGCGCCGCACTGCCACCTGCCCGCTTTCCACTTCCCTGTCTCCCACGATCAGCATGTAGGGAATTTTTTTTACCTGGGCTTCCCTGATCTTGTAGCCCACCTTTTCACTGCGATCGTCCAGGGTGACCCGGATAGCTTCTTTTTTCAAGGTGTTGTAAACTTCCCGGGCATAATCGTGGCTGCGATCGGTGACGGGAATCACGCTAACCTGGACCGGGGCCATCCATACCGGAAATGCACCCCCGTAATGCTCAATCAAAAGGGCCATGAGGCGTTCCATGGAACCGTAGATCACCCGGTGAATAACAGCAGGCCGATGTTTCTCACCGTCTTCGCCCACGTAGGTCAAATCAAATTTTTCCGGCATCTGAAAATCAAGCTGGATAGTGCCGCACTGCCAGCTTCGGCCCAGGCAGTCTTCCAGGTGAAAGTCGATTTTGGGACCGTAAAAGGCACCGTCCCCTTCGTTCAGTTTATATTCAATATTCCTGGAATCAAGCACCCTTTCCAGGATTGAAGTGGCCTTGTCCCACATTTCTTGAGTCCCCATGGCTTTTTCCGGCCTGGTGCTCAACTCCACCCGGTAATTAAAGCCGAAAACGCTGTAGAACTGGTCCATCAAATCGATCACATAGCCAACTTCGTCTTCAACTTGCGAAGGGAGCATGAAAATATGGGCATCGTCCTGGGTAAAGGAACGCACCCGGAGCAAGCCGTGCAGGGTCCCGGAAAGCTCGTGCCGGTGCACTACACCCATTTCAGCAATGCGGCGCGGCAGGTCCCTGTAACTGTGCATCCGGGAACGGTATACCAGCATGGCTCCCGGGCAATTCATCGGTTTTACCGCATAATCCTGCTCATCAATCCTGGTAAAATACATGTTCTCGCGGAAGTGATCCCAGTGACCCGATTGCTCCCACAAACTGCGGTTTAAAATCAGCGGAGTATTAATTTCCTCATAGCCGGCCCGGCGGTGTTCCTGGCGCCAGTAGTCGGTAAGTTCCTGCCAGACGATAGCCCCGTTATTGTGAAGGAAGGGAAACCCGGGGGCTTCTTCATGGAGGCTGAAAAGCTCCAGGTCGCGGCCCAGCTTCCGGTGGTCCCTTTTCTTGGCCTCTTCCAGCATATTCAGGTATTCATTGAGGCGTTCCTTATCGGGAAAGGCTGTGCCGTAGATTCGCTGGAGCATGGGGTTACGCTCATCACCGCGCCAGTAAGCCCCGGCTAAGCTGGTCAGCTTGAAAGCTTTGACCATTCCCGTATGAGGCAGGTGAGGGCCGGTGCATAAATCGATGAAATCACCCTGTTCGTAACAGCTAATCACTTCACCTTCGGGAAGCTCGGAAATCAATTCCAGTTTATAGGGTTCCCCTATTTCCCGGAAGAATTCTATAGCTTCTTCCCTGCTCATTTCCCGTCGCCTGATCGGCAATTTTTCCTTGACGATTTTTTTCATTTCTTTTTCGATTGCCTTTAAATCGTCTGAAGAAATCGGTTCTTCAAACTCAAAATCGTAGTAAAAACCATTTTCAATGGCCGGCCCGATCCCGAGTTTAGCCCCCGGATAAAGCCTCTTTACAGCATGGGCCAGCACATGACTGGCCGTATGGCGGTAGACTTTCGCGCCGAGGGGCGATTCGAAGTCAACAAAAGTGACCTCACTGTTTTCCGGTACAGGTGCATTTAAGTCGCACTCTTCACCATCCACCAGGACAGCCAGCAATTCTTTATTTTCAGCGGTTTTTTCCCGGTATAAATCCATGCAGGT
>Ga0207421_10007144_pt1 | contig 11971 bp, 10 predicted proteins | sample SodLakKL_010_SED_4_FD_187542 | JGI IMG/M metagenome (GOLD analysis project Ga0207421, IMG submission 187542) | Alkaline sediment microbial communities from Lake Tanatar, Kulunda Steppe, Russia - 8KL_010_SED (SPAdes) (version 2) | ecosystem: Environmental > Aquatic > Non-marine Saline and... | reverse complement strand
GAGCCTTAATTCCTGGTTATACCAAACATCACCGATCAAAATTTTTGAAACTTCATAATATTCAAAAATAATGATACAATAACCATAATACACGAACTGTAAAACCACTAAGGTAGATAATATTAAAAATGCAACAAAAGAAGCGGATATAATCATAACCGCCACTCCTTCAAAAAAATCGATGATTCTAAAAGAATGGATTAAGGCCGGAACTCATATCAGTTGTATCGGAGGGGACATGGAGGGCAAGCAGGAAATAGATGAAAAGATATTCGGGATTGCCAGAGTCTATGTGGATGATATGAAGCAGGCTCTCCGCGTGGGAGAAACGGAGACGGCGATCAAGAAGGGAATAATACAGCCGAAAGACATTATCGGAGAAATCGGGGATCTGATTGAAGGAAATGTGAAGGGGCGATTAAGTGAAGAGGATATAACGATTTTTGATACAACCGGTTTAGCACTGCAGGATTTAATCACCGCAAAGTACGCACTGGACCGCGCTGTAGAGAAAGGGTTGGGCAGTGAAGTGGAAATTAGGAGTAAGAGGTTAATCATATGCTTCTGTAATTCAAGATAAGTAGTTCCTGGGTAAATACTTTCTAGGGGGTGGAATAAATATGAAAATTACCGAAATGAAAGAGGAAATTATACAAACGAGACGATATCTTCACGGAATTCCGGAACCTGCTTTTAAAGAGTATAAAACCTCGAAATATATAGAAGAGAAACTCACAGACTTAGGATATACCGTTGAAAAAGTAGCAAAAACCGGAGTGCTGGCCTATAGAGAAGGGACAAGCAATAAAAGACCTATTTGTTTTCGCGCAGATATGGATGCTTTGGATGGAGAGGAAAAAACCGGTTTGGAATTTGCTTCCTCAAAGGGTTATATGCATGCCTGCGGACATGACGGGCATATGGCCATGTTACTGGGCTTTGCAAAGTATTTAACTGGGATCAAGGAAATCAACCGAAGCATTGTGCTGCTTTTTCAGCCGGGAGAAGAGAATGCCGGCGGAGCCGATGTGGTTTTAAAGGACCAAAACTTTAAAAAATATAATATCGAGTCCATTTTCGGGTTTCATCTGCAACCGGATATCGAAGAAGGAAAGGTCGGTTCAAAACCCGGTGCCTTTATGGCACAAACTATAGAATACAATATAACCGTTGAAGGAAAAGGTTGTCATGGAGCACAGCCACAAAATGGAGTAGACGCCATTTTAGTGGCCTCCAAACTGGTGGACAGCTACCAAAGCATTATTAGTCGCAGTATTGATCCCTTGGAATCTGCAGTACTTACCATCGGAAAGATTCAGGGAGGAACCGTAAGAAACTTAATTGCAGAGAAGGTAATGCTGGAAGGTACTCTCAGAACTTTCGATATGGAGGTATATCATCTGGCTAAAAACAGAATGGTCCAAATCAATAGAGGGCTTGAGGAAATGTACGGTGTAAAGATTACCACGGATTTTATTGACTTTTGTCCGCCGGTGGTCAATGATGAGGAGCTTTTCAATCAATTTATGAATGTTGTGGATCCCGAGGACTTTATTGAAATGAAAAGAATGACCATTTCCGAGGATTTCGGTTTTTATCAAAGGGAGATTCCGGGATTATTCTTAATGCTGGGTATTCGAAATGAAAAAAAGGGATTTATTTATCCGTTGCATTCTTCTCAGTTTAACTTTAATGAAGAGGTTTTATTAAAAGGAATCGAACTATATACCAAGATTGCAAAGCTGTTTAATGTAATCAAAAAGGCCTGATTGTGAGAATTAAGATCTGAAAGATCCGAAAGCCGTTGATCCAGAAGTTTGAAATTAGAAATATATGGTATGAATAATATATAATATGTTTATTCAGCAATAAGTAAATGTTTCAATTGAAGCTTTTGGACCGGAAATGGAGGGAAACCATGTTTAAACGAATAAATGAATTCAACTTAGGTGCAGTGGGTTTAGGATTAACCATTGGTGCGGGTATCGGATTGTTAATTTCAGCCATTAGCCGATTTGATATGGCGGTAGGTATCATTGCCGGTGCAGGAATCGGACTGGTTATCGGCGTATTAGTGTTAGTATTTGTGAAGTTTGACTAATACGGTCGGCTTTTAAACACCTTGCAAAAAGAAACACCGCTCTAAGTTATACGTCGCATATAAGCGGTACGTACCACGAAGAGATATACTGTTTGCTATAGGATGCGGTTTACCGGATCTTCTTTGGGATCTTCAAACCACTTGAAATAGGTTTCTGCCCCATCAATGCCCTGTAAAATCAGGGCTTGTTTTTTAGCATCGGACAAATCGAAGTCCGTGGTTTTTACGTCAAGAGTGTTGATGTATAAGGTTCGCTGCCAGTCATCGCCATGGAGGTGTTTATTTTCCTGAACCTGGAGGAAAGCACCAATCAGAGCCCGGGCATAATTCGGGAAGGTATTGATTGTTTTTCCCTTTTGGGGTTCATTGTAGCGAAATAAACCGATCTCTTCCTGAGTATCCAGTCTTATGCCCAGGGTTTGACGATTATACACGTAGGGGCTGCTTTCAGGACGCTCCAGTAAAAAACGGGCATTTTCCTTATTGTAATACTCCACAAAACGGGCGGCTTCTTCTTCGGTTTGCATGTCAATGTATCGCTGTCGATCAAAGAGTTTTACCGGGTAGTTCATCATTACACCGCCGTCCACATATACATCATCCCGTTTGCCAAAGCGTTGTGCCCGGAAAAACAGGGGAATGGACATGCTGATACGAAGCGCCGTTACCAGAGGCATATCGGGAACTCTCTCAAAGGAAAAAACCTCGGAGTAGCCCGTGGAAAGGTTTGTGCCGATGACATACAAATCCGGATGTCCGGCATTCTGAAGATCTCTAAAAGTGGCCTGGGAATCCCCCAGACGGTCTTTAACCAAGGAACCCAACCATTCGTTGAAAAAATCCCCTTTGTTCCATCCGAATTCGAACCACAGCCGCCGGAAATTCCGGATGTAACCGAAGGAATTGTCCATAAAGTCCTTGAAATCTGTGGAATTCAAAATATCTCTTTGGGATGCAATATCATATCCCAGGGCATAGATTAAGGCATTAATGGCCCCGGCACTTGCTCCCCCCACCCGATGAATATGGTTTAAGAGTCCCCGCTGTTCCATTACCTGAATGGCACCTACATAAGCAATCCCTTTAACACCGCCGCCTTCAAAAACCAAATTGCGAAATTGAACCGTCATTTTCAACCGCCCCTTCCCATAGTCGACTATCTTTTACTGTATTATTACCCATTCAAGGGAGACACAAACCGGATCCTGAAGGGAGCAAAATAATGAAGACTTCCCCCGCTTAATTTCTACGTAATTTGAAATGGGGGTTTCCGGGGTATTGACTCAAAGCATGACGATTGACCACCGGTTTGTGAACTGAATATAATATTAAATTGAGTTTTTCGGTGAAACAGCGGCAAAATATGATAGAATATACATGGTATAATGGAATAGACTCACAAATAAAAAAAAACCATCCACCATATGGGGGATGAGGCAGGAAAATAAGAACAGTCGAAGAGAAGAGGTGTCAAAATATGTCTAATACTATGGATCGAATGAAAAAAATCATTGAAGATAAGAAGAAAAAAAGTGCACAGCAAGGGATTGGTAATGAAACACTGAGCAATAAAACTCAGCGGAATCAAGAAGCCTTTAAAAATACCAAACGGGGCGGAGCACTTAATAAGTAATAAATATGCAGAGGTAATTTCCTGATATTGGTTATAGTGGCCATGATGATTGGCAAAGGCTGAGGAGCTTATCCTCAGTTTTTTTATTGACCGTAACCGTAATCGAAAGGTGAGCAGCTTAGGTCCGGGAGAGTTTTTCGAATCGGAGTAAGAACATGCTGCAAATTATAGGATTAATAAGTATGATATAATAAAAAATTACAAGATTGAAAACTAATTATAAGAGAAGAGAGAGTTGATTAATAATGAAATCGAATTTTAAGGATTATGAATTAAGCAGTGAAATATTGAAGTCGGTGGGTATGCTGAACTTTGAAAGTCCCACGAAAGTGCAAGAGGGCGTGATCCCTGCGGTGTTAAAAGGGCGGGACATTATCGTGAAATCCCAAACCGGAAGCGGAAAGACTGCAGCCTTCGGAATCCCCATTTGCGAGTTAGTTGACTGGGAGGAAAACAAACCCCAGGCATTGGTCATGGTACCTACCAGAGAACTTGCCATGCAGGTGAAGGAAGATCTGTTTAATATCGGAAGATTTAAAAGGCTGAAGGTCTCCGCAATCTTCGGAAAATCGCCCTTTCACAGTCAACGAAAGGAACTACGGGAGAAAACCCATATAGTGGTAGGGACCCCGGGGCGGATTATTGACCATATGGAAAAAGAAACCCTGGATTTGTCCAAGGTGAAATATCTTGTAATCGATGAAGCCGATGAAATGTTGAATATGGGTTTTATCGAGGATATAGAAACCATTATAGCCGGGGTCTCCAAGGAGCGGACCACTCTATTATTATCCGCAACAATGCCCGACAGAATCGAAAACCTGGCCGATGAATATATGAAGGATCCTTTGATTACCACAATTGAAGAGGAAAACACCGCGGTGGATCGGATCATTCAGGAAAGATACGTGGTAGCCCAAAGGGACAAAATTAAACTGTTAAGGGACATTACCATTGTGGAAAATCCTGATAGTTGTATTATCTTTTGTAATACTCAACAAAACGTGGATGAGGTTTATGATGAATTGTACGAGATGGGATATACCTGCAGCGAGATTCATGGAGGAATGGAGCAGGATGATCGACTACGGATCATGAAGGATTTTAAAAAAGGACTTTTCCGATATCTTGTGGCAACCGATGTTGCGGCTCGCGGAATCGATATTGATGACATTTCCCTTGTAATTAATTTTGATATCCCTAAGGAAAGAGAAAGTTATGTACACCGGATTGGTCGAACGGGACGGGTGAGCAAAGAGGGAAGAGCTGTTACCTTTGTCACGGAGTATGAAGGGAGATTCTTACAAGCCATCGAAAAAGAAATCGGCAAGGAGATTCCCCTGAAGGAAAAGCCCGCCGGTGAAACCGTAGAAGAACGAAAAGAAGAATTTACGGAAAAAATCAAAACAAAGCCCGAAGTAAAAGAAAGTAAAGGGGATCCTTTAAGTAAAGATATTTTAAAACTGCACATCAATGCAGGCAAAAAGACGAAAATGCGTCCGGTGGATATTGTAGGTACCCTTTGCAGCATTGAGGGTATGAGTGCAGAGGATATTGGTATTATCAATGTACTTGATGTTTCAACCTTTGTGGAGATTCTAAATAACAAGGGAGACCTGGTGCTTAGAGAACTGCAAAACCGACCGATAAAAGGCAGACTTCGAAAGGTGAATATTGCAGACCGGGATAGGCGATAGCACAAAGGGTAGCACAAAGGGGACGGGGGTTTCTGTGCTGTTGGAATCCTTATCGAAAGCAGCAAATGTAGAGAGGGACTTCAAAACATATACAAGAGGAGAAGTGTTATGAGCAAAGTCGTGATGGAAGAGATATCCTGTGAAAAAGGTAAAAGCATGAAACGCTATCGTGTAGATAACTTTGGAGATCTTTCAATAAGCATACTGGACTACGGTCTCACGATTGAAGTTTTAAAATACAAAGGAATTAATCGGGTCCTGACACTAGAGGATCCGAAAGATTATTTGTTAAATAAGCACTTTATGGGAGCGACCATCGGAAGAGTTGCCGGGCGATTATCTAAAGCTCTGATTGATATTGACGGTAGAAAATATCCCCTGGACCAAAATGAAGGGAAGCATTGCCTTCATGGAGGATTTCGGGGATTCTCCAATAAAAAGTGGAAGTATTGCGGAAGCAGCGAGATGAATTCAGAGGAGAAGGAAGAAGAGTTTTCCATGGGATTTTTAATGACCAGTGAAGACGGGGAGGGAGGATTCCCCGGAAACCTGAAGGTAAAGACACGATTCAGGATTCAAAAAAAAGGGAAACTGATAATAGAGTATTTCGCAAAAACCGATAAAAAAACACCGATTACAATAACAAACCATAGTTACTTTAATTTAAACAAAGATCCAATGAAGACCATAGAAAATCATTACCTAATGATCAATAGCAAGGAATATTTACAGGTGAATGAGGACAAATTGCCAAAGGTATTTCGAAGTGTAGAGGGAACGTTTTTCGATTTTCGAGAAAATAGGAATTTAGGTGAGGCTTTAAAGCAACTGAATAAAAGAGGTGTGGAGAAGATAGACCACCCGTTTATTTTTAGTCAAGAGGAAAGAAAGCTTCAGTTGATATGTTATGAGAGCAACACCCGATTAGTAATAAACACGACAGAACCCTGTCTCATAGTCCATTGCGGGAATCCTAAGAGGAAGGAAATTGCATTTCAGGATAAAGATTCGGACAAAAATTTTCAAGGGATATGCTTGGATACCCAATGGTTTCCTAATGCTCTTAATACGGATTTTTTACCGAAAAATCTCATCACTCCCCAAAAAGAGTATTATAGCAGAACAGAATATCAATTTGAGTACTATAAAGAATAACCGCTCTACATATTTCCTCCCTTGATTTTCTTGATATCTGTTATTCATGCACATTTTCCGTTATAAGGAATGCTTATGCAAAATAACAAACACTATGGCTGAAAGCCAATAAATTCATTGCTTTCAGCCCTTTTTAAGGGTACAATTAATACAAGGAATAAATATTTTTTTAACAAAGGTAGTTTAAATAATCACAAAGAATTTACTAATTACAAAGGGAGGAATTGTACATGAATTTTAAAATGAACAAATTATTAATGCTTCTTATGGTATTGTTATTATCGCTGGCACTTGTTGTAGGATGTGGGGGAGACAATGACGAGCCCGCGGCAGAAAATCCAGCAGATAATGAAGAAGCGGCAGAAAACGATGAAGAAGCAGATGAAGAGGACGAGAATGATGAGGAAGTTGATGAAGAGGAAGAAGCTATTGATCCCGCAGAACTATTGGATCGTGTAACGAGAGCATACTTTGATTCAATTACAACGGATAACAGCACGTGGAATATGATGGCATTTGATGCGGCGTTAGAAAACATCGAAGACAATCCTGATGATTACTTTGTGGTAGATATGCGAGGCGCGGATGACTATGCGGAAGGGCACTTCCCCGGCGCGGTACACATTCCTTATAACCAAATGGCAGACCAAATGGACCGATTACCGGCAGACAAAACAATTTTAGTGTATTGTTTTACGGGCCAGACCTCCGGACAAGCAATTGCAGCCATGCAGTTGATGGGATTTGACGCTATTTCATTACAAGGCGGAATGAACTTCGGATGGACAACATTGGAACTTGACGATGAATTGCTTGAAACAGAAGGTACGGACTTACCGGATCCAAGCAATAATTGGAATGAAGAGCAGGAAGTTTTGATTGTTGAAATTCACAGATATTTTACTCAGGGAATGAATTATATTGTACGACCGGACGATGAATTATTAGAAACCCTTGAGGGAGACGTTGCGGTTCTTGATATTCGAAACGAGGAAGTATTTGAAGAAGGACATATCGAAAATGCATTTTTAATTCCTTTTGGAGAGCTTGGAGAGCGAATGGACGAAATCCCAAATGATAAGCCTGTATATGTAACCTGTTTCTCAGGACAGACTGCAGGTCAAGCAATCCTTAATTTAAGACTAAACGGAGTTGATGCATACTCCTTATACCGAGGAATGGCCGGATGGAACGCAGAAGAAATGCCCGTAGTTACTCCATAGGCAAATCAGCATAAGCTTAAATATGCAGAATAATTTAAAAAGGGAAACCCGATAGACGGTCTCCCTTTTTTTACAATAGGGAATTATCTGGAAGGTTCTACCCATAGTTGTTCTGAAAGGGTACTAGGGCAATGTGTCCCTGGTAAGGATTTTAGTAAGGTCCCCAGATAACGGTTTAAATAAGATAATAAGGCTGTGTGTTAAATTTAATTAATTGAGAAAGGAATGGAAGCTATGCAAAAAAAACAGGTTACGGCATTAATAGTCATGGTAATCCTGGCTGTGATCGTGCTCTTCGGTTACGATGCTTTGAGCGAAGATGCATTAGCCGATGCTTCAACTTATGAAGTTACAGCAGAAGGTTACGGCGGGCCTATTCGCCTCATGGTATACGTTGAAGGCGATGAGATTGTGGACATTGAAGTGCTGGAACAAAATGAAACGGAAAACATAGGAGACGTTGCAATCGAGGGGATGATTGCGAAAATTCTAGACAATCAGTCCGTCGATGTGGATGTTGAAAGTGGTGCCACGGTTACCTCTAATGCAGTCATCCAAGGAATAGAAGAAGCTTTGGCCGAAGCAGGAATAGGTGGCAGTGGTGATGCTTACATCGGCGTAGGGGAAGGCTATGGCGGCGATGTGGAAGTTGAAGTGATTCTTGAGGGAAACACCATTGTTGCAGTGAATGTCCTCTCTCAAAATGAAACAGGCAACATCGGAGACGTAGCAATCGATGAAATGATTACAAAAATTGTTGACAGACAGTCCACGGATGTGGATGTTGAAACAGGAGCTACGGTATCTTCCAATGCTCTAATCGCGGCTGTGAACAATGCCCTGGAAGAAGCAGGGGTAGCGCTTGGAGAAGGTGGAGATGCACCGTCCCCAGAATATGACTCGGAAGGAATTCTTGCCATAGCTCCGGGCTACGGCGGAGACATTGTGCTGGACGTTATTATGGACGGAGATGAAATTACAGAAATTCATGTATTGGATGAAAATGAGACGGGAAATATCGGTGATGTAGCAATCGATGCTATGATCGTAAAAATCATCGAAGCCCAGAGTACCGATGTGGACGTTGAGACCGGAGCTACGGTTTCTTCAGAGGCAGTACTTAAGGCTGTGGCAGAAGCCACCGGAGAAGAAGTGTCGGAAGCTGATGTTCCGGAAGATCCTTCCGCAGCTTATGATCCGGACTCCTATGAACCGGAAGGAGTTTTCTTATCCGGTAAGGGATTTCAAGACCGTTATGACATCTATTTAGACGTAATATTCGATGGGAATGAAATTGTGGAAATTCGAATAATTGATCATAATGAAACCAAAGGATTTGGAGACGGAGCCTTAAGAGTTGTGACAGAAAGAATTATAAATCAACAGACCACGGAAGTGGATGTTCAAACCGGAGCAACCTGGACGTCCAATACGACGATGGAGCTTGTTCAGGAAGCCGTGGAAGAAGCAGGAGTAACACTTGAAGAACAGGAACCTTCAGAAGACGCCCCTTCAACAGATGATGGTGGCGGAGGCGGAGGATGATAGAACTCTGTCTACGGGTTCGTAGATGTGTAAAGACCGAAGGCATCGTTCTTCGGTCTTCTTTTTTTTTTGCGTTTTTTTCATAGTTAGGAATTATTTTTGACATAACTGATGAATTCTATACAACTTTACTTTTCATAAGAAGATTCATTGACTCAGTTCAAAGGTTTTAGCCTTGTAAATAGGGGTATAAAAATCCGGTAGCATATATTACTAAGGAGCTGATCAGAATGTACGATGTTACCATCATTGGAGGAGGCGTCATCGGGGCATCCATAGCCCGAGAGTTATCCAAATATCACGGCAAATTCCTGATGATTGAAAAAGAGAAGGACGTAGCCTTAGGAGCCACCAAAGCCAACAGCGGTATTATTCATGGGGTCTATGCCACGGATCACGGTACCTTAAAAGGAGAGCTTGCAGCGAAGGGAAATCCCATGTATCAACAGCTTAACGAAGAGTTGAATTTCGGGTATCGAAGGACCGGCGCCCTCGTGCTGGGATTTAATGCAGAGGATGAAAAAAAAATCCGGGAACGCTACCATAACGGCAAAAAATATGGAGAATCCCCGGAGGACCTGCAAATTATCGGACCGGATAAAATCAAAGAACTTGAGCCCCACAGCAATCCCAATATAAAAATGGCTCTTTACAGCAGGAATGCAGGGGTCGCATCTCCCTATGAGTTTACTATTGCTCTGGTTGAAAACGCCATGACCAACGGAACGGAAGTAAGGCTGGGAAAAAAGGTGGAAAATATTCAAAAGAGAGAGGGCGGTTTTCTTATTGATGCGGAGGGAGAGCAGATTAAAACCAAGTATCTGATTAACGCCGCCGGACTTTATAGTGATGAGATTGCTAAAATGACGGGAATTTCAAATTTTGAAATCATTCCTCGAAAGGGTCAGTACATACTTTTCGGAAAAGATCAGGGACATCTGGTAAACAGTGTAATATTTCAAGTCCCTAATGCCAAAGGGAAGGGAATTCTTGTCACCACAACCTACCACGGAAATTTTATGATCGGACCTAATGCCGAAGAAGTGGATGATCGGACGGATGTTTCCACAACGAAGGAAAGTCTTCGGTATATTATTAAATCCGCTAGAAAATCGATCCCTGAGTTCAAGTTGAATCGTGCAATCACAACTTTTTCCGGTATTCGAGCTTCGATCAGGGCAAAGGATTTTATCATAGAAGATGATCAGGTAAAGGGCATGGTTAACCTGATCGGAATCGATTCGCCGGGCCTTACAGCGGCGCCGGCCATTGCCAAGCGGGTAACAGAGATGCTTGTCCGTCAAGGATTTACATTAGATGAGAAAGAGGATTTCAACGGCTATCGTGCACCTCTGGTGCAAAAGAAGCCCGAGGATTTTGACGGTTCCACGGAGCATCGGGATCCTGAAAAAAAGATTATCTGCCGATGTGAGTCCATAACCGAGGAAGAGATTTTGGAAAGTTTTAAACGGGGACTCCCTGTGGAATCCATACAATCCCTTGAATTTCGAACAAGAGCGGGTATGGGACATTGTCAGGGAGCCTACTGCGGATCTCGGGTAAGAGACCTGATCCATCGGGAATATGGAATTCCCAAGAAGCGAATCCCCAGGGATAGCCACCGGGAAGAGAAAAGAATACAAAAGGTGGACATAAAAGAGATTAGAAAGATGACTGAGTAATGATGAGTATAAGCCTTGGTATCGATGAGAATTCGATGCCAATTTTTTTTCGGTAGCATAACACCTTTTAAGATCTTATCCTGCACTGCTCTTGAGAGAACAGTTATTGAAATAGAAAGAAGTGGGTATAGAGTATTATTACAGATGATCAAAAAAAACTTCAAGGGAGGTATTGGGGAGATGGACCACATTTTTATTATCGGCGGTGTTTTATTGCTATTGTTGTTTATTGTCAGTTATTTTTTTCAAAAGGCTCGTTTACCTTCTTTATTATCTTACATATTTTTAGGGGTTGCGTTATCAAGGATGTTTACCGGTCCGGAGCTACGGGTACTGGATGAAATCTCGAGAACCGGAATTGTTCTGCTCTTTTTTTTATTGGGTTTGCATTTCCCTTTGAATCGCTTAGTAAGCATTTCACGTCGGATCTGGAAGGCAGGGGTAATGGACCTTGTGTTAAATTTTGCTGGAAGTGCGTTTATCGCCTATCTGCTGGGATTTGAACTGATTTTCTCCCTCATTATCGGAGGGGTGGCTTATGCCAGCAGTTCCGCTATGACCATAAAGTTGTTGGAGGAATCCGGGCGAAAAACATCCCCCGAGGGGGAGTTTAAACTGGCTCTGCTTATTTTTGAAGATTTGGCAGCACCGGTTATAGTATCAGTCCTTGTGGGTCTCAGTGCCACAGGAATAATAACGGGAAGTGCTTTGGCAATTACTTTCGGGAAGGTTATAATACTCACCGTTGCCGCGATTTTGATCGCATATTTTCTTTTTCGAAAAGTGGATATTTTGGTCCAACGGTATATTAACAAAGACTTTATGCCTCTTTTCGCCCTATCCATTGCATTCATCTTCGCCGGACTCGCTGAATATATGGAACTCTCAAAACTTCTGGGAGCCTTCCTTGCCGGTGTAATGCTGTCGGAAACCGG
>Ga0207421_10007143_pt1 | contig 11973 bp, 14 predicted proteins | sample SodLakKL_010_SED_4_FD_187542 | JGI IMG/M metagenome (GOLD analysis project Ga0207421, IMG submission 187542) | Alkaline sediment microbial communities from Lake Tanatar, Kulunda Steppe, Russia - 8KL_010_SED (SPAdes) (version 2) | ecosystem: Environmental > Aquatic > Non-marine Saline and... | reverse complement strand
CATAGCCGAAGGCTACAATGGCTGGCGATTTGAAACCATGGGTCGACCCAATCGCTGTGTGGTTTTTCACCCACCGCTGACGGGCGGAAACAGCGCCAATTCGTCGTCCGCTTCGAGGGCCGTCTGGATTCCTTGGTCGCCGACAGCCGCGCCGTTCTGCAAAAGGTTCAAATGCGGTTCAAGCGTCCCGTCGTCAGTATAAATACGACTCTCCAGTTCGGGAGCGACCTCGATCAGCGCATCAAGCCCATCGGCGATGGTTGGCTCAGTGGCCTCAACGTCGACTGCAATCTCGTCGTCGCCAGCGATCTCGGCGAGATCCGCAAACAGCTTCCAGTGCATACGGTGCGTCGACCCGCAATCGCCATGAGAATTGCGCCCCCTATGCTGCGTCGACGGTGCTGTGGTCAGGCTCGGCGGGGTCTTCCGGATCGGCTGGCTTAGGGGCTGTTCCTCGCGCTTCGAGTCGCCGAATCACGTCCGGCCGGCCGAGCACGTAGAGCGAATCGCCCGCCTCGAAGGTCCGATCGCGCGGCGGGAGTGCGGCGAGCGTCCCTGTCGCTGAGCCCGGCCGAATCGCCAACACCGCGGTCCCGATCGAGTTCGCCGTCTCGCCGACGAGTTCGCTTTCGGCCTCGACAGCCACCGTCGACATCGTCTCGTCGACGCCCCGAAGCAGTGTCGCAAACTCTCTTTGTGCCTGTGGTTCGGCCGGCATCGTCACCAGCCGGTACTGGTCGGTCGGCGACAGCAGCGCCGCATCGGCCTCGTCGACTGCGAGTGTCACTGCATCGCCAGCGACCCCACGTAATTCGGCGTTGGTGATCCGCTTGGGGTGTTCGTCGGCCGTCCCGCTCGACCAGACCTGCAGGAGATCGCCCGAAGCAGCGTTGTTCGGCGGATCGCCGCGCACCGCGACCGCAACGGTTCCGGGCGCAATTGTCGCACCCACGCCAGCGGCCCGCGAGCCGACTGCGAGATACTCGACGGTTCCCTCGTCGGTAAGATCGACATCGACGTAGCCGACGGCGTAATCCTCCTTTAGTCGAGCAATCAGCCGCGAGCGAAGCTCGTCGACCGTCAGCCGTCGCGGAAACACGAGGGTTTTGCCCGCGAGTTCGGCTTTCGTCTCCTCGCTAACTGGGTCGTAGCTCTCTATGTCTTCGATCTCTGTGGGGAGTCCAACCGAGGTGACACGACCGACAGACCGGACCATCGTCGACATCTCGCCGTTGGGCTGGCCGACGCCGACCCACGAAAACAGCCGGCTGGCGGCTCCATCGCCTACCCGTCGACCGACGGGAGCCGAAACCGTCGAGACGCCGAGTGCGATAACATTAAAAAAGACAACGCCGGGTCGAAACAGGTCGACCGAGCCCTCGCTGACAACGACACCGAGCGAGGCCGTATTGATATATAAGGCGACGATGGCGACACCGGCGAGAATCGAGACGCCCTCAGGGATGAGCGTTTTGAAGTACCACCGGTAAGCAACTGTCAGTGCGCCCGATGCAAGCGCCGAGAGGACGGCGAAGATCACCAGATTTGCTGCGGCTCCAAGCGGATCTTCGAACGTCATCCCCGACTGGAGTACAGCCGCCGCGGTGTTCATACGGCCACCTCCTCGAACGCCGCCAGCGCCTCACGGCTTCCGATGGCGTACAGTTTGTCGCCCGCCGAAAGCATCTGCTCGCCACTCGGAGCGACCTGCCAGCCCTCGTGTTTGGCTGCGATGACAAGGACGTTGTAGCGGTCCCGAACGCTGACCTCGCCGATTGTGTGGCCGTCGAGCGGGCCGCCCGGCTTTACAGTGAGTTTGCCGAACTGCACGCCGGAGCGCCGGAGCAGCGAGACGAGCTCGAACTCCCGGCGCGTCCCGCGCGAGAGCACAACCACCGTCGTCTCGCTGGCCGAAAGCAGCGTTTTGGCCGACTGCCGGTCGACGGCCACCGTCACCCGACCCTCACCGCCAGTCGTTGTTGAGGCTGCAGGCGGTGTCGGAACCGTCTCGGCGTCGGCTTCGCCGCCGTCAGTGACAACACCTTCAGCCGACGGAGTTAGATTGGCCCCGTCTTTCGATTTCTCGCCCGACTGCGCCGCAATGAGCGTCCCGGTGACAGTGTTGGTCGGCGTGACGACCCGAACGGACTCGCCGCGAGTCATCCCGCTGGGAACGAGCGCCGCAATCGAGACCGCTCGTTTGCCCTTTTCGACGCGTTTGGAGGTGCTGCCCATCGGTGGAGCCGCCGCCACCGTCGCTTTTGCCCGCTCGTCGAGCGAAACGGCCACATCGGCCAGATCCAACTCGGACTGCAGGCGGTCGGCAAACCGGGTTTCGAGTTCGTCGACTGGGATATCCGCCGGAAACGTCCAAGTGCCCTCCTTGATTTCGGTTCGGAGGGCAGCTGTCAGCGGTGGATACCCCTCAATGTCGTCGACCTCACCAGTGACCGAAATGCGAACCTGGTTGCGGCCGCCGACGAGTTCGATCACATCGGTGTTGAGCGTTCGCTCTCGGAGTTTTCGCAGCGAGAGCCGCTTGGGGGCGTTCGCGCCGAGTTTGTCGCCCTGCGCGTGAGCATATAGTGCAAGCATAAGCACGACGATAATTGCGGTCAGCACCGCGATCGCGTTCTCGGAGGCGTGGATGTTCTCGTCGTTGAGCGCCATCAGCCCGCCGTTGATGCCGGCGATGCCGAGTGCGAGCACAACGACACCGAGTCCGGGAATCGAGACGTTCGTGAAGTACTTAAATAAAAACCCAAGCGTGCCGGCGATTAGCGCGGGGATGATCCCGGTCAGTACGCCGAGATAGACGCCCAGAAGAATATCAAACGGGAGTGCCATTGGTCACTGTTACTGGTCGGATTGCTTAAATACTCGGCTGGCTGCCGTCGTGTGCTGTGGCTGTTGTCAAGCGGTAGTCGATGGCTGATCCACGAGTATTAATAGTCTGCTGGCTGACCTGCAAGCGATGGAGTGGACTCACGAGTGGGTCACCGTCCGGGCGTCGATTCTGTTGACGTTCGCGGTGGCAATTCTCTCGATTATCGTCGGCTTGGTCCATATCACGACCGGCGGCGTCGACAGCCCGTTGGTCGAGTACGTCCCGGATATGGTCCGGCGTGCGGTCGGCTTTACCGGTACCCTAACGGGGTTTACGATGCTCGGCAGCGCGTACACGCTGAAAAAACGGTACCGAGTCGGCTGGTATGCGACGGCTATTCTGCTCCCGATTACCGTTATACAGGGCCTACTGCAGGTGTCACCGTTCGCGCTGCCGCTGGTCGTGTTGTCGGTACTCACAGCGCCTGCGCTTGTATACAACCGGAACCGATTCGACCGGACGTTTTCACCCTCGCCGACACAGCTTGCGGCGGGCGTCGCGCTCGTGACGGCCATCTCATACGGCACCTTCGGCTCCTATGCGCTCCGCGAGGAATTTGAAGGGATCGCAACGCTGACTGACGCCTTTTATTATACCATCGTTACCGCCAGCACCGTCGGCTACGGCGATATTCACGCCGCGCCAGCCTCCGAGCTCGGCCAGCTGTTTGCGGTATCGTCGCTGTTGATGAACGTCGCCGCCTTCGCGGTCGCCCTCGGTGTGTTGTTGACGCCCGCCATCGAAGCCCAACTCTCGAAAGCACTCGGACGCATGACAGAAAGCCAGTTCAATATCCTCGACGACCACGTCATCATCCTCGGCCACGGGGAGCTGACCGGACCGATTATCGAAAACCTCACCGACGGCGAGACGGCGTTCGCGGTTATCACCAAAGACGAGACGGAAGCCCGTCGACTCTCCGAGCGCGAAATTCCCGTGCTGACGGCGGACCCCAGCGACGAAGAGCCGCTCGAACGGGCGGGGGTCGTCGACGCCACAGCCGTGATTGCTGCAACGAACAACGACGCTCAGGATGCCCTTGCGATCCTCACGGCCAGACAGCTCAATCCCGACCTGTTGATCGTCGCTGCCGCAACCCAACGCGAGAACGTCGCCAAACTCCGACGGGCCGGTGCTGACCGGGTGATCAGCCCCGCGACGATTGGGGGTCGACTGCTGGCAAACTCCGCAATTGGCAAACGAGATGCCGAGGACGCCTCCAAACAGTTGCTTGGCGAGGAGATCGACTGATCTCGACCTACAGCCGGTGATACTGCTCGTCGAACACCTCAACGGCGGCCTTGAGCGCGCCGACGATAATCGGGCCAATAAACAGCCCCATCACGCCGAACGCCGACAGCCCACCAATAACGCCGATCACGATAATTGCAGGGCTCACCTCGGCATAGCGGTCGACGATCACTGGCCGGAGATACTCATCTGAGATGCCGACGATCACGGTGCCGTAGGCCAACAGAAACAGCCCACCGACCACGTCGCCAGTCCACAGCAGATAGACGCCTGCCGGCCCCCAGACCAAAAACGTCCCGATAAACGGCAACAGTGCGAGTAGAATCATCACGCCCGTCCACAGCAGGACGTTCGGAATCCCGACGACAGCCAATCCGAGACCCGCAATCGCACCCTGTATAATCGCCACCAGCACGTGGCCTAGCAACACCGCGCGCGTCACATCGTCGACGCGGTGGTACAGCGTCTCTTGGACCGATTCGGGCAGTGGTGTTGCACTTTTTGTCCACGCAACCAGTTTGTTGCCGTCGCGCAGCAGATAAAACAGGACGAACACCGCCAGCCCGAGACCGACGACGGCGTTGGTCAGCATACCGATAATATCGGGCGCAGTCCCGAGAACCATCTCGGCGAGTCCTTCAAGCCTGATGGCGATCTCGTTTGCGAGGTCGACGTCTTGGTCGAACTGTTCTGCGAGCCACGTTTCGGCCGGCTCGATGATCTCTGTCACGTCGGCGGCCGAAAACTCACGAGCGAACTGGACAGCCTCGCCGGCAATCACGATAATCAGCACCGTAAACGGCAGCAGCAACGCGACCGTTGCGGCAACAACCAACAGTGCGGCGGCCGCCGTCGAGCCGGTTTCGGCTTCCAGTTTCGTCTGGACCGGCGAGAGAACGTAGGCCAGCAGAAACGCCCCGATAACAAAGGGGAGATACGGCTGGACTAACTGAAAGGAGAGATACGACAGCGCGGCGATCACTACCAACAGGACGCCACGTTGGGCGTTCATTGTCCAATGGTTCGGCCGGTTGGTGTATAAAACGTGAGCCAACTGCGACTAGATGATGCAGTCGGTGGCGAACAGACTCTCTCGGCTACTCGACTACTGTCGACTGCTCTTGTCGCCAACCCATGTAACAGACGGCGCTCTCCGTGCGGTGTCGATTTTCTGTGTATTAGGGTAGTGCGTCGACCAACTCGGACAGACAGCCCTCACCGGGTTGGAAGTACGAAAAGTGATCCGCAACCTGCTCGGTGACATCTACATCCCGGTAGCCGTCGGCTGCGGCCGCCGGCTCGCGGATGCCGTCGTAGCCGACCGCGCGCGTGCGATCCGACAGGCGGTAGACCCAGCCTAACACCCGGTCGTTGCGGCTATGGAAGTTGCTGACAGGGGCCTCGGCTGTCTCGATTGCCTCGCCGTATCGGCCACTCATCTCGACGCTGTCGTGAGGGACCGCCCCACCGAGCAGCGAAACTGAGGCAACCACATCGCTCGCTTGGCGGTCGACGAGCACACCGAGCGTCTCACAGCACACCCGAGCACCAAGCGAGTAGCCGATCAGGTGAACCGGTCGGCCGTCCTCGCTATCCCACTCGACGAGCCAGTCGGCCAGCGCGCGGGCGTTGGCGTCGGCGAGGTCCTTTGCTGGCCCCCAGTCGACGTCGGAATCCCAACTGTAGGCCACAACGGGAGCCGGCCGCAACTCCGCAAGACCGACCTGCGTAGTGTAGGCCTGATCGCGTGCGGCCTGATCGTCGGTGTCGAAGCCGTGGACGAAGACAAACAGTTCGTCACTGTCGTCCCACGTGCCTTCGATTGCTGGACTCGCGTCGGTCGAGTCGGGATCAACACGACCACGTGTGGAGATCGTTGGATGGTCGTCGGGTGCGGTTTCGTCGCCAAAGTCGCCATCGAGCGCCCGGGTGACGTACAGCCCGCCGCCGCCAGCGAGCGCAGCCACGCCGCCCCCAGCTATCAGTAGTCGACGCCTCGTCAGTCCATCTGCGATAGATTCGTCGGAGATACTCCTGCTACACAGTACCACGGCAAAAGCTCAACGGTTAGGCTGAGACGCTGCGTCGACGCCACAGGTAGACGACGCCAGCGAGGAGCGCGACAAGTGGGACCAGCGAGCCCAGAATGTACGCCCACGTCCGCTTCGGCCACCCCACAGGCAGTCGACGGCTGTCGAGATAGATGCCGACCGGCAGCCCAATCCAAGAGGCGAAAAACACCACCTCGAAGACGGCATCCGAGAGGATGGTCGCCCCAGCAAACAACGCGAGCCACCCCAGCGTTGTGACGGCGATTAGCTTGTGCCAGACCGTCGAGTCGACGGCTGCTGGCTGCTCGGTCTCGGAGTCGGTCGTCGACTCGGCTATACCGGGCTGTTTGTCCGTCGAAACTACATCGTCCTGGACTGCGGCCGTCGACTCGGCGTCCGTGTCTGCTGGTTCGATGAACGCCAGATACTTCGCGACGAGATCTAGGGCCTCTTGTTGGTCGATCAACTCGACCAGCTCATCACCGTCGATCAGTTTGACGTTCAGCTTGTCGGCGAGTTCGCGGGCCTGCTGGGTGTAGGCGTTGGTCGTCACCACCACGACCTTATCAACGCCATTCTGCTGGTGTTTGAGGCTGGCGTACTGCTGGATTTCCGGCGAGCCAACCGTCGTGTTCGGCCCATAGCGTTTAGCCTGGATCAACACGAGCTGGTCGTAGGGCGTCGACTTTCTGGCGGTGACGTCGATGCCTTTGTCGGCGGATTCGGTCGAAACGGTTGTCTCCCAGCCCATGTTCTCCCAAAGATCGGCGACGAAATACTCGAACTCGTAGGGGTCCATCTGTTGGAGCACCGCCTTGAGCTGGGTCGGCGTCTCGATTGGGCTGCCGTCGGTGGGGATGTTCGGATTGTCCGCCAACTGCTGGTGAGTCGCTGTGTCGCCACTTGCCTGCGAGGAATCGGTCGACTCCGTCGCCGAGTCGGTTGCATCAGAGACAGCATCCGCCGTCCGCATCGCTGTCCGGAGCGCGCGGTACTGCTTTCGGGACAACACCAGACGGAGGAGCTGTTTCATTTGCTCAGTCGGCGTGACGGACGATATGGACGTCGTACTGCGGGTCTTTCGACAGCGGGCTGCCGACGCTGGTGACCGGCGAGGAGATCCGCCCGGCGTTTTCAGTCCCAATAAAAATCACCGAGACGTCGAGTTCGGCCGCAACATGCCGGACAGTTCGGGTCACATCGTCGATGGCAGTTGCGGTTAACACGTCGCTGTCGTCGGGAATCTCACATCGAAAGGTGGCTTCGGGGGCAATCTCGAAGACACGTTCGGCAAAGTGGTCTCTGAGCGCGCGCGGGTCAAAATCGGATTCGGTGTCACTCCAGCCGCGTTCGACCGCGAACGAGGGGTCTTCGGGAATCACGGTGAGTGCGATGACCTCTTCATCCCAGCTATCACCGAACGTTGCGGCTCGTTTGAGCGCGGTTTCGGCCAGCCGCGAGCCGTCGAACGGAGCGAGTACAGTCATACAGTCGGCTTTGGGTGGCCGTTATTTATAGCCTACCCAAATACTCGGATTCTGGGATTTTCACTGCGTCAACACTGCCCTGGCCTACAGCTGGGCGGCTGCAGACAGCGTGATCGCAATCGCACGTTCGACGTTGTTTTTGGCTTTTTCCGGTAGTTCGTCGTCGCTGTCGGCTCCTTTTTGGGTGCCCTCGACGAGGTTGCCGTCGACCGTACAGATCGCTCCCGCGCGCATCCCCTTGCGGCGGGCCAGCGAGAAGACGGCTGCAGCCTCCATCTCGATTGCCAGTAGGTTTGCGGCCTCCCAGTCCGCAACGTAGTCTTCGCTTTCAGCATAAAAAGCGTCGTCCGAGACAATGGGGCCGACATGCACGTCCTCGTCGTTTGCTTCAGCAGCGTCGACTAACCCGGTGAGCACGTCGTAGTCCGGCACCGCAGGATACATCGCCGACTCATAGCGTTTCGTCGTCCCCTCTTCTTTGGCGGCACCGGTGGCGACGACCATATCACCGATTTCGATGTCGGCCTGAAGTGCGCCCGTCGTCCCACACCGAATAACCGTCTCGACACCCACTGCATGGAGTTCCTCGATAGCGATTGCGGCGGACGGACAGCCGATCCCGGTCGAACAGATGGTCAGTTCTCGACCCTCATACGTGGCGTTAACCAGTTTATACTCGCGGTTTTCCGCAATAAATTCGACATTCTCACACTGCTCGGCGATTCGGTCGACACGACCTGGATCGCCCGGAATAATCGCAAGATCGTGAACGTCGCCCGATTCAACCAGTAGATGCGGCTGTTTTGCCATATGGGAAACTCCGAACTCTGGAACAAAAACCGTCCGGTGTGTAGAAGACGTAGCTGTCGATCTGAATACCAGTTGTGGCTGAGTGCTTGGGTAGCTGAGTCGACCCCGCAACTTACGTACTGTCCGTGTGAGTAGCTCGTAGAATGGGATCACACGAAGGGATCGCCGGACAGTTCAGCCCGGAGCCACAGTGCAAAGACTGTGCGGCTGCATTAGACTCCGGTGGCCGTCAGGCGGTCTCGTTTCTGCTGTTCGACAGTCTCACTGTCCCGTTGGTAGGGTGTGAGGCCCATCTCGAACTGTTTCGTGCAATCTGTGAGTTGACCGCTGATTCGTCCGCGAAGCTGTTGTCTCACGTCCCGGCCGGCGGCATCCTGTGTCCGGGCTGCCAGCGTGCGCCCAGCGGGAGCGGGATGCCGGTTGTGTTTTTCGAAGCTGGGGCTGTCGGCGTTCTTGGCTGTTCGAAGCATGCTGAGGACGTGCTGAATCGATTCGAGTTCGGGCTTGAACTCCGTCAACAGCTGGGCGCAGATGTGTGAACACAGAACAACCCTGCCGGAGACCAGCGAGCGCTGGTGAGCAATCAGGCCTTTTTCCCGCATTGAATCCGAATACGTGTGTATGAGACAACTGCCCAGCCACATCGGAGTGAGTCGATGAACCCGAGCCGTGTCGACTTTGTAATCGATCTCGCCTATGGCGTACTGCTTTTCGCCGCTATCGGCCTGTTCATGCTCGTCGGCAGCAGCGTCGGTGTCGCCTTCGCCATCGGCGTGTTGCTGTCGTATATCCTCCATGTCGTCTGGAAGATGGCCCGCTTCGATCCCGAGTGGATGACTCGTGAGGTCGCCGAAACGGTCGCCCAGACTGTCGACGAAACGGTCGAGCAAACCGTCGACAAAGAGGTCTCAGAGACCGTCGAGAAAACGGTTGCAGAGACCGTAGACAAGGAGGTCACAGCAACTGTCGAAAAAACAGTCGACCAGACTGTCGAAAAAACAATCAGCAAGGAGGTCTCGGATGTGATCGAACAGCTTGAAGCGATCAACGACCGGGTCGATCGTCGCCCCCGAGTCGACGAAGTCGAACAGACAATCGAAGCCCAGACCGAAGAGGTCGAGGGCAAACTCAAAGAACAGATCGAAGCCCAGACCGAAGAGATCGAAACCAAACTCGACGGCGACCAAACCGAAACTCAGTAGCCGCCGTGCTAATCAGGCCGTCTCGGCATGCGGAGTTAGCTACCAACTGAGAGGAGTATCAGTGGGACGACAAGCAGCATTGTCACGCCGAACACCAGCGACGAGCGCAGCCACTGGCCGCGGATCGCGGTCGCCTGTTGTTCGTAGCTGCTGCCGCCGGCCCGTGGCAACACGAAGTGGGCGAAAAAGCCGTAAATAACGCCAGTCACAAACCCTACCGCGAGGAGATGCGCCACGAGGTCAAGTCCGGCGACCGAGATGCTCACCGGGAGGTTCCGTGTGGCCCCGATAGCGAACATGCTGTAGAATACACCGGCAAGCAGGCCGGTACTGTGGTGAACTACCAGCAGCTGGGCCATCGAGACCTCGTCGACCGACTGCCGGCTGAGAATCCCGGTTGCGATCGCAGCGGGCGTAAAGCCGTCGGGCTGCCGGCTCATCGGCCAATCCATCACCACGGCCGCGATGAGTCCCGACAGCGCGCCGAGCCCGACAAGCCACGACCACGCAATCGGTTCGGTGGCAGTGATCGTCGACAGCGAGCTATCCATACACAGACAGTGTGCAACCAATCGGTATATAACTCCCGTCAGACAGCGACCCGATGTTCAGCGTCTGCCCACGAGTGGTTCGTCTTAGAGTCCGCCAGTAACCGCAAACAACAGCAGATTGTGCGCGCCGGGGCCGAGACCAACCGCCGCAATGAACCCCAATAGGAGATAGCCCTCGGCGGGAGTTTCCTCGATAAAGTCGGCAAACAGCACGATAACGCCGCCGACTAACCCGACTTTTACGAGCAAAAACAGCCAGCCGGTTCCGAGCAGTTCAGCCGTGGGCAACTCGGCGGCGAACTCCATAATCCATCGTGACAACGGCGTCCGCTCGCCAAAGCCAAGAATGTCAATGCCGACCGTCGTCGAGACGGCATCGAGAATATGACCAAACAGCGCCAACAGTCCCACAGAGCCGGTTGTCGAGGCTTCGACGGGCCGGAGTCGACGCAGCCCGCCCCACGCGATGGCAGTCACCGGGAGCGTTGCAATCGCCCCTACCGCTGGCCAAAACAGGGTGAGTGTCCCACGATTTGCGCCGACTGCCAGCGCGCCCGCGACAACTGGCAGCAACGCTAGTCCCCCTGTCAGAGTGAGAACCATCGGTACCTGTTCGGCTGGTCGAGTCGACAACGCGGCCAGCCAGATTCCGCCAGCGACGATCCCGACCGTCAGGTAGACGGCAGCCGTCCCCGCAAACGGCTCGACGACGGCCGGGAGGCCGTCAATAACGTACAACACGTGCAGACAGGAGCCAACGACCATCCACGGGGCAAGACCGAGAACGTGGTTTGCCGTAACTGACGGCTGTCGACGGTACAATCCGTAGCCGACAGCCACCGCTCCAGCGAGCAGCCCGACCAGATACGGCCACGGCGGCAGCGAGAACCCATCGGGAAGCAAGACCATAGCTACAGACTGTCGTGTTCGACTCAAAACAGTACCGAACCAGCCTGCGTGAGTGCTTGCGTCTCGCTCGACCCACCGAGAGACCTTTTAAATCGGCCAGTCGACGACTCCGTATGAACCGAATCGATCTCGCCGCTCGGATCGACCACACCGTGTTGGGGCCGACGACGACGCTCACCGATGTCGACCGTCTCGTCAGTGAAGCCGTCGACCACGGGATGAACGTTTGTATCCCGCCCTGTTATGTCGAGGCTACCGCCAATCAGGCACCGTCTACCCTGACGATTGCAACCGTTATCGGCTTTCCGCACGGCCAGGACACGCCAGAAGTCAAACGCAAGGCTGCCGTCGACGCCTGGCAGGCCGGGGCCGACGAACTCGACGTGGTGTGCAACGTGGGTCGACTTCTCGCGGGCGAGGTCGATGCCGTCACTGACGAGTTGGCCGAGATTGTTGCGGCCGTTCCGATACCTGTGAAGGTCATCATCGAGACCGCGCTGTTGGACGACGAGCAGAAACACGCCGCCTGCAAGGCTGCCGTCGAGGCGGATGCTGCGATGGTCAAAACGTCGACCGGGTTTGCCGACGGCGGGGCGACGATTGCGGATGTCGAGCTAATGAGTGCGTATCTGCCGGTGAAAGCCAGTGGTGGCATCGGCGACTACGAGACCGCGATAGAGATGATAGAAGCAGGTGCCGAACGAATCGGTGCCTCAAGCGGGCTCAACATTCTTTCCGGCGCAGAGTGATTTCGTCATCGGTGGGGTCTCTCGACGGCAACTGTCTTTTGAGTCGGCTGTGAGTGCCCTGTATGGACATCCAGCT
>Ga0207421_10007142_pt1 | contig 11974 bp, 7 predicted proteins | sample SodLakKL_010_SED_4_FD_187542 | JGI IMG/M metagenome (GOLD analysis project Ga0207421, IMG submission 187542) | Alkaline sediment microbial communities from Lake Tanatar, Kulunda Steppe, Russia - 8KL_010_SED (SPAdes) (version 2) | ecosystem: Environmental > Aquatic > Non-marine Saline and... | reverse complement strand
AATAATAGGCTTATCTTCGTCGTGAGGAATAAGTGATATAGTAGCGTAATCGGCCCATTGGTCATAATCATATGTTCCGAAAAAATACTGACCTGCTATTCTGTCACCGACTTCGACCTCAATAGTCTGCGAAAGTGTTACTTTGTTCGGACCGTAGCTTTTTCCGTCAGAATCAAGAATTACAAACCTGTCGCCGGCAGCAGGCTCAATTTTATCAACTTTCCAATTCAACATATAAGCCGCACGGACAAGATTAGGATCAGGTACATATTTCTCTACAGACCAAGTATAAGCATCTTCCCATTCAGTGTTAAGTGATCCTGTGGGCTGGCCCCCGGGACGACTCTGAGATCGGTTGACCGCAATACTATTGAAGTCTGTGGGGATCTTATAGCCATCGGAAATATCAAAATCCGTGTTAATGTCAGGGTGGCCCGTACATTCAACATCTTTATATTCTTCAAAACTTGGATTGAGTACAACTGCCTGCAACTGCACTGCTGCAAGTAGCAAAATCGCCAAAACAAGCCATTTCCCCCATGCATTCATTAAACAACTCCACATTGTAACACTGTGTCCATACTACAAATTAATATACCAAATTCAGCAGGCTGCTTCAATTAGAATATCATTTGGTGTTGACCTATTGACTGGCCATAAAGCTTCTTTTTTATTCTAATATTGGTCATATTTGCAAGGGTGACTGTAGATTGGTGCCATTTCTATAAGATATAGGCAAAAGTGTTGTTTGCGGAAAAGCATTCTGTAAAATAATATTTTAAGATTTTTCTTGTGATTAATTCACTCTTGGTTATAATTACAGCATTATGAAACTTAAGGATGTAGCTGAGATTTATAGCGGACAGGGCTTGCGTGGCGATGCTAAAAAAAATTGCTCTGACGGGTATCAAGTTATCCAGATGGGCGATTTGGAAGCAGAGGGTAGCATTGCTTGGGGCAGGTTGCAGCGGATGCACTTTGATACAGTCAGGGATTTCCGATTTGTGCAAAACGGAGACATACTTTTCCAAGCTAAGGGGCAGATAAATTTTGCTGTATCTTTGGGCAAAGTTAAACCTGAAGTCATAGCAGGGGCGCCTCTCTATATTATTAGGATAAAAAACACCAGAAATATCCTACCCGAATATGTATCCTGGTTCATAAATCAAAAGCCAGCTCAGCAACATCTGAAAAGAATATCAGCAGGCACGGGTATCCCTCTGATTAATACCAAAAATCTGAGCAGCCTCGAAATTGACTTGCCTAAAACGGCGATCCAACTCAAAATCATCAAAATCCACAAACTATCTGTAAAAGAAAAACAGCTTCACAAACGGCTCCAGGGAAAACGCCAACAACTAACTGAAGCCCTATTGCTTGAACAATTACGCCAATCTATGGAGAAAATCAATGTCGGCTGACCACAGAATAAATCAAGACGAAATAAACGCAATCGTTTGGAAAGCCTGCGATACATTCAGAGGCACCATCGACCCCGCCGAATACAAAAACTATATACTCGTATTTTTGTTTATCAAATACCTCAGCGATGTATGGAAAGACCATCGCCAAAAGTATATCAAGCAATACAAAAACGATATGACCCGTGTTGAGCGAAAACTTCGCCGAGAGCGGTTTGTACTGCCTGAAAACTGCGATTTCGATTATATCAGACAGCACCGCAATGAATCCAATGTCGGCGAAGTCATCAACAAGGTGCTTGACAGCATCGAAGAAGCCAACAAATCCAAGCTCGAAGGCGTTTTCCGTAACATCGACTTCAACTCAGAAAGTCATCTCGGTCAAACCAAAGACCGAAACAAACGGCTGCGTCATTTGATTGACGATTTCTCCGACCCTCGACTGGATATGCGCCCCTCTGCGATAGACAATCACGATGTGATAGGCAACACCTATATGTATCTTATCAGCCGTTTCGCATCGGATTCGGGCAAAAAAGGCGGAGAATTTTACACGCCTACAGAGGTTGCTGTTTTACTTGCAAAGCTGGTTCAGCCTAAAAGCGGTGAGCGGATATGTGACCCTGCCTGTGGAAGTGGTTCTTTGCTTATCAGGGTTGCAGAGGAAATCGGCGATACGAGGGATTATGCCCTTTACGGTCAGGAACTCAATGGAAGCACCTGGGCGCTCGCCAAAATGAATGTATTCCTTCACGGCAGGGATACTGCCCGTATCGAATGGGGCGATACGCTGAACAATCCCCGTCTGATAGAAAGCGACCGTCTGATGCACTTTGATGTGGTGGTTGCTAATCCGCCGTTCAGTCTTGATAAATGGGGGGCTGAAAACGCATCATCAGACCCTTATCGACGCTTTCACAGAGGCGTTCCGCCAAAGAGCAAGGGCGATTACGCCTTCGTTAGTCATATGGTCGAAACCGCTAATGAAAACGGAGGCAGGGTAGGCGTTATCGTGCCGCACGGCGTATTATTCAGAGGCGGTGCAGAGGGAAAAATCCGTAAGCAGTTCATAAAAGAGAACCTGCTCGATGCTGTAATCGGCTTACCGTCCAAGATGTTTTTCGGCACACCTATCCCCGCTGCTATACTGATATTCAAAAAGGCCAGAAAGAGAAAAGATATCCTGTTCATCGATGCCGGCAGGGAATACGAAGAAGGAACACGCCAGAATCGGCTTCGCAAGAAGGATATTGAAAAGATTTATGCCACTTATGCAAAACGCAGGCAGATTGATAAATACTCCTACAAAGCCAGTCTGGACGAGGTAAAGGAAAATGACTATAACCTGAATATTCCCCGGTATGTTGATACCTTCGAGGAAGAGGAGCCTGTAGATATTCCCGCTGTGCAGAAGGAGATAAAGCAGCTTGAAAAGGAGCTTGCAGGCGTTCAAAAGGAAATGGACGGCTATCTGAAGGAGTTGGGTCTTGCAAAATGATATGTTTATGAAATCGACATATTACAATGATATGTCGAAGAAATGCGAAAACTTCGACATACTCTCTTGGTATGTTTACGATATCGACATATAATTGGGATGTGTCGATGTTGCGTAGAAATGTCGACATATCAAGCGTCTTGCGTTAGCGATTATGCCGATTTTAAGGAATTTACAGTTGTTTGACAGGAAAAAACCATACAATGCCCTGCCTTCATTGCCGCCTGAGGCGGATATCGAGAGCAAACCGATTCTTAAAAGCTGCATAGCTGGTCGAAGTTGTCTTGCGGAGCTAAAGCAGGCTGGTGAATTGATACCGAATCAGGCTGTACTGATAAACAGTATCCCGATGCTCGAAGCTCAGGTAAGTTCGGAAATTGAGAATGTCGTTACAACCACGGATAGGCTCTTCCGGTTCGCAGGGCACGACGAAAAAGCCGACCCTGCCACAAAAGAAACGCTGCGTTACAGACAAGCTTTATCTCAGGGGTATCTGGCAGCCAAGAAAAAGCCCGTCTGCACATCCACGGCTGTGGAGGTCTGTCAAATGATTAAAAATACTGATATCGATATCAGAAAAGGCACCGGCACGGTTTTGACCAATCCGCATACCAACAAAGTCATATATACTCCGCCGCAGGGCGAGGCTGTTATAAGGGATAAACTTGCAAACTGGGAAAAGTTTATCAACCAGCATAAAGAAATAGACCCGCTGATACGAATGGCGGTAATGCACTATCAGTTCGAAGCTATACATCCTTTTACCGACGGCAACGGCAGAACAGGCAGAATACTGAACATTCTGTTTTTGATACAGGAAGATTTGCTGAAAATCCCCGTTTTATATATGAGCCGATATTTCATACAGCACAAGAACAGCTATTATCGCCTGCTGCGAGAAGTAACCGAAAAGCAGCAGTGGCAGCAGTGGATTCTTTATGTCATAGAAGCTGTTCAAGATACTGCGCAATGGACGACCCGAAAGATACGGGCGATAAAAGAGCTTTTCGCTGATACTTGTGATTATGTCCGTCAGAATGCGCCTCGGATTTATTCACACGAGCTTATAGAGATAATATTTGAGCAGCCTTACTGCAGAATATCTAATCTTGTTGACGCTGATATTGCCAAACGACAGACGGCATCGGGCTATCTCAAGCAACTGGTTAAGATAGGCGTACTGACAGAATTAAAAGCCGGCAGGGAAAAAATTTACATACATCCGAAATTTCTGGTGCTGCTGGGAAAGGACGATAACGATTTCCAGAAATATACGACTAAAGCGCAGCCAAAAAAGCAGGGAAAGGCATAAGAATGGACGGCTATCTGAAGGAGTTGGGGCTGTATGGCTCATAGAATAATAAACACGAAAAAGTTTATTCCTTCTGGGTGGATGACCAAGAAGATTAAAGACATTACTGTAATAAACCCACCAAAGATAAAGAGAAATAAAGAATGCTTTGTTTCTTTTATCCCAATGGCAGCCGTCTCAGAAAATGCAAAACTGGTTAATCCATCAGAAAAGCAGTATAGCGAGATTTCAAATGGATTCACATCGTTCAAAAATGGGGATATTATTGTGGCAAAGATTACACCTTGCTTTGAAAACGGCAAAGGTGCTTTATTGACTGGACTAAAAAACGGTATTGGCTTTGGAAGCACAGAGTTTCATGTTTTAAGACCCACTGATGAAGTATATGCCCCCTTTTTATTTTATCACTGTATTTCCTATCCGTTTAGGAAGCGTGGTCAATCTAATATGACCGGAAGTGCTGGTCAAAAACGCATTCCTGCAAGTTTTATAAAGCACTATTCGATACCTCTTCCCCCGCTCCCCGAACAGAAAAAGATTGCCCAGATTTTGGGCAAGTGGGACGAGGCGATAGAGAAGACCCAGAGGCTGATTGAAGCCAAAGAAAAACTAAAAAAAGGACTTATGCAGCAACTGCTGACAGGTAAAAGACGATTCAAGGAATTCAAGGGGCAGAAGTGGAATAAAAAATGTTTCAAAAACCTGGGTATATTTAGCAAGGGGAAAGGCGTTTCTAAATCAGAACTTCTTGATTACGGTTTTCCAGCAATCAGGTATGGAGAGCTCTACACAAAGCATCATATCTTCATACGCGAAATAGGCTCTTACATCGGCGAAGAAAGCAAGAAAAGAAGCAAGCCAATACGATATGGGGATATCTTGTTTGCTGGGTCAGGTGAAACGATTGACGAAATTGGAAAATCGGCTGTATATTTAGGCGAGTCCGAAGCATATGCTGGCGGGGACATTATCCTTTTTTCTCCGTATGAAAAAGAGATGGCTGTATTCCTGACATGCCTGCTCAATTCTAATTCTTTGAGAAAAGAATTGCAAAAATATGGACAGGGGCAATCGGTAGTTCATGTTTACAAGAAAAATTTGGAGCAACTTATAATATCATTGCCCAACTTGGCAGAACAAGAAAAAATTGTAGGGGTTGTGAATGCTGCTGACAAAGAAATAGAGCTTCTACGCGATAAGCTGGAAGAATTGAAAAAGCAGAAAAAGGGCCTAATGCAGAAATTATTGATGGGGGAAGTGAGGGTATTTAATTAGTATATATCCGAATACAGGAGCGATAAAAATGGAATTAAAAACATGCCGCGTGCAGAATTACAAGAAAATCCAGGATACTGGATGGATTGACTGTGATAGACTAACTGTTTTTGTTGGTAAAAATGAAGCAGGTAAATCTGCTCTTTTCCGGGGATTATCAAAATTAAAGTCAACAGATGAAGCCAAGTATGACCCTATCAAAGAATTTCCCCACGGTAGATATACTAGCGAGTTTGAGACGCAAGACTGGCCTGTTGCATCAGGACGGTATGAGCTGAGTGCTCAAGATCGCAAATCTCTTAGTGAGATTTCTACTGTTTTTAATGCAGTTGAATGTGTTGAAGTCACTAAATACTATTCCAACATGTGGTCTGTTGATTTCGAACCAGAACTCAAAATTCCAGAGCTAACTGTGAAACAGTGGCATGGTACCTTATCCGAAATTAAACGACAAATTGATGATGCAACTGCACCAAATGGTCAGGGGGAGAATTGGAAAAATATCAAAGCATGTTTAACAAATTATCTTCAGTCCCAAGTCGGGAAAATAGATGCGTCTGGTTTCTCTCTTTCAGAGGAACATATCAATGCAGTTCGTACCAAGCTCACATCTAATATGAATGAACAGTGGGTGAAAGAGATAATAGGCCCCTGCCTTGAAAAGATTGATGAAGGTCTGCAAATAATAGTAGCTAAAAAGAAAATAGAAGAAGGTAAGGAATGGGTATATAGTCATATTCCCTATTTCCTCTATTTCGGAAATTACGAGGTTCTAAACAGCGCGATTTATTTGCCTGAATTTATAAACAGAATAAATGGAGGTCATACAGATTCGAAAACAAGAGTGCAATCTGCATTGTTTAAACATGTCGGCGTCGATATTAAACAATTGGCCAGCCTTGGCTCACATCAGCAGGGCCAAGGTGGAGAGAATGCGAATGTTCGCAAACAAATAGATGAGCTTGATATAAAAGCCAACTCAGCATCAATAAGCATGACTAAAAAGTTCTCAGATTGGTGGGAGCAGAGACGCCATAAGTTTTCATACAAATTTCACGGCGATTACTTTCGTATATGGGTTTCGGATGATTTGGACCCCGCCGATGTTGAATTAGAGGAGAGGAGTTTAGGACTCCAGTACTTCTTTTCATTTTACCTTTTATTCTTAGTTGAGGCAGAGGAAAGGCATCGAGACTGCATTCTATTACTTGATGAACCCGGTATTCATCTGCACGGAACTGCCCAAAGAAAGCTAGTAACATTTCTGGAGAATCTATCTGAGAAGAATCAGACGTTTTACACCACGCATAGTCCATTCATGATTAAAGGAGAATCTCTTTACCGTGCAAGGGCTGTCTACGAAACACCTGAGGGCACATTAGTGTCATCTGATGTATGGCCAAAAGATAAGGATACACTATTTCCTCTTCAAGCTGCATTGGGATATTCAGTATGTCAATCGCTTTTTATTAGTCGTAAGCAAGTAATGGTTGAAGGACCAACAGATTATTCTCTTCTGTATGCGCTTAACCAGCGTCTAAAGGCTCAAGGTAAGGGATTGGACGACGATATAATTCTCATTCCCATGGGGGGAACCTCTAATCTCGCACCTCTGGCAAGTATGCTTATTGGACATGACATTGAAATTGCTATCTTACTTGATTCAGACCCTGCGGGAATTGGTTCCATTAAAAAGATACGCAAACATTTAGCTGATATTGATGAAAGGTGTGTCCTTGTTAGCCAAGTAACTGGAAACCCTAGCATCAATGAGTTAGAAGATTTGGTTCCGGAGCAATATTATTTAGATGCAGTTTGTCGTGCATACCCTGATGTGAAATTGACTTTTACTAAAGAAGAGGGAGAAATAACGCCTGTGGTGGACAGAATAAACTCCTTCTTTGAAAAAAATCCTTGGGAAAACTAAATAAGTGGTTGCCAATAGAAGAAATTATAAAGGATATCAATACAGATAGAAAAGAAGTGCCGGAGGAACTTTACGAAATGGCAGAAAAAGTTTTTGGCAGTTTAAACAGTATTCTCAGGGATGAAAATGTCTGATATTCCATCTTTCAACGAAGACCATATATCGCAGGTTCCTGCTTTGGGGTTGTTGATTAATCTCGGTTACGAGTATGTCAGCCCGGCGAGGGCTTATCGGCTGCGTGGCCAGAAGCTGAGCAATGTGATTTTAGAGGATGTTCTTTCGCAGCAGCTTCGGCGAATTAATGAGATAGAGTTCAGAGGCAAGCGATATCCTTTTAGTAATCACAATATAAGCAATGCTGTGCAGGCAGTGAAGGATATGCCTTTTGAAGGGATTATTCAGACTAATGAGAAAGTCTATGATCTGATAAGCCTGGGCAAAAGTTTCGAGGAGACTATTGAGGGTGAGACTCGCAGTTGGACACTGCGGTATATCGATTGGCAGAACTTTGGTAATAATGTTTTTCATGTATCGGCAGAGTTTCCCGTAGCCAAAGGCGGCACAGAACAGACCCGCCGACCTGATATCGTTTTATTTGTTAATGGCATTCCGCTGGCTGTGATTGAGTGTAAGCGGCAGGACATAAAGAACCCACTGGAACAAGCGATAAGTCAGCACATCGGCAATCAGAGACAAGAGCAGATTCCACGGCTGTTTATTTATTCTCAGCTTCTTTTGGCAATTCACCCTGATGGGGCAAAGTATGGCACAGCAGGGACAGAAAGTAAGTTCTGGAGTGTTTGGAAAGAACGAACGGATATCGAGCAGCAGGTGAAAAAACTCATTAATAAGCCTTTGGATGAGAAGCAGAGGGATGAGCTTTTTAAAGACCCGTTTCGCTATTGCCGGAATTATTTTGAAACAATGCTGCAACAGGGTCACAGGCAGGCTACCGAACAGGACAGAGCGATTTATTGCCTGTGCCGACCTGATAGACTGCTGGAGTTGACGAGAGGGTTTGTGGTTTTCGATGAAGGGGAAAAGAAAATCGCTCGGTATCAGCAGTATTTTGCCGTGAAAAATGCTATTCGCCGGGTTAAGAAGTTTGACAAAAACAGCAAAAGCAGAAACGGCGGTGTAATATGGCATACTCAGGGAAGCGGTAAATCGCTTACGATGGTTATGCTGGCAAAGGCATTGGCATTGGATGAGGATATTCTTAACCCCCGCATTGCAGTTGTAACCGACAGGGTCAATCTGGATGAGCAGATATGGGATACTTTCAGGCATTGCGGCAAGGAGCCTGTTCGGGCAAATACGGGAAGACACCTTGTTAATCTCATCAGACAACAGAAAGAGGCGATTATTACCACGGTTATCGCTAAGTTCGATTCTGCATTGAGTTTTACGAAGGTCAGGGATGAGGGCATTAATATATTCGTTCTGGTCGATGAGAGCCATCGAAGCCAATACGGAAAGACTCACGCTAAGATGAGGAAGGTCTTTCCAAATGCCTGTTATATTGGTTTTACTGGTACACCTCTTTTGAGAAAGGATAAAAACACGGCTGCCAAGTTCGGCGGTTTTATTGACAAATATAAGATTGACCAGGCGGTTGATGACAAGATGGTTGTGCCGCTTCTGTATGAGGGCAGACACGTCGTTCAAAATGTGGACCAGCGGTCTATTGATGAATGGTTTGAAAGAGTCAGCAAGGGCTTGACCGACCAGCAAAAGGGGGATTTGAAGAAGAAATTCAGCAGAGCCGACCATCTTAATGAAACCGACCAGAAGATATTCAGAACGGCTTATGATATCAGCGACCATTTTGTAAAGAATTGGCAGGGAACAGGTTTCAAGGCTCAGTTGGCCGCACCTTCGAAAAAGGCTGCCTTGAAGTACAAGAAATATCTCGATGATTTCGGTATGGTGAGCTCACAGGTGCTGATATCAGGTCCTGATGAGAGGGAGGATAACGAGGATATTTATGAAAGACCCACTAAGGACGTAAGGCAGTTCTGGGATAAGATGATGAAAAAATACGGCGATGAAGCCAAGTATAACCAGACTGTTATTAATAGATTTAAGGACGAAGAGCATCCTGAAATAATTATTGTAGTCAGTAAGTTGCTGACAGGATTTGATTCACCTCGGAACACTGTTCTTTACCTTACCAAGAAGCTCAAAGAGCATAATCTGCTTCAGGCGATTGCAAGGGTTAATCGTCTTTATGAGGGCAAAGACTATGGCTATATAGTTGATTATTACGGGGTGTTAGGCGATTTGAATCACGCATTAAATGAGTATCAGGCACTTGAGGGCTTTGACCGTGAAGATATTGAGGGAACGGTTGAGGATATAAACGCTCAGGTTGAGAGCCTAAAGGATAAGCATTCTGCTTTTTGGGATATATTTAAAACAGTTGGCAACAAGATGGACATTGAGGAATATGAGCAGTTGCTCGGCGATGAGCAGCTCAGGGAGCAGTTTTATAAACGGCTTTCAGATTTTTCACGGACCCTGCAAATCGCTTTTTCTACGGTCAAGTTTATTACCGAAACCTCTGATGAGCAGATTGACAGATATAGAAGCGACTTGGAGTTCTTTCAGAAGTTGCGTGTTTCGGTCAAGAGGCGATATTCCGAAGAGATTGACTACAGGGAATATGAAAATCGTATACAGAAACTGATTGACACTTATATCAAATCGGATGAGGTTCTTCAGATTACGCCATTGGTGGATATTTTTGACAAGGAGAAATTTGAGCAAGAGGTCAGCAAGATAGAGAGCCCAAGGGCAAGGGCTGATACTATAGCCAATCGAACCAAAAGAACAATTACCGAAAGATGGGAAGATGACCCTGCTTTTTATAAACGTTTTTCTCAGATGCTTCAGGATACGATTTCAGACTTTATGGCTGCTCGTCTCAGTGATGCCGAATACCTGCGTCGGGTAACTGAGATTATGCACGCTGTAAGAAACAGAACAGGTGATAATGTCCCTGACCGCCTCGAACAAAGCGATGTGGCCAAAGCGTTTTACGGTATTGCACTGGAAACCCTGCACGGCGACGATCAGATGTCGGAGGCGGACAAAAACAGGGATTTGGCTACTGATATTGCCCTTGCCATTGATGATATCGTTCAGGAAAATCTGGTAGTTGATTGGGTGGATAACCCTGATATTCAAAATGCTATATTGGATAGAATTGAAGAGTTATTATACCAGCTCAAGGACCAGGAAAAGATTGGGCTGGGTTATAGTGAAATAGACGAACTTATGGAACGCTGTCTTAAAGTTGCAAAGACAAGATACCCTAAATGACTGCCATTGCCGCCGATACTTTCGCTATACGCTACGGCTCAAAGACGATTAACTTTGACCTGGTATTTATGAGCCGTAAGACTCTCGAAATAAGTGTTTATCCTGATTTATCTGTTGTTGTCAAAGCACCTGAGGGAAAGTCTATTGATGAGGTAAAAGAACGAGTCAGGAGCAAAGCCGCCTGGATTGTTGAGCAGAAGCGATTTTTTAGTTTATATTTACCCCGCCCGCCCAAACGCCAATATGTAAGCGGCGAGTCTCATTATTACTTAGGCAGACAGTATCGCCTTAAAGTCATCGCATCAGACAAAGAACAAGTTAAACTAAGCAGGGGATGCCTTTATGTGCATACCAGTGATTTTCATAATTCCTGTCAAATAAAGAAACTGCTGCAGAATTGGTATAGCAACCACGCTAAAGTTCAATTTTATAGGCGTATGGAAAAGTGTCTGCCTCGAATGGGTAAGCATCTCAAAGAAAAACCTGAACTGACGATCAGGAAAATGAAGACAAGATGGGGAAGTTGTTCCCGTAATAGTCGAATTATATTAAACAGCCATCTTATAAAAGCACCTACCCCCTGCATTGACTATGTGATTTGCCACGAGCTATGCCATCTAATCCATCCCAATCATAGCAAGGCTTTTTACCGCCTCTTGGCACAATCAATGCCCGACTGGCAGAATAATAAAAAACGGTTAGAAGATGTGAAATTATGAAGCCCAACCACCTCCTTTTTATCGTCATAATATTTATCAATAGGCACCTAAAACCAGCGGCGAGCCCATCGAGCCTGATTGGCATGGATATTCTGTCGCAAATACTCATAAAATCTGAGGAGGCCTGTTTACGACATTTTATCTTGGCTCTGCAAAACAAGGTTCTATTCTGATTTGCTGACAATTGCCAATGACAGTGATCGAGATGGTGCTATCTCAAGCTGAAAGAGCAACATCAGAGGCTACTGCGATAACTCTGTCAATAACTGTGGCTCTTCCCAATAATTTGGCATCATTGCGGAGTTATAACTGATAAACTGTTTTGCCCGGTCAGAATCGTTGGAGAACATGAGCGAGTATAGGGCGGTGTAAATGGCATTTCGAATGATGGGGTTAAGTTCTTTCATCTGGTCATCAGAAAGATTTTTCGAATGAAAATCTTCCATCGCATTCCTAACGACGATTGCGATATACTTGGATTGTTCCTTTAGGCTTTCA
>Ga0207421_10007141_pt1 | contig 11975 bp, 8 predicted proteins | sample SodLakKL_010_SED_4_FD_187542 | JGI IMG/M metagenome (GOLD analysis project Ga0207421, IMG submission 187542) | Alkaline sediment microbial communities from Lake Tanatar, Kulunda Steppe, Russia - 8KL_010_SED (SPAdes) (version 2) | ecosystem: Environmental > Aquatic > Non-marine Saline and... | reverse complement strand
CTTTTCGTCGTTCGTTTCAAGCCCTTTCTCTTCCATCCAATCATCGTCATAGAGCCTAGTAAGGTAATTACGCCCAGTATCTGGTAGAATCACGAGCGCATTTTTATCACTGATATCGTTTCGGTTTAAGTATTTTACCGCTCCGACTATAGCGCTTCCTGAAGATCCTCCTGCCATTATCCCTTCCTCTCGCGCTAAGAACCGGGTCATAGAAAAAGATGATTGATCATCGGTCTTTACTATTTCGTCTATTACTTCTAAATCAAGAGTGTCAGGGATCAGATCTTCCCCTATCCCTTCGGTGAGATAAGTCTCAGCCTTTTTCTTTGCCTCTTCTTCGCTCATACCGTTTTTTACCAGACTTATAATGGATCCCTCAGGATCGATACCAACAATGTTAACATCGATATTCTCTTTAAGATGATTACCGATTCCAGAGATAGTTCCTCCAGTACCTAAACCTGCAAAAAAGTAATCTAATTCGTCACCCATCTGCCTGACTATTTCAGGCCCGGTAGTTTTTCTATGAGCTAATGGATTATACTCGTTCTCATACTGATTCGGTAAGTGAGCATTTTTTGAAGGCCTGACGTCTTTGTTCAATATCTTCTTCAGTTCTTCTATCCGATCTTCGTTTACCAACTTTTGCACAAATTCAGTTATCTTCTCAAGTTCTTGATCGTTGATGATCTTTTCTTTTTCCCAAATCAAATTTCTTACCACTTCTGCCACACTATAATACGAATCAGGGTCCTCTGGAGCTACATCAGTTGGAGTTCTGATGACGTATCCACCGTGTGCTGTCAGGAGCAGTTCCTTCTCTTTACTCATTTTAGATGGCATGGTAAATACGGTTTTATACCCGTTCAAACTAGAGGCAATGGCTATCCCTACTCCAGTGTTCCCAGAGGTAGGTTCTATTATTACCCCTCCTTCTTCGATTTCCCCTTCTTTTTTTGCACCTTCAACCATCGAAATTCCGATCCTATCTTTTATGCTTCCTCCTGGGTTGAGGTATTCTATCTTAGCATACAGATCTGATTCTAGATTGAAAAAATCTATGAGACCTGATAATTTGACTATAGGCGTATCTCCTATGGCCTCGGATATGTCATTTTTCACTGTAATTTTTTTCTGATTTTTTTGGTTTTTCATATTATCCACAATATCAATCACGTTTTACTATAACTATGTTATATTAACTCGCATAAATAGATTATGGTTAATCGGTGCTTCAATATTCGATCGGAAGGAGTCCCTGTATCGAGATCTATTGTAACGAAATCTTATTTTTGACTATTAGTGGAGCTTCAAAAAGTGAAAACCACTAAATATAACAAAGTTATATCACTGATTTGAGTGCTATGAAATATAATTGTATGCTCATTCGAGGCAAAATCTATAGGTGGTTTAAATTAGTTCAAGTGAAGTGAAAAGGATATATGAAAGGAGAGCTATCGATTACGAAGATTTTGTCATCCCATGTAAAATATGCCAATATAATATGCTGATAGGCATCTTGAACCTTGAAGGGGATGAAAGAGGCGTTGACATAGGATGCGGGCCGGGTGAACTAACCTGCATGCTTGCTGATAATTTAGATGAAGGAAAGATGTTAGGAATCGATCTATCTTCTAATATGGTTGATATCGCATCGGAAAAAGCCCGAAAGAGAGGTATAGAGAATGTGGAATTCATCGCGGAGAATTACCTTGAACTAGATTACGAAAATAATTTCGATATATGCGTCAGTTCTTATCTCTTCCATTGGCTCTCTAATCCCCGTTCTTTCATAAGATGGGTAAAACAGGTTTTGAAAAAAGATGGTGAACTAGGACTGATCTCTCCTTCTCCCGAGTGGTACAAAGAAGTTCAAGAAGCATATCGAACTGTAATGGAACATTATGATGTAAAATCAGAAGAGATTGTTGGTAAGAACATGTATTTACGGAGCGATATTGAGGAATATCTTGAAAATGAAGGATTTGAAATTCAACTTTCTAATGAATTTTGTTTCCGAGAGAATATCGATGTTGAATCTTGTTTGAAAAGGATTGATGCAAAAAGTGATATGACTTACTTTCGGAAACTTCCAAAAGAAGCGAAAAAGAACGCAGTAGAGATGTTCTTCAAAGAATTAAAGGAAAATACGGAAGGACTTATCACAACTGAATCGGGTTACATCATCGTTGCTAAAAATTGATGAGATCGCTTTTTTTTCGATTGTATTTCTCATTAATTTTTGTCAATGTGCTTTCCGATACCATTATAATCCCGGAATAAACTATAACTCTAAATGATGAAAATCAATACAGATCTACACATCCACAGCAAGTATTCCAGCGGTGTATCAGAAAAAATGGAGTTCAAAACATTGAGTGTTGAGGGCAAAAAGAAAGGCATAGATCTACTCGGAACGGGAGATTGTTTACATCCACGTTGGAGAAAAAACTTAAAGGATCTAGATAAAGAGAGAGAATCCATATTCAGTAAAAGAGAGATGAAATTCATACTTACTGGAGAAGTAGAGACGAAGGATAGAGTACATCACCTCTTGATCTTTCCTTCACTTTCTAAGGTCGAAGAACTCTATGAAAGATTGAACCGTTTTTCATCTAACATCGATTCTGATGGAAGACCAAGAGTTGAACTTTCTGGAGAAGAACTCGCTCTAATGGCTAAAGAGACCAACTGTCTATTCGGTCCTTCTCATGCATTCACTCCTTACACCGCCCTATATGGAAATCATGACTCACTCTCTTCAGCTTATGGAAAGTACTCAAAAGACATCCACTTCCTAGAATTGGGATTGAGCGCTGATAGTAGTTATGCAAATAAAATCTCAGAACTACACGACCTTGTTTACCTTTCTAATTCCGACGCCCACTCTCCTTTCCCCTATCGTTTGGCAAGAGAATTCAATACCATGGATCTTCACGAGTTGGGTTTTGAGGGATTGGAAAAATTATTTCGAGGCAAAAAAGGAGAAGTAGTCCGCAATATCGGCCTTCCGCCAGAAGAAGGAAAGTACAATCAGAGCGCCTGCAGCAGTTGTTACACCCATTATAGCTTTGAAGATGCCGTAGCGAGAGATTGGCAGTGCAATTGTGGAGGGTCCATAGAGAAAGGTGTGAGGGATAGAATCGAGGAATTATCCGATACAAGCAAAAGCCCAAAGGACACACCGCCTTACTTACATCTCATCCCTTTACAGGAGATCATAGCTAAAGCTGTGGGTCATTCAAGCCCAACTACAAAAAAAGTGAATAAAATCTGGGATAGTCTCATTGATTCTATCGGAGACGAGGTAAAAGTGCTGTGCGATTCACCTATAAAGGAAATAGAGCAGATCGCGGGGAGTGATATTGGAGATCTGATCAGCGACTTTAGAAAAGGAGAAGTAGAAATCCGACCAGGTGGAGGTGGAAGATATGGGTTTATTCTTCCGGAAAAAGAAAATGAAGCTGAAGAGAGTCAAAGTTCTTTAGGCGACTTTTGATCTTCGTATAGAAGAGTCGAGTTCACATCTTTTCTTTCCGAAAATAATAATTAATAATAGCTATGTATAACCACAGAGTGGTTTAGTAAGTAAGTATCCACGGGAACTGATAAAATGGACCTGTTTGGTAAGGAGAAAGAGGAAAAGATAGAATCTCTAGAAGAGACATGCAGAGAGAAAGAGGAAAAGATAGAAAATCTTAAAAAAAGGCTCCAAGAGAAAGAGGAAAAGATCGACACACTAGAAAAACAATGTAAGAGAAAAGATAAAGATATAACTACTTTTGAACAAAGAGTCAAGGAGAAAGAGCAAAAGATAGAGTCTCTAGAAGAGACATGCATGGAGAAAGAGGAAAAGATAGATGAACTTAAGAAAGAATTAAGCGAGATTGAGGATAAGAACAATACTTTACAAAAGGAGATGGAAGAGGAGAGAAAAGAGGTAAAGGAGCATATAAAAAGTATAGAGAAAGTGGTCAAGGGTATAACAGAGGGTGATCTGAGTGAAAGGATAGATACAAGCCATTTTGAGGAAGAAGGGGAAGAGTCCTATTTGATAGAGCTTGGTAACTATATCAATAAAATGGCGAGTGGATTAGAAAGTACTCTAAGAACTCTTCAAAAGGTATCTACAGAACTAGGTGAATCTTCAAAGAATACGAAGGAAACTTCAAGTTATTTAACAGAGATGGCTGAAACGCTTTATGACAATATCGAGGACATCTCAAGTGGAGGAGAAGAAATAGCAGAAATGAACGAAAAGATATCTGACCAGATAGAAACAGAAATTCGTAAGATAGAGTCCACATCTTCTGACATCAAGGATATAGTGGAAACTGCCGAGGAAACTTCTACCCAAACAGAAAGAGGCAAAAATCAGGCGAAAAAAGTTAGTGAAACCGTCGATAGATTGAAAGAAATTCTCAATGAAACTGCTGAGGAGGGAGAAAAATTAGATAAGAAATCTGAAGAGATAGGAGATGTGATAGACGTAATTTCCGACATAGCCGATCAGACTAATTTATTGGCTTTAAATGCATCTATCGAAGCTGCAAGGGCTGGTGAAGAAGGAAGAGGATTTGCGGTTGTAGCAGACTCTGTTAGAGAATTAGCTGAAGACACCCAGGAAGAAACAGAACAGGTCAAGAAGGATATCGAGGAAACACAAGATTGCGCTAAAAACATAGCAGCTAAAATAGAAGATTTGAAGGAGATGACTGAAAGTGTCGGGAACTTATCTGAAAAAAGCAAAGATTCTATCATAAAAATCGATAAAAAGATGGGCTCGGTAAAAGATTCGATAAAGTCTGTTTCTGCTACCACTACTGATCTCTTAGAAGTATTGAAATCAGATTTCGCCCCACAGATCTCTGGTGTTACCGAGATAAGTAATCAAAATGCGGAGTTAGCTCGCTCTTGTCGGGAGATATCCGAGGAGCAAAAATCTCTTTCAGAAGATTTGTTAGAATCTGCAAAAGATCTTTCAACGGTATCCGAAGAACTCTCAAATGTCTTAGAACAGTATGAGGATGTATATTTCAACATGATAGAGAGGGCTAGAAAAACAGGTGATAGGGGGCTTGAAGCTAAAGGATTACGACGACTGGGATGGGTTTATGTCGAAACAGGCAAGTTTGAAAAGGCAAAAGATTATCTTAAAGACGCCTTGGAGATATCTGAAAGGGTTAGCGATCTCGAAAGTATCAGTGAGTGTTATAGAGGTCTTGGCAAGGTTGGTTTCAGGAAAGGTGATCTTGAGGCAGGGAAGAAATATTATCGAAAAGGAATTGAGGCTGCGAAAAAGTCTGGAGATGATAGAACATTGGCGATGAACTATATAGGGGTCGGTAATGTTTTCTCTCAACAAGGTCATTCCGATAAAGCGATCAATTATTATGAAAAGAGCGTACCGTTGTTAGAAGAAGTAAATGATAAGACCCAGCTTGCAAGAGTCCACAATAATATCGGTGATAGCTATTTGAAGAATGAAGATTGGGAAATGGCAATAGAGTATTTTGATAAGTGTATAGACTACGCAGAGGAGGTAAATGACGAGAGATTCATAGGATGGGGTTCATTCAATGCGGCGGAGGCATGTGCAAATTTAGGACGTTTGGATGAAGCTTCTGAATATATTCAGGGTATTGATAAGATCATGAAACGAGAAAACGACAGGGTTGGATTAGCAGCTGTGTACAGGAATAAGGGCCTTATCAATCATAAGAAAGGGAATTTAAATGAGGCGTTAAAGCACTACGAAAAGGCCTTAGAGCTCAACGAAGAGCTAGACATACCCTACAATATAGCCGAAACTAAATTACATATGGGCGAGTTATATAAAGATAAAAACGAATACAGAGAAGCTAAAAAATATCTAGAAAGTGCTAGGGAAACTTATGAGAAGATAGGGGCTTCGGACGAACTCGTTACAAGGGCTAAAAAGTCTATAAGAGATCTACCAACTTAAAGAGGAAAAACAGCAGATTAAGTAGAGTTTAGAAGAATCTCGGGTATCAGCGCTTAATAAGTGATTCTGTTCATGAGAAAGGAATGTATCTTAACCAAAAACTTATGAATCATTATTTTTTTCTCCCAAACATGACAAAAGCTCTAATCCTTACCGACGAACATCTCGACCGAGGAGCTGCGAAAACATCACATGGATTGCTCAGGCATTCGGAAAAATATGAAATAGTGGGTGTAATAGACTCAAAGTTCGCCGGAAAGACCACCGATCAGGTAGTCCCTAGATGTAGAAAAGTAAACATCTATCCTGACTTAAAATCTGCATTGAAAGAAAACGAGGCAGAAACTTTGATCGTTGGGGTCGCTACAATAGGAGGATACCTGCCAGATAATTTTAGAGAACATATGAAAGAAGCGATAAAGAACGGATTGGACATCATCTCTGGCCTCCATCATTATCTTAGCGAGGATGACGAATTCGTCGAGCTAGCGGAGAAACACGACGTAGCTTTGAACGATATAAGAAAATCACCCCCTCTTGATGAACTTCATTATTTCAAAAATAGGAAGGAAGATATCGATGCATTGACTGTACCTTTCCTAGGAACTGACAGTTCGGTAGGTAAAAGAACTGCTCTTTTAGAGGTATACGAAGCAATGAAAGATAGGGGCAAAAAGGTCGAGTGGATAGCCACGGGACAGACTGGATTGTTGCAGGGATCGGAATACGGGATACCTTTAGATTCTATCAAAGGGGATTACATGGTTGGCGAACTTGAACATCAGATATGGAAGGCATGGAAGGACAAAAAGCCGGATTACATATTGATTGAAGGTCAAGGGAGTATTTCTCATCCAGCTTACGTCTGTGGTTCCCGTGCAATACTGGCAGCGAGTCAACCGGACGGCGTGGTGTTACAGCATGCTCCTGCAAGAAAGTACCGCCATTATCAATCTGAAAATATACAGTGGCCGATGCCTGATTTGAAGGATGAGATTCATTTGATAAGGTCTTATTCTGAAGCTGATGTGATAGCCATCACGATCAATCCTGAAGATTTGACGGAAGAAGAAAAGAAAAGATATGCTTTGAAATATGAACAGAGATTCAATATACCCGCTACAGACGCTCTAGAAAATCCTGAAAAGATTGCGGAGAGGATAGAGATACAGAAAGACTTGTAGGACTGACTCACCCTTCCTCTATAACCCCTTCGTTATTTGGTTCTCCGATCCAAACTCTATAAGCTTCTTCGTTCTTAGCTTCTAGGACTTCAGCTTTTAGATCATCTAGATCTTTTTCTCTAACCAAACCATAAGCTGTGGGCCCCCAAGAACTCTGCCCCCCTCCATGGGTCTTATCGATGAGAGATTTGACAATATCGCTGATAACTGGATGATAGATGCCTTCTTGATAATCGGAAAAAGATTCACCGACTAGTTCCTGTATCCTAGTAAGATTTTGACCAAAACTCGAGATGTCCTCTCTTTCCAGCGAAGGCAAAATACCCATAAGTATATGGTGACAGATCTTCTCAGGATATTTTTTATCTACGGTCAATTCTTCCATTATGGGCCTTTCTTCCTTCTCATCGTATCCTCTTTCCTTTTTTGGGCATATTATCAAAAATCGCCAGTCTTCAGGAACCTTAGTTCTTTTCAGTAACGGTGAGATCTCATTTTTATTTACCTTTCCCCCTTCTAGTATAAAACCACCTTTTTCAAAACCGTGTGTACCGATAGCTGAAAAACGTCCTCTTTTAAGTAACTGAGCTAATTTTATGATCGGAAGGTCTTCTCCAATTTCTTTAAGCATGCCGTAGCCAGTTCCGAGAGTGAATTGAGTGGTAGACCCTAATCCCACGTGATCGGGAATACTTTCTTTTACTAATATTCTGAACCCTGTAGAAATATCGAATTTTTCTTTAAGTTTTTGATGGACTCTTTTTGCTATCTTTTTTTCCCTTTCACTACCTTTTACCTGTATACCGGTTTCAATAGGTTCGATGTCAATCTCGTAACCATTTTTCAGGGTGATTCCAAAGGCGCCGTACTGTCTATCAAATTCTCTACTCAGATCGATTATACCGAAATGAAGTCTCGAGGGGGTTTTGATCCTCATATTTCACCTTTTAACTCGACCCTGTATTTTTCTAATTTGTCTTCATGCACTTTCATCCCTAAACCAGGATCGTCTGAAGTCCAAAGTTTTCCATCCGTGAATTCAAGCCCGCTAGCGATATTATCGGAAAGCATGAAGTGGCTGTCAAGATCGGCATATTTCAGATTTTGAGTAGAATTGAAAAGGTGAGCTCCAGCAGCTATAGAAACGCTGGTTTCACCCATGCAGCCCACCATCCCTTCCACATCGTATTCTTCCATTATATTTACGATCTTTCTTCCCCCAGTCAGACCGCCACATTTGGCCAATTTGATGTTTATCATATCTGCAATTCCCTCTTCACAGATTTTCTTAGCCATATCCGGTCCTTTTATAGTTTCATCTGCCATTATAGGGATATCGGTCTCTTCGGTAACTTTTTTCAAACCTTCTAGATCGTCTACTCTAACTGGCTGTTCGACGAATTTTATATCGCTTTCTTTCAATTTTTGACAGAGCGTTATAGATTCTTCAGGAGTGAATGCTTGATTAGCGTCTACCCATAACTCGATATCTTCTCCTACTTCTTCTCTGACCGCTCTGACTCTTTTCACGTCCTCCATCAACCCGAGTCCGATCTTTATTTTCAAAGCTCTAAAACCTTTATCTACGAACTCTCTAGCATGCTCAACAGTTTCACTTTTTGTCATATGCCCAATAGTTCTATCTGTGATTATTCCTTCACTACTTCCTCCTATCATCTCAGTTATCGATTTTCTCTCCAATTTCCCTTTTAAATCGTATAGAGCTATATCTAATCCAGCTAAAGCGGAAGGATCGTTAGGCAACTCTTCATTCCACTCTTCCCAATTATTTTCTATATCAACTTCTTTTCCTTCGATTCTAGTTCCAAAATTTTTTAGAGCTTTCAATATTGATTCTATCGTTTCTTCGGTTACGCTGTTAGCGCTTGCATTTCCCCATCCGATCGAACCTTCGGCTTCAACTTTTATGATCACATTTTCTGCGGTCAAAGAAGAACCAGTAGAGATCTTGAAGACCTCATTTCTATCTATCCCAATCGGGATCGCTTCCAACCTATCTATCTTCATCCATATACACCTCTTTATAATATTCACACATATCTGTTAAAGGACACCTCTCACATTCTGGCTGTCTAGGTTTGCATATATTCTTACCGAAGACGACCATCAATCTATTTATTTCGATCCAGTACGTCTTTGGTATCTCTTTTTCGAGAACTTTTTCAGTTTCTTCCGGGTCATCCGTATCCGCTATACCTAATCTATTGCTTATCCTATGGACGTGAGTGTCGACAGGAACCGCCGGCTCTCCGAAACCATAAACCAGTACGCAATTCGCTGTTTTTCTTCCTACACCTTTGAGATCGAGTAATTCATTCAGTTCCTCGGGCACTTCGTCATCGTATTCCTCATGTATCCGTTTCGCTATCCGCTTTACCCTTTCAGCCTTCACGTTGTAAAACCCTGAAGGTTTTATCAACTTTTTCACGTGTTCTAGAGGCGCCTCTGCTAGCGCCTTAGGAGTAGGATAATTGGAAAATAAAGCTTTTGATGCTTTGTGAGTGTTGACATCTTTGGTTCGTTGAGATAGTACAGTTGATATCAATACCTCGAATGGTGATCTGTCTGGAGTATTATCATCATTTGGATCCTTACCCGGGAAAGCACCAACATCAAATTCTTCCCTCAATCGCTCTATCATTTCTCCGTAGTCCATCTTATCATCTCCTTTTTTTCAATATATCTCCTATAAGATACATAGAGCCCGTTATCACAATCAGGTCTCCTTCACTCCACTCCTTTTCCGCCTTTTTTAGAGCTTCTATACCGTGCTCATGAGCCTCTGTAGGGCAGTAACTTTCGAAGCCTCTGCAAAGCACTTCACTATCTAGTTTTCTTTCACTCACCGGTTCAGCAGTGTAAACCAGGTCGGCAAAAGGTCCTAGGATCTTAACAATGCTATCATGATCCTTGTCTTCTAACATACCGGCAACTAGTAAAAGTCTGTTAAACTCGATATTTTTCAATCCGAGTTTGAGAGCTTCAAATCCGGTTCTATTATGTGCGGAATCTATCATAATTCTCGGGTTTTCCTCGATGAATTCCATCTTCCCGGGTAATCTAGTGTTTTCTATACCATCGACGATGTTTTTTTGACTCAGCTCGTAACCCCGCTCTTTTAACCCTTCAGCTACTTTGAGGGATATCAAGGCATTTTCCGCCTGCCAGGAAGTCAAACCCTGTATCTCAATCTCCCCATATGGTTCTGTTTTAACTTTTAACGGATCGTAGGAGATCCGGTAATCTCTATCGAAGGCATGATTGAAATCAGCGTTCCTCTCTTCACAAACTTTTTTGAAATAATCTCTTATTTCTTTCTTCTTCTCCCCAGTTACAAAATGGTTACCTTCTGCTATTATACCACCTTTCTCGTAGGCTCTTTTAGTTTTAGAATCTCCGAGATGTTCAGCGTGGTCATAACCTACGTAGGTGACTACAGAAAAATCATGCGGAGCCACGTTAGTAGCGTCAAGTCTTCCGCCCATACCGACTTCTAGAACAGCGAAATCAACATCATGTTTTGAGAAGGATAAAAACGCCAGGGTGGTCAATACTTCGAAAAAACTGGGTCTTTTTTCCGGGTCTTTCTCTTCAATATTTTTAACCACTGGATGTACCTTTTCGATCAGATTCCAGAGTTCTTCCTCATCTATATTTTCCCCGTCTATCTGTATCCTCTCTTCAAAATCGACGAGATGAGGGGAGAGGTAAAGCCCTGTAGAGTAACCCCCTTCTCTCAGGATGTTAACTAGAGTTCTGCAGACAGACCCTTTTCCATTGGTACCTCCCACGATTATCGCCTGAAAGTCGTCTTGCGGATTATCAAATTCAGAAAGGAAATCTTCTATCTTGTCTAAGCCGAGTTTAACTCCGATCCTTTCCAGTGAATAAAGGTAATCTTCGGGATGATCAAAATTCTCTCTTGGGTTTTTCGGATTCTTTTTTTTCTCCTCGGTCATTTCCATACGATCACTCAATGTTTGAAAACTCTCTGGCCTGTAAAGACCATGCTCATCTCGTGTTCGTTAACAGCCTCGATCACTTCATCATCTCTTATAGAGCCGCCTGGCTGAATAACCGACTCTATATCTGCTTCAGCCGCTTCATCAATCGCGTCTCTAAACGGGAAAAATGCATCGGAAGCCATGGTGCATCCTTGTGTTTCAGACCTAGATTTCATCCGGGCTATTTTTACCGCGTCTACACGGCTCATCTGACCCGCACCTATGCCTACCGTGTGGTCTTTTCTAGTGAATATAATTGAATTGGATTTGACGTGTTTAATCACTTTCCATGCGAATTCCATCGCATCTAGTTCTTCTTCTGTAGGTTGCCTTTCACTTTTGACTTCTAGATCATCTTTCTTTACTTTCTGTTGATTCCTCTCTTGGACCAGAAGGCCCTCAGCAACTTTCATGTAAGTTACTCCCTCTTTTTTAGGATTCCAATCCGGAAGTTCCATAATCCTTATATTTTTACTATTTTTCAAAACGTCTATTGCCCCCTTCTCATAACCCGGAGCTATGCAAGCCTCTATGAAAATCTCGTTCATCTTCTCTGCCATTTCGACCGTTATAGGTCGATTAGACCCAATTATACCTCCGTATATGGACATCGGGTCGCATTCATAAGCCAGCTGGTAAGCTTTGGCAAGATCGTCTTTGCTCGCTACTCCAGTGGGATTGGTGTGCTTTATCGCTGCAACAGTAGGATCATCGAACTCCTTCACTATGTCCATAGCTGCTTCTAGATCCAATATATTGTTGTATGAGAGAGATTTTCCGTGGTGTTTTTCAGCTTTCAAG
>Ga0207421_10007140_pt1 | contig 11976 bp, 7 predicted proteins | sample SodLakKL_010_SED_4_FD_187542 | JGI IMG/M metagenome (GOLD analysis project Ga0207421, IMG submission 187542) | Alkaline sediment microbial communities from Lake Tanatar, Kulunda Steppe, Russia - 8KL_010_SED (SPAdes) (version 2) | ecosystem: Environmental > Aquatic > Non-marine Saline and... | reverse complement strand
ATTACAAAAAAGAGCGAGAATAATTGGGTTAGTGGTAGTATGTGAGAAAGATCAAGTCTCCTTTATGAGATGTTTTCGGAAACAATAGAAGATCTCGACTATCAAGATCATCTAGAAGGAACATATTAGGAGAAGAAGATACCAAGTATAGGGTCTGTTTTTAGGATAATGAAGATTTTAGGGATAAAGGTTTTTGTTTGCTAGTGAATTTAAGTCTTCCTTTTCAAAGCCCTAGCCTTTTCCCTTTTAGGCTCTTTACCGAAAGATTCTCTAAAAGCCTCTTTGTAGACTCTATTTCCTTCCCACAGATATGGCATTGATTTTCCTCATACTCCTCGTTCTCATATTCACTCCATGTTTCATAGCACTCGCTACAATAAGGACTAGTTGGATCTAGTTCGATCTCTTTCTCACACCTTATGCAGTAACCCTTTTCCTCAAAGGATGATTTCTTTTTCTGAGGTTCTAGAAAGTTTAAATCGTCTTTGTGTTCTTCATGGTAATCGTGCTAAACTTGTTTTTTCGTTTATTTCAACTTTTTTAAAATTTTTAAACAGTAATATTTAATAAACTCAAACTAATAATGTGACGAATGTCGTATGAAATTATATTATGGGACCTTGATGGGACCATTGCAGATACAGAGTCCTTGATGAAACGTTCAATAGAAGAAGTTTTATCCTCAAAAGGTGAAAATCAAGAGCTCGTAAAGAATTATACACCAAAGAATTCACCATATTCTTTTTTTAAGAATTGTAGATTAGATTCAAAAGAGTGTATGAAAATCTATTGGAGGGTATTTTCAAAAAACATCGATGATTATGTAGAACTATACTCCCATATTGAAGAAGTTTTATCTAATCTTCATAACAATGATAAAAAAATGGCTATTGTCTCTTCTTTACCCGATAGAATGATATCTTCAATTCTCCAAACTAAAAATATATCAGACTTCTTCAGCACGATTGTCGGATATCACGATACCACAAAGAATAAACCTAATCCAGATCCATTAAACGAGGCCTTCGATAGAATGGATATTCAAGAGAAAAAAGAAACATTATATGTTGGGGACTCTCCGGACGATCAAAAAGCAGCAGAAAACGCTAAGATTGATTTCTATTGGGCTTCCTGGGGTTACTTTCTAGAAGAAGATTTGTCCCACCCCCTGAATATATTAGATTCACCAAAGGATATTATTGACCACTTAAGCTAATTTTGTCATCTTATTTTCTTGTAATTGTTTTAATTTATTTTCTATCTCATTCACATCGTTTTCCCAGTAGGATAATTTTTTCTCCATTTTGTTCTTTACCTTCTCTTCTCGAGGACCTTTCACTGTATTTTTACAAATTACAGCAGCAGGATAACTCCATAATTTGTCATAAAACAAATTGATGATTTGTTCTAGGTCAATGTTTTTATTGTTCTCACTTAAGCTGTCAAAGGTTTTCAAAAATTCATGAGATACTTCATCAATTTCAGCACCCATGAATTCAGTATCGGGATTTTTCTTTATAGCCGTAGTAAAATCATTAAAAATTGGTTTCAGCGATGAGCCCAAATCAGGAAGAGAAATCCCAAATTTCGAAAGGCGCATCTGCGATTTAGATGAGTTTTTATTTGATATTTCCTTCATTTTTGAAAGAAGGTTATGAGCTGAAATGTAAATGTCTCGATATTTAGCTGGAGCTTCATTTTCATATAAACTAGACAGATATTTTTCTGTTTCTTTAAATAGGATATTTTCGGAAAGATTATCATGTAAGTATTTTTTTATTTTATTAGATTCTAACTGACCTTCATATTTACTATATTCTTCGAAATTTTCAAGATTATGCAATGACAAGACTGGACTCTGTATATATACACCTCTCTTATACCAACTTCTTGTCACAGGATGTGAAAATTCCTCAACTATACTGTGTACGATTTTTTGAAGTTTTATTTCATTTATATATTTCTGATCTAGATCTCTCTCCTTCAAGTATGTCCCAATGATGTAAAGTAATCCTCTAATATAATCATCTTCACTTAGCTTATCCTCCTTTACCATAAATATCCGATCGGTTAAGGTGGTTTGTTGATCTAAAGTATCTATTTGATCTTTTTTAACTAGTTTATGGCCTGTTTCTTTCATCGCCCTAGGTAAGAACGAATCAGAATACGGTATAACCATCCCTTTAGTTCCAGCTATCCTTGAAAGGCCTTCATGCTCAGGAATTTCCTCATCTATAGGACCTGGGATTACAACGGGTTTACCTAATTCTCTCGAATGCCGTGCTGTAATCAGGCTTCCGCTATTCTTTGTAGCCTCAACTACAATTGTCAAATCAGATAAAGCGGATATTATCCTATTCCTAGCTTTCAGTGACCAAGGTTTTGGATCAGTATAATGTATAGGAACTTCAGAAAGAAGGAGTCCGCCTTCATCAATAATTTTCGTTGCAAGACCTTTATTTTCTTTGGGATATATATCTAACAAACCATTTCCAAGGACTGCAATTGTTCTCCCCCTTCCATCTAGACATCCTTCATGGCTTTTTGTATCTATTCCATAGGCTAAGCCACTAACTACTTCTCCACCCTGTTTTGCTACATCCTCAGCTATATTGTGGGCCCTCTTTTTCCCTCCATCAGTAGGTTCTCTTGTCCCTACCATTGCTACAGAAAAACCACCCCAATCCTTTATTTCGCCCTTGTAATAAAGTACAGGAGGGGAATCAGATAGCTCATGTAATTTGTTAGGATAATTATTTGACTCAAGAGTCAAAATTTCAATATTGTTATTTCTAGCTTGAGACAATATATTGTTAGCCTTTTTAAGTCCTTTTTTCTTACCTTTAATGAATTTGCCACACTGCTCGTTATCTAAAGGGAATTTTTTCTTTATTTCATCTTCTGAAGCTTCCCATGCCTTTTCTAAGCTACCAAATTCTTTATGTAGCTTATTAATGGTTTTAGGTCCTACTCCGCTTATGAGACTAGTAGCAACCCAATATTTTTCTTTCATGATTTAAAATCCTCCAATGGTTGATGGCCTGGCCAACCATCTTCTGGCGCTCTTTGTCTTTCTGGAGGTTCACTTCTTCCAATACAGAACACATATATTGATTCTACACCGTTCCTTTTTAAGACTTTCGCTGCTTCCATTACAGTAGCGCCACTTGTAAAGACATCATCAACTACCAAAACTTCATCGGAGGAGAGTGGGGTTTTCAAAGATATTGCTCCATCGACATTTTTAAATTTCTCATCAAACGATAGTTCTTTTTGGGGTTTTGTTTCTTTATTGAAGCGTAAAACGTCTTTAAATTCACCTTCATATACTTGTTCGAGTGACTTTGCAATTTTATTAGGGCTATTAAACTGCCGTGAAGAGTTTTTTCTAGGAGGTATAGGAATAATTGATTGTACCGATTTAAAATCGGGATAGTGTTTCTGGGCTACAGATTTTATTAAATTTAATAGAGAACTATCCTTTTTCCTGCCTTCCTTGAACTCTACTAATTCATGAGACAACTTGTCTTCCTCATACTCTTTATATTCAAAAGCAAAACCACCTTTCTCAATATCTCTACATTTTCCTTCTTTACCGCATTGGTAACAAATTTCATACGTTGACCCATTAAACGTTTCGCCTATGTTCTTATAATCACCACATTTTTTGCATTTATCTTCATCATGATACTCCTTTACTTTTGAGGGGAACGTCATATTTTCCTCTCCTTAACCTCCTATTAATAGATATAAGATGAATAATTTATAAATATTTAGTGGGGGAGAAGTGAAAGTAATGAAACTAAAATACCAACCTAGGTCCGTTCACCCTCAACCAATCTTTCCGATCCTCGTAATCCGGAATAACAGATTTCAACATCCTCCAAAACTTCTCGGTATGGTTTTTTTCCTTCAAATGGCACAGTTCATGAACAACAACATAATCGACAATAGACATGGGTGCCATTATAACCTTCCAGTTGTACAATAAATCCTTATTTTTCGTACAACTCCCCCACCGTTTCTGTTGATGTTTTACCTTTACTGAATTTGGTTTAACACCAACTTTGTCTTTGTACTTATTCACTCTTTCTTTCAGTTTAGACTGTGCATGTTCTTGATACCAATCTACGAGTTTTTCCCTGACCAATTTTTTTCTTTCTTTATCCTCTAAATTATTTGGGATATTGACCTTAAACTGTCCTTTTTTTAAAGAGACAGAAATTTCTTCTCTCTCATCGTCTTTGATCAATTTTAGTCTATATCTTCTCCCAAGATACTGAAGTTTTTCACCACTCAAGAACTCTTTTTCTAGAGGGGGTTCTGTAATATCTCTTAATTCTTCTTGTTTCTCTATAATCCACCCCGCCCTGTCCGTTACTACGTTATTTATTTTTTCTTTAGAAACATCTTCTGGTGCTGTGACGATAACCCCTTCTTTGGGATCTACAGCTATGCTGACGGTCTCTCTTTCACCACTCCTTTTGATTTGATACTGTATTGTTGTATTCCCGAATTGGACATCAGGCATTAAGCCTTACCTCCGCAAGATCCATTATCTTACTAGCGGTTTTATCCAATTTTCCTCCTTGTTTTGGCCATCCGTTTTTAATTAAAATCACTTTTATTTGCCCTCTCATCCTTCTCTGGACATCCCTTTTTCTTCTAAAATCAATAACCGCAAGGTCATCCAACTTATCGTTAATCTTTGTAGATATATCAATTATTTTATCGTCTTCAATTTCTAGATCATCGAACCTCTTGTCTAATTCTTCTTTTATCAACTCGTAGAACGCATACTGATCATCTGTAAGCCCCATCTCTTCGGCTTTATTGCCCTCTTGAACATCTCTAATTTCTTTTATGATGTGTCCATATTCTTCTATCGCCTTCGTCAACTCAATTCGATTTTGTTTTTTCTCCTCTATGATTTCTTCGAGCCTCTCTTTTAGAGATTTGTAAACTACTGGATTCTCATCTAACCTGACCGTGATCTCCTGTTTTATAGCGTGTTCCATCTCGCTTGCTTTTGCTTTATCCGACTGTAGTTCATCGACTTCCTCTTCGAATGAATCGTCGAGTATAGAAACTGGTCCTTCCTGTAGATGATCGATACCCTCAGCCCGGATGTAGTTATCTATAAGGTCTCTGACCTTTTCTCCACTCCCACTTATATCTATATCATCATCTCTGTACCTGTTTTTAGCAGCCCTTCTGATTTTCCCGAGTGTTTTAAGATCATCCAGGTACGGTTTTGCTTTGGGATGAGGCAGCATCATATCCATGGATTCAGAGAATTTTCTGAATGCAACATCGAATTTTAATCTGACGTCCTCTGGTTCCAGCACTTGAACGCATTCCTCAAGATTTTCTAAGTCTACTTCATCGAAGAAGGACATTGCCCTCCTGTGCCTTGATTCCAAGCGGGGCAATTCTTCTTCCAAAGGCCTCATAGCTTTTTCTACATCTTCCTTACTGAACATCTCCAGGGCTTTCTCCAGGTTATCGGATATCCCGTAATAATCGACTATCAAACCGTAATTTTTGTTGGGCTTGGGCCTATTGACTCTAGCGATCGCTTGAAGTAGATTATGTTCCTTCAACGGTTTATCTAGGTACATAACCTGTTCTACCGGTGCGTCGAATCCAGTTAAAAGCATATCACATACTATAAGGAACGAAAGTTTATCCTCATTCCTTGGCTTCTTGAACCTCTCTATTATCCTATTTTGTTCAGCATCGGTTTTATGATATTTTTTGAGTAATGGTGGATCGTTGTGGTCGCCGGAGTAGATAACAGCGGATTCCGGACCGTTCATCTCATCTAACTTTTCTTTGTAGAGAGCTGCTGCTCTTCTACTCACAGAAACTATCTGAGCTTTGAAATCATTTGGTTCTATGTGTTTCTCATAATGATCTATAATATCCATACAGATCTGGGTAATCCTCTCTTCCGATTGAGCTATAGCTTTTTCATTGGCATACTTGCTTTTGATCCTTTCCCTTTCCCTCTCAGATTTCTCAGAAAACACTCGATCGAAGATATCATCCAGTGTTCTTCCTTCAACCCACACTTTCGGTAATCTTCCCTCGTACATGATCGGAACTGTTACGCCATCCTTCACCGATTCGTCGATGGTGTATGTATCTATATATCGCCCGAAGGTGTCTATGGTGTTCTTGTATTTCTTTTCTATCGGAGTTCCAGTGAATCCGATGTAACACGCGTTAGGTAAAGCCGAACGCATAAAAGTGGCTAGGTCATTGTACTGGGTTCTATGTGCTTCATCGGCCATGACGTAAACATTTTTAGAATCATTCAGTACCTCTTGGACTTCTTCATCCTCTGGCTCCTGGAATTTATGTATTGTCGTCAGAACGGTTTTCCCTACATCGACCTTCAATTCTTCTCTGAGGTGGTCGATACTATCTGCTTGTATTGGATTGGGAAATCCACAGCGTTCGAAGGTTTTTGCGATCTGATTGTCTAAATCTTTCCTATCGGTTACTATGACGATAATAGGATTGTTCTTCAGTCTGCGCAGTTTTAATCCAAGGAACAGCATAGATAAGGATTTGCCAGAACCTTGAGTATGCCAGACGACTCCTCCTCTTTTGTCCGATTCATCTGCGTTCATTATCCTCTCGATGGCCTTCTGCACAGTGCGGTACTGTTGATATCTGGCCATCATTTTGATCATTCCACCGCCCTCTTCTTTGAACACAGTGAAATTTTGTATCAAATCTATTAGTCTGTCCTTCTTGAACATGCTGTATAGAAGAATGTCCTGTTTCGATATCTGTTCTTTACCCAGATATTCTTTCAATTCTTCTTTTTTTAGTGGGTAAGGGTCCTTCCATTCTTTGTATTGGCTGCAATCTGCCTCTATAGTAGAATGGACAGCAGAATCACCCCAGGCACCTACTAAGATTTGGTTTGGATAGAACAGTTTTTCATATCCTTCATGTTCCTGTGGATGTCTTACATTTTGATATCTTCTCAACTGATCAACAGCTTTCTCTTTTGGATTTTTGATAGTCGGGTTTTTACACTCTATAACTCCCACAGGGATACCATTCAGAAATACAATAAGGTCCGGAATTATATTTTCCTCCGGACCGGCAAATTTGAGCTGGTTAACTATGAGAAAATCGTTGTTTTCTGGATTCTCATAATCGATGTACTTGACCGTCTGGCCTTTCTTTCCCTCACCCAAGTCCTGCTCTACGGAAATATGCCTAACCAATCTTTCATGGATCGTAGAGTTAGCCCTCATCGTGTTGATCGCACTGACCCTAGTGATCTTCTTAACTGCTTCCTGCAGATTCCTTTCGTTTATCCACGGATTGAATTTTTTGATGGCAGCTTTCAGCCTATCTTCAAGGATAACATCTTGAAGTGATTCTCTCTCTGGAGAAGCGGTATCCGGACCGATCTCATCCCTTCCATCCTTGTATTCATACCCTAATTTCCGGAAAAGGGCGATGGCACGTTTTTCAGCCAACTCTTCTTCGGTCCAGGCGGTTGTCATTTTATCCTAATCCAACCTATTTTCAGTTTTTAACAATCTCATCGAAACCATCTAGCCCCCAAATTTCTTCAGCTATGTTCTTATATAATTCCGTTCTTTCTTTTAAATCTTTTTTATTAAATTCGTCGTGTGACTTGAAATTGACCTTAGATCTTTGTTTATATTTTAAAAATCCAGGTTCATGATTATAACAACTAGGGTGTAAAGATTTAGCTAAAAGATTTCGGCCTGCATATTCTGGAAGTTTCTTTTCATAAGAGAGATCCCCATAACTTTTATTAAAATCTTCTGGTAACAAAAGTAAACCCCCTATTTTATTTCGGAAATTTTCCCATTCGTCTCTCTGAGAGAATTCATTTTTAAAGCGACTATAATCGTTTGCCCAAATATGCTCAATTTCAAATGGATTATCTAAACTACTATCTACATATTTTTCAAAAGAGCTTGTTAGGTTAGATTCTTTTTCTATGTGTCTTGTAATTCTAGCTAAAATCAACTTTGTAACAGATTTATTTCGACTATGCAGGGTAAAGTTATAGAATCCGGATAAATCTTCATCCTGATCCTTAAGTTCTTCTTTCAATCTTTCTGCGAGTCCATAAATTGAGGTATTTCGAATATCAGTAACTAAATTAAACATTGTATATCTTATTGAGCTATAAGATAAAGTTCTATGATTTACTGACCGATATACAATAAAAGTTTCTATGAATCTTCCGACAAGATTTAATTTTTTATTGATTGTTTCCGCATCATCATCTGTATTTATAGGTGCTAATAGCAAAGGATAATGTAAAGAAGTGAATCCTTTTTGATTAGCATAGTATAAATGTTCTAAATCTTTTATTAAATTATTTTCCGCTTCTTTTATTTTTAGATATACATCAATGTAAAACTGCATATGGTCTTCAATAAATTCAATAAAATCTTGTAGTCTTTGTAAGCCAATTTTATCTTTGTTATCTCTCACCCAATTATGAAATCTAGTTCCTATTTTTTCGAAATCCTCATTTGCAGCTCCTTTACTACCTGATCTTAAGGTTGTTGCATACCTTCCTCTAAGCCAATTTTTAAAGAAAGATAGGTCCTCCTCTTTATCTATCTTATGTAGATCTGATATATTATCTCTCCATTGTTCGTTAAGTTTCTCTTTCTTTTCATCATCGTTAAGATTAGACAAAAGATAACCCTTCAGCATCTCTGTTGATGTCAGATTTAAACCTCTATCATTCATAGTTTCGAAAATAAAATACCCATCTTCGTCTGAATATGTTATAATTTCAACTAGGTTCACATTTTCAATTAACCAATCTATAAAATAAGGTAAAGCATCTTCAATTAAATTCTCTGGAAAGATTTCCTTTATATCTTCATATCTTTTTACAATATTGACAACAGATTCGTTATCTCCACTTGGTTTGTATTCTTCTCCTTCTATTAGTGTTTGTAAACATTCTTTTCTCTCTTCTACATTTAAATTAAAGGACTTTTTACCGTATTTTTCAGAATAAATTAAATTTTCTATATCTACTGTTTCTTTTCTCCCTTCTTGAAGATTGTTTAGATAAATTAATAATAAAGTTAAAGTTGTTAATCTCTGTTGTCCATCAATTATAGAAAGTTTTTTTTCTCCTTCATCCTTTTCTCCTTCATCTTTTTCTCCTTCATCCTCCTCTTCTCCTTTTTTACTTAAAACAATTGGCCCCAAATAATATCGTGAATAATTCTGAACCGCATATCTCTCATGGTCTTTTCCATAATCTTGTAAAAAAGCGGTCTCAAAATCTGCTATTAACTGTTCTACATGCTTTCGTTCCCATCTATACTCTCTTTGGAAAAAATCAATTGTATATTTCTCTTTATCTAATATTTCTCTCACACTCTTATCTTCTGCATCTATTTCCATCGGCATTCTAGACATTTTTATCACCTATTTTTAAGTCATTCATCCTAACTTTTCCTGTGAGCAAATCCTGCATCAATCCTTTTTTAAGATTTTGGAGTTTAGATTTTAGTTTTTTTTCTTTTTCTATTTTTTCATCAATTAGGCTTATTGGTTTTGAAATATTTTTTTGTTCTTCAAGTAGAGGTTTTGGTACATATACATTAGAAAGAAGAGTCAAATTCAATCCAGATCTGCCTTCACCTGCTAAAGTCCTTATTCTCTTATATTGATGGGTGAAGTAATGTAATAGAAAATAAGGTTCAAATTCATCTTTATTTAGTACGTAGGCGGCAATAGACTGGTTGACTGTTAGTTTCTTTAGGTTAATAGCAACTTTACCTTTTGTTTTACCTTGACCATTTAGTGCTACTAGGATAGAATGTTTAGGTATATATTCTGCCCTAGATTCCTCCATACCTCTATTTGTAATTCTACCCTCAACTTCATTGATATATTTATCATGTATCTCGCCAGAGACCATCCAAGGGATTTGTCCATCCCAATATTCTTCTTTTTTAGTGCTAGGAGTACCGCCAGTAGTCAATTCTGAGTATTTTTCATCTCCTAACCTCACTAAATCCCAATCGGATGGCATCTGTATTTTTCTAGGTCCGACCTGCACCTCCTTAAAATCATCATGCCCGATGCCCTTAGTCAATAGGTCCTGCATCAGCCCTTTCTTCAGCTTCTCCGCCTTTTCGATAACCTTATCGGTCTTTTGAATGGCATCGTCCACGGTAGATAGGATCTCAGCGATACGGCGCTGTGCGGAGGGTGGCGGGAGTGGGACTTTTAATAATCCTATCTCTTTTTGGTTTAGACTAGCTTGATTTACAGCTTGTTTACAAAAACTTTTGTAAAATGAATTAGCAAACTCAGAATTTAAAAAATAATATCCGTATTTTTCATTTATCTCAGAATTAGCAAAACGTATTAAAATTAAATTCATTCCGTGATAAAGAGTCTCTTCACCCCAATATTGTGCTGTTTTCCCTATATGTGGAACACTATTAATATGACTAAATAATACATCACCCTCTTCCAATTTATAATCTTTAATTTCATCCTTATTTTTTACGTTAACATACCCAACTTTATCATAATTTATTTCACCATCAGATATTGTTTCAATTCGTGTAACGGGAATTCCTGAATTATTAGAATTCTGCTTTTTAGATATTCCATTCGTTAATCTAGTTATTATTTTATTTAAATTCTTTATACTCCATTCTTTTGGGATCTCAATAGATTTAGGTCCAATTCGCACTTCCTTATATCCGTCGTTCATACCCAATTTCCTCCAAATAATCATTCATCTCGCTCGTGATATTATCCCTCTCCTGTTCAACCTCTTGTAACTCAGTCCATACCTCGTTCACATCGATGGAATCCTCTGGCTCGATTGTATCTACGTATCTTGGAACATTCAAATTAAAATTGTTCTTTTCGAATTCCTCGAAACCCACCACTCGACAGAATCTCTCTTGGTCCTCATATTTTTGTACAGCATTCACGATTTTTTCGATGTGCTCTTCTTCTAGGAAGTTCTGTGCGCTCCCTTCTCTGTACTCCTCTTCGGCATAGACAAAGATTATCTTATTTTTCCTCTCTTCTGGCTTATCCTTGTTAAATATCAAGATAGAACCTGGAGAGGGGGTATTATAGAACAAATTTGATGGCAATGCTATAACAGCTTCTATCAAATCATCTTCAATCACTTTCTTCCTAATCTTACCTTCGCTTCTACTTCTAAACAACACACCATTATCCAAAACAACCCCCATCTTTCCATTCTGATTCAAACTCGCCAACATATGCTGTATCCAGGCCCAATCAGCTGAATTCTTCGGAGGTAAACCGTACTTGAAACGACCATAAGGTTCAGATTTTTTCAGATAGTCCTTACTCCATTCTTTCTGATTCCACATAGGATTGGCTATTACTCTATCGAATAGCATGAGGTCTCCATCTTCGGTTATGAACTGGGGATCCCTCATAGTGTCCCCTTTTTCTATCTGGGCGTCCGGCAAGTTATGTAAAAGAACGTTCATCTTTCCTATTGCCCAAGTATTCAAGTTACGTTCCTGCCCATACAGGGATAGCTTATCTGGGTCCTCACCCTCATCTTTCAGATGCAGAGCAGAATAGATCAGCATCCCGCCGGAACCACAGCAGGGATCGTAGATTCTCATACCTTCTTTAGGATCTATAAGCTCAACTATCAGCTTTACAACACCTCTAGGAGTATAGAACTCGCCACCCTTTTTACCTGCATCGTCGGCAAACTTTCTTATCAAATATTCGTATGCTCTGCCGAGCATATCCGGGTCTTCCAAATCATCATTACCCAGACGAATTTTGGAAAAGTGTTGGATCAATTTACTCAATACATTATCTGGCAGTCTCTCTTTATCGTTAAAATCTATATTGACTAACACTCCTTCCAATATCGGATTTTCATCTTCTAAAGCCTCGAAAGCCTTGTTGATAGCTGCACCG
>Ga0207421_10007138_pt1 | contig 11979 bp, 13 predicted proteins | sample SodLakKL_010_SED_4_FD_187542 | JGI IMG/M metagenome (GOLD analysis project Ga0207421, IMG submission 187542) | Alkaline sediment microbial communities from Lake Tanatar, Kulunda Steppe, Russia - 8KL_010_SED (SPAdes) (version 2) | ecosystem: Environmental > Aquatic > Non-marine Saline and... | reverse complement strand
TGTCCCATCAAAATCAATTACACAAAGAACATAATCAATTTCTCCAACTACTACGTAAACTACTGCATGAGATGCATCAATAGTTGAAGCTGTCCATTCTGTGTCTTCTGCGTTTGCCCCAAAAGTAGTAATTCCACCAACATAAGTGACTTCATCAGCACCACCATGAGTAATAGCCTTTCCTCCAGTATCGTACCCAGCAGAAGCACCAGAAACTTCAGTGTTTCCTTCAGGGGCCAATAAAGCATCAAGAGTTTCATAGTCCTCATCATGAGTAGCATACGCAGAAAGTAAACATACGTTAACAGTGTCGGTAGTAAGATCAATGTTTCCTTCAAACATATTTTTTACAGCTGGGCCAAACATATCATTAGTAACAGCCATTTAGAAAACCTCCTTTTCTTATATTTTATGCCTTACTTTTTGTTTCTACTATCCATTCTATAATGTCTTGAAGATCCGCCAAATCATAGTTAAGGCGATCTTTCAAGAGAGCAACCTCTTCTATAGTTATATCTTCTTCGCTTTTTCTTTCCCTGTCTTTATCTTTTTTAGTATCAGTAGGTTCTTCATCATCTTTTTTAGTAGGGACTTTTCCGCCTTTAGGTCTTTCAGGTGTTTCTGATTCATCATCTTCAGGCTGCTGTTGCATCATTAGTTCCTGAGTTTCAAGATCTCGTTCTCTTACCTTATTATCAAGAGATTCGGCATCGCCTAAATATTCGATAATATCGGCAACATCATCCTCATCATAATCTAGCAGATGAGTTAAAATCCAGTGAAGACTAATTTTTAGATCTCTATGAAGAATAAGAGCAACATTAGCTTTAAGCTGTTTTACTTGCCATAACCTTAACTCATCAATAGTGGAAAGGATTGGTAATTGGATTTCATATTCTACAGCATTAGGATCAATACCTCTGGTCATTAAAGCAAAATCAAAGAATTTATGTAATCCTTTAATTACAGCTAGTTGTAACCTACGTACCGTTCTGGCAAATTGAACGTCTTGTTCAGTAATCATTGCCCTAGCCCTTACGTCTTTTTCATGAGAAAGATAAGCTTTAGGAACTTTTACCCCTGCAAATTTCTTGTTCCTAAAATATTCTACATCAGCTAAAACCCCTAAGTTAGTAGCTCCCTGTAAAACCTTTACGTTTGCGTTACTGCCATCTTTAGTGGAAATAAAAACATCTTCTTCTAAAGACATTGGATTATAGTCAAGATCCATTTTACCAGTTTTTGGATCAATAGTTCTGCGTTTTTTCATTCTTTCCATAACTTCATCTACGTATTCTAAAGTAGGTTCTCCTGGTTCAATTCCTTCAGTATCTACCAAATAAGCGTATCTTTGAATAGCTCTAGTCAGTCTGGCTAGTACTACGGAATCTTCCAACATTGATAACTGCTTAAAGAGTTTCCGAATAGGAGCTAAAACTGATCCATCGACTCCATACTTAGATCCCCTATCCTTGTTCAATTGAAAGTGAATAACCTGCCAGTGTTCAAATTTAGCGACTTCTCTTTCCAACTCGTCTTTCTGAACATAAGGGTACTCAGAATCTAATCTTCCCCATTCATCTTCAACAACAACCATTTTACTATGATCTAGATACTTTAACCGATGTATTTCTTTATCTGATTGAACAACTATTTCTTCAAACTCATCTCCATTTTTAGCTAAGTTACGCATAATAGACCATAGTTCAGAATTAAGCTTCGTGTTGTCAATTACTTCCTCTAAAACATTCACAACTGTTTGATTATCGCTCATAATTTTAATGACTACATCAGTTTCTGATTCACCTTTAGTAGCATTATCAGCATAAATATCAAGAGCAGAGGAAAGTTCAGGATCCTCAGTATCCATCAAATCGTAATCCTTATACTTGGCAATCCTCTTTGGATCAAGGTGCATTTGATCATCATACCATACACCACTATTTCTAACAGAAGCCCCATACCCTGTTCCTCTAGTTTTATCAAACTTTTTTCTGGTTTGTATAGAAGAATCAGTTTCAGGAGGTTCTTCATGAGTTTGGTACTTAGCTAATGTGTTTGCAATATTACGCAAAATACTCTCTCTGAAAGAGAGTTTTCTATCTTCCATTACTAATTACCTCCTTTTTATTATAGTATGCTCTAATACAGCGATAACTTATTTTAATAGCCATGAAAGATCTTCTTCTGTTGATGGATCATGATCCATAAGGTTAGTTTTTCTTTGAGTATGCATAATCGGGTTTCTTTCATTTGATCTTACATTTCTATTCCCTGCTCTATTCCCATCAAGATTTCCAAAACGTGGAGGAAGAGAAGGAGCATGTGGTCCAAATTCAACACAATGATGGCAGACACCAGCAATAGCATCAGAAACGTCCTTTGATCCTGACTTATTAGCAGGATGATCTATTTTTCCTGTTTTTTCATTTTTTTCCAGCCTAATAGTTTCCCAATAAGCAGGTTCATACCAGTACATTAACATACGATCTTCATACAGGGCATCTTTGTAAGCATGGTAAGCATCTGGTTTTCTATCTACAGAGAATTCTCCTGCATCAATACCTTTTTGGATCAACTGTTGTTGGGTATCAAGGGATTGGTATTGGTCAAGGGTTACTTTATTCAGCTTGTAACCATAAGATCTTAATTCATGAATTAAAGATCTTACATTAGAAGCTTTTATTTCTCCTTGTCTTGGAGCTACAATTCTAAGCATAAGTTCTATAGCGATAATTGGCATTTTCTGGATATACTCTTCACCATCTTCATTTCTTTTAGTAACAGAAACATAGTCATGAACATGTCCCATTGCGAAACCTGCCATACTTGTCTTTGCAAGGTCAATGTGAATATATCTGGGCTTTTGTTTCATAGTATTGTAAAGCTTTTTATAATATTCTATATTATCTTCATCTGCTTGTTCATATAATTTCTTATATCTGGGGATAAGAAGTTTTTCTGGGTTCAGAGCTACTCCATCTTCTAAAGTGGTAATTTCCTTACCAAAAGGATGTTCTAATTGTAACTCTTTTGGTCCTCTTTCCATTGCTTCTGAAACTTTTTCCCTATATAAAATAAAAGGATGAATAGAAAGGGTTGGTCGTCCTGCCAAATCTCTAATAGAAGAATCAATGTCTTTTTCAAAGTCAAACTTATACTCAATAGGAACATCTAGTATTTCCAACTCTTTTTCCTTACAAGTTGCTAACTCTTCTTGGCAAGTAATAATTTGCGGTCTTGTAGTCAAATCCCCAAGAGAAATTTTAAAAGTTTCTCCACAATACTTATCAGGAGGAGGAGTATCCCATTGTGAGTATCTTCTCCAAAATATTTTTGGGTTTTCTGCAGCTTCAGCAATCCTACGCTCAGTATAATCATCTGGATATGCAGCAGAAGATACCTGTAAAAGTAATCCAGGAAGCTTCCCTCTACGCATATAACGTGACTTCATACGTCTAATAAGCTGGGTTCTTAGACTTTCTGCCTGATCATAGACCCCTCCATCAGAAGCTCTAGCTGAATTTTCGATGTAATCAAGGAAGTTTACCTCATCCATTACTCCTCCAAGTACGTTATAACCTAAAATTCCCTGCTCACCAGAAGCAACAGGGAATAACCACACATTATTAGTCAATCTTAGCTCTTCAGCTTTATCGTTTACGATAGGAAAGTGCTCTTTGAAGTAAGGAGAGTTGTTCATTTTGCTTTTCATGCCCTGAAAAACGATTTTTTTGGCGGAATCTTTGTTAATTGAGACATTTATAAAGGCAATTACCGATCCATCCATCAATCCTAAAGCTTTTTGAGGGTTTTTAAAGCAAGAAACTTCATAAACCATGTATGCCATAGCAGTTTCAGCTATCGTACTCTTCCCCCAACCAATAGAACCAGCAAAAACCGCTTCATCATAGTCTCCTTCAAACATTTCTTCAAGATCATTAAGCAAAACGGGGTAAATTTGTCCTCTTAAGCCTAGATAATCAGGATGTTCGACAAATTCTCGAACAGGAATAGGCTTATTTTTGTATGTATAGTTCATTAAAGACATCAAAAGTTCCATTTCGGAACCATTATTCTGAGACATAATGTGCTTTAAAAGCTCAAGATCCTCTTTACTGAAGTCTTGAGTAAGCTCATCAAGGGCTTTTACTACTCTTTGGTCGCTTAAAATGTCAGATTTTACCATAAAAACAAGACTCCTTAACGAAAATGGCTGGGATAATAGGACTTGAACCTATACTACAAGCTTCAAAGGCTTGTGTGCTGCCAGATTACACCATATCCCAGCAATTGGTCGAAGTGGAAGGAATCGAACCTTCGTCCCATGGTCCCAAACCACGTGTTTTACCATTAAACTACACCTCGTCAATGTAACTTTTTATTTCTTTTATACAACCACTAAAAATTGTTACAACATCACCATTTTTATAGATAATATGTGCTACTTCTGCACGTTTATTATACTTAACTATTACTTTTGAATCAATATAACCGCTAATTTTACCAGAAATAAGTGCTTTTTCGAGTTCCATAAGGGACTCCTTAAAAATTGGTGGAGCAGCAGGGAGTCAAACCCTGGTATAGAACACTCACTTAAGTTTATGCTCTATCGAATTCATTCCTGCCCCACATATTCTACTTAGAGTAGTCAATTTTTTTATCCTCAAATCTTTCTGCTGCTTCCTTTCTCTGGTCTAATGATTCTACAAAACGTTTCATTCATTTATTAAACCATTTTATAAGTCTACTCATGATAATAACCTCCCTAAAAAAGCGAAAACCAGCAATCATTTAATAAAGATGCTTCTATTAAACAATTGCTTAATAAGTAATAGTAATAGTTAGCAACCATTTTTTACACATCCAATCTACTCCACAAGGTACTGTCTGGTGTCCTCCTGCTCAATTTTTACATTTTTCAAAGGAAGAACAACTCTAACAGTGTCCTCTTCTGGATTTAGTCCCCCAACAACTTCATTGCCTTGAAGTGGTTCTGAGTACTTGTTAGAAGCACGATGATGAACAGTAACAAAAGGTGCTTCTACTGACTCTCTGGGAATGTTCCAATGAGCAAGAGCAGTATTAACTAGTTGATCTGCTGTCCTGCCTTGCATTTCTCCTACAGATAATACTCCGCTTAAAGTAACAACCATATCATTCATTTATTATCCCTCCTTGAAGGCTTTCTTCTGGAGTTCCTTCAATCTCATACCCATCAATAATAATTTTCATGTTATCTACCTCCTAAAAGTCACTAGTTATGCTCAGTACTAATAATAGTAATAATGTCCCTATAAGCATTCCTAAAGGATCCATATGATAAACTCCTTATGACTCAATTTCCTCACATTCAGCATCTATAACATTCTCAGCAGGTTCTTCTACAGCAATATCTTCAACAGCTTTAAATAATTTACTGGCAATTAATCCCATTCTTGTCATAGTCTTATCAGCAGTTTGCTCATCCTGTAATTGATCTGGTACTACAGGCATGTGTCCGATTAAACCACCAATATTTAGTTGGTCAGGAGCTTTATCAACAACTCCAAGTTCCATTTTCAATCTGACAATTTTTTCCAGCATATTTGTAGCTAACTCAATTTCCTTGTTTGTTCCTTTAAACAGTTTATTAATCTTAGCTTCAGTTTCAGCATCTCTACTTATCCTCTGTAACTGGAATAAATATAATCTTTCCAGTTCTTCAATTTCGTTTACTCCCCTTTTCATTTTCTCTACAGCTTTGCGGACAAAAGGCTGATCTTCAACAGCGTTCATAAGTTCAGCAGGAGGAAGAGAGGATTTATATCTGTATAGTTGTCTTTTCAGGGAGTCAAATTGAATGTCGGTCATTTGGAACATATCTTCTTGCAACCATCGTGCTACTTCATCAATAGAAATTCCAGCTTTAATTCTCATGTCTAGCTCATTGAAGCAGGGTAAGCTTTTCAGCTTTTCAAACTTTTCTTGTTTATTTCCTTTTTTACTTCTTCTCCTAGGAGCCGAAATTCTTTTCGTATCTATCTCCTTGCCCATAGTGATCCTCCTATATGACAATTTTCTTGTGTAGTATTAATTTTGTTAATACTTTCTAACTCTTTTGTCAAACACTCTTCTTTATTATAGTATATGCAGAATAAAGTGTCAAAAAATACCAGACACTTTATTTGACAAACCGAGAAAGGGTGAGGTATAATGGTAGATGTCTGGCAAGTGGTTTAATGAATGGTATCTTTTAGCTTGAGCTGTTTATAAAATAACAGCTCTTTTTCTGTACTTTTTTATTGACTTCCGAGGGGGGCAAGGGTATAATAGTAAGTGAGTTGACCCCCTCAGTTTGTATATAGTATTACGTTGTGAGCTGTTCTTTACGAGAGGAGAGCAGCTCTTTTTTTATTATAACCCCATAAGGAGTGGTTCATGTATGTTCAATCCCCAGAGTGCCGACCAAAGAAGTTTAGATCTACTTGAAGCAATCAGCAAGGCAACAGGAGTAAAGTCCGATACCGAAATCATCGAATCGGCATTAATGGAGGCAGGAGAGCGTTTGGGCGTTATTGAGGTCAATGATGAAAATGAAGAAGGGGTATCCTTTTCCGTTAAAGGAATCCCAAGGGCAAAAGAGAGGCAACCTGCCAGTAACCCCAGAATGTGTCCCTCATGTAATTCAACAGACATAAGGATCCTAAGAAGAATAACAGGCTACCTGTCCACCGAAGATAAGTTCAATGATGGTAAACATTCCGAGCTTCATGATAGGGAACCCCATAGTACATCCATTAAGGAACCTACCCCAGCGTAGAGTCCTTTTTAATGTACCCGATAGTGCTCTCCTTTGCCCCTTCGTCTACCCTACTATACCAGTAAGTCTTTTCTCTCCCCCTCCCCCTTCCCTCCTCCCCCTTTCCCTACACCCACACTCATTTTTCATAAACACGACATAATGGCAAGCCTTTGGCTTCCAGATTTTGGTAGCCCTGTGATCATTTTCCATATCTGGAAATCCCTTCCAGCGAATTGGAAATTTTTTACAGCGTTGAGCTGGAAATTTTTTACAGTTTCATTGCCAGGATTTTACAGCGTTGGAAATTTTTTACATCGGAACCTGCCTGCGTAAATTTTTCCAGCTCTTCCAATTTCTGGATTGTCCCCAGTTATTGCCAATTCAGGAAATAAATGTCAGGAAATTTTGCTGGTAAAAATTGTCAGGGATTTCCAGTTTCTGGTATATGGTAAGGTTTGCATTAAATGTAAATTTCTGGAAAAATTTTTTCTGGGAATTTTTGACAATTTTTACAGGATATGGAAATACATTTATTACCAGTTCCCCCAATTCTATACAGACCTGTAAAATAGTTACAGCAAATTTCTGCCATTTTTTCCTGTAAAATACAGAGCAGTAAAATCTTGGGAAATACATTTATTCCCAAGTTTCCCAGTATAAAACATTCCTAGGAATTTCTCCCAGGAAAAATTTGACATTCCCAAATTCTCCCAGTAAATATCTGCCAAATATTCCAGCCGTATCCATACCTGGAAAAAATAGTCATGTAAATTTCTGGTAGTGCTGTAAAATTCTGTGCGAAGTGAACAATTTTTTACAGTGAAAAATTGACATTTTTTACAGTCTCTGTAATTACTGACATAAATTCTCAGGATAATTCTTCCTTATTCTGACAGTTCCTGTAAAATTCTTCCTATAATTTCCTCCTAGCTATTTTACCATCCTATTCCAGACCTACCAATTATTCCCAATTCGTATTCAGCCAAAAAAATTGGGATAATCTACCATTGGTAAATTATCCCAGGTTCGCCTGCTATAAAATACCTGAATTGAAAGTAAAGCGAATCAATTCATATAGCAGATAGAGGAAAAAAGCGAAAATGCCAATATACCTCATTGTTAAAACCTCCCAGATTTAGTATTTTTTGAAAAGCCTGCTACCTACTCAATAACAGGCTTTTCTGCTCCTAGCTTTTAGCTATAATGCCTATTGTGTCAAGTCTATCTTCTAGCCTGAATAATTCTTTAAGTAATTCTGCGTTAACATCATGTATTTTTTGGTTTAATTCTTTAGCATCTGCTAGTTCTTTTCTGAGTATATCAATTTTTTTATTTTTGTCTGCGATGTCTCTAGCGAATCTTGTTTCGGCTTTTTTGTGTTCTCGGCTTAAGAATAGCATGGATTCGGCTTTATCCAGTATTTGGATGTCGAAGTAATCTATTACAATGTTTTCCATATATTCCCTGCGTCCAATATCATTATTAATTATTGCGTCTAGTAGTCCAGTTACTGCAGAGGCAATATCTGCAATATGTGCATTATCTAATTCGTGTTTAAAAGCTAGATTTTTGTTGGCCTCGATTAAGAAGTCCAGCATCTGAAAACCTCCCTTCTTTAAAGGATGTCAAGGGGTACCAGCGAGTAGGTCCAGTACCCTTGACTTTTTTTACTACCTGGCTATTTTTTTTCTTTGAACAATTTTTTCAGCTTTTCTGTAGGATTTTTTGTGTTCTCTTTTTTGATTTTTTCAGTATCTCCTATAATATCGTGTACAAGTTGGTTAATTATGGGATTGTTGGAATAAACAGTGTTTTTATGCCTCAATGGTTTCAATGTATAACCTCCTCTCGATTTCGCCTGAATAAAGCCTGATTCGTGTAATTAGTTGTTCTGTAGGGATTAGCTTTAAAGTTTCTTCATCAGAAACCAGGTTAACTTTTTTCTGATTCAAATAATGATTTAAAGCTAGTGCTAATAATTGGCTAGTTGAAAGCTTTTTAGCTTTGGCAAATTCTTGAGCGTTGTCAAAAATTGGCAAGTCTTCAGGTCGAATATAAATTGATTTTTGTGGCATTTTGTACACCTCCAATCTGGAAAATTTTGTATATATTAGCAGGTAGTAAAATTTAGAAAAGAGGAAGGGTATATGACAGGCTATACCCTCCTCTAGTTCCTATTCTTTATCCTCTTTGCATAGTGCTTGAGCTAGTTCCAAAGCAATTGAGCTAGGGTCAAGCAATATGGCGAGTAATAAGAATATATCGTCAGCAGGTTTATCTGTCTCTGTATCTCTGCTCCTAGTCATGGCTAACTACCTTATATAGAGGTAGTTTTCCATCAGAGCGTCAATACCCTGCTTTAGCAGTTTCAAGCCCTGCTCATCGGCTAGCAGTGATTCCGCCATCATCCGAGCATCAGGCTTTAGCTGTACGGCGAAGTTGACAAGAGATTCGGCTTGTGTAAAGCCTTTTCCCTTAATTGATTTCTCTAGTTTCGAGAAATCAGCCTCAGCCGAGTTAGCAACCTTTATTACTTCTAGAAGGTTTTTCGTTGCCGTTTTATCTGCAACTACCTTCTGCAGAAGTACCAGTTGCCCAATCTTAAGAGTTGTTAGGAGCTGAACAACAATTATCTTGCTCATTCCCTGTACGTCCTTTAAGATTGTTTCCAGAACCTCAAGTTTCCATTCGGTAATTCTTGACATAATTTAATACCTCCGTTTAATTGTTTTTTGTGGATACTTGACATCCTGCCCTGTCAGTATGTAAACAGCTTTTCAGCTGTCTCCACCTTTTGGGTGTTTTTTCCTTTTCTGTGGGATTCTGGCTTGCCTTCCGTCCCTTGCCGTTTCCTCTTAGCGTCTCCGGTGAACCTTCCCTTCGCCCTGTCTCTGTTTTGTCGGCTTTCCCCTTCTTCCCGATTCCTCGGTTCTGGTCTGGCAATTCTTCCTGGAGCCTTTAGCCTTGATTCTCGGTGGCTTGAGTTGGCTTGCCTTCTTCCTTTGTTTGGGAGGGTTCCTCTGTTTCCTCCGTTTTGCCTCTCTCTCTCTCTTTCAGTTATATTATCTCATGTAACATAACATATGTCAAATTACATTATTGTAAATTACTGTAAAGGATATACAGTTTATGTCAAGACCTGGCATTAAATGTCAGGGATTCTACTAGTTCTTTCCTGTAGTTACAGGGATTTTCTGGAAAATAAAAAGTTTATATATTCTGGATACAAATGCAATTTGAATAGAAATAAGCGTTTATTCATGTTTATAGTAACTTTAGCTATGCTAAAAACTTTTTTTTCGGCTTTTTATTCAAGTGTTCAGACAATTTTGCCCGAATTTCTGCCTTTTATTGACATGTACTCCAGGCGTTACCAGATATGGGATTTTTTCAAACTTTAGCCGAAAAAATCGAAAAAAATATTTCCTGGAAATTATTTTGCCAGTTTCTGGAAGTGCTGGAAAAATTTGGGTGCTGTCGCTGGGAATAATTGGCAGAGATGGGAGGGGTTTCCAGCAGGGGGGTGGCAGGGGTGATACGGTGTCGAAGTGTGCGAAAGTGTGACGTGTGGTCGAGTTGTGCGTGAATTCGTGCGTGAAATCGTGTTGCGTGAAAATTCGATGTTATGTCATATTGTATGTAAATTTAAACATGATGTCGAAATTACAGTTAAAAAGAGCAGGAGTCAATTGTAGAGTCAAATTGTAGAAGGTGTCAATTTTTAAGTCAAATTGATATAGTGTCAAGTAGTCGTTAAAAATGATGCCTTATCTAATTTACAGTCAAATTGAATCTGTTGTCGGCTTTTTAGACAATTCGACATTCTGTCAAACTTGCAGAAAATAAGAACCTGTTGTCATTATTTCTAACAATTCGATGTAGCGTCAAAGTGAACGACATTTCGGCATCATGTCAAAATTACAATCAGTTTGACATCTTATCGAATCTGCAGAAAAGTTGACATAGTGTCAAAGTATCCGCCAAATTGATTACGTGTCAAAATGCCAGAAAATAAAAACCTGATGTCTAATTGTCTTGTTAATTGACATAGCGTCAAATGTTCAACCATTCCGATATTATGTCAAAGTTATTATACATTCGACAAGCTGTCAAAAAATCAGAAATAATGATGAAGTGTCAAAGTGTTAGTAATATTGACAAGGTGTCGAAATCATCCCCCGAAAAATCAAAGTTGACATCATGTCATAATTACTACCAATCAGACATCATGTCAAAAGTAGTATCAATTCGATATAATGTCATAATTACTGCCAATTCGATATAATGTCAAAATGTCAGCAAAATCGACATCATGTCAAAATCAAAAAGTTTAAAAAGCTGCTCTGTTTGTGGACAAAAGTATATAGTACATATAGGGTACATAGAATGGTATAGGTTTGGTATGCTGCTCGGTTTGGAGCCATATGAGGAGGTACGGGTAATGTTTTGGTAGCACCCACTCAAGGATCACGACCGCTCACCACGACCGCTGCCCCTCACTAACTCACACCCACGCTCAAGATATGCGAGCCAGAGAATTCTCACTGCTGCTCACGGACACTTTGGCGTTTTTTCTGTAGAAGTTTTTATGGAGGTTCACATGCTGCACTTAGGTTTTTCTGATTAAAAGTTTTTCGCAGACACTTGGACGCTGCCCTTCCGCCAAAAATTTGGGGACGAAGTGCCAGCTCTACCAGATAAAATGTAGACCAAAACACTGGCCTGCCGCTTGGCAAATGATGGCAGAGATGGCAGATATTGGAAGGTGGTCCTGGGTACGGGAGTGGTGGCACGTGGTGCTGTATTAGTGGTGTATGATCGCTGGTAGTGGTATATAGGTATAGTGTTAGACACAAAATGGTGAGTAGCGATTTTTGAACAATTCGTGTCACGATTTGGGTGTTACCCCCGTCATATTTCCACACTTTTGCTATTTTGGCGAAAAAAAGTAACACGATTTACCCTCCGTTATATGGTTACTAATGCGTTTCAAAGAACACTATATACAGAGTAGCGTATACTACCTGCCTATATACTCTCTCTCACTATACGTTAAGGAGAACCTTATTTACACTCGTTCCCCCATCTGCCCAAAAGCCCACAAACCCAATATTCATAGGCTTTTACACGGTGTAGGGATTTACCTTCTTTTTTAAAAAATGGCTTGCTTAATGCGTAAAACGCACAGAAAAGTG
>Ga0207421_10007136_pt1 | contig 11981 bp, 13 predicted proteins | sample SodLakKL_010_SED_4_FD_187542 | JGI IMG/M metagenome (GOLD analysis project Ga0207421, IMG submission 187542) | Alkaline sediment microbial communities from Lake Tanatar, Kulunda Steppe, Russia - 8KL_010_SED (SPAdes) (version 2) | ecosystem: Environmental > Aquatic > Non-marine Saline and... | reverse complement strand
TTCGGCTCAGTTCCCGAGGGGCGGACAAGCAACCAGCCGCCATCGTCTAGGACGATTTTGAATCCATCGACATCGTTCACCGTATCGACGGCCGCTCCAGCAACCATCTCAGGCAGGTGGTCTGCGAGTGCTTCAAGGACCCCGGCTTTCCGGTCGTCCGGACAATCCAGACTGATTCGGTCCTGTACAATCGGCCCGTGAGCGTCGAGAATCGCATCGATGCGGTCATCCAGCGGCTGCTCTGTTTCGGCTGTACAGAACAGCAGGGTGAGAAAGACCCCATCCTTGTTCCTGAGGTGACTTGTGACTCCGTAACCGCCGCTTTCCTCGCCGCCACAGAGCACGTTATCGCCTCCCATCGCCGCTGCAACCCACTTGAACCCGACAGCTGTCTCGTGGACTGATTCGTCGGCGGTGGCCGCAATCCCGTCAACGAGGCTGCTGGTCGAGACGGTTCGAACCACGCCGCCTGCTTCCGTTTCAAGCAGGATATCATAGAGCAGCGCCAGCACGACGTTCGGGTCAAGATAACCATGTTCTGGCGTCACGATGCCAACGCGGTCAGCATCTCCATCGTTGATGAATCCGAGGTCTGCCTCGCCGGATTCGACGGCCTCGATGAGTGCCGGAGCACGTTCGGGTACGGGTTCGGGCGGAATGCCGCCGAACTGTGAATCGCGGTCACAGCGATAGCGTTCGACGGTGATACCGGCATCAGCAAGCAATTTGTCGGTGACACCGCGACCGCTCCCGTGCATCGCATCGTAGTGAACAGTCAACGAGGGAAGGGAATCGGCAACAGTATCGAGTCGTGATTCGAGCGCTGCGAATGCATTTTCACGATATGACTCGCTCAGGTTTTGTTCGGTGATTGTTCCAAAGGACTCACTCAGCGTGGGTTCGGCAAGGTACTGTTCGAGCGTGTCTGTCACTTCCGGGAGCGCGGGTGTCCCATCGCTCATTACGAACTTCACGCCGTTGTATTCAGGTGGGTTGTGCGAGGCAGTCACCATCAACCCACCGGCATACGGGCCGCTTTTTGCTGTCCACGCAAGAACCGGTGTCGGACAGTCACGAGTCGCAATTGTCACGTTCCGGCCGTTGGCGGCGATGACGCGGGCCAGCTCTTCCGCAAACCCTCGTGAGTGCTCGCGGGCATCGTACCCAACCACTACAGGCCCCTCCAGTTCGCTCTCGTCGAGATAGGTTGCGACAGCCTGACCAACCAGCCTGACCCGCTCTTCGGTGAACGTCGAGAGCGTCGCCCGCCATCCGTCGGTTCCAAACGAGATTGCGTCCGCAAGGCCGCCGTCAGCGTTCATATCGGTCCCTCTCACGGATACTACAAAAACCGCTCGCCACAGACAGCATGTTATAACTTGGTTGGTCGTGAGAGCACAGGCATGGACGTAACCGGCGACGACATCGCGGGCGTAGTTGACCTCTTTGGGGCGCTCACCCGGACTGAACTGCGACACGCACTGGCCGAACTAGCGTTCAAGCGCGGCGAGGAGTTCGAACCCGAGGTGTTTGCGGATGCCATCACTGATGCCATTGGCACGTACCACCTTGTTCCAGTGGATACTGCTGCTGTCGCCCAGTTTGAACCAGCGGTTACCGCCGAGACAACCGGTGAGCAAACGAATGAACCACCTGACTCCGTTCTCGTTCCTGGGCCGGTTGCGTTCCCGACCGTTCCGGATGGTGGCATGGACTTACCTCACATCCTCGATATCGACACGCGAACGGTTGACCGAGAGCAGGCGGGGAAATCTGCTATTACGCGGCTTGAAGCCGACCTGTCCGATGCAAGTAATCAGGCTGATACCGACCGAATCGCGGAACTGGTGGATATCAGCTACGAACTCGAAGCGTGGGCATCGGTTGACCTGAGTGAAAAACGGGCGGCAATCGAATCGAGTGATTCCTGACTGCGAACTCTTGCTCTCTGGGCGTTAGTCGTCAGCAGCAGCCGTATCGCTGCCTGAATCGTCCGGCGTTGGGTAGTCCTGTTCGATACTCGGCGGATAAACGCCCGTCTCAAGGACGAGGTCTGACTGTGGCCGGGCCATGCAGGTTAGTGCGTACTCTTCGCGTTCGGCTTCGGTCAGCCCGCGGGCCGCCGGCTGTGTCACTTCGCCTTCGACAATTCGTGCCGAACAGGCCAGACACATTCCCACCCGGCAGGAGTACTCCTGTGGGACCCCATCGTCAAGACAGGAGCTCAAGATTGTCTCTTTATCGGAGACTGTAAGCTCCGCGTCCATGTTGACAAACTCAACCGTATACTCTGTCATATCACCCGATACGGCGGTACCCTTCAAAACTCTTTACGCATTGAAACGGAGTCGGTAATCAAGGCGTACCGTCTTTCATAACTGCTATAATTAGAGTAACCTCCGGCTATGCCGCGTCGAGCGGCGAATCTTCGCCTGCAAGCTCCAACAGCGCGCTCGCAAGTACGTCCACGCCAATCACCAGCGACTCTTCGTCCACGTCGAAGGTTGCGGTGTGGTGGCCGCCTGGGTGGTCCGTGCCGATGCCGACATACGAGGCGACACCACCCTGGTCCTGCACGCGCTGCATCAGATAGGTTGCGTCCTCGCTTCCACCGAGGTCATCCCGGTACAGGACGTTCTCGACGTGCTCGCTCTCGCGGGCGAGGTCGGCCACGAGGCTAACCAGTAACTCATCGCTTTCGGCGCTCGGCGCTTCTGCACCGAACTCCACGGTTGCCTCACAGCCGTGCATCTCCGCGGCCGACTCCATTACCTGCGTCGCTCGCTCCTTTGTATATTCCATCAACTCGGTTGTTTCGCCGCGAATCTCGCCGTGAATGGAGGCCTGTTCGGCGATGATGTTCGAGGCTGAGCCGCCTTCGATAACGCCGGCGTTGACACGTGTCGCGCCGTCTTTGTGTCGGGGAATCGCATACAGATTCTGGACGGCCGTAGCCAGCGCCAGGTTTGCATTTTTTCCCACGTTCGGCTCCGCGCCGGCGTGTGCTGGTTCGCCTGTAAACTCCACGTCGACGTGTGAAACTGCCAGAAAGCCATCGACGCCAGCAACGACCTCGCCTGTCGGGTGGTCGAGTCCGACGTGAAGTGCCATGAGGGCGTCGACATCATCGAGATGGCCGCTTTCGGCGATTGGTTTCCCGCCGCCGATGAGTTCTTCGGCCGGCTGGAAGATGACCTTCAGTGTCCCCTCGAACTCGCTATCGAGGATTGCGCGCAGGACACCGAGGCCAATCGTCGCGTGAGCATCGTGGCCGCAGGCGTGCATTGCGCCCTCGTGGATGGACCGGAATCCTTCCGCAGCAGGGTGATGGTCGGCGGCATCGGATTCCAGTCGCGGCAGGCCGTCGATATCGACACGCAGTGCAACTGTTGGTCCCTCGCCGCGCTCAACCGTTGCAATGGCTCCAGTATAGCCGCCTGCGAGCCGTTCAAGCAGTTCTTCGCTCACGCCGGTCTCACGGGCCTGTTCGAGCCAGCTATCGAGTTCCGCTTCATCCGGTACCTCGCCGCGTTCGCCGTCTGCGAGTATTTCGGACCCGATAAGAATCTCGTCAACGTCCAGCGATTCGAGTTCCTCGACAATTCGGGCGGTTGTGTAAAATTCACGCCAGGCGGGTTCGGGTCGCTGGTGTAACTCGCGTCGGAGTGATATCAACCAGTCTTCGTACTGTGTAACGTCCATACCTCCATAATGGGGCTCACTCACTTAATTTGGGTCGGTCTAAATACGTGAGGGGCCACAACTCTCACGCTTGATTGTACTGTTCGATATCTGCGGAGAGATGAACTCGCTCGGGATAGGATTTGGCGGTTGTTTCACGAGCGAACTCATGATGGTCGATAATTTCTATGGTTCGCTCGTACACCGTGTAGCTCCAGCTATCGAACGTTCCCTGGTCGGGATGGCCCTTGTACTGGGGGACGCTGTGTCGCGTTGGCGGGTTCGCGTGTGGGCCCTTCAGTTGGACGCCCTTTCGCTCGGCCTGCTCTTTGATGTCGCTTGCCACCGATTCAAGCAGGTCGCCATCCCCGCTTTTGAGGGTGAGCCGAGTGACAAATGGCATACCAACCTCTTGGGTTACCGGTCGTTAAAGCCATTTGCATCTGTGTTTGCTGGGAATCATTGGTATCCGATCCGCAGGGCTGAAAACAACGGGAACAAACTGAACCAACGTTCCTCTATCGGGTCGCTTCCGTCGGTTTCTTGGGGTTTTATGCGATTCAGGGACGAACTACAGCTAGATGTTCACGTTCACTGACTCGGAACGAGCGATGGAACTCGCCGAGCGCGCAGAGCGGTTGATGGACGAAGTTGTCATTCCACGCGAGCGCGAACTTGCAGGTGGGACAACGGCATCGGCATCGACTATCAAGGAACTGCAGGAGGCTGCACGGGAGTACGATATCTACGCGCCACAAATTGGGGAAGAACACGGCGGGATGGGTGTTGATTTCGATGACCTGTTGCCAACCTTCGAGCAGGCAGGACGGTCGATTCTCGGGCCTGCCGCGATGCGCGTCGATGCGCCGGATGAAGGCAACATGCATCTGCTTGAGATGCACGGCACTGACCTCCAGAAACAGGAGTATCTCGAACCGCTCGTGGAGGGGGAGATTCACTCCGGCTTTTCGATGACTGAGCCGATGCAGGGCTCCGGCTCTGACCCGAAGATGATACAGACGACAGCCGAAAAGGATGGGGATGAATGGGTCATCAACGGCCACAAATGGTGGACGACAAACGGCATTCGAGCCGATATCCTGCTCGTCTTTGCGCGAACCAACGAAGACGTTCACCCGTATCAGGGTTGTTCTGTTTTCCTCGTCCCGGCGGAAGCGGATGGGGTCGAGATTATTCGCGACGTGCCACATATGGGTAGCGAACTCCACGGAGCAGGTCACGCCGAAATTAAGTATAATAACGTGCGGGTTCCGGAGGAACACCTGCTCGGCCAAGAAGGCGCGGGATTCATGCACGTTCAAGAACGCCTTGGTCCAGCCAGATTGACTCACTGCATGCGCTTTTCCGGGATGGCCATGCGGGCGTTGAAAGTAGCTCGGACGTACATCAGCGAACGCGAGGCATTCGGCTCAACGATTTCGGAAAAGCAACACGCGCGCTTTGAGATTGCCGAGCGCGAAACGGAGTTACAGGCCGCTCGCGCGCTGGTTCGGCAGGCAGCAGAGCAGATTGCCGCCGGCGAGCAGGCACGCCTCGAAGTCTCGATGAGCAAGGTGTTCACAGCGCGTGCCACACAGGAAGCCGTCGACACCGCATTGCAGTACTGTGGCGGCAACGGAATCGGCAAGGACCTGCCGATTGCTGATTTCTACGAGAGCATCCGTGCGTTCCGCATTGTGGACGGTGCGGATGAAGTCCATCTCCGGACGATTGCCCGCGAGGCATTCGAGGATATCGAACCCGACGAACTGGAGCCGGTGCTTCGGTTCGACGGCTATTGATACTGCCGCACATCTCTTCGTGTATGCTCAAACCGAGACCGCTGGTGTTATGTGAGCGTCAGCCACACGAACGGATAAGACGATGACTGAGACCGTGTTCGACCGGATTCGGCAACCACCGCTGGTCCGGTATGTAATTGTCTTTCTTGTTGGTGCGTTGCTCGCACTCGCCGCTGGTCACCAGTATCTTCTTGCGGACTGGACGACACTCTATCTCGGCTTGCCAGCGTGGCTCTGGGCGCAACTTGGCGTTATTGGAGTAATGTTCGTCCTCGCGTGGGTGGCTGTCAGCCTGTACTCAACAACGACGGAGGATACCTAGGATGCCAGTAACAATCGCACAGGCGGTCTTTTTCACCTACCTGTTTCTGGTCTTCCTGATTGGGGTCTATGCCGCACGGTTTACCAAATACACGCCGGCAGATTTCTACCTCGCTGACCGCGGCGTCGGAACGCTCGTCCTCGGGTTGACACTCGCCGCAACTGTCCTGAGTGCGTTTACTGTCTTTGGCATTGGAGCCGATACTTCACAGGTCGGCCTCGGCCCGTTCTCGTTTCTGGCGATAGCTGCCGTTTTCTATACACTCTTTTTTGCCTCCGTCGGGGTTGCCCTGTACCGCATCGGTACTGAACACGATATCGTCACGCCAGCGGAGTACATCCGGGTTCGTTACGAAAGCCCGTTGCTTGGGGTCGTCTATCTGACTGTTACGGGAATTTTCATGCTTGCAATGCTCGCTGGACAACTGCTTGGAGGCGGTGTTGCCCTCGATGCGCTTATCGGCATTCCGTTCACCGTGGCTGTGTTACTGATGGCGCTGTTTATGATTGTGTATATTCATATCGCTGGCTATCGCGGTGTCATCTGGTCTGATGCTGTCCAATCGACTGTGTTATTCGCGGTTCTGGCCGGGGTCGTAGCCTACGTTATGGTCGTCCGCGATAGCACGGAGATTGCGGAGTCGGCAAGCCAGGAAATTCCGGGGCTGCTTGATATCGTCGGCCCTGCGGACCTCTGGACGCCGTTGTTTGTAATGACCGCAGCGCTTGCGTTTGCTGTTGGTGTCCCGGGCTACCCACACACGATTCAGCGGTATTTTTCCGCTGGAAACGCACAAATCATGCGCGATTCGGGCTTTTTATTCGCACTGGTCGCTGTGCCAATCTACTTTTTCGGCGCTGTGCTCGGTGTCTGGTCAGTTGGCGTCATTCCGGAGCCACCGGAACCGGATTACGTGATTCCGCTCCTCGTCGAGACGCTGATGCATCCGGTCGTATTCGGCATCGTGATGGCCGGGGCAACGGCGGCAATCATGTCGACGGCAGATTCGGTTGCGCTGACGATGAGTTCGATGCTCAGTCGGGATGTCTACCGGGAGTTCGTCAACCCGGATGCAACTTCCCGCGAAGAAGTACGAGCAACGCAGTTACTGGTCTTCCTCCTTATCGTGCTTGCAGTGGCCCTGACACTCGTCCAACCTGCCGGGATTTTCCCACTGATAGAGTTTGCCGTTGTCGGCTTTGCCACCACCACTGCACCCATTTTCCTCGGGGTGTACTGGGATGGAGCAACGAAAAGCGGAGCAACTGCATCGCTCGTTTTCGGACCAGGTGTGACGATTTTGCTCTTCCCAGAGATTGGTGTAATTCCCGAGACACTCACCTTTGGGATGCATTATGGATTCATCGGTGTGCTCGTTGCGTACTCGACATTTGTCCTCGTCAGCCTCCTCTCTCAGACGCCCGGCGAGGGTTCCGTCTCCACGTATTCCCAGTCATTTTGGGGACAGCAAAGCGATTGATGCTGCAGGACGTAAGCTATTGAACAACCTTGCCAGCCCGGTGGGTGGCAAATATGTCCACGGATAGATGGCCGGTAGTCTGACGATGAGAGAGGAGAAAATATACGTCACCAGCCCGTAACAGCTGATATGAGCGAACAGGACTCTCTTCCACGCTCCGACGAGGAATGGCGCGAAATACTGACCGAAGAGGAATATCGAATTCTCAGAGAGGCAGACACTGAACCCCGATTCAGTGGCGAACTCCTCGATACGAAAGAAGAGGGGACGTTCCGGTGTGCTGGCTGTGGGAACGAACTCTTTCACTCCGAACAGAAGTTCGATTCCGGGTCCGGGTGGCCGAGCTTTTTCGACGTCTACGAACAGGGGAATATCGACACGCGAGTTGACACCAGTCACGGCATGCGCCGTACCGAAGTTATCTGTGCCCGCTGTGAAGGACACCTCGGTCACGTCTTCGAGGATGGGCCAAATCCAACCGGCAAACGGTACTGTATCAACTCGGCATCGCTGGATTTCGACCCCGACGAGTAACGTTCTGGCAAGTCATCGACTTCCTGCGCGGTCAGAAATTACTTATCACGTCCGCCAGTTGCTAGCGACATGGAACGACGAGCGTTTTTGAAAGCCGGACTCGGTGCCGGCGCACTCTCTGTTGCTGGACTTTCAGGCTGTGTTGGGGCACCACGCGCCGACGACACCCGATTTCGCTGGTTGGTCGACCCGGCAGAGCTAGGGGATGAACTCGACCATTATCAGACGTTTGCGACTCGTCCTGCAAACCTCAACGAGCACCGGGACGAACTATCGGACGGTACGTGGCAGGAATACCAGCAGTTTCTTGACTGGCAAACTGCAGACCCAGAGCCGGAGGATGTCGACCGACTCATGCTTCTTCGCAACGGTGGTATTGAAGTAGATATCGCCGAACATGCCCTTGATACGAGCGAGTTGAGTGAGACGCTTGAGGCGACGGGCTACGAGGCCACAGAAGAATATGAGGGCTATGAAATATATGCCGACCCCGATACGGAAAGCGTCTGGGCGCTTGCGGACGGTACTTTCGTTGCTGTTGCGCTTGATGGAGGTGCAGATTCGGTGGCTGGCGACCGAACTGCCCGTGATGGAGTCGAGGCGATTATCGATGCTGAGGCCGGGAACCGTAGACGATACCACAACGTTCAGGTCGATACTGCTGTCAGAACTCTTCTAGATGAACTGTACACGGAGTACAATTACCGCGTCCGTGGGACTCCCGAGGTTTCTTTCGACGACCCTGCGTCAGGAAACTTTCTCGGTTCAGTCGGACGTGGATTCAGCAACACTGTCGACGATGACGAACTTCGGCTCAATCGGTTGGAAATTTTCACCGACGAAGCGGATGCAAGCGACGCAGCAGATGCAGTTGAACCGTTCATCGAGAGCGACCCGATATTCTCCGGTATTGATTCGACTGATGCTGTCGACCGGAATCAGGAAGGAAATTTGCTTGAACTGCATTGGACCATTCCGCTCTCTGACGCTGAATTCCGACCCCTCATCGGGAGCGTTTGATACTATACCGGTCGACGGAACAATTGAGAGTTCTCACGCAGGACGGGTGGTGACGAATCTATCACAGCTTCCGTCGACCGGTATAACAGAGCAGTCTTTTGACGGATGCTATGGTTCCCGTTCGGTGGAAGCTTCCGACAGGTCTATATTTCCGAGCATCGAGAGATGAGATAATCACATGCTCCAAGGCGTAATCGACAAAATCGACGCGCAAATCAACAAAACGCGCAGTCCGCTCGTCAACACACTCATTGCAACGCCGATTTTCCTCATCGTTGGCCTGCCTCTAGCAATCATTGGCGCAACGGTTGTCATCATCGCGACCGGTACACAACCAACTGTTGCGCAGGCTGATGCCATGCCCGGCGTCATCGCTGGTGTCGTGATTTTGTTCCTGTTCTGGCTGTGGGCCGCATACGGGACCTACACCTCGAACAAGAAACTCCAGTCTTGACAACAGGCACAGTTCCCAACCACTCGAACGTATTCTTATCAACGCCTACGGGCCAATCCCTCAATATTTATACAGCCAGCGTTCATTACACTGACCTGATGACAGAAACCGACGGGGAGGAAATCGCGGACCTACCGCCGAGCGCGAAACTCGTCTACAAGGTTCTCGAGTATAACGGCCCGCTCACACAGAAAGGGATTGTCGAAGAGTCGATGCTTTCGGCCCGCACTGTTCGGTATGCGCTCGAACGCCTCGACGATATTGGGGTCGTTACCGAGGATGTTTACTTTGCGGACGCCCGGCAAAACCTCTATGAGATTCAAGGAGATAGCGCTGAACCAGAAGCAGCGGTATCCGATTAATCCGAGTTTTGGCTACCCACGACGGGTAGAACGTGCCTGTCTCACGTCCGCCCCATCACGAATCTTGTCTTCGCACTGCGGGCAGACCCGCGGTTGGTCAATTCCGTTCGGTGTGAAAACACGTGCGTAATCAGCCGTCACAAATGCACCGCAGTTCTGACATTCCGGCATACATCTTGATAGTTCGTGTGGTCCATCTTAATGGTTGGTGATATCTACCAAATATTTCACACCGGGCTTCACTTCCGTACTGGATAGATAACCAAAGCGGTATTTTTCGTTTCAGAACGATGCTGAAACAGTTCCGTCCTCGGAGAGTTCGATAACACCATCAAACATCGATTTGAACTCCTCGACAACCACATCGTCGTGAACACCGGAGGCCAGATGGAAGAGGCCAACAGCCTCATGCTCGGCAAGCAACGCAAGAATCTCTTCGACCGCCGACTTCGTTCGGTCCTCATCGGCAAAGTAAATCATCTCCGTTAGGGAGTCGAGACTAATTCGGCGTTTCCCTTCGTGGTCGGTAAGAAACATCTCAGTCTCTTCGACGAGACTTTCAAAGTCCTCTGGTCGCGGGATATAGCGCACATCATCATGCTGTCTGCGGGTGTAGCCACGTTCGATTGACAGCGTATCCAAAATAGTCGCGCGGGACTCATCAACCTCGTAATGTTCGAGTTTCTGTTTCACCTCGCGTGCGGTCGTTCGCGTTGAGATGACCAGCAAGCGGTCGGTATCTGTTTTCAGAAACTGCGTATCGATGCGGTCGGTTTCGCCCGTGCTCGGATGTAACAAGAGAAGGCCACTACCGGCAGGAATCGTTTCCGGGGTGTCCTCGATTGCCAGCGAGTACTGCATGTATCAAGATGAGAGGTTGGAAAGACCTTAAGCATGCGGGCTTGTCGGCAGCCGACCTGCGCCATTCGTGGATGAGAATCTATTTTGCCGGTGTCTTCGTACACCCGGATAATGAGTGACCAGGAACCGACACTTTCGGCCGTGATTGCAGAGACTAACGCGCCCGTCAAAGCCGGTGACGAACTGACAGTAACGGTCACTGTCAGCAACCGTGGCGAGGAAGGTGAGGGAACCGTCACGCTCATCGGGGCGGATGGAGAAGAACTTGATTCGACTGATGTCGAACTCGAAGCCGGTGCGGAGGAAACGGCTGAACTCACGTGGACACCAGAAGGAAGCGACGTCGGTGAGGCCGAACTGACCGTCGAGGCCGACGAAGGGTCAGTCTCCGAGACAGTCACAGTTGAGGACGCACCGGCTGAGTTCGAGGTTGATATCGAGCGGGCTCCGGAGCACGTACCGGAGGGTGGTTCCATGACTGTCTCCGCGGTTATCACAAACACTGGGACACTGGAGGGCACAACGACTCTCGAGATTACGGTGAATGACGATGTTGTACAAACGCAGGAGGTCTCACTCGCGGGCGGCGAAGAGGAACATGTTGAATACACACACGAGGCAGGCGACAGCGGCCCATCGGATGTCACCATTGGCTTTGAGACGGCTGACGACAGCGCAAGCGAAACGGTCGCTATCGTGACCGAGAGCGTCTCCATCGTTCGACCGGGAGAAAGCAAAGGCGGCATGAGTATTTTTGCCTGGCTCATGTTCCTTGGGATGGCAATTATCCTGATTCCACTGCTGCCAATTATCGCGCTCATCAAACTCATCGATATGCTGTTCGGGAAACGTGGTAATCCTGCCTAACCAACTGCTCGACACCGAATTGCCCTAGGCAGTCAAGCCGACAATTTTTATCCGGTAACGAACCAGCCTACTGCGATGGCTATCCGTACTGGGAGTGGTTGCTGTGGGTGAACGAGCAGTTGCACTCGTCTGTGAGCGGCCGGGCGTGATTGAACAGTACACGGCACAGTGGGGTGGGTCAGATGCTGTCCTCGAATCTCTCTTCGAGAACAGCGAACATGAAAAAACCTGTCCAGACGAAACGGTGCTGGCGTTGCGTGACAGTTGTCACGACGTACGCTGGGAGCACCACCGAACGGTCCGCGGGCAAGCAATACAGGAGGTTGTCGACTATCTGGCGTACGACGTCGTCTATCTTGTCACGCTGGCGGGCATTTTCGTCTACCAACCAGTCTGGCACGGACTTTCGCCGACCTGTCCACCCGGAGACGGAACCCTCGTTCGTGTGAAATCACTCGACGAACATCGGCTGTTCCGTCGTGTCATTCGACAGTACAAAGCTTTGCTGTATGAGTTCATGAGCGCTGACTTGCTGACCGAACGGCGTGCAGAGCAATTAGTTGCAACGTTGCTCCTGCTCGGCTTTCCAGACCGGAGT
>Ga0207421_10007135_pt1 | contig 11982 bp, 12 predicted proteins | sample SodLakKL_010_SED_4_FD_187542 | JGI IMG/M metagenome (GOLD analysis project Ga0207421, IMG submission 187542) | Alkaline sediment microbial communities from Lake Tanatar, Kulunda Steppe, Russia - 8KL_010_SED (SPAdes) (version 2) | ecosystem: Environmental > Aquatic > Non-marine Saline and... | reverse complement strand
GGCCACCTGCATATCCAGCTCCCTCTCCCTGATTTCACTGTCTGAACCGTCAATTAGAGCCCGCTCATAATTGTTTTTGGCCCGCAAATAGTCACGTTCCTGGCGGGTCTGATCGGCCCGCAGGAGGAGTTCCCCCTCCTGAACCAGGTCCCCTTCTTCTACCAGTACTTCCACTATATCTCCGGAAAAAGGAAAAGAAAGGTCCTTTTCCTGCACCGGCTGCAGATTTCCGGTTAATTCTATGGCCTGCACTATGGAACCCTGTTCTACCCGGGTCAGCATCCGGTCCTGGAGGTGAATCTGATCCAGGCGGAATTCATTATCCCCGCCAAGAATACGCCAGGCCAGGAGGCTGCCCAGGGCCACTATAATTAACAAAACTATCAGGACTTTCCGTTTCATAGCCTCACTTCCTTTTCCCAATCCCAGAAATACCCCAGGAAATAAGCCAGGTGCATTCGGGCAAATAAGAGTTCTTCCCGGGCCTGACCATAATCCAGAACGGCCTGCTGCTGATTCTGCAGCGCCTGATTATAGGTGCGGGAGGTAATCAGCCCCTGTTCCAGTCGCTCTGCAGCCATGGCAGTTTCCAGTTCAGCCCGCTGCAGGGCCAGATCTTTTTCCTTCATTGCGGCCTGCCGGCTCTGCAGGGAATTCAATAGTCCCAGCAGGCGGGTTTCTGTTTCAGCCTGCAGGTCAGCCATGGTTCGTTCCAGGGCATCCTTCTGATCGGCCAGGTCTTCCCCCTGCAACCGCTGTTGACCTCCATCTAAGATACTGTAGCTCAGATTAATATTAACCTGGAACTCCCAGTCATCCTCCCAGCCCCCCACAGTTCCGGTGAGGTTTAAATCCGGCCATCGGTCTCTTTCAAACCAATCTATTTGCTGCTCTAAATGTTTTTGATCTAATTTAAGATTCCCTATTTCCGGGCTTTTTTGCCGGGCAATTTCCAGCATTTCCTCCTGCTCCAGCCCCAGGAGGTCCAGCTCCTCCACCCACTGCTCCAGGCTCTGCAGTAAAGCAGGGGCGGGTTTTAAGTCAATTGCTATTTCATCGGGCAGTCCCAGCAGCTGATAAAAATCCCTCAGCCCAATCTGCCGGGCCTGTTTAAGCTCCCGCAGGCTGTTTTCTGCCCGAATCAGGGCCAGGCGGGAATCAAGAACCTCCAGTTCTCCTGCCTCCCCGATTTGTTCCCGGCGCAGAACTTCATCCAGTTCCTCCTGCACCCGCTCCAGGTTTACCCGGGCCTGCTCTATATTTTCCACAACTCTGCCCAGCTCCAGATAGCTTTCCACCCAGTCCAAAAAATTATTGTTCTGCCTTAATTCCAGGGTATTAATCAGCTGGGCCAGGTTTTTTTCCTGGCGTAAAAGCTCCCGCTGCGCGGGACCGGGAGTAAAGGGCAGCACCTGATAGCCCAGGGATAATCGGGCCCGGGTCTGGAATTCATCCTGCCACATGGTTTTTCCGTAGGAAATACTGCTGCCCAGGTCAATTCCCGGTAAAAAAGTTCGACCCAGATTGAAACCCAGGGTCTGGTACTCCACCTCCCGGTCCTCGGGATCAATATACCTTATGGCCTGGACCCCGGCCTGCCAGCCGGTCAATGCCTGCACCCTCTCTATTTCTCTTTCACCTCTGACTAATTCCTGGCGCAGATCTATCTGGGCGGGAGCATTTTCCAGGCCCCACTCCAGGATCTGCTCCAGGTCCCAGGTTTCAGCCCCGGCTCCAGTCGAACCCGGGAGCAGAAAAACCCCCAGCAGCAGGATCAGCAGTTTAATCGGAAATAGCTTCATGGAGAACCTCCTTCAAACTGTGTCCCCGGGCCTCTTTGATATCCAGAGCTCCCAGCAGATAGGTATTTAAAGCAGCCAGATAGCTGCGTTCGCTGTCCATCAGGTTAATTCGAGAAGCAAGAAGATCTCTGCTGGTTATCAGGCCCGCTTCTTCCTGCCGCAGGATTATGCTGTGGCTTTCTTCTGTTTCCTGCAGGCTCTCCCGGGCCAGTTCCAGGTTATTAAACACCCGGGTCAGATTATTAAAGGTTCTCTGCAGCCGATGCCGCCCCCCCTGCTCCGCCTTGATTATCTCCAGGGCAGCGATTTCCAGGCTGTTTTCCTTTTCCTGGAGATCCAGGGATGGAGTATCCGCCTCCAGGGCCCTTTTCAGGTCCATTTCCGCCAGGAGGTACTGTTTGTCCCGAATCTGAATATCAATGCTGGCGGCCAATCCTTCTTCGATAAACTTTTCCCGGTCAACTTCAATTATTTGAACCTGCAAAAGGGCCTCATCATCAAGTAAAGGCATGTTTCCCAGGCCCAGCCGGTACTGGAACTCCTCCTGATCATCCAGGAGATCCTGCCGGCTTTCTTCCAGGTCAAAGGCGGCCCGATTATAGATACCCTGCTGCCGCATTAAATCCAGCTGCCCCCGGTGGCCGGTGGCTACCTGTTGTTCCATTTCTTCCAGGCGGCGTTTCTCCAGGGCCAGGGTTTCCTCTTTACTCCTTATTTCCTTTTCCCCCAGTATTAGCCGGAAATAACGGTCAATGGTATCCCGCACCACCTGATTTTCGGTCTGCTTAAACCGATCCTCGGCCTGGAGCAGGGTCAAATCATTCTGTAATTCAGCGTAGCGGGAACCGGTCCGCATAATATCCGCCTTATTTTTTTGATAGATAATGCGGGAATTGTCCAGTTCACTGCGGGCAATCAAAAGATCAAGGTTATTTTCCAGGGCCATCTCCACAGCCTGGCTGACGCTTAATTCTTCTGGGGCAGCCTGCCCTCTACTCCCCAGAATCAGAAAAAGAATTAATAAAATAAGTGCACCGCTTTTTCTTTTTAACAATTAATCCACCCCCGGGTATGAAATAGATATTCGAGCCCGCTATCAAATAGGGGCCCCCTGCAGTTAAACCTGATCCCGGACCTCTGGGCTGCGGGATTTATTTCCATCTTCATTTCCACAAACATCTTCATAAATGTTACAGGCCATCCGCTCCAGTAATTCTCCCGCCAGCTGTTTTTCGGAAGGAGAAAAGCCCTGGGTCAAACTATCTATCCCCTGCAGGACCACTTCCTTGAGCTCATCCCCGATAGAATAACCCCGGGGAGTAATGAAAAGGCGGTTAACTCTCCGATCCATGGCTGAAGGCCTTTTTTCCACGTAGCCTTCGTGCAGCAGGCCTTTAAGATTTTTGGTTATAGTTATTTTATCCAGCAGTAATTTTTCTCCCAGTTGATTCTGGGAAACACCCTGATTAAAAAAAAGAACTCCCAGGATTTCAACCTGGGTTTTATTGATATTGAACCGGCTGACCTCGCTGTTAATTTTATAGCCCCAGTATTTTGATATTATTGCCAGGTACTTCCCCAGGGAATCTCTGTCCATGTCCTCAACTCCTTTGCCTTATAATAATAACAGAAAAATTTTTTAGTTGCAATAGGAAACTTTTTATTTTTAAATGGTTTTTTTGCCCGGGATAAATATGTTTATCCAGGCGAGTTAATGGGTTTAACCCTGCTGGAGAAAAACTATCGCTGCCCCAGCGGAGACTCTGGCAATACTGGCTCTTTTACCCTTGGAGCTAAATTTCAATCCCCCTGAAAATAAATTGCTCTTAAAAACCCTGCTCCATTCCCTCCCATAATTGCCTGACCATAACTAATTAGCAATACTCCCCCGTACATATCCACCACCCGATAAATCACCTCCTCTAACTATGGGGCAATGTAAACTAACTCTATCCAGAAAAAAGCCCCTGAATGGGACCTTATTGGTAATACTGCCTTTTTATTATTCGCCAAAAAATAAACGTTACACATTATACAGGGAAAGTCCAAAATGTGTTTGGTTATGCAGGGTTTTCTCCGCCCAAAATCAGCTTTCAGCCATTGACAAGAGCCTTATTTGGGTTTATTTCTGAGGCTTTTTGATCAGTAACCATCATGAACCTGAACCCCCATGAAGGTCCATGTTTCATAGATCCGTGTTTCAATCTCCGGAAAACTGTCAGCCTCCAACCATTTATGCGCCATTTCCTCGGATTCTCCCGCCGGATCCCACATAACCCAACCTGAAGGGCTCCATTCCCAGGGGGTTTGGTTCGCAGAACTCTCACTACCACTCCCTTAAGGTATTTTTTTAGTAATACTTTCCCAGTCTAAGCTCTGCCAGAGATTTTTTCGCATAGTTACCCTTGCTTCACTGTAACGACTGGCCCCAGGGGAGAAAAACATAGCAGAGGTGTTTTCCCACCATTCTACCACTATCAGTTTAATAGTACCCTCCGCTAATTTCTCATCAAAAAAACCAGGTTTGATGGCTACCACCGCTCTTGCTCCTTCTTGATCAGGGCTAACTAAACCTGAGGGCCGCTCAGCTTCATGGCTCAGGGGCACAATATGTTTTAGCATGTGAGGAGCCAGACCGGGAATATCAAATCCATAGGCCGGAGCAGCACGCTCAGCAGCTGACATCTGCTGCAGCTCAGTTTCCAGATAACCTATGGCCTTTCCTGCTTTTGCCTGTAAAAGCAGATGATCAATTTCATATTCTATAGCCATTTCTTCCATTTCATCCCACTTTTCTTCCAGGATTAATTCTTCAATATCCTCCAGCAGACCTTTTTGTAAAATAACAGCCCTGGTAATTGCTTCCATGTATTCAGTCCATTCTTCAGCTATTTCCTGATTGGCAATTATTCGCTCTTCCAGACTGGCATTAAGCATCTCAATCTCCTGCTCATATTCTTCTATCTGTTCCTTATAATTTCTTTTTTGCTCTGCATCCAGTTGAAAAAATCCGGGATTATCCAGCTGGTGTTTTAACAATTCAATTAAATATTCATAATTACTAATTAAATCTTCATTCATCTGAATTGTTCCCTCAGCTGAAAATAATTCCCGCATATTTTCTGCTTCCCTCCGCATATTTTCTACCTGCTTTTCCGTCCATCCCACTTCCTGTTCTCGTTCAGCCTGCATGGCTTCCAGGTGAAAGTCCAGTTCACTTTGACAATATTCCTGTAAAGCCCTAATCCAGCGTTCCTGACTTACTGGCTCCCAAAATGGAGATCCATCAGCCGTTAACTCTGTAGCCACTCCTACCAGTCTGCTCAATCTAAAAAGCGGGTAAACTACGGAATACAGTACTGGTTCTACTGTCGGGTTCCACAGAGGAGAAAAACTGCGGCTGGGATATTCCTCTGCATATCCCGGGGGATGAGCATCCTTACAATATAGAGGACCACTTTCCAGTTCTTCTATAACCGGTGGCAGAATATAAATACCGCCAGCATCATCTATAAGGGCAGGCTTACCCAGCAAAGCCTCAGGTTCATTGACACTAATGTCCACTCGACCAGTATGACTGGGAACACCCTGTCCTGCGAACCACATCGGGAGTTCTAAATTAGCACGGAGCAAATTACCCTGTTCATAGGGTAATTCTGGTCTCCTAAATATCCTTATCCTGGGACGAATTTGAGTAACGTCCGTTGGGGGCGGATTAAGGTGAGGGGTAGTCTGAAATATAGATAATATATCCTGCAAGGCTTCGATAATACTCTCTTCAGTATCTGAAGCAAAACCTGTTATTTCCCTGCCATCTATCCGCAAATCCTGCCATACATCTCCTGCTTTTACTTCCTCATGATTAATTAATATAAATAAAATGAAAAATAGCATCAGAACAAATGAGAGCAATAAAAATCTGGACAACTTTAACTGGACATTTAACATCCTGGTGGATTCTCCCTTCTTTATTTTGATAATTTAAGACTTCAGGCGGACAGATGATTCTACAGGGTCTGATATCTCACTTATCCCCCTGGCTTTTTTCTTTTCCCGGAAAACTTTTCTGATGGAACCACTGTCCCTACCATAGCATTTTTGTCTCAGAAAAATACAAAAAAGGCCGGACTCTGGAAGATTATGGCCTTTGAAAAGTGCAAAATTGGTAAACAAAAAACGGAGCTTTAGTTTTTTTACCCGAGAATTCTTCAACCAGCATTTGTTTATTGCTAATTTTCGCTATTTTCAGAAAATCTCCTGCAACGGATTTCCTGTTCTTAAAAAAACTTGCGGTTTAAAAACATCCGGAGCGATTTGCAGGAACATCTTTTCTGAAAAAGCAGATGGTCTTGGTAATGGATATTCCGGCAGAACCTCTAAATAAACCGGGCTAAACCTCCTGATAATAGCTGTTTTCAGTTTTGCCTCTCATTGCAAAACTCGTATTCATAAACAGACCATAGTTAGAGCAATTAAGCCTCTACATTATATCTTCTCTATGATTACCGGAATGATATGCCTTTCGCAACCTATCAATTTTCCAAAACCTATATCCGAATTGGAGGAGCAAGGACAAACAGGATTACCCCATATTAATGCCCCCGATACCATTCAGGTTAGCCTGAAAGAAAAAGAACAGACCATTATTGCAATGATCCATCCTGCAGGATATGATGCAGCCAATATTTGTATTAACAAACCGGGGGATTATGGCCATTGGTTTCGGGACTGAGCCACTGCGGCTCTAATTTTCCCTGTTTACTGCCAGGTTGATGGTGGTAGATGACTCTCAAGGATTTTTCATCAGGTCTACCCTGTAATTTAATAGAACACCCCCTTGCTCCCTGATGTTGCCCCTTAACAATAGGCAGCAGATTATCCCTCAGGAAAGCAGCTATAGCCCGCAGGGCCTTTTCCCCAGGCAAAATCGTTACCCCTTATTTTTTTTTGCGAACCTCTGCCGCAGAAAGGGAGAAGCTTCCCCAACACTTTTGCCCTTACTCCCTGGGATTTCCAACCTCAGGGTAATCTCGGAAGAAAAAGAGGAAACAATTCCTCCCAGAGCAATCCACCGATTGGGAGTGGCAACCATCCTACTTGAACAAAATTATCTCTTTTTCCTTCACTCTACTTACCCTTTTCCACCCAGTTCTTTTCGGAAAAAACCTGCAGCCCTTCCCGCCTTAAAAGCCAGGCGGTAACCCCCTCTCCAGGGATAAGGCGACCGGAAAAAGTACCGTCCCGGATGCATTGGGAGCCACAGGAGGGGCTGTTTTCCTTGAGGATTGCCCTCTGAATCCCGCTTCTCCGGGCCAGGGCCAGGGTTTCAGCGGCCCCGCGGCAAAAAGCCCCGGTAAAGTCCTCCCCTTTACTGCTGATTATCCGGGCCTGACCGGCCCAGGCCGCGCTGCCATCCCCTCCCTGTAGTTCCGCAGGATTCCGCGGAGTACTCATTCCGCCTAGCTGCTCGGGACAGACGGGAATTACTAGACCCTGCTCCAGTTTCTCCACCAGTTCCTCCACCAGATTATTACCTCCATCATAACGGCAGTTAACTCCCACCAGGCACGCGCTGATCAGGTCCATCAATTATCACCCCCACTCCATCAGGAATAATGGTAATTCTGTCCTCTTTCTGAACCAGCTCCAGGGCTTCCTCCAGGGAAGAAGCCCACTCCATGTGCATATTATTGACCATTTCCCAGGGAGCCCCACTGACCATTATTACCCGGAATTCTTTTAATATTCGGGCCAGGATCTGAGCCTCCCACTGATCCGGCCTGGTATTTCCATCAGGGCGGCGGCATATTTCTTCCCAGAGAGCAGCAGGGGAGGAGGCCTCCCGCAGAGCTCGATAAAAGTCCTCGCTGCCGTGCCCATCAGCACACCGGGCCAGGGCAATTATGGTTCCACCCTTTTTACAGGTTTTCTCCGCGGCGCTCATACCCTTAACCGCCTGATATATATTCTGATCCAGGGGATAACCGCCATTGGTGGTAATAACCGTAGAGGTGGGGCAGGCTTTTGCCCGGCTGTGTTGGGCCACAAAACTACATCCTTCCCGGTGGGCAGACTGAAATTCTCCGGCAAAAGCAGCCAGGACCTCCTTCCTGGAATTAAGGGCCACATTGGAAATGAACTCCAGCCCGGCCAGGGAAGCCCCGGCCTGAATATCTTCCTGCACCGGATTCCCCTGGATCTGACCTGCCCGAGCCCGGGGATGGGCTATAAAGCGGGCACAGTGATTACCCAGGATGCTGGATGCCCCGGCAATGCCCGGCAGAACGCTTTTCCCACCTCCGGAAAACCCTGCGAAAAAATGGGGTTCAATAAATCCCTCAGCCAGGAGCAGATCTGCCTCCACCGCCAGGCGGTTAATTTCCAGGACCTGGCCGGAAGGAAGTGGGCCCAGAGGGACCAGCTGTTTTTTTTCCTCCGCCCGATGAATTACTATATTTTCTTCCCGGCAGATCTCCTGCCCCAGGCTGTTCTCCAGCTCCCCGGTGGTAGGAGGTCGGTGAAACCCTGTAGCTATCAGGATCGTGATCTCCGCAGCGGGATTGCCCCGGCGAACGGCCTGTAGCAGGGGGGGCAGGGTTTCCCGGGAGGGGAGGGGCCGGGTATGATCAGAGGTAATAATTACTACCTTTTTACGATTTTGGGCCAGGGTGCTCAGATCCGGGCCAGCAACCGGCTGATTAACGGCCCTTTCCACCAGAACCCCTGCCGGGGCGGGGGCTGTCTGATCAGCCTGCCTGCTCTGCAGGATTCCAGCAATTTTATCCCGTTTAATTTTCAGGGGGACCGTTCCCCGGCCGTAAGGCAACCTTATTTCCATATCCTACTCCCTTCCTGTTCCCCGTTCATTCCTGCCTGCTGTCCAACCCACAGACATTGGATAGCGTGAGCTGCAGGACATAATCTCCTTTCTGATCGGCTTTTTCAGAAATTTCCCTGACTATTTTCCAGATGGCCGGAGATGGGCCCTGGAGCAGGGTACTCAGGGGCCCTACCTCCATATGAACCCCTTCTTCTCCCTCCAGTTCCCCAATTATTTCCCCGATTATTTGCCCGTATTTTTTTTGACCCAGGGGGTATAGCGCCATCTGACAGCTCAACTCATTTTTCCCAGCGGCCACAGATAAACCCTCCATTTCTGTTGCGAGCCCGCACTCCTTCCCTTTCCAGTTCCAGGGCCTTTTCCCTGTCCCCGGACCAGTCCGGTCCAAAATGGAGCCCGATCTCATATTCTCCTTTAACCCCGGGCAGCAGATTAAGCAGCTCCTCCGGGGAAAAGAACCGGGCGTGACTGAACACCGGATCTCCCTTTTGCCCCAGTTCCCGGTAAAATTCAGTCCATGGGCTCTGATCTCCCAGAACACCAATAATCAGTTCTCCTCCCGGCCGTAAGACCCGCCAGGCCTCCTGTGCCGCCTGCTGGGGGTTTTCCAGAAATTCAAAAAGGGTCACTGCCAGCACCAGGTCCCAGCTCTCCTCGGGCCAGGGCAGACTGCAGACATCACCCTGGACAAATTTAACCCTGTCGTCTCTTCGGGCGGCCCGGGCCTGTTCCAGCATATAGGGGGAAATATCAATCCCGGTCACCTGCAGGCCCAGCTGGGCCAGCATGAAGCTGTGCACTCCGGTTCCACAACCCAGGTCCAGGGCAGTAGCCCCCGCTTCGGTCTTCATCATCTTCACAATCAGGTCCTTTTCCACCTGATAAACCAGCCCGCCCAGGGAAGTAGAGTACCAGTCATCATAAGCGGCAGCCACTTCCCGATCAAAAATGTAAATATCATCACCCCTCTTAGTTCCCGATAAGGTAAAGGGGGCCCCCGGCCCCCTTATATTTTTTCTCTCTTTTCTTTTATCACAATATCCCTTTTGTCCAGTTCCTCCAGGAAAGTATCCGGGTCCACACCATCATCAGCTTCTGGAGCAAAAACTCCCCGCCGCTTTATATCTCCCCGTCCCACGAGATAGGTGCCGATACTGAGGGGAATAGCGGTCAGGCGGCGCATATTATCGACTGCAGCAAAACTATAGCGAATTCTCTCGCCATTTTCTTCTCCCTCTACATCTACCCGGATACCGGAAAAAGCCCGGTGCCGACTAACCGGAAATAGGGGCAGGAGAGTTTTCATCAATTCCCCTACTATTCGGGTTCTTCTCGGGGTACCGGTTAAGCCCACCTTGCTCAAAAAGCGGGCGGTGCGATTAAAATAGTTTTCCACCAGTCCTCCCTTCAGGCTCACTTCCTGCAGACCATCCAGGTAGAGGGGCATGGTAACCGGTTCCGGGTGTCCAACATTAAAAACATTGACCTTCCCCAGGGGATGTAAAAATTCGATTTTTTCCCGGCCACTGCCGGCCGGTATTTCCTGATGCTGTCCCTCCCTGAAGGCATCAACCCTACCGGCAAAAATATGGATGGTGTGGAGGAGAACAGCCAGGCCTACAGCATCCCCTGTACTTCCGGCCCAGTAAATATTTATCCTCTCGGTCCGGTCCAGTTGATTGTAACCTTTGCGGGCCAGGATATTACTCAAACCCGGGGTCCAGCCCATCCCGCTCAAAATAACCTGGCCCGATTCCTGGGCCTCATCATCCAGGGGCAGAATGGAAGCAATGGCATCATGATCATCGCAAATACTGACATAATCGACATCTGCTTCCAGGGCTGCTTCCACTATGGGTCGTTCAAACTGGAAAAAGGGTCCCAGGGCCCCGGCCACTACATCGTGGCCCCGAATGGCACCCACCAGCGCATCCCGGGAGGTAGCATCCACTTCCTGCACCAGGGCCTTGTCCTCTCCGGCGGTTGCAGCCAGATTGCGGGCCACCTTGGTATTGATATCTGCAATAGTTACCTGCTCCACATCGGGAATTTGAACCAGATCGCGAACTGCGGCAGCACCCATTTCCCCGGCACCACCCAATACAATTACTTTCATCAGACCACCGCCTTCTGCACAGTTATTCTTCAGGCCCGGGCTTTTGCCCAAAAAATCTGGATCGGTGGGGAACAAAACCCCGCCCCCAACCTGCATTGACCGTTATCGGCCGGGAGACCGGTAATTTGCTGCTCCCGAGCAGAATTTATTCTTTTTCGTAGGGTTTGCCGATAGCTTTGGGAGGGGTAGCCCGTCCGATGAAACCGGCCAGGGCCACCATGGTCAGGATATAGGGGACCATCTGGACAAACTGCGAAGGGATGCCGATTTCAGCCAGGCGCATCTGAACCGCATTGGCAAAACCAAACAGGATGCTGGCTCCCAGGGCCCCAAAAGGAGTCCATTTTCCAAATATCATGGCTGCCAGGGCAATAAAGCCCCGGCCTGCAGTCATCTGATCTCCAAATCGGCTCAGGTGAGCAATGGAAAGGTAAGCTCCTCCCAGGCCGGCCAGGGCGCCACTCATGATTACCGCCAGATAACGGGTCAGGAAGACGTTGATCCCCACCGTATCAGCAGCCTTGGGGTGTTCACCCACTGACCGCAACCGGAGACCCCAGACGGTCCGGAATAAAAAGATGTGCACCAGGACCACCAGAATCAGGGCCATGTAAACCATAACGTTCTGCCGACCAATTATCTCTCCTATTACAGGGATCCGATGAATCAGGGGCAGGGTAACCACCGGCAGACGGGTAACGGCAGGTGAAGTTCCGGCAACATCAAAAATCCAGCGCAGGAGAAATACCGTTACCCCGCCGGCAAAGATGTTGATTGCGGTTCCACTTACCACCTGATTAACCTTGTAGGTTATGGCCGCTACGGCGTGGATCAGGCCCATAAAAGCGCCGGCAAGAAGGGCTCCCACCAGACCAAGCCAGGGCTGCCCGGTAAAATAACTGGTCAGCATTCCGATGAAGGCCCCGATCAGCATCATTCCCTCCAGGCCAATATTGATAACCCCGCTCCTCTCGGAGAAAATTCCTCCCAGAGAGGTGAAAATGAGGGGGGTGGCCATGCGCAGGGCAGCAGCAAGAACACTGGCATTGATAAAATAAGTTATATATTCCCACATATCAGGCCCGCCTCCTTCTCGCGATAAGGCGTCGGGTTAATTCCTCCGCGGCCACAAACATAATGATCAGGGCCTGGATAATTACAACCAGTTCCCGGGGGACATCGGTCAGGCGGTCCATGGCCGCGCCCCCCGTTCGTAAAGCCCC
>Ga0207421_10007132_pt1 | contig 11985 bp, 9 predicted proteins | sample SodLakKL_010_SED_4_FD_187542 | JGI IMG/M metagenome (GOLD analysis project Ga0207421, IMG submission 187542) | Alkaline sediment microbial communities from Lake Tanatar, Kulunda Steppe, Russia - 8KL_010_SED (SPAdes) (version 2) | ecosystem: Environmental > Aquatic > Non-marine Saline and... | reverse complement strand
CTGGTGTTGTCGGGAGTAAACCGGGTGTTTCTCAACGACGGCGCCGGGCGGTTCGTTCCCGGTCCGGTCATTCCCCTGCGTGGTATTCGAGATCCCCGTGGAGTCGCTTTCGCGGATATGAACGGAAACGGAGCGATCGACTTCGCCGTGGCGGCGAAGCGCTCCCAAAATCGGCTGTTTCGCAATGAGCTAAAGAGCGGGTACGGCTGGTTGAAGGTCGCGTTGATCTCACCACAAGGACAGGCCGGTGCTTTCGGAGCCAAGGTCTATATCAGAGCCGAAGGTGCCGAACAGCAAGCGCTACTCGGGATGCGTGAAGCGCGCAGCAATTATGGGTATCTCGCTCAGGACGATCCGGTTCTGCATTTTGGGCTCGGAAAACACTCGTCAGTCGAGGTCGCGGTGCGATTTCTCGACGGCACGGTCGTCACCCGCTCGTTAGTAGCTGCAAACCAGACGCTATTGATAGATGGCCGCGAAGCCCGTCCATCAATGCTGCGCGAAAATGAAGAATCCGCCAGCAGGCATATATTGGATAACCAGGGCCCGAGATCGCTTCGAGCCGCTGAACAGCCTTCCCACAGGACAGGGAGCATATGAACGATACAAATCCCAAGACGAGAGGCTGGGGCCTATGGGAGGTCGCCCTGATCGCAGGCCTCGCGCTCGGATTACGCCTGTTACACATCGAAGAGGTCCGTCATGTCGACAGCTATTTTCACATCATGGCGGCGGCATCGTGGCTCAGAGACGGGACACTGAGCATCGGTGGGGAGGTGCCGTATGACCGGGCGTACCTGTTCACCTACCTGGTGGCTGCGTTCCAGAGTCTCTTCGGAGGCACGACCTTCGTTTCGGGTCTGCCGGCGATTCTGGCGGGGGTGGCCTGGGTAGCGGCTCTCTTCATCTGGGTTCGGTCCGTCGCGGGCAGGACAGCGGCCTGGGTGGCGGGCCTTTTTTTTTGTTTCGACATCGGGTCCCTCGCGCTTGCGCACATGGTGCGTTTCTACACCCTCCACGGTCTCGCTTTCTTCATTGGGGCGATCGGTCTGTACTATCTCGTTACCAGGCGTCCGTCGCTGGGGACAGTTGCTGCGACCGGAATGGTGGTCATCGCGGCATTCTGGCTCTCGTACCACCTGCAGTACACGACGGTCATCGGCCTGATTGCGCTGGCGTTTTGGTTGGTCGTCGAAATCTCGCCTACGGTGTTGCGCTATTTACGTGAACGCCGCGTATTGACGTTGGCGCTGCTTGTCCCGGTGCTTGTAGCGGTCGTGGTGGGGGGGCTCCTCTTCCTGCAGTCCGACATAGCTGCACGGTATTGGAGGCTCTTTCAGGGGGTTCCGATGTGGGCCGAATCCAGAGGCGAAGACCTGACGTATTACATCCTCAAGATGGAAGGAGCGTATGGCTTTCTTTGGGCGCTCTCTCCCTTGGCTGCCGTCATCGCGATCGCACGGTATGGCCGTCCCGCTATTTTCAGCGTTGTGCTCTTTGCGGTGCCGTTCGTGCTCCATTCGCTGGCGGCATTTCAGGCGGAACGTTTTCTCAGTTACGCGATGCCGTTCTTTTTCGCGATCTGGGGGTTAGCCGCCGCCGCGTTGCTGCCCCAGTTGAAGTCCGTTGCAAGACAGGCGGTATATACCGTAGCCAGAATCCGTCTTCCGGGCCGGATCCACTCGTTCGCCACCTGGGGTTTTCTGGTAATCCTCTTCGCCGCCCTTGCCTCGACCGGTCGTTCCGTGTGGTGGGATGCCTACAAGTTCGTTGTCCATAACGAGCGTCCATCCAGGATGACTCACCCGCGGTGGGACCAGGCCGCCATACAGATCAAGCCGCTGATCGAATCGGTCGACGTGGTCGTGATCTCGGGTGGCGCAGCGTCATACTATTACATGGACCGTGTTCATGTGATCGCGCACACGTATTATGCGGCGGGAGCCCCTGAATTCTCGCGCTTCGCTCTGATGGGTGTGCCAGCGATCAGTCAGCCGGAATCCCTCGAGACGTTGGTGCGATGTAACAATTCGGGTCTGGTTGCCATTGACAGCCGCTGGGGAACGGATTGGGGATTCAGTGAAAAGATGGTCGAGGTGCTGCAGGCCAACGCCGAGCCCCTTGAGCTTCCCGAGGACTGGGGAATTCATGCCTACCTGTGGGCGCACGATGCAGAGGTAGCGAAGGAAATCGGATGCCCGATTCTCGAAGCGCGGCGCGCACCGAGACTTCGGTGACAAGTCAGGGGGTCTTGTTGTCAAGCGTTTCGGCAAGGGAGGATGTATCATTTTTTTTCATCATCATGGGTAGCGGCATTGTCGGGATGTCCAACACGATCCAGCTTATGCAGCCGGATCCCGATCGTCGAATGCTGTTGGTGGAGCATGAGGACGGCCCAGGCCCTACCTGACCAGGCAAAACAGTCGGGTGATTCAAGCAGGAGCGCACTCAACGCCCGGAAAGCGTACCCTGTTGGCAGGGCGGCACAACCGCACCGTGAGCCAACTGATCTACCCGATTCCGGGCCCGTACACGCCATTTCTGGGGGTGCAACTCACGCGGATGATCAATGGAACCGTAACGGTGGGGTTCAATGCGGTGCCGGCAAGTTCAAAATCTGGCGGACTTCGGCAACGATCGGTTCGCTTTGTCCCGGGTGGGCCAACCAGTCCGTTCGCCGGAGCAGCAGATCATCCAGTGCCATGACGGCTTCTTGGTCCACGAGATCTCGCAGCGCGGCGGTGGCCTGGTGGCGAGGTGTGTCCAGCGGCCAGAGGGGATCATTGAATGCAACGTCGAGGCTGGGTGAGGGTCTGGGCACGCGCCCATAGCCCTGCAGGCCGCCTCGGTCGCGCCACGCCAGCGCCAGTGCATTGGCGGCCACGCGACGCGCTGTCGTGTATTTGACGCCGGACAGGCTGAACAATCCGCGGGGTCCATCGTGCCGTCCATGGTCGTGTACGGCCTCGCGAACGGCCAATTCCCTCGATCCGGAGCTGCGGCTCGGCAACAGACCTGGAAAGACCCGTAGCACGTGGTCTTTGGTTACCTGTAGCTTGGGAGCCGCACGGTTTAGATCCTTGAGAAAGTGTTCCAATTGGTCGTCGGTCGGTTGCGGCTGCTCAGCGCCCTTCGACCAGGGCCAGTGGGAGGTGCCGGCGAAAATCCGCCCTTGAAAGGGATGCATGAAATACGTCGGCCCGCCCGGCGGTTCCGCGGCCAACGCTGCATCGGACAGCGGTTCGCGGTCCAGCAGCACGTTGAAGGCGAGGGACGGTTGGAACAGGGTGGGCAGGTCCCGGTCGAACTGCACGCCAAGCGCCCGTGACCAGGGCCCGGTGCAGTTGTACACCACCGGCGCGTCCAGTCTCAGCGTCTTGCCGCTGATACGATCCAGCGCCTCGACTCCCTGCACAGCGCCGTGTTGCACACGGAGCTCCTCGGCACTGACGTAATTCAGCGCGATCGCCCCTGCGGCGCAAGCCCAGTGCAGCATCTCGATCAGCACCCGCTGCGAGTTGGGCATCACGACGTCGTACCAGAGTCCGCCGCCCTGCAGGCCGTCGCGCGGCGCAGCCGGGTAACGGTCCAGCGTCTGCTGCGCAGATAGCACGCGCCCCCCGGGCAGATGGAGCTCCGCAGCAACCCCTGCATTGCGGCGGAAGGACAACGTGTCGTTCATTTTCAGCGCCACCCGAAAGACGCTCGGTCGCTTCATGCCTCTGCCGTACAGGGGCATCAGGCAGGGCAGCGTCGCCACCAGCTCGGGAAAGTGTCGGCAGAACCAGCGGCGCTCCCCGACTGACTCGAAGAAGCGCGGCAGGTCCAGCGTCTGCAGGTAGCGTAGCCCCCCGTGCAGGATGCGCAGCGAGTTCCAGCTCGTCGCGCCACCGAAGTCGTCGCGCTCGACGAGCACGACACGCAGGCCCCGGCGTGCGGCCTCGAGGGTCATCGCCACACCGTAGATTCCGCCGCCGATCACGATCAGGTCGTGCGCCCGCGAAGCCGCCTGTTCAGGTTCGCGCCGGATCATTGCACCCTCCACCGAGTGCGCCAGTCCTCGAACACCATCAGCGACCAGAGGATGTGGCTGTGGTTAGCTCGATCGGCGAGGTGCTCGGCCTTCAGCCGCTCCACTGTGCCCACGTTGAAGAGACCGGCTTGCTGCAGCCGGGTCGACGCAAGCAGCTCCTCCATGTGCGGTCGAAGATCGGTTTTGAGCCAGTGCTTGATCGGCACGCTGAAGCCCTCCTTGGGTCTGTAGACACAGTCGCGGGGCACGTGTCGGGACGCGACCTGCTTCAGGAGTATCTTCGTCCGCCCTCGGGCCACCTTGAGCCGCGACGGTATCTGTAAGGCCAGTTCCACCAGCTCCCGGTCGAGGAAGGGTACGCGGGCCTCCAGCGATGCCGCCATCGACATCCGGTCCACTTTCACGAGGCAGTTGTCGACCAGGTAGCTCTTGAGGTCCACATAAAGTGCGCGATCGATTTCGTCTCGGCCCGTCGCCTGCCCCGCCAGGTGCTCGATGTGGTCGCCCACCGGCGTCGGCATCTCACCCAAAGCCTCTTCGGTGAACAGCTGTCGGCGCATCGACTCGCCGACGAACAGTCGCCAGCGCGCGTGGTCCAGCGCCTCCGGGTGCTCGAGCCCCTCGACAAACCGTTTGGCCTTGTTGATCAGCCCCTTTTTCTTTCGCGTCGGTTTCACGGCGCGAATCAGCGGCTCGAGCAGGCGCCGGCGCAGGGCCGGCGGCACCCGCTGCCATTGCCGGGCTTTTTCCTGGGCCAGGTAGGTCTCGTAGCCGCCGAACAACTCGTCGCCCCCGTCCCCCGAAAGCGACACGGTCACGTGTTGCCGCGCGTGGCAGGAAACCAGGTAGGTGGGAAAGATCGAGAAATCGCCGATCGGGTCGTCCATGAAGGGCATCACCTGGTCGAAGAGGTCCGCGGCCTGCGGCTGGATGATCTCGAACCGGTGATCCACGCCGAGATGATTAGCGACCCGTTGAGCCCAGGGCAGTTCGTTGTAGGTCGGGTCGTCAAAGCCGATGCTGAACGTTCGCGCCTGTTCCATGCTCGCGACCACCAGCGAACTGTCGACCCCACCGGAAAGAAACGCCCCCAGCGGCACGTCGCTCACCAGTTGACTGCGTACCGAGCGCCGCAGTTGCTCATCAATCCGATCGATCCAGTCGCCGTCGCTGAGATGGTCCGCGCTGTTCCCGATGGACAGCGGTACCTCCCAGAACTGCCGCTGCGACGTACGGCCGGTCGTCAGGTCCACATCGAGCAGGCAGCCCGGTCCGAGTTTGCGGATGTCTTGCAGCAATGTGCCCGGGCCGGGAACGTACTCCCAGGCGAGAAACTGCCCGAGCATGTCCACGTCCAGGCGGCGCTGCACCAGGCCCGATGCCAGCAATGCCTTGATTTCCGAACCGAAGACGAGGCGTCGGCGATCCAGCGAGTAGAACAGCGGCTTGATTCCCACGTGGTCGCGCGCGAGGACCAGCCGGCGCTGCGCCAGGTCGTGCAGCGCGATCGCGAACATGCCGTTCAGACGCTTGACGAAGCCGGCCCCGTGCTCTTCCCACAGGTGAACAAGCACCTCGGTATCGGAACGCGTGGCAAAGTGGTGGCCGCGTGCCTCGAGGTCTCTGCGCAATTCCCGGTAGTTGTAGATTTCGCCGTTGAAGACCACGCGGACGCTGCGGTCCTCGTTGAAAATGGGCTGCTGGCCGCCAGCCACATCGATGACCGCGAGGCGCCGCATGCCCAGGGCGACGTCACCGCGAACCTCGCCCCCGTAGCCGTCCGGGCCGCGATGAACGAGCGTGTCGCACATGCCCCGCAGCTGCTCGGCGTCGGGTCGATGCTGCGGATCAAACGAAGCGATGCCGGCAATACCGCACATGGAAATCGATTCCGTTGACAGGGCGGCTGGTCAGCGGCCCAGTAGGGTCAGGAAGTCACGCATCTTCTGCTCGTACACCGGGCGACTGTAGTTTGTCTCGTAGAGCCGTCGCGCGGCCTGGGCCCGTTGCTGCGCCGTGTCCGGGTTCGTGATGACCCTTACCAACCCCAGCGCCATGGATTCGGGTTCCGGCTCGACGAGGAAGCAGACATCCTCGCTCAGCACCTGAGTGTGTGACCAGATGTTGGTGGCCACCAACGGCTTCCCGGAGGCCAGCTGCTCGTAGACCTTCAGCGGGGTGTTGGTGCCCTCGCTGCGCGGCGATACCAGCACGTCGGCCGACTCCAGCAGCCGCATCGCCGTGGACTTGTTCACCCGCCCGGTGAACACGCACCGTTCCCCGGCGCCCGCATCCCGCGCCAGTCCCTTGAGCGCTTCGATCTGGTCCGGCCGCCCGCCAACCATCAGCAGTTGGGCGTCGGGCTGTCGTTGCAGCACCCGCGCGAATGCCCGCACCAGAATGTCCAGGCCCTGGTAGGCCTCGAAGGTACCGGCATATACCACGCGGGGGCCGGATGCCGGTGGGATGTCGGCTGGCTCAGGTGCCTCCGCCCCGGCTTTCCTGGCGTCCCGTGGGAGGCGCACATCGTCGAAAATCGAGTTTTCGATGAGGAAGAGACGCTCGGACTCGACGCCCGCCTCGAGTGCGTAGTCCCGCAGGTCGGGGCAGATGGTGATCACCGCCTCGCTGGCCTTCAGCGCGGTACGCTCCAGCCACGCGAAGGTGCCGATCACCAGTCGGTTCCGGGTGAAGCCGAAGTTCGTCAATTGTTGCGGCAGACTCGAGTGCATGTCGTACGCGAGCGGGAAGCGGAAGATCGGCTTCAGGAACCGGCACCAGAACACCGACTCTTCGTGGGCGTGCACGTAGTCGTAGCGGTGCCGCAGCAGCAGGCCGATCGTCCACAACAGCATGAAAATGTCGAGAAACGCCTTTTGCGGCGATGGTCCGATTCGGATCGGACCGAGGAACCGGAATCGCGGAATACGGACGATGCGGACGTTGGGCACATCAATATCGGCGCCCTCGCCATAACAAAGGAGGTCCACCTGCACTCCCAGTTCGGTCATCACCAGGGTCCGGTAGTAGACGCTGAACGGCGTACCGCGAGCGGTGAAGAACGGCTGCGGGGCGATGACAAGCGACCTCATTGAACGGGCCAGGACGGGGGGCGACGCTTGTGCCATTGGATCGCCACCTGGCTACGAATGAAACTGACCATGCCCGTGCGATGACCGAAGGGGTCGGGTTGTGCCCGCCGAGCCTGAAGCGTGTGCTTGATCGAGGCGGCAGGTGCCTCGCCTGTGGCGTCCACAGCCAGAACGAATCCGAAGCTGAGCGGCCGCCTGACCTGTTCCGCGAAAGGAAACGGATCGGTTCCAGGCAGAATAGGTATGCCGTGCTCCCGGGCGACCCTGAACACCGACGGCTCAGGGGCAAGGTGCAGCCGGCCTCCATTATCGCCCACAAAAAGTCGCTGCGCCCGGGGCGAGTTAAGCAAGTCCCGAACAATCCGCCCGCGGGCGCCCATCCACTTGCCGAATCCCCAGGGCAGCACTGCCAGGGCACCGGCATCGTTCACCTTGTCGATCACCGCACCGATCGGGCGTCCGTCCGTGAACGTAGCCAGGGTTCCCAACGCGAGCACCTCCAGCTGCTCGGCCGTGACGATCTGCCGGCCCGCGATCAATATAAGCGGCGCTGCATTATCGTTCTCGAGACGCAGCGAGATCGGCTCGTGGGTCTGTTGAACGCTCCAGCGGCCGAATCGTTGCCCGGGTCTCTCTGCCAAGCGCCGGAAGCCTTCTGCGCCCTGTGACTCGGTGAGCATCAGCACACCCGGGATGTCCGGCGATAGGCCATGCCGCCGTGCTGCGTCACTGCGGTTCCCGGATGCGTGGTCCAGCATCTCCGCAAAGTCGAAGACTTCGTGTATGTGGACGTGGCCATCCACCATGGCCACCGGTGAACCCAAACATGCGCCAGAAGCGTTTTTCACCGGTTGTTTTCTGCTTTCAGGATCATGGATCATCGGAACAGAGTTCTCTTGCTACGGGCTGGTCGTCCGATTAGCGGGTCAGGCTGACAGGGGTTCTGCAGGCGCCCGTCGAGCCCCTTTTCCTGTGCGGCGCCTCAAGAAGCCCCCGAAGCGGCCGCAACAGTGAGAAGCAATAACCGGGCCTGAACAGGAAGAGAACTTCCCGGGAAGTCTTGGGTGTTGCCCGTGAGGACGTCTCGCGCAGGTAACTTGGCTGCTGGCAGTTCATCCTGTGCAGATCAGAAGGAGTGGCTCTTGGATCTATCCATCATAGTCCCCTTGTTCAACGAGGAGGAAAACATTTTCCCCCTCTACCGGTCCATCGTAGCCGCGTTGGATCCACTGGCGATCGACTACGAGTTGATCTTTGTCGATGACGGAAGCAGTGACGCAACGGTCGCCAGGGCCAGACAGCTGGCGCGGCGGGACCAACGGCTTCGTCTCGTCATTCTGCGCCGGAATTACGGGCAGACACCAGCTTTTGCCGCTGGCATCGACTATGCCAGCGGTGACGTTCTGGTCACGATGGACGGGGACCTGCAAAATGATCCGGCTGATATCCCGATCCTGATCGAGCGGGTCCGAGCTGGATACGATGTTGTTGCTGGGTGGCGGCACAAGAGGCAGGACAGGCTCCTTACCCGGCGGATTCCCTCGATGATGGCCAACTGGGTGATCGGGAAAGTGACCGGGGTGCCGATACACGATAATGGCTGCTCCCTGAAAGCCTACCGCGCGAGGATGATCAAACACGTGCCGCTTTATTCCGAAATGCACCGCTTCATCCCCGCGATGGCATCGATTGCCGGCGCTCGTATTACCGAAGTGAAGGTGCGCCACCACGCGCGACGTTTCGGGCAATCCAAGTATGGGCTGTCGAGAGTCTACAAGGTGTTGATGGATCTGCTGGCCATAAGGACACTGATCGCCAGTTCACAGCGCCCTCTGATCTGGTTCAGCATGCTCGCTATGCCGTTTCTTCTGCTCGGTATCCTGAGCATCCTGGGCAGCTTATACGTGGCTGTATTCTTGGGCACGATGGCGTTGCCGCTTGCGTCGGTCGGTGTCCTGTTCTTCGCGCTGGTCATCGTTCTGGTGCTGAGCGGAGTATTCGCGGACCTGCTGCTGCACGTGGGTAGTGCCCGCATTCGGACCCTGCCATTGCTCGGGCTGGAGGCTGTCTCTTTATCCGCAGCCGGTGTAGAGGTTATCAAAAAAAAGGAGGGCGCACCGGATGCATGAAGGGATGCTGTCGGTGGTAGTCCCGGTCAAGCAGACTATTGAGGACTTCCCCGATCTGGTCGAGAATTATCACGAAGCCCTGGTCCGGACCGGGTTCGATTTCGAGTTCCTGTTCGTGCTTGAGGGTGCCCAGCCCGAGGCTAGTGCCTACCTGCAGGGTCTTGAGGCGGAAGGGCGCCCATTCAGACTGTTCCAGCTTGCGAAATCATTCGGTGAAGCGGCATCACTGTCCGTCGGATTCAGCCATGCCCGGGGCGATGTGCTCATGACGCTCCCCCCGACGTTCCAGGTAGAGCCATCCAGCCTGCCCAAACTGGTGGAAGCTCTGCAACACCACGACATAGTGGTTGCGCGCCGTTGGCCACGAACGGATTCACAGTACAGCCGCATCAAGACTGCGGTCTTCAATCGTATGGTTTTCTTCAGGGGCGGTCTCAAGTTGCACGATCTTGGTTGCGGCGTGCGGATTCTGCGCAAGGCAGTGGCCGACGAGGTTCCGCTGTATGGCGACCAGGGAATTTTCTTGCCGCTGTTGGCGGCTCAGAAAGGTTTCGCGGTGGGCGAGACCGATCTGCCGCAGGCCCGGCGGGCTCCATATTCCACCCGGAAGGACGGTTCCTTGTATCTGCGCCGATTGCTGGATGTGGCCACAGTATGGTTCCTGACCAAGTTCACAAGGAAGCCGCTGCGATTCTTCGGAATGATCGGTGCTCCGATTGCAGTCCTGGGGTTTCTGCTGCTCCTCTTGATCGTCATCGAGCGGCTTTTCTTCGGGGTTGGCTTGGCTGACCGGCCCGCTCTGTTGCTCTCCTCACTGATGGTGGTGTTGGGTGTGCAGATCATTGTCATGGGCTTGATCGGAGAACTCGTGATCTTCACTCACGCCCGGGACCTGAAGGAGTACCAGGTTCGCGAGATCGTCAACGGACGGGCTGAACCGAGGATGTCCAGCGGTTCGAAGGGCTGCGCTGAGCGTCCGGATTCCGTCACCTTGTCGGAATGATTCAGTCATCCGGCTTAGCATGCGTTCCTGGACGGCGTCCGCCCGTCCGCAGGCACCCCGGCTGCGGGCTGCCTTCGCGGCCCGAGAAACGAGAACTCCTCCCCGAGTCCGGCCCCACTTTGCCTGCGACTGTCGTTTCCGGCATATTGCGGTGGCCAGTCTCTTGGACGTTTGCCTACATGCACAAGGAGACGCCAAGAGCTGGATGGTCGGGGTCCGAGCTGGAGGGCAGGGGCTACAAGGATCCTCGCGTCGACGAGGACGATCGACCTGGAAAGGCAGGAGCGGGGCTCGGTATGGCCACGCGGGATGTGGTCCTTCGGTGTTTGGAGCACTGGCCTATCTCCGCCATGCACGTTACGAGGGTTTCGTAGGTTGCCACCGGGTTTGAACGGTAGCACCGAAACGTTCAGAGACCAGATGATGGCAGGCCCGTAGGAGTGTTGAGCAGCGTGGTAAACCAATCAGAACCAGGGTCGGCGGGCCCTGGCAAGGATGCGAGCGCTGTTTCATCGGCACGGCCGAAGCTCGCGGTGTTCCTTCCCATTTTTGGCATTCCATCCGAGATCTGGGCGGTGCGCCAGTGCGTGGGCATGAGAGCGTTTGACCCGGTGGTGATTGCCTGGGAGAAACATCCAGCCGCTCCGGCGGATCAGTTCGGACTGGACGTTCGCTACCTCGATCTACCTTGGACATCGGAAAGGAGCCTATGGCAGCGAGTCTCCCGTCGGCTTGGTGTGGCCAGTGCATCCATCGACGTTGAGGAGGGCCGTCGTATCGCGTCTGTTCTCCGCGAAGTCGAGCCTGCAGCGATTCTGTGTCATTTTTTATGGACTGGCGTCCGTGTAACGAACGCACTGGCTGGCTCTTCTGCTACCGAAGCGGAACCCGTGCCAAAAAGCACCCCCATCATTTGGCACGCACATGGCCGAGATGTATCGAAGAGCCTCACGGAGCAATCGTTTCGAAGCTCGGTGGTCCGCGCAATGGTGGATGCGGCCGGGGTGGTGGCCGTGGGGTCGCACCAGCTCAAGCGATTGGGAGCCCTCGGGCTTCCTCCGGAGAAAGGGCGCCTGATTCCCTGCGGTGTGCCTATGGCGGATTTTGGCGTGGAGCCAATGCCGCGCCGGACGACCAGGGGAATTCGATTTATTACCATCGGCAGAGTAAGTCCGGAGAAGGGCGCGCTGCACACCATTCATGCGTTCGCCGCGGTGCGTTCGGTATGGGAAGATGCCGAACTCGTAGTCGTTGGTGACGGTCCGGACCTCGCGGCAGCCAAGAGCCTGGCCGCGGCTTTGGGAGTCAGCTCAGCAGTGCGTTTTACCGGCTTCCTGGACTCCCCCGAGGTAAAAGCCGAATGTTCTGCGGCGCACGCCTTCGTTCAACATTCCCGCGAGATTGATGGCTGGGTGGAAGGCTTCGGGGTTTCGGTCGCCGAGGCGATGGCGGCTGGGCTTGCCCCCGTGGTAAGCGCCTCAGGGGGGATACTCGATCAAGTGCAGCACAACGTCAACGGCTTTCTTTTCCCGCCCCAGGATCACGGTGCTCAAGCCCGCGCTATGCTAGCCCTCGCCGAGGATGAATCGCTTCGTTTGAGGCTCGCTGAGGCCGCGCGAGATTCTGCCCGACGCTATGATACCATCGGGCAGGTTGAAGCACTGGAGACCTTTATCCGCCACTGCCTGAATCCAGTACATGGCTAGTGAACGCGAGGCCCAGCTAGGC
>Ga0207421_10007131_pt1 | contig 11987 bp, 7 predicted proteins | sample SodLakKL_010_SED_4_FD_187542 | JGI IMG/M metagenome (GOLD analysis project Ga0207421, IMG submission 187542) | Alkaline sediment microbial communities from Lake Tanatar, Kulunda Steppe, Russia - 8KL_010_SED (SPAdes) (version 2) | ecosystem: Environmental > Aquatic > Non-marine Saline and... | reverse complement strand
CCGGTAATGAGTGCCCCCACGCCCGAGGTCTACGAGCGAGGGAAGGGAATGGACGCCCACAACGCGGTGATGCGGGAGATCCGCTCGCGCAAGGACGCCAGCTACGACCCCCACGAACCCACCCGCGTCTGGCTCGACGAGGACCGGACGCCGGACGGGGTCACCGAGAGCCTGACGATCGTGCTCAACACCGGCGGCTGCCGGTGGGCCCGCGCCGGCGGCTGTACGATGTGTGGCTACGTCGCCGAGAGCGTCGAGGGTGGCTCCGTGAGCCACGGGGCCCTGATGGATCAGATCGAAGTCTGTCTCGAGTACGAGGCCGAACACGCCGACGGGCCGGCGCCGCTGGTGAAGATCTACACCTCCGGCTCCTTTCTCGACGAGCGGGAGGTCGGCCCAGAGAGCCGACGGGCGATCGCCGAAACGTTCGCCGACCGCGAGCGGATCGTCCTCGAGTCGCTGCCCGACTTCGTCGACCGCGGGAAGATCGCCGAGTTCACCGACCACGGGATCGACACCGACGTCGCGGTCGGCCTGGAGACGGCGACCGACCGCGTCCGTCGTGACTGTGTGAACAAGTACTTCGCGTTCGCCGACTTCGAGGACGCCTGTGCGGAGGTCGTCGCCGCCGACGGGGCCGCCGGCGAGGTCTCCGCCGGCGTGAAAGCCTACCTGCTGATGAAACCGCCCTTCCTCACCGAGTCGGAGGCGATCGCGGACATGATCTCCTCGATCGAACGCTGTGGGGCGGTCGAGGGCTGTCACACCGTCTCGATGAACCCGTGTAACGTCCAGCGGTACACGATGGTCGACGAGCTGTACTTCCACGGCGGCTACCGGCCGCCGTGGCTCTGGTCGGTCGCCCACGTCCTCGCGGAGACCGCCGGCGATCCGGGGACCGACGCGACCGGAGGATCGGCGTCAGACGCCGGCGGCGCCATCGTCGTCTCGGATCCGGTCGGTGCGGGCTCCGAACGGGGACCACACAACTGCGGGGAGTGTGACGAGCTCGTCGAGCGGGCGATCAAGGACTTCTCGTTGCGTGGCGATCCGTCGGTGTTCGAGCAGGTCTCCTGTGAGTGTGAACGCACCTGGGAGGCCGTCCGCGAACACGAACGCGGCTTCAACGCACCGCTGACGCGGTAGGGACCCCACGTCCGGGTCTGGACGTCCGCTCGACGGTATCAGTCGTCTCCGGTTGTCGAACGGCCCGCCAGCAATGTCACTCGTCCGCCGGAAGCCCGGGTGTCCGCCGTCCGCCGGCGGCGGGTAACTCGAGGGCCACGACGGTCCCCCGTGGCTCGTTCTCGGCGAATTCCACGCGTCCACCCGACTGCCTGACGGCCCAGTTGACGAACCACAGCCCGAGCCCGCTGGCGTGGCGAAGCTGGGTGATCTCCTCCTCGCCGGTCAGCAGCTCCCGTTCCTCCGCGGGGATCCCCGGCCCGTTGTCGGCGACCGCGATCCGGATCGTCTCGCCGTCGTCGACCGACGAGACCGTCACCTCGATCCGTGGCACCGACTGGTCGTTGTGGACGACCGCGTTCTCGAGGACGTGGTAGATCGCCCGGCCGACGAGCTCGCTGGCCCGGACCGTGGCGCGTTCGGGCAACGAGAACGCGATCTCGACCTCGGGGAACTCGGAGCCGACGCGCTCGATCGCCCGCTCTATGTCCCCGACGACGTCGACCTCGCCGACGGCCGTGTCGGCGCTCTCGAGGGAGCTCTCGACGGCCCGCGTCTTGTCGGCCAGCGAGATGAGATCGCCGGCCCGCTCCTGGATGGTCCGTGCGTACCGTTCGTTCTCGTCGTCGACGGCCTCCGAGAGCATCACCGCACAGCCCTCGATGATGTTCATCCCGTTTCGCAGGTCGTGGCGCAACACCCGGTTCAGGATCTCCACGCGCTGGCGTCGCTGCTTGCGTTCGGTCACGTCGGTGTACACCGCGAACACCCGATCGGAGTGTTCGTCGACGTCCATCGGGACGATCCGCAACATGAAATCCCGCAGCCCGTCGCTCGTCCGGCGTTTGACCTCCTCCTCGACGACCCGGCCACGCTCGCCGCGGTCGTTGTACACCGCCGCCTCGCCCTCGCGGCTCCCCGGCACGATGAACTCGTCTAAGGGCTCGCCGACGACCCGGTCGGCGTCGAAGCCGAAGATCCGCTCGAAGGCGGGGTTGACCGCTTCGACGATCGGCTCGCCGTCGACCATCGAGCTGTAGACGACGGCGTCGGGGACGTTCTCGAACAGGGCGAGAAACCGGTCGCGCTCCTCCCGCAGCCGGTCCTCGAAGGCGATCCGTTCTAAGGCGTCGGCGACGTGAGAGAGCAGCAGTTCGGCGAGCTCCTGGTCGGCCCGGTCGAAGGCCGCCGGCTCCGTCGAGGCCGCCTGAAACACCGCACGGTCGCCGATCGGCGCGCTCAGTATCGACCGGAACCGACCGTCCCCGTCGGTCGCCTCGGGCTCGTCCGCGAGGTCGTCGATCCGGACGGTACGTCCCTCGCGGTGGGTCCTCCCGGCGATCCCCTCCTCGACGCTCGTCTCCGCCGTGTACTCCTCCTCGGGGACGTCCGCGGAGATCGCCTGCTTTACCAGCCGGTCCCCGCGGACGGCGTCGACCGCACAGACGTCGAAGTTGAGCACGCCCTCGGCGGCGTCGACGGTCAGCGAGAACACCTCAGACTCCGTCTCACACGCCTCGAGCCGGGAGACGACGCCGTGGAGCGTCTCGATTTTTTCCTTGCGCTCTACGAGCTCCCGCTCCATGCGGGCGCGCTCGCTTACGTCCCTGACGATGCCGACGGTGCCGGCGAACGCCCCGTCCTCGACCAGCAGCGTCGTCGTCACCTCGCAGGTGACCCGGTCGCCTGATTTCGTCTCGACGACCACGTCGTAGGTCGCGACGGCACCCTCCTCGGCGTCGCGCAGCCGCTCGACGGCTTCCCGACCGCGCTCGATGCTTTTGGCCGTGAGCACCGTCGAGACGTGTGCGCCGAGTAGCTCCTCGCGGTCGTAGCCGGTCACCGCCGTCAGGGTCTCGTTTACCGTCACGAACCGTCCCTCGGTGTCGAGGGCGTAGACGCTGTCGCCGACCGTCTCGACGACGGTCTTCGCCCACGCGAGCTCGCGTTCGCGCTCGGCCCGGTCGAGGGCCGCCTCCGCCGTCGCCGCGAGCACGGTGAGGAGGTGTCGTTCGGCCGAGCCGAGCCGCTCCCCGCCGCGGGAGGCGACCGTCAGCGTGCCGTGCTCGCCGAGGGGGTGGACGACCGCGTCGCCGACCGACAGCGGGAGCTCGTAGGGCAGAAGCTCCGTCGAGGCGTCCTCGATGGCGGCCGGCTCGCCGTCCTCGTAGACGTCCCAGATCACCCCGTCGCCGGGACCGATCGGGGGCGGATCGTCGACGTGTTCGGCGACCTCGTCGGTCATCGCGGCCGTCTCGAGGCGGCCGGACTCCTCGTCGTGGAGGCGCAGACCGGCCCGGGAGTCGTCGATCACGGCCCCGGTCGCCGTCACGGCCAGCTCGGCGACTGCGGCCTTCGAGTCGGTCCGGAGCAACTCGGCGGTCGTCGACTGGAGGGTCTCCAGGGCGTCCGCCCGTTTGCCGTCGGCGGTGACGTCCCGGACGAACGAGACGACCTGGACGACCTCGCCGTCCTCGACGATCGGGGTGTTGAACCACTCGCAGGTGACCGTCGAGCCGTCGGCACGGAGGTTCCGGTCGATCAGCCGGCTGCTCTCGGCCGGATCGGTGAGCTCGCCCCACAGCTCGACGGCCGTCCGGTCGCCCGCTTCGGGGAGCAAGAGCGTCGAGGCGTCCCGGCCGATCGCCTCCTCGGCGGGGTAGCCAAACAGCGCCGTCGCCGCGTCGTTCCAGCGGACGACCTCGAACGCGCGGTTCCAGACGACGACCGCCAGCGGAGCGGCCTCGACGACGCGACCGAACCGGTCGTCGGCCGCCCCCTCCACGAGGAGGTCGACCAGCCGGCTCACCAGCGTGCCGACGCCCTGGTCGGCCGGCACGTAGCCGTCGGCGCCCGCGGCGAGGAGCTCGCCGGCCAGCGCCTCGCTCCCGTCGGCGGTGTACGCCACGACCGGCACCTCGGAGCGACGACGGAGCCGCTCACAGAGGGTGACGGCGTCGCCGTCCGGGAACGTCCGCTCACAGACCACACAGTCGGCTCGGGGGAGTGCCCCCAGACACTCCCGGGCCGTCTCCACACGTTCGACCGTCACGCCGACGCCCTCGAGGCTCCCTGCGAGCCCGTCCGGGAGGGCGGCGCCGACGTAGACGATTCGTCTGCTGTCGACCGTCATCGTAAGGGATGGTTATCGGGCTTGCTAATCCGAGACGCTCCCCCCTCTTTAATCTTCGATCGGTTTCGGCGGCTGACCCGCGGAGGACGCCGGCGTCCGAGGGGGGTCACGGGTCGGTCGGGTCCTGATCGGTTCTGGGTCGGTCGGGTCCTGATCGGTTCTGGGTCGGTCAGCTCTCGGTCGCGTCGGCGAACGCACGGAGCACGCCGCGGCCGTCGGTCGCCCCGAGTTCGGACAGCGTGGCGCGTTCGGGGTGGGGCATCAACACCGCGACGCTCTCGCGCTCGCCGAGTACTCCGGCGACGTTGTGTTTCGAGCCGTTCGGGTTCGCTTCGGGGGTGAGCTCGCCGTCGGCGTCACAGTACCGAAAGAGCACCCGACCCTCGATCTCGAGTTCGGTCAGCCGGTCGTCGTCGAGCTCGTACCGGCCTTCCCCGTGGGCGATCGGCAGTTCGATCACCTCGCCGTCCTCGTAGGCGGCCGTCCAGGGCGTGTCGGCGCGCTCGACCCGGAGGTGGACGTGCTCACACTGGAACCGGGCGCTCTCGTTCGTGGTGAACGCCCCGGGGGTCAGCCCGGACTCACAGCCGATCTGGGCGCCGTTGCAGATCCCGAGGACGGGCACGCCGTCGGCTGCGGCTTCGCGCACCTCGGTCATGATCGGCGAGTGGGCGGCCATCGCCCCCGCCCGCAGGTAGTCGCCGTAGGAGAACCCCCCGGGGACGACGATTCCCGTCGTGTCCGCCGGAAGGCCGTCCTCGTGCCAGACGATTTCGGCGTCGATCCCGAGCCGGTCGAGCGCACGCTCGGCGTCCCGGTCGCAGTTCGAGCCACCGAAGCGGACGACGGCGACCGTCATCTACCGTTCGGCGACCTCCACGTCGTAGTCGTGGATGGTCGGGTTCGCGAGCAGTCGTTCGGCCATCTCCTCGGCGCGCGCGCTCGCCTCGCCGGCGTCCTCGGCCTCGAGATCGACCTCGAACCGGTCGGCCGACCGCAGCCCCTCGATGGCGAATCCAAGCCGCTCTAGGGCCCGGGCGGTCGTCTCCGCCTCCGGGTCGAGCACGCCGCGTTTGAGCCGGACCGTCACCGTCGCGGTGTAGGCGGTCATCGTCCGAAACCCCGCAACCGTGGCGCAAAACGCTTTCGCCTCTCCGACGGCTGCCGTCGCTCCGGGCGGGGGTTTATATTCCGTGACGGGGCCAGGTCCGTCAGCGATATGACCGGGGAACGATGAGTACGCGGGAGATGGCGGATTCGAGCTGGCGGGAGCTGTTCGGGCACGCCGAACCCTACGACGAGCAGGTCGACGGCATCGAGACGAGCGTCGAGACCGGCCGGGAGGGCGGGTACACCGTGATCGAGGGCGCCTGTGGCACCGGGAAGACGATGATCGCGCTCACCGCCGGAATCGCGCTCGTCCGGGACCCCGCGACCGACTACGAGCGCGTGCTCGTGCTCACGAGCGTCAAACAGCAGCTACGCCAGTTCGAGGCCGACCTCCGGACGATCAACGCCGATCTCCCCGACGGCGAGCCGCCCGTCTCGGGGCTCACGCTCGTCGGCAAAGCCGACGTCTGTCCGTACAGCCGGGAGGGCGCCGGCGGGATCGACGACCGGAACGTCTACGACCGGTGTGAACGACTCCGGGAGCGAACCCGCGACCTCGTCGGCGAGGGCGGGCCGACGACCGCCGGGAGCCTCGCCGCGGACGCCCGGAGCCGGCAGCTCGGCCTCGCCGACAGCGGCGGCCGCGGCGCGGGGACTTCCCTCGAGACCGCCGGCGAGCCGACGCCGTACCCCCCCGAGCTGCCGGCGTACCCCGACGGCGACGTCGAGTACTGCCCCTTCTACGCCCGCTACCTCGAGGAGCTGCCCGACGGCGACGACGATCCGACCGAGGCCGTCCCCTTCGACCTCGCCGAGACCGGGCTGGTGACCCCCGAGGAGCTCGTCGCGCTGTCGGCCCGGGCGGGCAGCTGTCCCCACTCGGTGATGGGCACGGCCCTCCCGCACGCGGAGGTCGTGATCGGCAACTACTACCACGCGTTCGATCCGACGACGACGGCGACGTTCACCGGCGCGTTGCTCGAGGAGTCCACGTTCGTCGTCTGTGACGAGGCACACATGCTCGAGCCCCGCGTGCGCGACCTCGTCAGCGAGTCGGTCGCCGACTCGACGCTCCGTGACGCCGCGACCGAGCTCTCGCGGGTGCTCGATCCCGTCCGGTTCGACCGCGGACGGACCGAAACCGGCTCGAAGGCAGCCGACGCCGACCTCGTCCGCGCGGAGCTCGGCGAGAGTGACGTCTCGATCGAGGACCTAGAGCGGACTCTCGCGCTCCTCGAGGGGCTCCGGGAGGAGGTCGACCGGCGCGTCCGGGCACATCTCGAACGGAGCCGACCGGACTGGCGGTCGGATCTCGCGGCGCTCGAGGACGCGGAACTCCCGCTGCGAGAGCCCACCGAGCCGGCGGTCGACGAGCTCAGCGAGTGGGCCCGCGAGGCCGGCTACGGCGACGCCGTCTGGCTCCGTGCCGAGTCCGTCGGCGCCGTCGTCGCCCGGATCCTCGACGAGGCCGAAGACGAGGAGCGAACGCGGGCGACGCCGGCCGTCGGCCGTCTCCTCGGGGAGTGGCACCGGCGCGGACACACGGACCACTTCCGGGAGATCGAACTCGAGCGGACCTGGGACGACCGCGAGCCCGGCGACTCCTGGCGGCGGGCGTACACCGCCCGTCTGGCCCTGCACAACTGCGTGCCGAGCGACGCCATCGGCTCGCGGCTCTCGGCGTTCGGCGGCGGGATCCTGATGAGCGCCACTCTGGCGCCGATCGAGGCGTTCGCCGAGGTCACGGGCCTCGAGTACCTCGAGCGCGAGGAAGGGCGGCCCGTCGTCGAACGCCGGTACGGGCTGTGTTTCCCCGCCGAGAACCGCGAGAGCTTCGCGGTGGCCGCACCGAAGTTCACCTACGGCAAGCGTGGACCGCCGGGCTCGGAGAGCCGGACGCGGCGGGCCCACGCGGACGCCATCGTGGCGGTCGCCCGGCTGCCGGGGAACGTGCTGGTCGGAATGCCGAGCTACGCCGAGGCCGAGTGGGCCGCGGAGGCGATCCGGGAGCGTCTCGGCTCGAAACCCGTCCTGCTCGACGCCTCGAGCGGCGACGACGTCACCGAGTCGCTGAAATCGGAGTTCTTCGCGGGTGAGGGGAAGGTGCTCGTGACGAGCCTCCGGGGGACGTTGACCGAGGGGGTCGACTACAGCGGCGATCGGCTCTCGGCGGCGGTCGTCTGTGGCGTGCCGATCGTCAACACCGCGAGCCCGAAGACCAAAGCAGTCCGCCGGGCCTACGAGGAGGCCTTCGGCGACGGCTTCACCTACGCACTCTCCGTACCGGCCGTCCGGAAGGCCCGCCAGGCGGTCGGTCGGGTGATCCGCGGCCCCGAGGACGTCGGCGTCCGGGTGTTGCTCGACGAGCGGTACGCCCGCGAGAGCTGGGACTCCGTCCGGTCGCTGTTGCCCGACCGCGAGGAGTTCCAGCCGGTCAGCCCGGACATGCTCGAGCTCGGCCTCGAACGGTTCCGGGACCGTCGGCTCTCGGTCGGTTCGACGGAGTGATGACTCCCGATCGGCTCGATGGACGATCGCTCTCGGCCGGACCGACGGAGCGATGGCTGTCGGCCGGACCGACGGATGATCGCTCCCGATCGGCTCGATGGGTGATCGTTGTCAACCGGCTCGACGGTGTGGTCGTCCGCTCTCGGCCGGCTCGACGAAACGGCCGTCCGCTCCTGGCCGGTGGCGAGCCGTGTGTTTCCGGCCGGGGTGGCGGAGATCGATGTCTGTGACGTCCCTCCGAGGGCTTTTCTGGCGACGGATTCGTTCCCCGGGAGAATAAGTATAAAAAAGGTTCAAATATGAGGCGTTCGACTCAGGGTAGTAGCTGTCCTACGTTCGGCCATGACCGAAGGCCCCGACGGATGGGGACGCCGGATCGGGTCGGACGGCACGGTCCGGACGAAGTGTGTGCTCGCGTACACCTACGACGGCGACGTCGACGCCCACGAACGGTGGCTCACCCAGTGGGGTCTCGAGTGGACCGGCTGTGCGGCCGTCGAGGGGCTCACGTTCAGCCGCGGGAGGGAGGACGGCCGGCTCGCGGTCCGGGTGACGATCGAGACGACCGACGAGTGTGGGCCGGCCGAGTGGGGGCCGACGCGGCGTCGCCTGCTCGATCGGCTGACCGATCGGGTCGACGACTACCTCGTGTACTGTCGGCCGGCGGAGGCCGACGTCGCGGGCGACTCGGCGTGGATCGGCTAGCGGTCGGGACGTCACGGGATCGCTCACATCTACCCCCAGGCACGCCGGTGACACGCCCGTTCCGTTGATCCGCTCACCGTCCGACGAGCACGTACACGACACCGCCCAGAACCATTACGACGCCACCGACCACGAGCAAAACGACCCGATACCCCTCCACGGTCGTCACGAAGAACGCTTCCGCTGCCCCCGTGAAAACGATCGGCCCGACGGTCTGGCCGAGACGAAGCATACTGGTGCGAACCCCCATCATACCGGCTCGAAGCTCCTCGGAGAAGCCGGTGATGATCATGGTGTCGACCGACGGGAAAACCAGTCCGAGGGCGACGCCGAACGCGAGCAACCCGACCAGGATCACCGAGACGGCAGGTGCCATCCAGAGCACCAGAAGCCCCACTCCGAAGGCGATCAATCCGAGAGCGACGAGCTCGCCTCCAGTACGGAGTCGGGAGATCCGACCGTACTGGGAGGCCGTCACGGCGTTGGTCAACGAGACGACGGCGAGAACCGGTCCGATCGAGCCCGGACTCAGGCCGAACTCGTCGCTCAACAGCAACGGGAGGGCGGTAATCACGGCCCCGTAGAACACGAATATACTGACGAACAACGCCGCAAAGATCGCCAGCGCACGTGGGCTTTTGGACGTGGCGAACAGTCGGCCGAGATACACCCGGACGGTATCCGTCGACGCGTTTCGCTCGGGCTCTTCGACCAGTACGATCGCAAACAGTCCCACGAGGACGCCGACACCGTAGACGAGAAACGGGACGTTCCAGGCGACGTTCCCCAGGGCTCCGCCGATCAACGGAAAGAACGCCGCCCCGATCCCGATCATACTGCCGTTTACGCCGATCAGTGCGTCCCGCTGGGGTCCCTCGTATATGTCGCCGATGAGGGTGACGGCGATCATGACCAACGCGGTGGCACCGAGCCCCTGGAACACACGCAACACCAACACGACGACAAATTCCGACGTGAACGCGATCGCCCCACCCGAGAGGCCGTACGTGAGAAGGAGGGGGACCAGTACTCGCTTCCGGCCGAACCGATCGGCGAGCAGGCCGATGACCGGGGTGAGAACGATCCCCGGCAACGCGTAGGCGGTGATGACGAGGCCGGCTTCCGCATCCGAGATGCCGAACGCGGGCCTGAGTTCGGGGAGGACGGGACTGATGAGAGAAACCCCCATCACGCCCATCAGCGAACTCGCGATGATGACGTGAAACGTCCCCGACCGCCAGGGAACGTGTGATCCGAGACCCCCCTCCCTGGCCTCCGTCTGCATAGCGGAGCCATAGCCGAGAGGTTGAAATAGGTGGTGTTTCGGACTCGTCGACGATCCGAAACCGCGGACGGTCGCCGGACGACGACGCCTTGGGACTGTCGTTCCTCCGTGCTGAACGTTCACTCGGATTCCAACTCGACCGCAAAAACAACGAAGAGTGTCTGCTTTATCATAACTTCTTCGGATATTACGCTACTTATATGGCAATATTACGTGTATTACTGGACGATGGTCGAAACTCTTCTCGCGATCGGAATTGTCGCATCTATCTTCGTCGGATTCAATATCGGCGGTTCGTCGACCGGAATTGCGTGGGGGCCACCCGTCGGTGCTGGAATCGTAAAGAAGACGACGGCGGCAGCCATCATGACGGTTTTCGTCTTTCTCGGTGGGTGGACCGTCGGTCGGAACGTGATGGAAACGCTCAGTGACGATATTATCACGATCGATCTCACCCTGACCGCAGGCGTTGCTATCCTCTTTTTTATCGGGTTCGGCATTCTCGTCGCCAATATTTTCGGTGTCCCCGTCCCAACGTCGATGACGACCGTGGGGGCGATTGCCGGACTCGGACTGGCGACCGACAGCCTCGACTACGCGACGATCGCGGAGATCATCTCGTGGTGGATCGTCACACCGATCGTCGGATTTTGGATCGGTGGGGTCATCGGACGCTACGTTTACCCCGAGGTCAACCGTCGGCTCCAGATCGAGAAATCCGACGGGCCATTGCTCGTTCTCGACCGGAGCGGACCGGTTCCGAGGCTGGCTCTCGGCCCGAACACGACACGTTCGGAACTCGTCAGTACGACAGCCGTTGTCATCATCGGTTGCTACATGGCGTTCGGTGCCGGTGCGAGTAACGTCCCAAACGCCGCTGCGCCACTAGTCGGTGGGGTTGGCGGCCTGGACGCGGACGTCGCAATCGTCATCGCCACAGTTGCCATCGGTCTCGGCGGGTTTACCATCGCTCGTCGTACGATGGAGTCGGTCGGCAGTGAATTGAGCGACATTCCGCTGCTGGCGGCCCTGTTCGTGATGGTCACCGCCTCGACGATCACGACCCTGCTCTCGTGGCTCGGTATCCCGATCAGCCTCGTGATGGGCACGGTGGGAACGATCGTCGGCATCGGTTGGGGCCGTGCGACCCGTCCGGTCACGTTCCGCGAGGCAGTGACACGCGACGTCGAAGACGCCGAAATCGTGTCGGGGGCGATCACTGCCGACGAGATGGAAGGCGAACCAGCAACCCCAATCGGTCAAAAGGAGCCCGAGGAGGTTCTCGAAGCGGGTACTCTCTTTAATCCTCGAGCGATCATCAAGTACGTCTCGATGTGGATCATCGGTCCGGCGATGTCCACGATTTTGGCCTATGGGTTCTTCACCGTCGTTCCGGGAGTCGTCTGAGGAGGGAGTTCCACGACGCGCTTTGCAGATACCGGGGTATCCACAGGGAGCGCAGTCTCCACAGGCGTCAACGAGTTGTTGTGATATTTGTTCACACACCAGAGCTCTCCGATCTTCGGAATCACGAGAATCTTCGATTCTCGAACGACTCCTTGAGGAAGGGGAGTTAGGGCTTAAAAACGGGGATACAACAGAGCGCACGCCCTTCACCCCTGCCCACGGTGGGGCAGGGAACTCGCGTCCCCCTCGTTCACAGGAGAATCGAGGCGGATGCCACGGGGCTTGACCCCGTGGAGGAAGCCGACAGTCGATGACACAAACCACGCTACAGTTACACGCCGGCCCCTAAACATATAAGTAACGCCGCCTATATATGTGAAAGTACAGTGGAATACCGTCGTACCGCCGTCATCAAACTCGATACTCCCGAAGGAGTCGACGCCTCCCTTCGAGAGACTGTCGAGCAGTTCAAACACTGCGCCAACACCGCGAGCGAGTGGTGCTGGCACGGGCGTCGCCAGATTCCAGAGGAATCTGGCTGCCAACCAGAAACGCGGCGCGTTTCTGGTGACGACGACGGCTACCACGTCACTTCTAAAGCGAAAGCCGAACGCGCCCTCTACGACCAACTCCGCGACGAAACCGACCTCACTG
>Ga0207421_10007129_pt1 | contig 11988 bp, 9 predicted proteins | sample SodLakKL_010_SED_4_FD_187542 | JGI IMG/M metagenome (GOLD analysis project Ga0207421, IMG submission 187542) | Alkaline sediment microbial communities from Lake Tanatar, Kulunda Steppe, Russia - 8KL_010_SED (SPAdes) (version 2) | ecosystem: Environmental > Aquatic > Non-marine Saline and... | reverse complement strand
CTTCTTCTAACATGGTAATCAGAGGGTATATCGTGAGGTTGATTTTAAATCTTTTTCATGGTACGGCTCAAAATATTGCCTTTTTTGGACGATAGATAGCATAAAAATCTGTACATGTGCCAAAAAGACATATATTAGTTTAGGGCGCGTCTGACACATATGGCTTACGATCCAACTTTAGATTCAGTGAAGGAACATCCTCTACCAAGATGGTTCAGCGACGCTAAACTAGGCATATTCATCCATTGGGGACCTTATTCCGTACCGGCTTACGCCCCCAGGCATGAATTGATAGATAACCTTCGCAAAGGTGGGTGGAGCTATCACTTCAAAAATAATCCTTACGCGGAGTGGTATATGAATTCCATGAAGATCCGGGATAGTCCCACCTGGAAACATCATGATCGTAGATATGGACGTGATTTCGACTACTTTGAATTTGGAGATATACTCAAAGAATCTATGGGTCGTTGGGACTGTAGGGCATGGTCCGAACTATTTCAAAAGTCTCATGCTAAGTACGTCGTCATGGGTGCAAAGCATCATGACGGGTTCTTGATGTTCGATAGCGAAGATGAGCAGATGAACCGTGAAGGTTGGTGTATGGAAAGGGATGTGATCGGAGACGTTGGAAGATCCGTCAGGAAAAAAGGATTGAAGTACGGAGTATATTATTCAAGCGCACTTGATTGGACTTTCAAAGATGAAACAATAACCTGCATGGCGGACATGCTCTCTAACGGATCTACGGATACTAGGTATCTCGATTATGTTTGGAATCATTGGTTGGAGATGATACGGCGATACGAACCCGATGTATTGTGGAGTGATATCGGTTTTCCCCCGGGCAGGGACATCAGCGAATTGTTTTCACACTACTATAACAGTGTGGAAGATGGATTGGTCAATGACCGCTGGATGCAGACACCTGCATCCATACAATGGCTATTTAGACGATACCCTATAAGAAAAGTGATAGACTATTTTGCCCGCAGGATGCTCCTAAAAGGAAAAGTGACCACACTACAGCCTCCTCACTGTGATTATTTGACTCCTGAATATTCATCCTTCGATGAGATCAACGAAAAAAAATGGGAATGCGTCCGAGGACTCGGAACATCTTTTGGATACAATTCCATGGAAACCACCGATGACTACATTAGCTTCAGGGAACTTATTCATCTATTCGTTGACATCGTGAGTAAAAACGGTAATCTGATGATCAACGTTGGTCCAACCGCCGAGGGGGAGATACCTAAGGAGCAAAGAGAACTTTTGATCAAGATGGGAGGCTGGTTGGATCTCTACGGAGAGGCCATGTTTGGAACTAGACCTTATGATATACCCGGAGGTACAACATCCAACGGTGTTGAATATAGGTTTACACGAAAAGACGAGCAGCTGTATATTACGGTCTTAGATCCGATCCCAGGTAAGATATTACAGTTTACAGGTTTTGATAAGTATGATGATTGTTACCACCTTGGATACGATGAACCAGTGCTCATGAAGAAGAAAAAAGGAAGGTCAAAGATCAAATTACCCCAGAACATCGGTAAAAACTCCCCGGCCTGTTCGCTAAAACTAGTATGATATGTTGTAAAATAATTCGCTAGTATCGTCCAACGCCGGTCGTCCTCTACGTGCTTTTTGCAGATCCGATTCTATATCCAACTCCAAAGTTGTCATAGACTCATCAAAATAGGGGGCTTTATCCATTAGATTTCCCTTGGGTGAGATGAAAGCGGCACCACCCCAAAACATCATCTGCTCCTCGCGCCCAAGAAGATTTGAGTATAGAAGATGGCAGGTGTTTTCGATAGCTCTAGCGAACATCACCTTTTCAAAGAATATCCTTGTAGTTGAAGGTGATGCCGAGATGCATATCAATATATCTGCACCGGCCTTGGCATAATGTTTGCTCAGCTCTGGAAAAAATATATCGTAACATATCATCAAACCCAGCTTTCCAAATGGAGTATCGATCAGTTCGGGAAGATCGCCGGACTCGAAGTACCTTTTGTCCTGGAAGGGTCCAAAGTTCGGAAGATGTATCTTCCTATAACTATGCGACCTTCCATCCGGTGTAGCTACAAGTGCTGAATTGAAAACCCGACCCTTTCCGGGGATATCTTTTTCGGGCATACCGCAAACGATGGTAACGTCGTTCTCAACGGCCAGATCAGATATGGCTTGGGAGGAAGGACCTGGGATGGTCTCTGCCAACTCAAATACTTTATCACCGAGAGTGTATCCCGTCAGGAACATCTCTGGAAAGACGAGAAGATCGGTGTTCGAAGACGATGCCACATCGGATATGATCTTCAAGTTCTTATCTTTTTGTCCCAATACATGTTTTTTCTGAGCCAAAGTAGCTTTCATATGATATCAGTGAATAGAGGACTTCATAAATAGATTTTGATTGAACGTTTGCATCCCCATGCAAAAGTATAAATATCTTCTTCTTTCCTGGATTTCGTGATCATGGATATCAATAAAACCTTTTTATATTTAAAGGAGAAGATGGGGAAGCCTGGGAAGGATGAGATGCTAGAAGGTAACATCTATTCGGTCATGTTCAAGTTGGCTTGGCCGTTGATGATATCATCTTTCCTCATGACCCTTTACAATCTCATAGATACGATCTGGTTAGGACGCCTTCCCGGGGACGAAGCAAAATACTCCGTCGGTGCCATGGGGATGTCTTGGTCATTGGTATTTTTGATGATGGGGTTGGGTATGGGTTTCGGTGTAGCAGCATTAGCGCTGATATCTCAACACACGGGAGCTAGGAAATTCAAAGAAGCAAATCATGACGCCGGTCAGCTGTATATACTTTCGATACTCTTTTCTATCGTAATAGGTGCCATCGGTTATCTGATGACCCCATTTTTTCTTGATTTCTTGACGGGTTCAGGTGAGGAGGCTGTTCAGTTGGCACACTATGGTACACAGTATCTACAGATAATATTCTTAGGTTTACCATTCATGTTCATGTTCTTTTCTTTTGAGTTCATATTAAGAGGCTGGGGGGATACGATAACGCCGATGATGATCACCGCCATCTCTGTTACTGCCAACCTATTCCTAGACCCTGTTTTGATATTTGGGATCGGCCCTATCCCGAAGATGGGGATACAAGGGGCTGCTATAGCCACAGTGATCACAAGAGCGATAGGTGCTTTAACAGGACTTTATCTATTGTTTAGGGGTGACCTAGGTATCCGATTAAAATTGCACCACATGATCCCTGAGTTTAAAAAGATAAAAAAGATACTGATCATCGGATTTCCCGCTGCACTCGGTAGGGAGGGAAGTGCGTTCGGCTTTATCTTGCTATGGTACTTCATAAACAGATTACCGAACCAAAGTGTTGCAGCTGCAGCCTACGGTGCGGGTAATAGGATATTGAACATCACCTTCCTAGTTATGGGTGGTCTGGCCATGGCCATGAGTACAATGGTTGGGCAAAGTTTAGGTGCAAAGATGGACGATAGGGCACAGTCAGTCGCGAGAAAGGGTATGGTCCTCATGTTCGCGTTGATGAGCATCATCGCGATACTATTATTCTTTTTGAGAAATATCCTGATAAGTTTCATGATCCCTGAAGCACCTGATGTGATCAAGGAGGGAGCTAATTTCCTTATGATATTCGCATTAGCTATGCCGTTCTTCGGGATATTCAGAGGGATCACAGGGATACTCGAAGGTTCAGGTCACACGGTGCAGCAGATGTTCCTTAGCCTGTCGCGATTATGGGCTTTACGGATACCGTTAGTTTACATATTCGCATTCGTTGTTGGTTTGTACTCCAGCGGAGTATGGTTGGGCATGGCTTTGAGCAATGTGATCGGTGCGGGATTTGCGATATTTGTTTACTCACTGGGAAGATGGAGAGAAAGCGTGATCGATAAGGAACCTTCCGAGTTGATAAAAGGGGGAGATTAACTCCATAAATGAACCCATAAATATAAAAAGTAGTACTTGTATGATATAAACAATATAAGATGAAAATCGCATATGATGGAAAAAAGGTGGTAAAACATGGCTAAAAATAGCTTGACGAAAAAGCAAAAAGAACTGGTCGAAAGGCTTAGGCAGGCGGGAGTAGAGAAGAACATAGCTCTTACACTTGTTTTCGTTGCTGGTAAAGAAGAAGCAACCAGGCGTGATATCGAGAACGCTACTGGTTTGAAGCAACCGGAGGTATCGATCGCAACGCAAGAGATGAGGGGTAGGGGTTGGATGGACAAGCGAGATATAAAGAAAGAAGGTAAAGGACGCCCCGTTCACGGTTATAAACTAGATAGCCCTATCGACGAGATAATCAAAGAAGTCGAGAAAGAGGAAAAAGAAAGGATCAATGAGATGGAAAACAACCTAGAAAAGATAAAAAACCTAGCTGATTCCATCTACTAAACCCTTTTCATTTATTTTTCTTTTCGATCACATTTAGTTTTACAATTTTTTACTAGATTCCTTTCATGTTAGCCAAAAATATTAAATGATTGTCATCAGATTATTTGGACAATGTGTGATCTTGTAAACTACGAGGCTAGCATATTCAGCAATTTCGACCTGGCAAGGCGAAAAAATTTTAACAAGATAGTAAGGGTGACGAGATGAGAAAGAAGTTCACTGTGCTTTTGTTATTTATTATGATCTTTGTTTTAACGATCAATCCCGTTTCATCGGTGGAGGATGAGATGGTTGCAACTGGTGAACACCCATGGCCCTCATTTGGGAGAGATCAGAGGAACACCGGATCAAGTCCGTACTATACAGGACAGGTCGATGGTAGAAGTGAGCGCAGTTGGGCGAATCCTGATAATTTTACATCTTCTCCGGCGATCTCTATTGACAATCATATCTACATAGGTTCAGAAGAAGGGTACCTGAACGCTTTTGAATTCGATGTCAATTTCAGAAAACAGTGGGATTTTAGTACCAATGGCAGTATATATTCTTCTCCTGCCATATGTTCCCATGATAATATTTACTTTGGCTCTGATGACCATAATCTATATGCCATATATAACAATGGAACGGAAAAATGGTCATTCGAAACAGATGGTAAAGTGAGGTCTTCCCCGGTGATAGATGACTTGGGGAATATTTACTTTGGTTCTTTTGATGGTAACGTTTATGCGGTAAACAGTGATGGAGAAGAAATTTGGAGCTTTGCTACTGGTGGTGAAGTACATTCTTCACCCGCAATAGGGGGAGATGGTACGATCTATATCGGCTCTAGAGATAACTATATCTACGCCATCGATCCTCACGGTGAAGAAATTTGGAGTTTTGAAACTGGAGGGAATGTTGATTCCTCCCCGGCTGTCGATGAAGAGGGTAACATCTATGTTGGTTCTGAAGATGACAGTCTATATGCAATAGACCCCGATGGTAACATCAAATGGATGGTTAGTACAGGTGGTTTCGTGCACTCTTCCCCAACCATAGGGAAAAACGAGTATATCTACGTGGGTTCTCACGATGGATACATGTACGCTGTCAACCGGACTGAAGGGGATGTTGAGTGGATATTTGGAACAGGTTCAACAATTTCTTCCTCCCATGCTGTTGGATATGATGGTATCATCTATTTTGGAGACCAAGAAGGCAATTTCTTCGCTTTATACGAGGATGGTACCGAAAAATGGAATGTGGATTTAGGTGATGAAATAATCACTTCTCCCGCGATCGGTATCCATGGCACGGTTTATATCGCCTCGAATAGAGGCACCAGAGGATTCATATATGCATTCATAGGTGTACCATCAGCTCCTCAGGATTTAAGTATTGAAGTTGAGCATAGGGAATTAGTTTTAAACTGGGAACCACCGTTGGATATGGGTGGTGGAGAGATAATTGGTTATAGGATCTATAAAGGCACATCACCTGATAGGATCAGGCTAACCTCTGTTGTCCATGACACACTTACATACACCGACGATAATGTAACAGTAAGTAGGACTTATTACTACCAGGTAACAGCGATCAATTTTGCAGGAGAGGGAGAGAAGAGCGAAATAACCAGTGCCAATGCAGCTGAACTCCCAGAATATCCACAGGGATTGGAAGCTTGGCCCGGGGATCGAAGGGTAGAGTTGACCTGGGATTCTCCAGAATATACTGGTGGTGTAGAATTGATAGAATACCGTATCTATCGTGGTGTAGAGAGAGATAACTTATCACACATCGCTAGCGTTGATCCCGAAGAAACGATTTTTAAAGATTATAATGTGAGCAACCGCATAAATTATTATTATAGAGTGAGTGCGGTCAACATCGCCGGTGAGGGAGAAACCACGATGAGAATTGATGCCATGCCGATCACAGGCCACTCTGTATTCTATTGCTTTTTGATACCTTCCCTGATCATCGCATCGATTATTTTACTTTGGTTTTATCTTTGGTATCGTAGATGGGGTAATCCACCAGAAGTGATCATGAAAAAGGATGAGTACGACCATAAAACATAAAACGAACTCTTTCTTTTGCTCGGTCATGAAGTTGGCAACGGGATGTGCACCCTTAGATGCTATGCTCAGTGGTGGTATAGAGTCGGGGACGATCACTGAGTTATACGGTGGTGGGGGAACTGGTAAGACTAATCTATGCCTTCAATTAACAAGAAATTCAACGCTTGAGGGGCATAAGGTAATTTATCTTGATACGGAGGGTGTTTCTGCAGAACGTTTGAAGCAGTTATCAGGAGGAAGATCTGAGGAAGTTTTACAGAACACACTCTTTTTTAGAGCACATTCATTTGATGAACAGGAAAAATGTCTGAATGAGATCGAACGTCTTGTGTTCTCCACCAATATCGATCTTGGTTTGGTAGTAGTTGATAGTATGACCATATTTTACAGAACCTTGCTCAATTCTGATGAGAATACTGATGCTAGTTCTAGGCTCGGTAGGCAGATGGTAAAATTGCTAAAGATCGCTAGGAAAAGGGAGGTGCCAGTCATCATCACAACTCAGGTCTATCAAAATCAAAGCAATGGTACCGAGCAGCCGGTGGGTGGTCATATGCTCTATCACAATTCTAAAACTATAATCAAAGTTGAAAAAGAAAATGGAAAACATCTTCGTCGCATATCCGTTATAAAACATCGATCTTTACCTGAACGAGTAAACATGGTCTGTCGTATCACTGACAAAGGTATCGTTTCGTTGGATTGATGTTCAAAAGCATTATATATTCATGGGTCTTTTTCATCTCCATGAAACGAGTAAGGCCCGCCGATATGACAGAGATGTACGCTCTGCGAGCTGATACGATAGACTACTTTTTTCCTGAGAGAGATGACGAAGTAGAAAGCTGGGCCAAGATCGCATCTGAGTACGGTGATGATGTTTTACATTTGATGTGTGGTACTGGTGAGATATTGGTCGGTCTAGCAAAGAAAGGTTTTAATGTTACAGGCATAGATTTAACCGAATCTATGATCTATCAAGCTGAAGAGAATTTAGAGGATGAAGGTATCGAGAACTTTGATCTGATCGTTGAAGATGCACGTTCGTTCAAACTAGGAAAAAAATTCGACTTCATCTTTATATCCACAGGAGATTTCCATCATTTTTTGGAACAAGAAGACATAAACCTTGTTTTAGGGAGGATATTTGCCCACCTTAGGCCGGGTGGTGCTGTTGCAATCGAGCTCTTTCAACCAAATGACCAGGACTTTAAACGTCCGGAAAAAAGGTACCGTCCCTTCAGAGAAACCCCTCCTGGATTGAAGGTATGGAAGGTAAACAGAAGCAGCTACCATGCGGACAGCCAGATTTTAGAGATCGTCGAAAGGTTGCATGTGGAAGAGGAGGGAGAGATCGTCGAAGGTGAATACGATATACAATTACAGTTGCATACCGAGGAACAGATCGAACACATGTTGAAGGATGCTGGCTTCGAAGACGTTAAACACTTACATAAAGATGATCTGGTAGGCGAACACGATTCATGGATAGTTTTGGCGAAACGCTGATCGTTTCTTTCCTTTGATCATATAGACTAACTGCGCTATAACGATGGAGACAGGTAAAAGACCGAACAGATAGTGGTAATTGTGTTGTTCTTCATCCTCTTCTATCTGAAAATTCAGTAGATCCATATCCGAAAAATCACGGTTTGGATCATCTTCGGACTCTAAACGAATGGTATATTCTCCTGGACCGAGATCTCTACCGATATAGATGATTATCGGTGAACCGACCTGCATCAAGTCTCTGTTGTCCACCTCTACTATCTCTCCATCCCTATACAGTGTGAACGCCCTCTGGATGTTGGAAAGGCCGACCCATCCTTCAAATCTTAGGTTTACAAATGTAAAATCACCGGAATGTTCCACGGTGGATTCCAACAACTCCGGCATTATCTCGAATCTATGACTATCGTAATGGAACATCGTTCCATCTTCATCTCCCACCTCCAGCCTGATGATGCAATCATCCGACATCTGAAATGGGATTGATATGTTGGCATAACTCTGTTCGGCATCGACCTCTTTTAAGGTAGTCCAGGTACTGCCTCCGTTATATGAAATATTGAAGCGGACATACTGCATCTCTCTTGATAGATCGGGAGAACTCCATGTGATATTAACATGGCTGCGTGAGTGATAAAAAGTAGAGTTTGGGTTGACCGACATCGATAACGGGTTAGATGGAAGGACGGTCAAAGGAGCGGAGTGATCCCAAGATGAAGCACCATGGCTATCTGTGACCGTTACGTTGATCAGTACATCACCGGGAGAAACATTTGCTCTCCATATGTGTTCTCCAGTGTTTCTAATTGAATGGGATATGATCCTCCAATTAATACCTCCATCTTCAGAGATGGATATGGTGATAGGATTGGTGGGTAATGGCCTGTTGTCATGTGCCTCCCAACGGATACGGTAGTTGTAACCACGTACAACGTATGAACCCTGGTAAGGCCGACTGATCTCTACCTTTGGAGGGATATTATCGATGATCTCGAATGATGACGAATGGGCATACCCTGTATGACCATCTATACTCAATGCAGATACATTTATCATACATTCTAAAGGATAATCTACATTACTGATGCTTGGAACGGTCCATTGAATTTTACCGATGTCGTCGATGCCTGTTCTGATGGACCTCCAGCTGTCTCCGCCATCGATACTATAGCTGATATCTATAGGTGATTCATCAAGGGTGTATCCCCCCGTACTCCAGGTTATGTTTAGCCTGTCATCCACCAAGACTTCAGTTCCGATGCTCGGTTCGTAAACGTTGACTGAGGGTGCCCCCTCTTCGACGGTAAAATTAACGACCATATCTATGGTCAATATATTACCAGGTTCGCTGTGATCTCTGATCGAACCGTTCAAGGTTAATCGGTATTGCTTATCATGATCCAATCTTCCGGCAGGCGAGAACGAGGCAGCGAATGTACCATTTTCTTCATCGGTATGATAATCAAACCATCCAAAAACGGGATCATCTCCATGGCTCAGAGTGAAATTTGAAGAGAAGTCTTCCCGTCGGATCTCTTTGTTGAATACAAATACTATATCCTCGTTGGAAAGAAGTGTACCACCGTGCTGTGGTGTGTATTCGATCAACTCTGGAGGTGTGGATTCTATGTTGATACTCACCATGTCCCACGCTTTAAGGTCAGCACCTTCAGCCCGTATGATCAGATGAACGATATCCGGATCGATCTCGGGGACCTCCCAGCTGTAATTATCGACGGTTCCAGGGATGTTTTCAGTTATCACGTACGGACCCATACCGTCATGAACATACTCCAGACTGATCTCGACTGATGAAAGATCGAAGGAAGTCGTCAAATTCCAGGAGATGTTGGTCTGACTTCCACCTGTAAAGACTTCGCCTTCCAGTGGTTTATCTATATCTATATACAGGTATTGTTCTGAAGCTGATGCAGGAGTGAAGAAAACCAGCGTTAGACATAACACCATGAGGCAGGCGTGCAGTTTCATCCTTACTAAAATCTAGTGACATCTAAAAAACATTTGTGGTCACAGAAAATCCTGCAAAGAGGGGTCGTTTTTGGTTTTATTTGTCTTTTTCTTGGGGGCGGACTCCCTGCGATCGTCGAATTTGGAAGAAAAGAGGCTTGATTGTCTGTTACCCATGAGTAAACCTTTTTCATCCCATCCGAAGACTTCGGTAACTCTAGATAATGTCCTTGCGATCCTTTGAGCGTAATAGTCCCAGTCCGGGTCTATTTCATCATCGGTTTCAGTGAGCCATGGTTCGACTTCTTGAGGGGATCGTTTTGCATCGGTGACGATCCAAGATACCTTCATCCCAGGGATGAACCTGTACCCTTTCTCTTCCATCTTTTTTGCAGCTTGTACATTCGGCATACTACCGGGATTCACATATGATGAAAATTTTTTACATGATCTAGAGATGACAAGCTTTTCTTTCTCGATCTTCCCCTCTCGTGCCAGATCCACCCACTCCCTAGCGGTGTCGATGGCACCGTCGATATCACCATCCAATATGTGTTCAAAGACGTTTTCAAGAGACTGATTCTGAGCTTCGAAGGAGTCGCTCCTCCTCAGTTCATACCCCCTAACGAGCATTTCCTCTTCTGGCCAGACAATTCTAGCAACGTACCGTTTTTTCCGTCCATGGCTGAAGAGCGGGTTCAACACTTTCTCGAATTCAAGTACGATATCACCTTTACTGTTTTCATCTGCGATCTTTTTACTCAGTTCTATCGTTTCCTGGAGGTCTTTTTTTGGTGATTGGAAAAATACACTATCGGTGTCAGAGTATATCACTTTAAGATCATTCGATTCGAGGTCGTCTATCACTTTTTTTATGTTCCTCCTAGCGAAAGCGGTAATACTTTCACCTATCCTAGGGTCAGTGAATCGGTAAAATGAAGATGCAAAAACACCATAGAAAGAGTTCATCAATATCTTGATGGCGTTCTGTAGTCCGTCGTAGTAACTTCTTTCACGACCTGTGCTGGTTTTCATCTTCTGTTTTACTTCGTCTCTTTCTTCCATCAGATCAGATAGGATATCCGGAAGAAGTCCTTGCTTTTCTTCGGGACTCAAAAAGCTATCGCCCGTGGGACTTTTGATCACTCCATCGTCCGATAACGTGGTGAAGCAGATATTGTTCTCGATGATTATACTTGGGTACATACTTTTGAAATCCAGTACGCTCACCCAATAGTAGAGACCGGGTTCGATAGTATGCACGTATCCTCCCTTTATCTTTCCACGACTTCCCCGGTGGTGGGTCAGCGGCACTCCTATGTTCTTATTGTCCGCTTCTCTGATCAATATGGAATCAACTAGAGTTGAGGTTCGACCGTTCAAACCTTCGTCTACCGGTAAACGTGAGACCGTGGCCATATCCATGGCCTTATCCATGACTCCCAGTTCAAGCAAGATATCCAAGGCCAATTCAGCGTCTTTTAGACAATATCTTTTTACTTTTTCAGGGTCATGATCCCATTCCTTGTCCATCTCTAGTGGATCCACGTCTATCTTTTCTTCACCTAGTACCTCCCTGGATGCATCATTCAAAGTTTCCCGTTTCAGGTTGAGTTCTCTCCTGACAGCCCACCAAGTATCAGCTATGACCCGTCCGGTAGCCCGCCACATCCTGTTACCAGCACTCCTCAATGGTGAACCGTCCCTACCGAATATCGGAGGCTCCATACCTAGTTTCTCAGCCCTTTCCACTAGGAGTGGTAGATCATAACCGTTTATGTTATAACCCGTGATGACGTCCGGATCTTCATCCATCACGAACTTCTGGAAGTTTTGGATCACATCCGCTTCGTTCCCGTCGAAGCATCGTTCATCCCTCCCATGCTCATCATGAACTACCGCACATATCGTATATATCGTGTCATCATCGAGGCTGTTTTCCAGATCAAAACTAAGATACTTTAACTCGGGTTTGAAGGGATCGGCTTCGTGGAACTTATGTACTTGCATGATCTTTTCGGTGGAGTAT
>Ga0207421_10007128_pt1 | contig 11988 bp, 7 predicted proteins | sample SodLakKL_010_SED_4_FD_187542 | JGI IMG/M metagenome (GOLD analysis project Ga0207421, IMG submission 187542) | Alkaline sediment microbial communities from Lake Tanatar, Kulunda Steppe, Russia - 8KL_010_SED (SPAdes) (version 2) | ecosystem: Environmental > Aquatic > Non-marine Saline and... | reverse complement strand
CGGACTGCCGGTATCCGAAGGCATACTGGTTTCCCAGGTGAAAAGCGGAGGACTCGCTGAGGAGGCAGGGATCCGCGGAGGCACTGAAGCCGTGCGCTACGGTTCCTCGGTCATCTACCTGGGAGGGGATATCATCGTAGAGGTTGCCGGCGAGGCGATCAAGGATTATACAGACTTGTTTGAAGCATTGGAGAAAAAGAAGCCCGGCGATACAGTTGATGTAGTTCTGGTCAGGGATCGGAGGATGCGGTCTTTGCAGGTTGAGCTGGTTAAACGGCCGGAATCCTATCAGTGGCATTAGTATGGGAACATTTAAGGTTAACTCTGTGTATCAGCCTGCGGGAGACCAGGGAAAGGCAATTGAGGCACTCTCCCGCGGAATACAGGAAGAGGGATATCGGACTCAGACACTGAAAGGGGTAACCGGTTCAGGGAAGACCTATACGATGGCAAAGATCATCGAGCAGGTGCAGCTTCCCACGCTTGTCCTTTCCCATAATAAAACCCTGGCAGCGCAGTTATACCGGGAGTTTTCCTCATTCTTCCCGGATAACGCAGTGGAATATTTTGTCTCCTACTATGACTACTACCAGCCGGAGGCCTATGTTCCCTCCAGGGACCTGTACATCGAAAAGGACTCTTCGATCAATGAAGAAATCGACCGCATGCGCCTTTCGGCAACTTCGGCGCTCCTTGAACGCAATGATGTAATTGTAGTTGCCACCGTTTCATGCATCTACGGACTGGGCAGTCCTTCGGCATTCCTCGATATGCGCCTCAAGCTGCGCCGGGGCGAGCAGATTGATCATCATACCTATGTGCAGGATTTGATCCGGATGCAGTATGAACGCAATGACATTGAGCTTGCCCGCGGAACTTTCCGCATCCGCGGGGAAATCCTGGAAATTGTGCCGGCCTACATGAAGGAAGCATACCGCATTGAGCTGGTGTGGGATGAAATTGAGCGGATTGCACGGATAAACCCGATTACCGGCGAGGCAGTTGAATATCTTGATGAAGTGACCATTTTCCCTGCGAAGCATTTTGTGCTTCCCGAGGAGCAGGTGCGCTCTGCTGTTCAGACAATCCGCGATGAGATGAACCAGCGCTACGAGTACTTCATGGAAAAGGGAAAGCTCATTGAAGCCGAAAGGATTAAAACACGGACGGAATATGACCTGGAGATGCTCCAGGAAATCGGATACTGCCCGGGCATAGAGAACTATTCCCGCCCGTTAAGCGGACGCAGCGAAGGGGAGCGTCCGGCGGTGCTGCTTGACTATTTCCCTGAAGAATACCTTACCTTCATCGATGAATCCCATGTGACCCTGCCGCAGATCGGAGGAATGTATGAAGGAGACCGGTCGAGAAAGCAGAATCTGGTGAACTACGGGTTCAGGCTCCCCTCTGCACTGGACAACCGTCCGCTGGTGTATTCAGAATTTGAGCAGCTGATTCACAAGAGGATCTATGTGACTGCCACCCCCAGGAAGACCGAACATGAGGAATCCGCCCAGGTAGTGGAGCAGATCATCAGACCGACAGGGCTTCTTGATCCGAAAGTGGAGGTAAGGCCGACCACAGGACAGGTGGAGGACCTCTACGGGGAGATAAAGAAGCGAACTACCGAGAAAGAGCGGGTCCTGGTGACTACGCTGACCAAGCGAATGGCAGAGGATCTCACCGATTACCTCTCAGGTATCGGCGTGAAGGTGCGCTATCTGCATTCTGAAATAGAAACGATAGAACGGGTTGAACTGCTCCGGGACCTGCGCAGCGGCGCATATGACGTCCTTGTGGGGATCAACCTTCTCCGGGAAGGCCTGGACCTTCCTGAAGTTTCTCTGGTAGCAATCCTTGATGCTGATAAGGTCGGATTCCTGCGCTCAGCGCAGTCGCTTATCCAGACCATCGGCCGCGCAGCCAGAAATGTGAACGGAAGGGTGCTCATGTATGCTGACGCCGTCTCTGATGCCATGAAGGAGGCAATTGAGGAAACTGACCGGAGGCGGGCAATCCAGAGCGAATTCAATAAAAAAGAGGGAATTACTCCCCAGTCTGTCCATAAAGCCGTCCAGGACATCCTCGTGCGCAGAAAGGAACAGCAGCGGGACATCGAGGCAAAGGATTTGGAAGTGCTGAAAAGTTCCTATAACCTGCTCATTCCTGCCCAGCGGAAGAAATATCTTCGTGCACTGGAGGATATCATGCTGGAACATGCGAAAAACCTTGAATTTGAACAGGCAGCCCTGGTGCGTGACGAAATCGAGCAGGTTAAACAAATGAATTTCTCTTAAAAGTAATAAGAAAAAATCCTCCCTGGAAATAAAAAAACAGATGTGTATCTTTAAAATCCATGATAGGATACACATAATCTTTTTTTTCCGCTGAACAGGAGGCTGATATGGAAGAGCAAAAGTCGGCCTCGGATGCGGCAGCTGTTGAACGCCGCAAGGTCGCTATCGGTGTCCGAATGACCCTGCTGTACTCGATTGTGTATGCCGGCTTCGTAATTCTCAGCGTATTTATCCCGGCAGTAATGGGTGCCCCCGCTGTGTTCGGGCTGAATCTTGCCACGGCGTACGGACTGGCTCTGATTATCATCGCTGTGATATTCGCTCTTATCTACAACTACCTGTGCAGGATTCCCAATTCCCATAACAACTCGCGGAACCGATAATTACAGAGATTAAACCGTACTGACAAGGAAAGGCAGATGGCAATTATTGTATTTTTTGTATTTGTGGTGCTTGTCCTTATCGTATCGCGGCAGGCAAGCCGGAAGTCCCGGGGAGTAGGAGGCTATTTTGTTGCAGGCAGCTCCATTCACTGGGGGGTCAACGGAGTGGCCTTCGCAGGCGGCTATCTCTCGGTGGCCAGTTTCCTGGGGATCTGCGGACTCATTGCATTCTTCGGGTATGACGGATTTCTGTACTCCATTGGATTTCTGGCAGGCTGGATTGTTGCACTTTTTGTCATAGCTGAGCCGATGAAGCGGATGGGTACATATACCTTTTCCGATGCGCTGAACAAGAACTACAGCAGACCGGGCATTCAGCTCGCTGCTGGACTGAGCGTCCTGGTCGTTTCACTGTTCTACCTGGTTCCCCAGATGGTCGGCGCAGGGGTGCTAGTTGAGCCTCTGCTGGGCATCCCCCATTACTGGGGTGTGATCATCGTCGGAACAGTGGTTATCCTGCTGGTTGTTGTAGGCGGCATGACCTCAACCACCTACGTGCAGTTTTTTAACGGAGGCCTCCTGCTGACCTTTGCCGCCGTGCTTACCGTATCCGTGCTTGTCCGCGGGGTCAGCACCACGGACCTTCCTGCAGAGGAGGGTGCGAGGGATCTGCAGAGCTACCGGTTTGAACAGGTTGAAGCAGATTTTTCTGCCGAGCCTCCGGCAATTGATCTGCAGGGTGCCGAGGTTACCGACCGGCATGCACTGAGAGATCCCCATACCCATGAAGAGAAAGAGGTATTCTACCGGATCTCCCGGCTGATTCCAGCTGAAGCTGCAGGGGGAGGCAGCTACATCTCGGATATCAAGGGGAGGCAGGTCGTCTTTGATCCTGATCAGGAGCATTCCGGCTGGAGCATGGAGCAAGTAAACGGAGATGCATATATCAGGATTGAGGACTGGTGGAGGTATGATCGGTCAGACCCGGATGCCCCCTTCCTTGAGGAAGCACAGCATACAGCTGAGCTTCCCGACGGTTCCCAGCTGGTAAACGGGGGGCCTGCCGGAGCCGGAAACAGGCTCCGGCAGATGGGATACGTCTCCGAAATCCCTGAGGCCTACGGGGAAGAGACCGGCCCGGTGGGACCGATAGGACTGCTGAGCGTCTTTTCCGATGAGGCAACGACCGTGCAGCGTCCGAAGCAGGTCTCCTTTGTATCCAGTGATCAGCAGGAAGTGACCATCCATTACCAGCAGGCAACTGCAGGGTCTGTCTTTATGCAGCCGGGACTGATGTTTCCCCTCACGGCTGAAGAAGGCGAGTCTGCCTTCAGCACCTTTTTGAACCGGCTGAACTTCATCTCCCTGATGCTTGCGCTTTTTCTGGGAACATCTGCACTGCCGCATATCCTTATCAGGTATTATACCGTACCCAGTGCGGAGGCTGCGAGGAAATCCACGATAGTTGCAATTGCTGGCATCGGCCTGTTTTATATCCTCACGATGTATCTCGGCCTCGGTTCCATGGCAGGAGGGGCGCTTAACCCGGAAACCGATAATATGAGCGCACCGCTTCTCGCCAGGAGTTTCGGAGAGGTGCTTTTCGCGGTTATCTCAGGAATTGCCTTTACCACCGTCCTTGCCACCGTATCCGGTCTGATTATGGCGGCATCAGGAGCTGTCGCCCATGACCTGATGGTGAACATGACGAAAAAGGAAATTCCTGATTCGGTTAAAATTAAGGCAGGGAGAATCGTAGCAGTTGCAGTGGGCATCATTGCAATAGTGCTCGGGATATCTTTCAGGGGAATGAATGTATCATTCCTGGTAGGGTGGGCCTTTGCCGTAGCAGCTTCGGCGAACCTTCCTTCACTGCTGTGCATGCTTTTCTGGAAGAAAACCACCTCCCAGGGAATAATAGCATCCATTCTTACTGGGATCATCCTCTCGGTAGGACTGATCCTTCTCAGCCCGGATATGTGGAGCCGCTACGGCCTGGATCCAGCTTCTGCACCAATGCCGCTGAACCAGCCCGGGATCATATCCATACCCGTGAGCTTTGCAGTGCTCTACATTGTCTCTCTAAAGACGGGAAAGAAAAAGCCCCGGACTGCTTCTTAGCCCCGCTGGAAATCCAGGCTGACCCGTTTCTGCAGCATGCCGATCTGCGTGCAGGCCTGCTTCAGGATACCGGTTTCGAACTGCGTCAGCGACGGTAATTCGATGCTGTTCTCAGCACTCCGGGCATGCCTGATCAGTTCAAGCTGGTGCTCCAGGCGGAGCTTCAGCAGATGCTCGAAAGCCAATGCCGCAGCCCTGCGGGTCTTTTCAGGTATTTCACCGATTTCCTGGAGCTTTAAGAGTCTGTCATGGGTGTTTGCCTGGTCAAGATGGTGCTTGCTTGCATAGAGCCTGGCAAAATTGATGATTGGAAGCATCGCTTCCTTAACATCGAACACTCCTTCCCTGCCTTCCCTGCTCTGGGTGGTCACCAGCTGTCCGAACAGGCCCAGCGGCGGCTTGTACTGCAGGGTGTTCAGTGCTGCATGGGATAAGAAGCCCGGCCGGGCATTGAGTTCCCGGTGTATATGTTCCCGCAGTTCACCCAGCAGACGTGTTTCCCCGTACAGGCAGCGCTGGTCGAAAAATACGCTGAACCTCGAAAGTGAAGCATCATCCGGTTCTGCAATCCAGGCGGAGAAATCCTTCTTCCATGCAGAGATGCTTTGGTTCCAGCGGGGGTTCTTTGCCATTGTAGCACCCCTGCAGCGGGAAAACCCCAGCAGATGCAGGGTGTCGCAGATCCTGCTGCCGAGCTCCAGGAAGTACTGCCGGGCCTCCTCACCGCCTGCATCATCATAGATGATCGCATTATCCTGATCCGTTGCCAGGGTCTGTTCCTTTCTCGCTTCGCTTCCCAGGGAAATAAAGGCAAAAGGAACAGGAACTTCAGGCATGTCTTCTAAAGCAAGGATGATAATCCTCCGGGTGAGTGCATCGGATACATCGGAGATGACTCTGCAGATATGCCGGGGAGGAAAGCCTGAAGAAATCAGAGAGCGGACAAGCTGGGAAAACCGGTCCCGGTACCGGGCAAGGTCCTCCATATCAGGTGCGCTGCGTATCCGGCCGAGAAGCATTCCCAGCGCATATTGTTCAGGCTCCAGCACGGCAGTACCTTTCAGTATTCCTGCAGGTTTCCCCGAGGAGGAAATCACTGCCAGGTGTTCTGCCTCTTTTTCCCGAAGAAGGAAAAGCGCTTCTATCAGCGGTGTTTGTTCCTCCAGGGTAATTACCGGGGCAGTCATGATGCTTGATACCGGGATTTCGGCTTCAGAAGGAGAGAGAGCTGTCCTGCTTCGGATATCCCGGGCGGCAACCGTCCCTGCAAGCTCTCCTGACTCTCCGGTAACCAGGAGTATGCCGGTATCTTCCCGGTTCATCAAATCCAGGGCATCCTGCAGGCTTTGACCGGCGGAACAGGATGCAGCAGGGTCAGTGAAGCTGATGACCGGTCTGGAGAGGAACTGCTGGGATGCCTGTAGGTCGGAGAACAGTCGGTCGCGTTCTGCCTCAGCAAGCAGTCCCCGGCTGCCGGACAGATCCTGGATGCTGACCAGCAGCCCCTGCACTCCGCCTACACTTACCTTCGAGGATGTGATCAGGGCCGGGAATTCACTTCCGTCCTTTCGGACAGCCCTGACTTCTGCAGGTACGGTGAATTCTTCCCCCCGGGCAAGGTTCCATGCGCTGGGAGAATGTTCATTTCCTTCGGCGATAATATCAAAGATATCAAGGAGCAGGAGCTCCTGTTCACGGTATCCAAGCATCTCCAGCAGCGTGCTGTTTGCAAAGGTGCACTGTTCCCCGCTCAGCAGGAGAATACCGCTGGCTGAGGATTCCACCAGGGTCTCATAGCGTTCGTGGGAGCGGGTAAGCTCCTCTTCAGCCTTGTTCCTTCTTCTCTCAGTTTTCAGGCTCTGGTAGCTGATGGCAAACAGCAGCAGGGAGGAGCCGATGACTGCGATCAGCGACAGGTCGATCATTCTGCCGGTGATCACCGCTATTTCTTCCTGCACGTCATCAACATACAGTCCTGTACCGATGATCCACCCCCAGGGCTCAAAACCGCGGACATAGGATTCCTTGGGCTCCATCCGTTCAGGATCATCGTGCCACTGCCAGACATAACGGACAAATCCTGAAGAATGGGAACGGACCTTGCTGACAAATTCCACAAACGGCCGGTTCCCCTGGGGGTCGGTGAATCCGGTAAGATCTTCTCCCTCCAAATCCTCCCGGTACGGGTGCATGATCATCTGGGGCTGCATATCGGTGATCCAGAAATAATCCAGCTCTTTCGGACCGTAGCGCATTCTCCTGATGCGCTCTGCGGCAGCCTGCTGCGCTTCCTCAAGCTCCATGGCGCCTTCGGAGACTTGCCGTTCATAGTCTGAGAGAATGCTCCAGGCCGAATTGGTAAGTTCAGTGGTCATTTCCCGTTTCCTGTCAAGGAGTCTTTCTTCCATGGTCGGTATCAGTACGCCGAAGATCAGCAGTGTGTATGAAGCGATTACGATAAAGGCAGGAAAGAAAAACCGCAGGAGCATCCGTTTCCAGTTGACTGTCCCTGCAGATGAGAAGGAGTCCGGTCTCCCGGCAGGCCTGGTCTCTCCGTAGGGACTGAGTTCTCCCAGCGCTCTGCTCAGCTGCTTCCACCTCCGCAGCGGCATCATTACCCCGGGTTCTGACGGGTTGTCCCGGCTCCCGTCATGGTAGTCGCTGCCTCCGCAGGTCAGCAGTTCCAGGCTGTCAGCCAGTCCGCACAGATACTGCTGCTGGCTCTCTGTGTAGGGTTTATAGAATGCCTCTATGCCGTCCAGACCGTGATCCGAGAGATCGTTAAGCGCTTTCTGCAGTCCGCGGTCACTCCAGTCTGTATTCAGGGGATGGGCAAGGAAGACAAGCCCCCCTGCTTCATGAACCGTACGGACTGCCAGAAACGTATCGGGAATGCTTTGGAACAGTTCCTGGAAATTCCTGTCTTCAGGGTTCATGCCGTATGCAAGCAGATGAACTTCCACTCCCCGGTAATCGGTGCTGATCTCAGCACCGGGAATATCGGTCATCCCTTTCTGGAGGGAGGAAGAGTGGAAGGGAAGCAGTCCCCGGGTGCTCATGTGGTCGGTTAATGAGGCATACTGCACTCCGTAACCGGCGATATGCTCAGCCAGCACATCCGGAGGATACAAACCGTCGCTTTCATCGGAATGGCAGTGAAGATCAACACTGATATATTCCCGGTCATCCTCTCCGTTTCTTCGGATACCTGCTTCTTCCATGGAGAATTATACCATGGGGAAACTGCTGCTTCCAGTAATGAAAGGGATTGATGCAGCCGGAAAACTCTTTCATACTGAAGGATCACCAGTACCGGATGCAGAGACATTGCTGCATCCGGAGGAGGGATAAGGTTTGTCCGACAAAAGGAAACCCGGACTGTTTGACCGGATTGCCGGAATCTACGCTCTGTTCTTCCGGTACCAGAAACGCTTGTATGAATCAATGATTGATAAGACTGAAGCATTGATCCCGTTTTCTAAATGCTCGAGCGTGCTTGATGTCGGGTGCGGCACCGGCGCACTCTGCGCTGTCCTTGATCAGCGGGGGTATGCGGCAACCGGTACGGACCTGTCTGAGAACATGCTCAGACAGGCAAGGAAAAAGGCAGGGGGGCATATTCCCTTTATACAGGCTGATGTGCTTGAAGGGCTTCCCTTTGCTGATGAATCCTTTGACGCAGTGCTCTGCTCCTTCCTTGCCCACGGAATGGGCAGGGAAGGAAGGATTGCGCTGTACAGGGAACTATGCCGTGCTGCCAAGTATCTGGTGATTGTCCATGACTACAACTCACGGCGATCGCTGCTCAGGGAGGGGATTGAGCTCCTTGAAGGAGGCGACTACTTCAATTTCATCAGGGAGGCAGAAAGGGAAATGCAGGAGGACTTCTGTGACGTGCAGGTGGTGCCCGTGGGAAGACATTCCTCTTGGTACCTCTGCATAAAACAGGCCTGCAGGGATGAGTTTTCTCAGGAGTGACACAGCTTCAGCTACTTGTAGAGCTTCTCTTCCACTGACCGCTTACCCGGAACTCCGGTAATCCGGAAGAAGATACCGGAAGCTTCGCTGAGCCCGTTGAGCACCAGGGAGCATAACGGAAGCAGGTAAAGCCGGGAGGAGATCACAAACTCCAGTGCTTCTGGGAAAGCTCCGTAGACGATCCAGGATACACCGAGGTAGAAACTGATTGCCCCTGCAGTGGAAAAGGCGCCGATTTCAAATATGCATACAAACAGCGAAAAAAGACGCGTTCTCCCGTCTCCCTGGGCTACAAGGGAACCCATCATAAATCCCTGGATCAGTGCGATGACCGGCGAGAGCAGGATAAGTCCGGCCAGGCCCTGGAGGATAAGCATTCCCAGATTCAGCAGGATGACCATTCCTGCAGTTTTCAGGTATGCGCCCTGCGCATATGCAGCAAGGAACAGACGGAAGGGAGGTTTCTGGAATGCATCAATCCGCAAGTTCCAGAGCGTTTTCTCAAGCCTGCGTTCCCCTGTCCGGATATAGGAAAATCCCCCGAAAAAACTTGCCCATTGAAGCAGATAAAAGGATACGGCAATAAGTGCTATATCTGCCATATCTTGGAGGTTAGCACGAAAACAGCGGCACAGCCAGTGCCTTAGGATTCAAAGAGCAGACTGCTGTCAGGAGATACGCCCAGTGTGCAGACGGTTCCTTCCTCCAAGGGTCTGCTCCCGTGGGCGGTAACGGGAAATCCCTTCCAGTCGAAACGGTACAGGTAGTAAAACCCCCGGTAGGAGCAGCGCACCAGCTTCGCATCCCGGAACAGATTAAGCCTCCCGGCATCTTCTGGCGGTTCTACCAGGGTATCCTCAGGCCTGAAGAACAGGATGTGCTCTCCGCTTGCCCCCGGTGAGCCGTCGTGAAGATATCCCCTCCAGTGCATGCCCGGTATGGGGGGAATCAGTGACGAGCTCCCGATAAACGTACCGCAGAATATACTCTTCGGATGCCGGTATATCTCCTCGGGTGTTCCGGTCTGCTCAATGCTTCCCTGATTCATGACTGCGATCTCATCGGAGATATCAAGGGCTTCATCCTGATCATGGGTTACGTACACGGTGGTAACACCCAGCTCACGCTGGATACGTCTGATCTCGCCCCGCAGACGGATGCGCAGTTTCGCATCAAGAGCCGATAAGGGTTCATCAAGCAGCAGCAGCTCAGGCTCAGGGGCAAGCGCCCGTGCAAGGGCAACCCGCTGCTGTTCCCCCCCTGATAACTGCTGGGGCTTTCGCTTTTCATATCCCTTCAGCCCGATGAGCTCCATGAGTCCTGAAACCTTGCTGCGGATCCGGGAGGAAGAGACTCCCCGTATCTTCAGGCCGTAGGAAATGTTCTGGTACACGTTCATATGCGGAAAGAGCGCATAATCCTGGAATACCAGCCCGATATTCCGCTTCCAGGGCGGCAGCTCCGATATGTCCTTTCCTGAAAGGACAATCCTCCCTGAATCCTGCTCCTCAATACCGGTAATAATCGAGAGGGCAGTGGTTTTCCCGCACCCTGAAGGGCCAAGGAGGGTCGTTAAGGAGCCATGGGTGATTTCCATATCCAGGGACAGGGTAAATTCCGGATACTGTTTTTTCAGCCGATGGATATGCAGTCCGTTCACAGTATACCTCCTGATGATTCTGCACGGTCGAAAAGGTAGAAGGCAGCTGCACTGCAGAGCATGAGCACCGACCCGAGAGCGCAGGCTGCATAGAAATTATATGCCCCGATGAGCCGGTACATAAGTATCGGTATGGTCTGTACCTGGGCATCTGAGAGCACGAGGGCGGCATTGAACTCGCCCATGGACAGGGCAAAGACAAAGACCATGCCGGTGAGCAGGCTGGCTTTTATCACGGGGAGCTCCACATCCTTGAAACTTCTCAGCGGAGAAGCTCCCAGCGCATATGCAGCCGGTGAATAGGCTGCATATGCCTGACGTGCGGAAGGTACGGTAATGCGGTAGATGAACGGAAGGGTGATGACCATATGGGCAAATACGATCAGCACCTGGGGAGTGAACACTGCCGTACCGCGGAACATGCGGGCAATAAGATAGTACCCGAGCCCGAGGAGCACCGAGGAGATCATCATCGGCAGGAGCATGATCACTTCAAATACCGGAGAGAGCCTCCTGGAAAGCCGGGCTGTTCCGTAGGAGAACATCAGCGCAAGCGGGGAGGTGAGCAGCACCGTGAGCAGTGCAATGAACAGGCTCTGCCCGATGGCAGCTGCGGGATTGCCGGCAGTTACCCCGGCAGGCGGACTGAAGAGCTGTTCATACCACCGCAGGGTCCAGATGATCTCTCCTGCCCGATGGGTCTGCGCCTGGAAGGAACGGAGAATAACTGAGAACAGCGGCGCGAAGAGGAATACCAGAGCAAATATGATATATGCCGCTGAAGCAAGCTTTCCCGGCAGGGAGGAGACTTTCCTGGGCGGAGATTCCTCAAGCGTTGATATCCCCTCTTCCTGGGGAGTACGGGAGGAGAGCTTATTGTACAGCAGCAGGATGATCAGCGTGAAGCACAGAGAGAGCAGGGCAAAGACAGATGCTGAAGCCTGGTCAAAGGAGATCCGTGCCTGGCGGTAGACCTCCACTTCCAGGGTGGTGAACTGCGGTCCGCCTCCGAGGACAAGAATAATGGCAAAGCTGGTAAAACAGAACAGAAAAACCAGAGAAGAGGAGGAGATGACTGCCGGCAGCAGACGGGGAAGGGTGATCGTGAAAAACACACGGATGCGTCTTGCCCCCAGTGAATAGGCAGCCCGTTCATAATGATCGGACAGTCCTTCCCAGTAGGTGCCCACAGAACGGAGGATAATGGGAAAATTATAGAAGCTGTGGGCAAGGACGATTGCAAAGAGGGAATACATGATCCTCAAGGGGGGAGATTCCAGGGAAAAGGTATGCATCAGGAAGCGGTTGAGTATCCCCTGATTCCCGTAGAAGATGACAAAACCCAGGACAATGATGATCGGGGGAAGGACAAAGGGAATGGTCGATACAGAGCGCAGCAGGGTTTTCCCCCGGAACCGGTAATGGGAAATCAAGTAAGCACCTGGCAGTCCTATCAGCAGTGATCCCAGGGTACTGTAGAAAGCCTGCCGCACGGTAAACCAGGCAATATTCCACGTATAGCTTCTGGTCAGCTGTGATGCAGCCTGCT
>Ga0207421_10007127_pt1 | contig 11989 bp, 9 predicted proteins | sample SodLakKL_010_SED_4_FD_187542 | JGI IMG/M metagenome (GOLD analysis project Ga0207421, IMG submission 187542) | Alkaline sediment microbial communities from Lake Tanatar, Kulunda Steppe, Russia - 8KL_010_SED (SPAdes) (version 2) | ecosystem: Environmental > Aquatic > Non-marine Saline and... | reverse complement strand
CCCGAAGGTAACGGCTCGCACCGCCGGAACGTTCTTTGAGGCTCAAAATGGGATACCCCACCAACTGTCCCGGCCCATGAAAAGTGATGTCCCCCCCCCGGTCCACGCGCACCACATCCACACCCTCCCTGGCGAGCTTTTCTTTGGGAACGAGAAGGTGGATTTCCTTTCCCCTGCGTCCGAGAGTGTAAACGGGGGGGTGCTCCACGAGGAGGAGAGTGTCCCCCACGGCGTCCGTTGCGCGAAGGAGGGCCAGGGACTTTTGAAGGGACCACGCCCTGCGGTAGTCCATGAGCCCCAGCCGGCAGTATGAGCAGGTGGGGAGGCTCAAGGCCTGTCCTTCCTTTTCAGTTCAGTTGTTCCCAGGGAAAGGCCTGCCATTCCATGAACCCCTCATTTCTTACCTTTGCCGGAAGGCATGATGTGCGTGGACATTCCCATAAAAGCTTCGGCCGCCTCTCCCTCCGTTTCGGAGAGCGTGGGGTGTGGATGAATGCTCAGGGCCATGTCTTCCGCCAATGCTCCCATTTCCACAGCGAGAACGCCTTCGGCGATCATCTCCCCCGCATGGCGCCCCACGATGCCCATGCCCACAATGCGTCCCGTTTGGGCATCTCCGATGAGCTTGGTCATCCCCCTGGAAAGTCCCAGGGTCACGGCCCGTCCCGAAGCAGACCAGGGAAAACGGGTGACCTTGATCTCCATTTTTCGCCTGCGGCACTCTTCCTCCGTGAGCCCGCACCAGGCCAGCTGGGGATCTGTGTAGACCACGGCGGGAATGGCCTGCACGTCAAAGGAAGCCGGTTGACCGGCGATGACCTCCGCCGCCACCTTTCCCTCGCACATGGCCTTGTGAGCGAGCATGACGCCTCCCACCACATCACCCACGGCGAATATCTTCCTGTTGGATGTCCGCCGCTGCTCATCCACGGCGATGAATCCGTCATCACTCACCTGAACATGGGCTTTTTCAAGTTCCAGCTCTTTGGTGTGAGGGACTCTGCCCACGGCCACCAGCACACGGTCGAAACGTTCCCGCAAATCTTTCCCCTGTCCCTCAAAAGTGACCTTCACGTGGTCTTTTTCTTCCTGGGCCTTCTTGACCCCGGTGCCCAGGTGAATGCCCTCAAAAACCTCCTCCAGGTGCTCCGAGAGGGGGCGCACCAGGTCCTGGTCCGCGCCCGCCATGAGGCGGTCCGCCCATTCCACCAGGGTCACTCGGCTCCCGAGAGCTGCATACAGAGAACCCAGCTCCACCCCCACGTATCCTCCACCCACCACCAGGAGGTGTTCCGGAACGTCGGGGATTTCCAGGGCGCCCGTGGAACTCATCACACGTCCTCCTCCCTCAAAGGAAACACCGGGGAGCGAGCGGACACGGGAACCCGTGGCAATGATGGCATGCTTGAACTTGACGTGTGACACTTCCGCCTCGATCAAGCGAACACGATCGTGGTCTTCAAAAACGGCACGCCCCTGAACGAACTGGATTCCACGCTTTCTGCAAAGTTCCCGGAGTCCATTGGCCAGCCGGTCCACCACCTGGTTTTTCCATTGGCGCATTTTTTCCAGATCGACGCGAACGTCCCGGAAGGAAATCCCCATTTCACTCCCCCGGCGCGCGTCGAGAAGCAGTTCGGAGACATTGAGCAGGGTCTTGGAGGGAATGCAGCCGCGAAAAAGGCACACCCCACCGGGACGGCTTCTCATGTCCACGAGGGTCACATCCATTCCCAGGTCAGCCGCTCGAAATGCCGCCGCATATCCTCCGGGACCTCCTCCCACCACGAGGACCTCCGTCTCTTGAGTGAATTCACCCATCACCATGGGGCAATCCTCCTTCTCCGCAGGGATCACATGACCATGAGCAGATTTTCGGGATCCTGCAGGGATTCTTTGACCATGTTCACGAAGCGGGCAGCATCGGCTCCGTCCACCACCCGGTGGTCAAAACCGAGAATGAGGGGCAGCATCAGCCTGGGAACCACCCTGTAGTTGTTCAGGTCGCCTTTGATCACGGGTTCCAACCGCCCCTGCGCGAGACCCAGAATGGCCGCCTGAGGGTGGTTGACGATGGGTGTGAACGCTCTTCCCCCCAAGGCTCCTATATTGGTGATGGTGAAAGTGCCCCCTGTCACATCTTCCCGGTCGATTTTCCCCTCACGGGTGCGCTGAACCAGTTGGGGAAGCTCCTGAGAGAGCAATGTCAGGCTTTTGCGATCCACATTCTTCAGGACAGGCACAACGAGGCCGCGATCCGTGTCCGTGGCGACGCCGATGTTGTAATATTTTCTGAACAGAATCTCCTCCGAATCCATGTCGATGCTCGCATTGAATCCGGGGAAAGCTTTCAGGGCAGCCACCACCGCCTTGAGCACAAAGACGGTCAGGCTCAGGGTCCCCCCCTGGGCACGAATCTTTTCTTTGGCCTTTTGCCTGAACGCTTCCAGTTCGGTGATGTCGGCCGCATCCTGATGGGTCACATGGGGGATCTCGGACCAGGCCAAAGCCATGCGCCTGGCCGTTGCCTTTCGAACGGAACGCAAAGCCACACGCTCCACGGCCTCTTCTTCCATGGAGGGCTCTTTGACCCCTTCCTCTTCCCCCACAGCCTCTTTTTCATCCCGTGAAATCTTTTTGGGCACGGTTGGCTCTTCCTTTTCCCCTGCAGCCTCTTCGCCTTTCCTTGCGAAGGCCTGAACATCTTCAGGCATGACACGGCCACCCGGTCCGGAAGCCGTCACCTGTCTCAGGTCCACTCCCAGTTCACGGGCCAGGCGCCGGGTGGAAGGGGCCGCAGGCACCGGCCCCTCTTGCGGGGGTTTTCCGGAAGTCCCAGCCTTCTCACGCGCCTCTTTCTTGTCGCCCTCAGACGGCTCTTTCCCCGTATCCTCCTCTTTCTCTTTTTCTTTTGGGGTTTCTTTTTTCTTCCCCTTGTTTTTCTCTTCCTCTTCACCCTGGTCTTTACCGGAAGGAGTCTCTTCTTCACCCTCTCCAGAGGGTTGCTTTTTGTCTTCCCTTGAGGGTTCCTCGCCGGGTTCGCCCTTTTCATCTGCCCGGTCAAAAACCATCATGACCTGACCCACTTTCACCACATCACCAGGCTTCACGCGAATCTCTTTGACCACTCCCGCCACGGGGGAAGGAACTTCCGTGGTGGCCTTGTCCGTCTCCACCAGGAGGACCAGAGTTCCGTCTTCGACTTGATCGCCCTCGGACACGAGGACTTCGACGATTTCCCCCTCGTGGATGCCTTCTCCCAGATCAGGAAGCTTGAATTCCAATGGCATGTTCCCTCCTCGCAACCTTTCTACAGGGCCGCAAAAAATGTCCTTCTTCCCATGGAAGCCATGTGTCCTTTCTTTTGCAGCTCCCTTTCATCACGCATTTCCGCACAAAAACCTGCAGGGCCCTGTTCCCGTTTATCCTCAGAAATCGAGAGTTTCCCGAACGCCCTGCATCACCCTGTTCACGCCGGGCAGATAGTCCATTTCCCGCTGGTAAAGGGGAATGACGATGTCAAAACCTGTCACCCGCCTCACGGGAGCTTCCAGGTACAGAAAGGATTTTTCCACGAGGCGCGCGATCACTTCGGCCCCCGCTCCAAAGCTTCGGGGCGCCTCGTGAGCCACCACCACCCGCCCCGTCCTGCGGGCGGACTCGGAGAACAGCTCGTCGTCCAGGGGCGAAATGGTGAGAAGGTCGATCACTTCCACCTGAACACCGTCCTCCTCTTCCAGTTTTTCTGCGGCTTCCATGACCGAATGAAGGGTGGCGCCGTAGGAGATGACCGTCACGTCTTTTCCCTCCCGGGCGATGCGTGACTTGCCGATGGGCAGTGTCTCCTCGTCTTCGGGCACTTCCTCCCGAAAAGCCCGGTAAAGGGCCTTGGGCTCGAAAAAAATCACAGGGTCGGGGTCCCGAATGGCACTCACCAGAAGAGCTCTCGCATTACGGGGAGTGGAAGGGATCACCATCTTGAGGCCCGGTGTGTGGGCAAAATAGGCTTCGCGGCTTTCCGAATGGTGCTCCAGGGCCCGCACGCCCCCTCCGTATGGAGCCCGCAAAACCATGGGCACGTGAAATCTCCCCAGGGATCTTCCCCGAAGACGCGCTGCATGAGCTTCCAACTGGTGCATGGCGAAGTAGCTGAAACCGGAGAACTGCATTTCGCAGACGGGTTTCAAACCATGAAGAGCCATTCCGATGGAAAACCCCGCAATGCCCGATTCTGCCAGAGGAGTGTCCATGACACGCTCGGGACCGAACTTGTCCATGAGGTTGTCGGTCACCCGAAAAACGCCCCCGTCTTTTCCCACATCCTCGCCCAGGACCATGACGCCGTCATCTTTTTCCATCTCCTGCATGAGGGCCAGGTTGATGGCCTGAACCATTGTCATTTTAGCCATATTCACTTCCCTCCCTTCCTCTGGGCCTGTTCCGCCTTCAGTTCTTCCCGCTGCTGTTCCACATGAGGTGGCAATTCCTCCAGAAGATGCTCAAACATGGAAAGGGGATCGGGAGTCTTTTTGATGAAGTCTTCCCATCGTCCCACAGCCTCTTTGATCTCGCCGCTCACCTCTTCCTCGGTGGCTTTGACCTGGTCATCATCCATGAGGTTCTTATCCCGAAGGTATTTTTCAAAGCGGGTGATGGGATCTTTTTTGACCCAACCTTCCACTTCCTCTTCAGACCGGTATTTCTTGGGATCATCGGCAGTGGTGTGCACGGACATGCGGTAGGTGACACATTCGATAAAAGTGGGGCCCTCTCCTGATCGTCCCCGGTCAACAGCCTCTTTGGCTGCGGCATAGACGGCCAGGACATCGTTGCCGTCCACCTGGATGCCGGGCATTTCGTAGGCCAGCGCTTTTTGAGCGAGGGTCTTGGAGCGCGTTTGATGGGACCGGGGGACGGATATGGCCCAGTGGTTGTTCTGGCAGATGAAAATGGCGGGTACCTGAAAGACCGCGGCAAAGTTCATGGCCTCATGAAAGTCGCCCTCGGAAGTGGCTCCATCCCCGAAAAAGGTCATGGCCACCTGCTTCTGTTTTCTATACCTGATGGCGTAAGCGATGCCCGCGGCATGGAGGGTCTGGCTCCCCACAGGTATGGAGACGGGGAGATTGTTGAACCCTTCGGGGATTTCTCCCCCTTCATTGTACCCGGCATACAGGGAAAGGATGTTTTCCATTTTCTTTCCTCGCCACAACTCTGCAGCCATTTCCCGAAAAGAAGGCACCAGCCAGTCATCGGGTTCCAGCACGGCCACAGCCCCGATCTGAGCCTCCTGTCCCTTGATGGGCGCAAAGGTGCCGATTTTGCCCTGCCGCTGCAGCGTCAACATGCGTTCGTCGAATTTACGGCTCAACACCATGGCCCGGTACAGTTTCATGAGGAGGTCTTCGGACAGGTTGGGATCCAGCTTTTTGTCCAGTTTTCCGTTCTCATCCAAAATGGACAGGTACTGAATTTTGTAGGGAAGATTGATGTCTTTCCTGGGCATTGTCACTCCCTTCCTTTTTGAGGTGATGGGACGAAGGGTTTGCGCTCCCTGCGGGAGCCAAGGATGAGATTCCACATCCTGAACTTCAAGGAATCCATGCGTTCATGACCCACAATATAAAGCCTGTGTTCCTCATTGTGACATCTTTTGTGGAAAAAGCTGTCACATTCCTCCCCGGAAGCCACAAAAAAAGCCGGGCGAATGCCTGGCTTGTGGAGGAGCGACTTTTTTTCAATGAACGAAAAATCTTTCAGGACACAGTGCCGGGTCTCCCTTGAAGGAGGGGGAAGAGCGCATCAAGGAACATGAAGGTCATAAGGCCATCCCACGAGGCCGCCCTCCATGAAAAAGGCCCTGTCAAAACCCGCTGCGTTGAGAATGCGCTGTGCTTCGTAGCCTCTCATGCTCACTTTACAGAAGGCCAGAATGTCCCGGTCCCTGGGAAGTTCATGCATGCGTTCCCTCAAGGCGCCCAGAGGAATGTGCAGCACATGGAAGGGAAGCTGCATGGCGGCATATTCCTCTGGGGTCCGCACGTCCAGCAGAACAGGGGGAGCACTTTCGCTCATACGGCGCATGCACTCCCTGGGGGAGATTCCCGCCGCCAATCCGTCCAGCTTGTTGACCATGAGGTGCATCGCGGCGGCCACGGGATCTATGGGAGGGGCATAGGGGGGCGCATAGCCCAGATCCAGGTCGGCCACCTCATCTACGGTGGCACCGAAGAAGAGGGCCGTGGAGGAAATGTCCAGCCGCTTGGAGGCATCGCCCATACCCACCACCTGAACCCCCAGCAGTTTCCGGCTTCGCCTGGAAGCCACCACCTTGATGATGAGAGGCTTGCTCTGGGGCACATAATGGGGCAGGTCCGGTCCGGCCCAGATGGCCGTTTCCACTTGCGAATCCAGTTCCATGGCCTGCTTTTCCGTGAATCCCGTGCGGCCTATGGTGATGTCGAAAGCACGGCAGATCCCCGTTCCCGTGATGCCCTTATAGGGAGTAGAAATACCGGCGATGTGGTTGGCAATGACACGGCCGTGCTTGTTGGATGTGGAGCCCATAGGCGCGTAAAGAGGAGAGCGCTCCATGGGATCCGCATGGTGGTTGAGCACGCAGTCTCCACCCGCGTAAATCTCCGAGTCGCTCGTCTGGCAGTTGCTGTTGATGAGGATGCCCCCCCGGGGAGAACAGTCCAGGCCTGAATCTCTCGCCAGCTGGTCATTGGGGCACACCCCGACGGAAATGAGCACCAGGTCCGCGGGAAGAAGGGAGTTTTCCGTTTGCACCTGCGTGACGCGGCCTTCCCTGCCTTCCAGTCCCACGACGTTTTCTCCCAAAATGAGATGGACGCCCTTTTGCTTCAGATGTCTGGCCGCCAGCAAAGCCATGTCTTCATCGAGGAACTGGGGAAGTACCTGGGGGCGCGCCTCCACCACACTCACTTCCAGCCCCCGGCGGATCAGAGCTTCCGCCATCTCCACCCCGATGTATCCGGCGCCTACGATCACCGCCTTCCTGAGCTTTTGCTTTTCTATCTCGCGAACCATGCTTTCCGCATCATGGGGGTGGCGCATGAACCAGGCATTTTGCAGCCCTTCATGGGCAAAAGGGGGTTTCACGGCCTGCCCGCCCGTGGCAAGCACCAGTTTGTCGTAGAAAAGATCTTCCTCGACCCCCGTGTCCACATGTTTCACCGTGACCGTTTTGGGCAGCCGATTGATGCGAAGAGCTTCCACCCGGGTCAGTGTTTTGAATCCTTTGACTTTTTCAAAAAAAGGAACATTCCTGGGAATTCCTGCGGGAGTTTCGCTCAGCATTTCAACCTGGGGAAACATCCCTTCCACATAGTAGGGCAGACCGCAGGCGCCGTAGGAAATCACACTCCCCCGTTCGATCAGGGTCACCTCTGCCCGGGGCAGCAAGCGTTTCAACCGCGAGGCGGTTTTGGGACCGCAGGCCACGCCTCCCACGATCAACACACGAAGATTACCGCTCATATGAATCCTTTTCAGTTCAATGAATGATGACTGGATGAAGCCTTTCAATGGACTCTTCAATCCGGATAAAACCTTCGTTCACTGTTCAAGATGACATTACCATTGTGGATGAAGGACGTCCATAAAAGTCCCCTTGCATGAGAAGGCACAGAAGAAGTTGTTCAAAAAAAAAGGCCGAAACCGTTGAATGCCAAAGGGACTGTTCCAACGGTGACGACCTCGAAACGGAGGAAAAAATGAAAAAAACTCCCAGATCAGGCTCAACCCCAGTGCCCGGAGACATCGGGCGCGCTGGCGGCTTCGTAATTTCCCCGGCGGTAGTTTTTCACGGCTTCCTCCACGGTGCCGCTCACTCCAAGAAACACGGGAATACCTGCCGCCTGAAGAGCCTGAAACGCCTTGGGACCGCAATGCCCCGTGAGCACGGCCTGAGGGCCGTGCTGTGCCACCAGAGTGGCCGCCTGTATTCCCGCACCCTGGGCCGCCTGAGCATTCTGAGTGTTCTCAAGGGGCACGAACTCCATGGAATCCGTGTCCACCATGAGAAAAAAAGCAGCCCGGCCGAAACGAGGATCCACAACCGCGCTCATGTCTTTGCCGCCTGCACTCACTGCCACTTTCATCACTACCTCCCCGGTCAGAGAACCCTCTCACTCCAAAAGGCTGAACAGGTAAGCTCCTCCTGGAGAAAAAAGAGGTGCACAGGCGGGAAACCCACCCCTGCAAAAAATCTCACCTCTGGAAGAGCAACCCGAAACATCCTCAGGAGAGGGACATTTTCCTTGAATGTTTCTGGAACACAACCCCATGAAAAGTCTTTCAAAAGCCTCCGCGTTCGCCAAGAGACGGGCCCGCCTCCTTCAATGGTCGCAAACATTGGGGCCCGTTACGAGAGAGCGGGAAAGATACTGATGGATCAGTTCTTCAGGGGCCAGGTTAGGGGCTCCCGTGATGACCTGAATGTTCTGTTCGCGGAAAAGATCCTGAGCCCGGCCCCCCATGCCACCGGCAATGATGAGGTTCACGCTCATCTCTCCCAGCCATCGGGGCAGCACTCCCGGTTCGTGGGGTGGGGGCACCGCCCATTCCTTGCGCACGATGGATCCTTCTTCCACATGGACGATGGAAAACTTCTCACAATGTCCGAAGTGATTGGTCAGCACGTCACCGGACACGGGAATGGCCGCTTTGAATGTTTTGAGATCTTTCAGGGTTTCCTTTTCCTGCTGCGTTGGGCTTTTATCCCCCTGCAGGGTCTTTTTCACAGGCGTCGACTGCACCACTGCGCCCACAATTTTAGCCACGGCCTGAAGGAAATGGTGGTTCGAACCGGATTGTTCCATCAAGGGCAAACCCGTGTCTCCCCTTTCCACGACACCGGGGTCAAAGGGAAGGCTTCCCAGAAAGGGGACGTTCATGTGCTCCGCCATCTTTTTGCCCCCATCCTTGCCGAAGAGAGGGATTTCCCGGTCACAGTGAGGACAGATGAGGCCGCTCATGTTTTCAACCACTCCCACGATGGGCATTTGAAGCTTACGGCAAAAATTGATGGATTTGCGCACGTCCGCCAGAGCCACTTCCTGAGGTGTGGTGACGATGACCGCCCTGATCCCTGAAATGGTCTGGGCAACACTCAAGGGTTCATCCCCCGTGCCCGGAGGAGAATCAACCACCAGGTAGTCCAGGTCTTCCCACTTCACCTCGGCCACGAACTGCCGGATCACTCCGTCCTTGACCGGGCCCCTCCAGATCACCGCCGAATCACGGTCCTCAAGGAGGCAGTCGATGGAAACCACCTGAAGGTTTTCGTTGTAGCGGTGGGGAATCAACCTGTTGTTGTCCCTGTCCATGTCGAACATGCCATGAATTCCCAGCATGCGGGGAATGCTTGGCCCGTGAAGGTCCACATCCATCAGGCCCACTTTATATCCCAGGCGCGAAAGTCCCAGGGCAAGATAGGCGGCCACGGAACTCTTTCCCACACCCCCTTTCCCGCTCATGACCACCAGTTTATTCCTGATGCGCTTCAACTGGTTTTCAAGGAGGACACTCTGATCGTCATCCCTGGATGATGATTTTTGACCGCTTCCACATTGACCCGTAGCGCAGGATCCCATTTTCCGACCTTTCTTTTCGAGATGGTTGCACTTTTTCAAAGCTTTTCACCGGCAGAAAATGCCCGTGAGCACAAAAACAAACCTTTTGAATGGATCGACCCTTTCGAGTTCACCGGCCGACCCGCCTGCATAGGCCCTTCCTCATGAGCTCCCCCTGTGTGCTCCCTGGAAAATCCGGATATTGAAGACATTGCGGATTCCGGTGCGGTTTCGGGGCGACAGTGCCTGAAGCCATTGCGGCCGATGATTTTCACCGATCCGCACAGAGAGATTTACACGGAGCATGCCAGCAGAAAAAATCAAAGGGAGTTCAAAAAAACAAACAGCAATGAAAACAATGATTTATGTGGATAAAAAAGAAAAAGAGGAAGGCATTCGGTGGCGATGGGAAGGGGTGGGGGGTTGTGTTGCGGGTGCATTTTGAACCCCATTGAAAGGGTCAAAGAACCAAAATGCACCGGTTTTCAGGTCTGTGTGGGGGTGGTTTTCAAGATGGGCAGAAAAACGCTGAAAACGGAACCCTGCCCCACCTCGCTGGAAACCATGAGGCGCCCTTCGTGGCCGTCCACAATGGCTTTGACGGTGGCCAGCCCCAGGCCGAATCCTTCCGTCACTTCAGAGCCTTTTCCTCTTTTGAAGGAATCAAGAAGGATCAGGCTTTCCGGGGCGTGAGGGAATACTGCTGAATTTTTCGGCGCAGAGTGTTTTTGTCGATGTCCAGTTCTCTGGCCGTGGCCATCCGTTTCCAGGTGTTTCTTTCCAATGCCTGCAGGATGGCGACTCTTTCCGCATCCCTGAGAGTGCCCCCCTCCCAGAGAAGCGGTGCTTCAGCAGACCTGCGCAAATGTTCCGGAAGGTGAAGGGGTTGAATGAGGCCTTCCCGGCACAAGATGAAAGCGTATTCCACGGCATTTTCCAGTTCCCGAATGTTTCCGGGCCAGTGATAGTTCATCAGACTGGACAAAGCCTCCTGGCTGATCCCGGCAATGTGCCTGCCTCGCAGGCGATTGAGCTTTTCAATGAAATGATCCACGATGAGAGGAATGTCTTCCTTGCGCTGAGCCAGCACGGGCAACTCCAGCCGCACCACGTTTATGCGGTAGAAAAGATCCTTGCGAAAAATTCCCTCATCCACAAGGCGGGCCAGATCGCGGTTGGAAGCGGTGATGATTCGCACATCCGTCCTGATGCTTTTGGAGGATCCGAGAGGCTCGTAGCAGCGTTCCTCCAGAACCCTCAGAAGGCGCACCTGAAGGGCGGGGGAGATGTCTCCTATTTCGTCGAGAAAAAGAGTCCCTCTTTCAGCCACGGCAAACCGGCCCGGCCGGTCCCGCCGCGCATCGGTGAAGGCTCCCGCCACATGGCCGAAAAGCTCCGACTCCAGTAAAGTGTCGGGCAATGCCCCGCAATTGAGGGCCACGAAAGGTCCCTTGGCTCTCTGACTGAGATTGTGAATGGCCCTGCTGAGCAATTCCTTTCCCGTTCCACTCTCTCCCTGTATGAGCACGGTGCTCTCACTCTCGGCCACGTGGGGAAGGATGGCAAATATTTTTCTCATGAGGGGAGACCTTGAAATGATGTCCTGGAACTGGCATTGGCCTTCCAGTTCCTTTCGAAGGGTTTGTTCAAGGCTCAGATCCCGAAACGTCTCCACCCCTCCGATGACCTTCCCCGCATCGTTTTTGAGAAGCGCCGTGCTGATGGTGATGGGAATTTCCTTGCCGTCTGCCCGAAGAATGACGATGGGCCTGTTCACCACGGGTTTTCCCGTTTCCAGCGTGTAGTTGAGCACACAGGTGGACTGGCACACATTGGCCCTGAACACTTCGCAGCAGGGTTTTCCCATGGCTTCCTCCACGGAAATTCCCGTGATGTGTTCCGCCGCCCGGTTGAAAAAGGTGATGCGCCATTCCAGGTCGACGGTGAAAACCCCATCGGCCACACTGTTGAGAATGGTCCGGTTCTGAGGGGATATTTCTGAATGAATCACGGGCCTCTGATTCTTTCCGCGGTCATCCCATGAGGGGCCGCATGAAAAGGATTTTTGCGAAAGAGAGTTCCAGAGAGAATTTTTCAGTTCACCGAAGGGGAACCTCCTGGTTCAATGGCCTCATCTCATAACTTTTACCGCCCACTGTGAAGGCTTGTTCACGTCATTCCCGCGCAGGCAGGAATCCAGGCCTTGGGCAGGCACGCCTGAAAGCCCTTGTCGCGTCATTCCCGCGCAGGCGGGAATCTCAGGGTGAGGGTTTCAAGTGGGTCCCACTCGTCACTGATGGCACGTCATTCCCGCGCAGGCGGGAATCCAGGGTAACCCTGCCACCGTGACCAACATGGGGACTCTCATTCCCGCAAACGCACGAATCCAA
>Ga0207421_10007126_pt1 | contig 11990 bp, 10 predicted proteins | sample SodLakKL_010_SED_4_FD_187542 | JGI IMG/M metagenome (GOLD analysis project Ga0207421, IMG submission 187542) | Alkaline sediment microbial communities from Lake Tanatar, Kulunda Steppe, Russia - 8KL_010_SED (SPAdes) (version 2) | ecosystem: Environmental > Aquatic > Non-marine Saline and... | reverse complement strand
AGAGTGAGAAAATAAATCTACATCTCTATTTTTAACCTTTGTAAGAAGATCTATCATATCCTGGTCGTCTCCCAGAGTTGTAACTTCAAAGGTTAATTCTTTAATCTCTTCATATTCTATTTCCTCTTCATTTCTAAACCGCTTATATAAGCGGCCTGCTTTACTCAGGCTTCTATTATAATTTTCAACTGTATTACTAATTCTATCATAATTTTCTTTGATAGAATCAGCATCTTCATCAAAAATATATACATACTTTGTGCCTAGCTTCTTTAACTTATTAATCTTTCTTTTATCTAATATCGTTCCAGCAGGGATTAAGATCCCGCCAAAATCAAACTCAATATCTCCTGCAATTTTCATTCCTGGTTCAAGTTCATCAACTCTTATATTTTTCCTCCGGGTGTCATTTGTCTTAATTTCTGTCATTTAATTACCCCCTACTGGCCTATATTTTTTACCGCTATATTTATACTATTATCGATAAGATAAATATATCCTGCCCTACTAAGCTCCTGTTTTAGAATTTTAACTTATCATCTAAATGATTCATATTAGGCCAATATTCAATCCTACAATTTAGCACCGCTGGAATATTATTTTTATTGGCAGAAATTGCAGATTCTAACGCAGGTATAATCTCCTCTTTTTTATTAATAGTTTCAGCATAACAGCCATAGGCCTGAGCCACTTTTGTTAGATCAGGCTGGCTTTTATAGGCAGTTGTATCTGTCTTAAGACCTGCACTTTTCTGTTTTGAACGGATCCAGCCCAGACCATCATTATTTAATACCAGCCAGGTTAAACCTAAATTATACTGACAGGCTGTTGCCATTTCCTGTAGATACATTTGAAATGCCCCATCACCACATATTGCAAGTACCTGCCGGTCTGGTTCTGTTAATTTAGCGCCGATAGCACCAACTACACCCATTCCCATACAGGTCTGCTCTGCAACTGGAATATTTCCAAGAATACTTTTCACCTGATAATAAGGATAACTATATGACCAGGTGTCCTGACCACCATTCTCATTTACCAGGATTGTATTATCATTAAAAGTCTGGCAGGCTTTATAGATTACTTCCCTGGCCCTCAAAGACTCTGAGTCTTTTTCTATATCTTTTTTCACCCTTTGAAAGTATTTTTCTTTCAGGTCATTTATAATTTTAAGTCTCGCCTGGCTAAAGTCTTTATCTATTTCTAACTCACTAAAATTGTTATTTAGCTCTCTTAAATTGGATTTGATATCTCCAGGCAAAAATAAATCTGGCTCCCAGGCCTTGCCGGCTCTGCCTGGCTGAGTTAGATCTATATCAAACTGGATAATCTCTGCATTGCCAGGTAAATGTTTCCACCAGCCAGTCTGAAAAGCCTCATTTCTGCTGCCAACAATAATCAATAAATCTGACATCTGATAATATTTTCTGGCTGGTTCCGAGCGGTAACGGCCAGATACACCTAGAGCTAACTCACTATTTTCAGGATAAATTCCCCTTCCTCCTGGAGTAGTTACAAAAGGAATCTGATTCTCTTCAATAAAGGTAGTAAATTCTTTAAAGGCCCTGGATAAAATGGCTCCATTACCGGCAACTATAACAGGCTTTTTAGCCTTTATTATCATTTTCTTAGCCTCTCTTAATTTCTCCGATGAGGCGACAGGTTTAAAAGATTCTATTTTTGTAAATTCTTCTGGATAGTCAATATCATAATCTTCATTTTGAGATAATGGACCAGCCCCGGCAACATCAGCTGGTATATCAAGATAGACAGGCCCTGGCCGTCCTGACTGGGCTATTTTAAATGCCTCTTTTAAAAACCAGGGAATCCTTTCAGCCGAAGGCACCTGAACTGACCATTTAGTCACCGGCTCCATCATTTTAACCTGATCAGTCTCCTGAAACTCTCCTTTGCCCTTTGTCTCTCTACTGGCAGATAAACATGGAATCACCATTGGAATAGAACCAGAGTAAGCTTCTAAAACTCCTGGAATTAAATTAGCAACCCCTGGCCCCGGGGCTCCAGAACAGACACCGATATTACCAGTCAGTCTACTATAGGCCATAGCCATAAAAGGAGTCGAACTTTCATGCCGGAGATTAATAGCCTCAATACCATCTAGCTCATCAGCATACATATTTATATAGGTATCACCAAGCCCAAAAACATATTCAATCCCCTGACTCTTAAACATCTCAACAATTACCTTCCAGGGATCCATCCTATCATGCCTCCTTATGAAAAGTTATCAATTAAATTTTTAACTTTAGCCTTATCAGGTCCATCAACATCTATACTATCACTTAAATGAGGAAAACTTTCTCTAAAAACTGGCTTTTCCTGCTGATAAATAATTCCAATTGGAATCTGATCTCCCCATTCTCTGGATTTCTTAAATGCAGCATTAATATCAGTATTATCGTAATCATCTTCTAATTGATAAACCCTCTCGCTATACCATTGATAGGTATTAACTTTATTAAAAGATACACAGGGTTGAAGAATATCTAGCAGAGCATACCCTTTATGCCTTATTGCAGCCTGCATCATTTTAACCAGATGATCCCTATCACCAACAAAGCTCCTGGCAATAAAACTTGCCCCCATACCTACAGCAAAACTTATTGGATTAAAGGGCTCAGAAGTAACTCCCTCAGGTTGAACCTCTGTCTCAATTCCTGGATAGGTTGTTGGTGAAGCCTGACCTTTAGTAAGACCATAAATCTGATTATTATGGACAAAATGAGCTATGTCAGGGTTTCTTCTAATTGTATGAATCAAATGATTACCACCTTCACCATAACCATCTCCATCTCCAGTAGCTGCAATTACTGTCAGCTCTGTATTACTTAATTTAGCAGCCACTGCCGGAGGAAGAGCTCTTCCATGCAGACCATTATAACCATTGGTCCGAAAATAATGGGGCAGTTTCGCTGCCTGGCCGATTCCAGTTATCACTGCAACATTTTCTGGTTTTAATTCCAGACCTGCCAGGGCTTCAGCTAGAGCCTTTCTTAATGGAAAATTACCACAACCTGGGCACCAGGTAGTATCTCTATCTGCTTCATATATATCAGTTTTAGCCATGATTTATCACCTCATTAAAATATCTTTCAGCAAGCTCCTTTGCTGCAAAGGGACGACCATCATATTTTAATATCTTATAATCAACTTTAATTGTTGTCTCCTGCTGGATTAATTTAGCCAGCTGACCAGAGAAATTAGATTCAATAGATATAATTTTTCCTGCTAGATTGGATAATGATTTTAATTTCTCAACTGGCAGGGGCCAGATATCTTTAAATATTAAGAGACCGATATTCTCATCTCTTTTCTGAATAATTTCTAGTGCCTCTTTTAAAGGCCCTGCTGTCGATCCCCAGCAGACTATTAAATTATCAGGTTCTTCAGGACCAATATATTCTGGTTCCAGTCTATCTTCAGCAATAAATTTATCCAGCTTTTTAAATCTTTTAATCATCATCTTATTCCTGAGCTCAATATCTTCAGTTACAAATCCATTCTCATCATGTTCATGGCTATCGACTAAAACAACATTATCAGCCAATTGTCCAGGATAAGCCCTGGGTGAAATCCCATCTTCGGTAAAGTGGTATCTTCTATAACTTTTAGGCGAAACTTTATCACTATCAACAAAATTTCTTTTAATTTCTAAATTATCTAGCTTATATTCAGGAATATTCTTAGAAGAATCAGCAAGAAACTGATCGCTTAAAATAATAACTGGCAATTGATATTTGTCAGCAAGATTAAAGGCTCTAAATGATTGATAAAAGGCATCCTCCTGATCAGTTGGGGCCAATACAATCAAAGGAAATTCATCCTGGGATGCATTTATTGCAAATAATAGATCTGCCTGACCAGTTCTGGTTGGGAGGCCTGTTGCCGGCCCTGGTCTCTGAACCTCAGCAACAACCAAGGGAATCTCACCAACCCCTGCATAACCCAGCGCTTCAACCATTAGTGAAAATCCTCCTCCAGAGGAGCCAGTCATAGCTCTAACACCTGAATAAGAGGCTCCCAGGGCCATGTTAATCGCACCAATTTCATCTTCAGCCTGTTCAACAGCTATACCAAAATCCTTCTGATTCTGGGCCAGGAAATTTAAGATTCCAGTTGATGGAGTCATCGGATATGCTGAATAAAATTTAACCCCGGCAGCAGCTGCTCCCAGTCCAACTGCCTGATTTCCATTAATATAAATCTCCTGATTATCTTTTCCGTCAAGGAATGATTTATTATAATCAATATACTTTTCATCATCAATAGCATTATAGCCAACCTCAAGCAACTGATGATTATCATAGACAATATCATCATCAGCAAACTTTTCTCCAATTAGATCATTTAAAATAGCAATTGGTAAATCAAGAAGTTTCCAGACAGCCCCGGCATAAACAGAATTCTTAGCCTTAGGATTTATTCTTTTTGCCATTTCGCTGGCATAAATATCAATAAATCTATCATCATCAAATTTGCCATCATAAAGAATAAAACCATCTTCTGAAACTTTATGCTGATGTTTTTCGATACTCTCATCATTTAAGGCAACTAGAATATCAATCTCCTGCCTGGGTGCCTGTAGAGGCCTATCACCAAATCTTATTGACATAAAATTGTGACCACCACGAACTCTGGACATATAATCTTTATTGCTAAATATATTAAACCCTGCTCTAAATAATGCCTTCCCGACCAGAGCTTCTAAAGTCTTTAAACCCTGGCCTGCTTCTCCAGCTAATACTAGGTTTAGGTCCACAATTAATTACCTCCAGTATTTTGATTTTTAATTCTTATTCTAATAGTTCTAGATAAATCTAAATTTACCTTTTATTTATCAGAAATATGATTGATATAACCGACTCAAAGAAGTATAATTAACTAAAATCAATAAAGGTTGATTATAATGAAATTCAAAAAGCTAATTACATTCTTATTTTTAATAATTTTAATATCGGGCCTCCAGGGTAATGGTCTAAATGCCAGCGAGAAAAATTTTAACCCTGGACCATTTCCTGAAAGCCAGTTTCTAGAAGTCGATAATATAAATTATCACTACCGACTCTGGGAGCCAGCAGAAGAAATCAGGGGCAAAGTATTACTTTTACATGGTTTTGCCGGCTCAACCTACTCCTGGCGAAACAATGTAAAAGATCTAAAAAATGCCGGATATCAGGTTATCGCCCTGGATCTCCCTGGTTTTGGCTATACTGACAGGGTAAAGGGCCTAAATCATTCCCAGTTACTGCAGGCTGAAAGAATCTGGAACCTCCTGGCTAAATTAGAATCAGAAGAGATAATCGAGCAAAATAAAGACTGGCATCTCATTGGCCACTCTTATGGCGGAGGCACAGCAGCTGCTACTGCCTATTATAATCAATCTAGAGTAAATTCATTAATCTTAATTGCAGGGGCATTAAATGTTGAAGAAAGATTCGATACAGTATTATTAGAAATAGAGCCACTCCAGCAATTAGCAAAACCATTAATTAGAAATATTTTATTTAGTGAGCCAGTATTTGCAAGATTATTAGCCTTCATTTATGGCGAAAATATTCTGGATCATGATCTGGAAATGCTAATAAAACCTTTGCAAATTCCAGGAACTGAAGATGTTCTGATAGATATTGCCAGTACATTTCAGGACCTGCCAGAATCAAAATTTACAGATATAAATCTCCCGATCCTATTAATCTGGGGGGAAGAAGATAAAAGTATCTCAACTCCCCCTGAGGAGGGCCAGAGACTTTATGATATCCATGATAATGCAAAATTAGTTTATATTGAAAAAGCTTCCCATTTTCCAATGGAAAGCCATCCAGACAGAGTAAATTCAATTTTAATCGACTGGCTCAATACCAAGTAATTCTCTAATTTCAGGCAATTTCTCTTCAGCAGCTCTCTGGCCAACTCCAATAATCTCTGAATAATTATTAAAATCTGTTCCACTAAAATTATCCAATTCCGGGGCAATCAAAATATCCACTCCAGAAGGGGAATAGCTAGCCTTTCTCATAATATTAAAGACTCTATTTCCGTATTCGATTCTACCTTCAGGCTTTCTGGTAAAACGAAAATTAGCTCCTACATCAACAGCAATAATTATATCTGCTCCCAGTTCTCTAGCTGCTTTTACAGGTAGGTTATCAACCAGCCCACCATCAGCCAGCCAGTAGCCATCATATTTAACAGGGCCAAACATAATTGGTACAGCAGAGCTGGCTGTTATTAATTTAGCCAGAGGACCCTCAGAAAATACTGCCGGTTCTCCAGTATCAATATTTGTCGTAGAGACAGCAAAATCAATAGGTAAATCTTCAATATTTTCTGCAGATAATTTATCATTAAAATAGCTTTCTATTCTATTAAGACTAAAAAACCCAAGTCCATCAAATGATGGATATAAAAAATCAGTAAAACCTAAAGTTGATATCTCATCAATTAATTCATCAACAGAATAACCATCTGCATGAAAAGCCCCAATAATTGAACCTGCTGAAGTTCCAGTGATAATATCAAACTCCAGGCCCTCATTTACTAAAACATCAATAACCCCGATATGAGCAATACCCCAGGCTGCTCCGCCACCAAGCACTAAAGCAACCTTCTTATCTTCTTCAATTTCTCCTAATTCCTCACTATCTGCATGAATTGTTCCAGAGAAAAAAGGCAGCAAAATAAATAAACAGATTAAAAATATTATTAAATAATTCCTCTTCTCAGTCACTGATTTGCCTCCTTTTTTAAGAAGATACTCTATTCGAGCTTTCTTTATTCTTATACATCGATACATCAGCTAACTTAAAAACATCAACCAGGCTTTCGTCTTTATTACACTTTGTAGCACAGCCTATTGAAATCTCAATATTAAAGCCATGGCAACGATCCTGCTGACATTCATTATCAATTCTTTTAGTAACCTTTTCAGCCTGATGACAGGTCATCCCAGGTAAAATAATCGCAAATTCATCTCCACCAATCCTTGCTACTACATCATCACCTCTAGTTATCGACTTAAAAACCTCTGCAGCAGCTTTGATATACCTATCACCTTCAAAATGGCCATACTTATCATTAATTGGCTTTAATTTATCTAAATCTGCCACCAGAATACTTACAGGCATAACTCCAGCTTCATCTAATTCTTTAAGCTTATTTTCAAAATATCTCCGATTATAAAGTCCAGTCATCTGATCATGATATGAAAGATACTTAATCTTTTCCTCTTCCTCTTTCCTATCTGTAATATCCTGATAAATAGCATACAGACCAAGAAGCTCATCCTCCTGAACTATTGGAAAACTCTTAATAGCAACATCGATTAATTCCCCATCAGCCCTTTTTCTTTTATCTTCAACAATAACCTTCTTCTGTTTATCAATAACCTCCCTGGTCATCTGACCGGCTTCAGCCACTTTGTCTGCTGGCACAATAATATCATCAAGAAATCTGCCCTCAATATCCTGAGCTTTATAGCCAAAAGCCTCTTCAAAACTTTTATTAACCATTATTATCCTGCCACTATCATCTAAAAGAGAAATAGCCTCAATAGAACCCTCAAATAACTCTTTAAAATAGGCCCACTGCTTATGAACTGCCCTTGAAACCTGTTTCCTCTGGGTTATATCTTTAACCTGCAATAATATTTCATCATCTGCAACCTGCACCAATTCAACCTCAACATCAATTATTGAACCATCTTTACATCTGACTTTACTTTCTATCTGATATTCATCAAAAATAATCGCCTTCTCCAGTGAAATATTAATCTCATCTTTTGAAAGATTAACACTAAGATCATGAATCTTCTTATTTAAAATCATTTCTTTTGAATAACCAGTTGTTTCAATAATAGATTTATTTACCTCTAAAAATTCTCCTCTACCATTGATGATAGCTATGCCAATAGGAATATTATCCATATATTCATAATATTTAGCTGAACTTAAATCCTTTCTTAGATCTGACATTTTAACTCTCCATTCTATTAACCTGAGATAAAATCTGAGTCAATAAAAAATCTCCAGTTTTTATCTTTATACTCCTCTGCATAATCAATATTAATTCTAGGTCCAGATTGAATCACCGACTCACTGACCTCAATCCCTGAAGTTAGGTATAAATCCCTACCACCAGTCAGAGAAATACCATTATAATCTCTATTTATATTCAGAGCCTCTGTTAACTTTCCAGGGCCATTTGTTAACTCCCTATCTGGTCTTTTGCCAATAGCTCTATTTTCTCTTAAAAAATCCAGTCCCTTAACAGGCTCAACAGCCCTGATCAGAACAGCCTCTGGCTTGCCCTCACTGGCAGCAACAATATTAAAACAATTATGGATTCCATAAACCAGATAAACATAAGCCAGGCCAGGTCGGCCAAACATAACCTCTGTTCTTTTAGTCCGCCTGTTATCATAAGCATGACAGGCTTTATCTTCAGGGCCAATATAGGCCTCAGTCTCAACAATCTTAGTAATAACCTGACCCTGCCCGCTCTCTCTAACCAGATAACGGCCAAGTAAATCCCTTGCCAGCGTAAGGCCATCTCTGGCATAAAAATCCTCTTTCAATACCATTATTCCACAATCCCTCGCTGCTCCAGAGTAGCCCTTAAAGGTATAAAGGAATTGGCAAAGACAGACCTAAACTCAACAGTCAAAAATTCTGATTCAATCTTCGGGAGAATATAGGCTGCAAAAACTTCTCCATTAGGCAAAACCCTGGCATTACTATAATCGAGAAGATCAATATCACTGATCAACATTGTATAAGATCTCGGTTCAGACATTATTCTACCTTCAGCAATATTGACAACTTCATTAATATCAACAGTAACCTTCTCATGGGCATTATCTCTCTCAAAACCTCTTTCAGCCCTGAAGCCAATCACTGTAAAACGCTCTGAAATTTCAAGTATCTCCTCTAAGTTAACCTCATTACCCCGGTAAGCATCTAAAAACTCTATATCTTCATCGCTATATCTTTCAGCCATCACATCATCTGTCAGCCTTCTGGAAACTTGAAGGCTAAATTCTTCTCTCTCCTCATCAGTAAAGACCTCATTAAAATAATATTCATCAACTATAAAAAACTCCCCGGCCAGTTCAATTCTGTGATCTTCCCAGCTTGCATAGTACTCTTCAGTTTCAACATTCTCTTCAGTTTCTACATTTTCTTCAGCAAATAATGAAAAACTAAAAACTAGAACTATTATAAAAGTAAAAATTAAAGCCTGTCTAAATTTCTTCATTATAATATTTCACCTTCCACTTATTATAAATTATAGCCTCTATCATAATATTATATAATATCTATTAACTAATTTCTACTCTAATACCCTCAGCCCATCGAAATTATAGATTCTTCTTTATTTTAACTCCAGATAATATAAATTTTAAGAAAATAGACTGCAGTAAATAACTGCAGCCTTTAAAGGTTATCTGTTTTAATTAATCCTATTTCTTTTTAATCAGGCTATTAATTAGCTGATCTTTATTTTCAGTCTTCAAATCAAGATCAACTAAATCTGATTTTTTAATTTTATTTAAAAGTTGATAATTCTTCATAAACAGATCATCCACACCTGATAAGTCTAAATCCATACTTTCATTTTCCCTTAAATATTCCTCAAAACTATCGATATTAGCATGGATTATCTCCTGACAGGAATTAAGAATAGTACAAACGTCATAATATAGTTCCTTTAATTTATAATTAGCCAGTCTCTTCTCTCTAATATATGAAGTATGTTCTTTATCTTCAAATTTAACAAGCACATATTTTTTATCTTTACTATCTTTTTTAAGCTGAATAACTTTATCAAAATCTATAAACTCTGTGACAGCATTAAGAAAATCATTGAAATGGATCTGTTTTTCAACCAATTCAGGCTCCATCAGATCAAAAAGTTGATAAAATCCTAACTTGAATTTTGTGGTTTTCATCAATTCATAGACTTCATCGAAAATCAGTAATTTTTGCATTTTTATCACTCCATTTCAAATATTTTTATGAAACTGGCCTTGTATTTCTTTTTTTATCTTACTATATATATTAGATATTAAAACCCAATCTCCTCTAAAAAATAACTACATTTCAAGAAAATTTTATATTTAACTCTCCTCCAATACCTCCCCGGTACCAACCCAGTACCAACCCAGTATCAACCCAGTACCAACCCAGTACCAACCCATACCCGAAATTAACTAACCCTTACTTCTATTTAATATTTACTAAATAAATATCACATCTAAAATAAAACTGAAAAAATAGATTAGAATTTTTCTCTAAAATATTATATAATAAAATTAGAAAAGAATTTAACCTGATAAATTAAAGGAGTTTTCAAAATTATCTTGAATTAGAAGCTAACTGAAGACAATTAATTATGAAAGGAGTGGTTTAAATGTTAGAATTATTAGGAGCAGCATTAGTTATCTGGTTGGTAATCTATTATCTAAATAGAACTACTCCATAATTTCAAACTCAATTTAATCTCGAATAAAAAGGAGGGATTTATTCTCTCCTTTTTATTTGTTCATTTAAGGGTGGTCTAATGGCTAATTTAAGAATAATAATTTCATTAATTAAAAAAGATCTATTATATTTCTTTAGAAATAAAACCATTCTTATTGTGGTTATACTGCCGGTTCTAGCCTCTATCTTTTTTCTTTTAATCGAAACCGGTATCTTCCAGATCCAGTATGATATAGGTCTGATTACTGAAAATAATCCTATCGAAATTGATAACTCTAACTATCAGGAAATAAATTTTATAGAATTCCAGGATGAAGAAACTGCCAGAGATAACCTCAATAGAATCGATGGAATCTTGAAATTTCAATCTGACAATCGGTTTAATCTCTACCTTAATAATCTTGATCCAACAGAAATACTAATTTTAGAACAGTATATCAATGAAATTATAATTTCAACAATGGATTATACAATGCCCTTTGAGCTCAATATTGAACTAATAGATAGTCAATCACCATTCAATGATCTCATCTCTCTCTGGCTGGCAATTACAGTAGCCATGATCGGAATAGTCGTTATGTCAGGAGACCTTGCTGAAGAAAAAGATAATAAAACCCTGGAAGGAATTTATATAGCACCAATCTCAAACAAATTATTTTTAAGTAGCAAGATAATATCTGGTACAATTTTAGCCTTAATAACAGCATTCATAATTCTTATATTCAATATATTTATTGAAAGAAACTTAACTATTAATAGCTTATTACTAACAGTTCCAATATTATTAACTGGGGCATTTACATTTAATATTATAGGTATAATAATTGGTCTAAAATCAAAGAGCCAGTCTTCTGCCCGATCACTGGCTACAATTATTTACTTTTTAATAGTTTTCCCGGGGTTGCTGGCAACTATATCCCCAACCTTTGAACTCATAGGCAGACTAACCCCAACCTATTATTTTATTAATGGACTCCAATTAGAAAATATTTTATATAACCTATTTTTTATTTCAATCTATATAGTAATTCTAGTGCCAGTTTTGATATACTCATATAAAGGGGTGTATTACAATGAATAAAAAGTTAGCTCAAAATCTCATAATAACTTTGATTATCTTTGCCACTATTCTACTTTCAACCGGTAATATCCAGGCCGAACTCAATGATTCAGACCAGTTAAATGATTTTATCAACACTGTTTACAACCATTATCAGGAGGGAGAGTTTAAAGAAGTCTATCAGCTGCTCCATCCTGCAATTCAAGAAAATTTAACAGAAGAAGAATATGTAAATTTCCAACAGGATAATACAGATCGCTATCAACTTAAACTCTCAGAAATCGAAATCATAGAAATAAATTCTTTCGATAAGCTCCCGTCAAAATTTAATCAATACCTTTCTGAAGAACAATATCAAGAAGCTTACGAAGCTAAAGTTGAGTATAAAATGGAATTTAGATTTTTAGGAACCAATCAGAGTCGTGAAGTTG
>Ga0207421_10007125_pt1 | contig 11991 bp, 10 predicted proteins | sample SodLakKL_010_SED_4_FD_187542 | JGI IMG/M metagenome (GOLD analysis project Ga0207421, IMG submission 187542) | Alkaline sediment microbial communities from Lake Tanatar, Kulunda Steppe, Russia - 8KL_010_SED (SPAdes) (version 2) | ecosystem: Environmental > Aquatic > Non-marine Saline and... | reverse complement strand
CGTCCCCATTACTGGCTTGAAGAAGAACTGACCCGCTTCTTCGCTGAAGTCTGTTAACAAAGCCAATCGTTCAAGTTATAACTGTTCCCGGTTCAGAAAGTCCCGCCGCCCCAGCCCCACATTGCGCCAGACGAGTTGGCAAAATCAATGTAAATCCTGTCCTGCTCTATGCCCAGTTCCTCCTCCACGAAATCGCAGATAAACTCAGAAAGTTCCCCGGTGATAGATTGATCTAAACCGATACTCTTGAGCGATATGAAAGCAGTCTTTTCCGTGCTGCCGGCAAAAGTCATCGTTACTTCTGGCTGCAGGGCCGTCATAATGTAGGACTCAGGCTTGCCCAGCCTAACCGACATCTCCGCCGATAATTTCTGCAAAAATTTTTCTTCGTCCTCAACCGACTCGTTAGTCTGAACCTCAACGTAAGGCATAAAAATCACTCCCTGTAAAAATAGTTAGCTTGCTTTATGATCTATTTCCTCACTTGTGTCTTCCAACTTTTTACGAATTCGCTTCCGCTCGAATTTCTTCGATGAAGTCGGACAGCTTGTTTTTAGTAATTCGGGGGTTAGTGATGGTACACGGCCCACCAATGCAACCGTTCTCACAGGCCATTCCCTCAATAAAATCAGCCTCTTCGACCATTTTCTTGAGTTTCGAGGTCATGTTATTTTCAATGCCGTTTACTTTGTCGGTCTCAAAATCACCGGGCTCATCGAGAAAGTTTTGGATTGATTCTGTCAAACCACCCGACTTTGCGAACAGCCAGCCCCTGTAATCTCCCGCCACGTCGGGTGCAGTCTCTTCGCAGGAAGAGACGTCCACCTCCTTCGCTGCCAGCATACTGGCAAGCTCCTCGTAAGTAAGAACGTAATCTATCTCGCTTGTCTCGGCCTCCTGCTTTTTGCTTATACAAGGTCCTATAAAAACAAGCTTCTCACCAGATTTTTTGTCTTGGCCAGCCGCTCTCATCGGGCTGGCGGTTTCTGAAATGTTCTCCTTAAACTCGGGAACAATCTTTTCAACGTAGTAAACCCAGGAGGGACAACAGGAAGAAAGTAGGGTCCCCACGTTTTCCTCCAGCTCCCCGGCCTCCTTTCCCGCCGTTTTCTCAGCGTAGCTGGCCAGTTCATAAACCTTATCAAATCCTATTTCCTTTAGCGCCGTAGTAAGTTCAGGTACTGTGGCCTTCACCGAAAACTGGGCGACGATGGACGGGGCCAGCAAGGCGGTTAATTTTTCGCCTTGCTTCAAATCCTTTATCACCGACATCATATCCGATTTTTCCACGATTGCCCCAAACGGACATCCGGCCAGACAGCGGCCGCAAAGAATGCAGAGATCGTAATCTATTTGTGCTATCCCCTCCTCGTCCGTCTCGATAGCTTCAACCGGACAGGCGTCTTCGCAGGGACGGTTTACATGGATGATAGCGTTGAAAGGACAATTTTTAACGCAGAGTCCACACTCCACGCAGTCGTCTTCATCGATCTTTGCCCGCTCGTTTTCAATTGTAATTGCGTCTTTCGGGCAGTTCAAAGCACAGGGATGAGCCAAACAGTGCTGGCAGGCCTCAGTAACGTAATAGCGCTGCTGTGGACAGCCGTTGCAGGCCTCTCCCAGGACAGATAATGGCGGCAGATCGTCGACATTGCCCTCAATGAAATCCTTGTAGGTATTTAGCCAGGATACGTTCTTGTATTCCTCGTGATCCAGATTCAGGAGAATTTTTATCCGGTCGTTTGTTATCTCCCGGTCGTGGTACACACAACACCTGAAAGGCTGGGCCTCGTCGGGAGTAATCTTTTCGGCAATATCCCGGATATCCTCCCGCAGGCTACCCTCAAACATTTTTTTGGAAATAAGAGTCAGTATTTTACGCTTGATTATCTCAATTTCGGTACTGTAGCTCATAGCTCTCTACTCCTGGTTCAGAATATTTTTAAGCTTCTCGATAGTAACGTCGTCATGTATCTCCTCGTCTATCTCGACGATGGGAGCCTCATAGTCGGCCTGATTGCAGTAGTCCAGGCAGCTGGGGGTCTCCAGCTCAAAATCACGGTTGGATTTTTCCAACTGCTCCTCCAGGAAATTATACAGATCCGCTCCCCCCATCAGGTGACAACAGGTTCCAAGACATATTCTTATCTTCATCTGATCTACCCCTTTGTTAAATTTTGGTGGTTCTCCGGCATGTTAACTATACGCGTAACTGCTTAGCGGCCACCTTAAGACTACAACTTTTATAGAAAGAATCGGACGCCCTGTTGACGGATTTTTAGAATTTCAAAGCTCAGGATGAGCTGGTTTTGAAATTCTAAACCTCGGAGCAGTCACGACGACTGCGAGAATGAGTCCAATAGGGTGTCCGATTCGTTATATACTTCGGGCGCCAAACAATTAAATATATTCTATTTCTACTTTCTTAAGGTATTTATCCCGGAGCAACTCCGCCATTTTTTTGACCACGTTTTTGCGCAGGCCAAGGTCCTCCGGAATATTGGGATTCTGGTGCACCTCGTTAATTTTAGTGCCGACAACAAACTTAATATAGTCCGAATCCTTGAGCATATTGTAGAGCTTATAGCCGGGATCGTCCACGTCTATCTTGTCCGGGCCACCGGCCTCAAGTAACTCGATCGCCCGACTCATTGTCAGGATTCCCTCGGTAACCAGGTCCAGGCCCTCTATTTCTGAGTCCGGTGGTATATCCTTGTTGATGCTCTCAAGGTTTACGTTGATCTCCTTATCAGCCAGGCGAGCATAAATTTTGCTCGTGGTACCACCGCAGATTATTTTTTTACCTCCAAATTGCTCTACTTTTCGCTTGATTTTATAGTCGTCTGACTTATCGACCGGTGGACCGGTTATCAGCAATGTTCGGCGCGGGCTACGGAAATAAAAACAGGCACTGGTGATGTCATCTTTAGCTTCTTTGCCATCAATTTTGTGCGCTTCTTCAACCAGAAAATTCGATAGTTCCCGGGCCGAAGCATCCTTTAACCTGCTCATCCGTTCTTTTACCGTAGAAGCAATCTCCTCTTCCGGCCAGCCAAGAGAATAATTTTTATTGCCAATCCCTGCCTGGCTCACACCATCCGAAAAAACAATGAGGCGGTCCCCCAGTTCAATGTTAAATTGCGAGTAATACAGGGTCTGGGACGTCCCAATCGGATTATTCATGTCTATCTTACTTTTTTCCAGGGATTTCCGTTTCTGGTCTCGAAACAACATAAATCCCGGGTTGTCAAACTCCATTATTTCCACCTGGTTTGCCCGCAGGTCAATATCGATAATAGTAAAGGTGGAATAACTTATTTTTCGCTCTTTACACTCCGGCAGAGTTTTCATAATTGTCTCTGCGGTATCTTTTATATCGACCGAATTGCAGGTTAAGTTCACTGAGATAGTGGTAGTTAGCGTCGCCAGCACGTTGGCTTTTATACCGCTACCCAGTCCGTCCGCAAGAACAGAAACTATCCGATTCTCTTTGTCTGCTTTTTTGGAAAGAAAAACATCCCCCGGCACCTGCTTGTTATGCTTTGATAACTGGGCGTGATCGACCTCGACAAAAAAATCCCCCACGTTTATTTACCGTCCTCAAAAGCCTCAATCACAGAGTTCATCAGTACTTCTGTCTCCGAGGCGTTTTCCCCAAGCAGATAAGCGATCTCCTGGACCATACTCAGATTTTTACTAATAACTTCCTCCGCTTTCTGAACTACCTGCTCACGCTTCATCGAGGGCTCGGTAATATCCTGGCAAATAAAACCAACACTTTTACCTGTTTCAATAACAAAGGCCGAGTAGAACAGAACTCGGTTGTTAAACCTCAGTTCTTCGCCAATTATGTCCTCGTTTGTCTCCAGAACTTTTTCAAAAATATAATCGAAGGGTACCAGCTTCCTTAGGTTGGCATTTTTCATCCCCGGCACCGTATCAAAAATTTCCTCTATATCCTCACCAAGCAAGCTGGCAAATCTCCGATTACATTCAATCACCCGCAAGTCCTGATCCGCTATAACCACGCCCGACGGCATTGTCCTCAGCAGAGCGTTAGCCGTCTTCTGCGCCTTACTTCGCATGTATGAAACACACATGTCGGTCTCCGCTTTATTGTCCAGAAGGGCCGTTGCAAAATCACGGCAGGAGTCATAACCGCAGCCACCACAGTTCAGCTCATCCTCTTCTTTTTCCTTACCAATACGTGATAGAGCCTCACTTAGTTCCTCTTCAGAATAGGTCTTCATCTCAACCGGTTCAACACCGTAATCAAAACTGACGTCCAACTCACTGTCCAGAGCTATTCTCTCCGGTTCATAGGTTGAATTAGAAATTACGGACAATTTCTTCGAGACGATGTTCCTCTCGGAATCCGCCACCGGTCCGTTCACGCAGCCACCGGGACAGGCAAGAAGCTCAATGAAAAGCTTTTGCTCGAGGTCTCGGCTACCGAGGCTATCAAGTATATCCTGGACCGGTTTCATACCGGAAAAACTCATAAAATTTAAATCGGTCACTGCACAATTTTTTTTGACGCCGGCGATCATCCCCCCATCTACCGGATAGAGCCGTCCATTTTTTGCCGGGTAAGGGATAAAATCATCCTTCGCTTCGGACTGCCAACGGTCCAGCTTAATCCCCTCCTCCGCAAACCAGTTCTTTAAGTCGTCAAAAGTCAGACAGACATCAAACGCTTCGTAGCGCTCCACCTCAATCTTTTTCGCCACACAGGGGCCAATAAAAACAATGTTGATCGGTTCGCCGTAATTATCTTTTAAAAGCTGGGAGTGGGCGACTACAGGTGTCATTACGTTGGCCAGGTTTGACCTCAGTTGAGGCTTGTATTTTCTTATATATTCAACAACAGAAGGACAGGCCGTCGATAACAGCAAGCGATTTTCGTTTCGGTTAAACTCCCGGTGAATGGCTGCAGAGACGAGTTCCGCCCCAAGGGCTGTCTCTGAGACACCATGAAAACCCAGCTTTTTCAGCCCGGTCACCAGCCGCTGCGCTTGCTGACCGCCAAATTCACTGATGAACGAGGGCGCCAGGGAGACAATAACCCTTTCATCTTCTTTTATAAGTTGTCGCGCTTCTTCAATATCTGAACGTATATTTTTGGAATTGTTCGGACAGGCCGATATACACTTCCCGCAGAGAACACAACGTTCAGAAATAACGTCGGCGTGATTGTCCTTGATCATAATTGCCTTGACCGGGCAGTTGCGCACACATTTAAAACAGTCCTGACAGTCGGTTGCTTCGGTGTGGATAGGATATTTTTTGCTCATAATTTTTCCCTCAATACCTCTAAAATATTATCCTCGGTAACGCCCGATATCTTTTCACCGTTGATGCTAACATGCGGACCGCTCCTGCATTCGTCCTCACACAGCGCGCCTTCAATTTCTGCCGGGATATTCTCGTCTTTGACGTATTTTTTTATTATGTCAACATTTCTGTTGTTGCCCCGGGTAAAACAGGAGCTACCCATGCAGAGAACAATCTTATTATCACTCATGAAAAAAATCACCTGTATAGAGAAACATTTTTAATGATTATTTAGTTCACACTCCAGCGACAGCTTGTCTACAATTGAACCCTCTGCCTCAGGAGTTTTTCTCTGACGAGTTGGTATGGATAATGAATTGGTCTGCAAAATTGAGGGTATGATATCTTAATTAGACTCGTTATAAAAGCAAGCTCTAAAATTTATCCATCTCTTTTACTTCAATTAGCATTGAAATTAAAAGAACGACGCTCTCCGGAGTTAAATTAATAATTTCTGTCGGCAGAAACAGCACATACCCTGTTTCTCCCCTCTTTTTTGGCGGAATATAGTGCTGCATCAGCTTCTTCCAGCAAATCGTAGTCGGGGTAATCTTCTGCTTCGTAGGACGCTGCCCCAATGCTGACGGTGACTACGTCAGCACATTCCGAATCGGGATGCTCTATTTCCGCCGCCTCGACGGCGAGACGAATACGGTCGGCGACCTGCTGAGCTCCCGCACGATCGGTCCCGGGTAAAATAACAACAAACTCCTCACCACCGTATCGAGCTACAAAATCATTGCTCCGAACAAGATTGCGATCAATTAGCTCAGCCAGCTTTTGTAAACATTCATCCCCCCGGGTATGACCGAAAGCATCGTTGTAATTTTTAAAATAATCGATATCAATCATCAATAGAGACAGAGAACCCCCAAAGCGACGAACATGAGCAAGTTCACGCTGATATATTTCATCAAAATAACGGCGATTAGGTAGTTCTGTCAGAGCGTCAATTTTCGCTTCTTTGGCCAAGCGCCGGTTGGTTTTTCTCAATTCCTGCCGTAAATTATGTCTCTCTGTAAAGTCTTCCTGGATACAGATGTAATGGCTTATTTCACCAGAATCATCATTTATTGGAGAAATAGTCGTGTGAGCCCAGTAAATTTCACCCGATTTACGACGATTGCAAAACTCGCCGCGCCACTCCTTGCCCGCCTGAATTGTCTCCCACATTTCTTCGTAAAATTCCTGCGACTGCCGGCCGGAATTTAAAATGTTCATATTTTCCCCGACCGCCTCTTCCCTCTCGTAGCCGGTTACCTCAGTAAACTTGGGGTTCACAAAAATTATGTTCCCCACGGGATCCGTAATTACTATCATACTCGAACTTTTATTAACGGCCTGGCAGAGGAGTTCGAGCCGTTTACTTACACGAGGATCGTCAACTTTTCCTTCCAGATCACAACATTCAAACCACATAAGCAAAATCCTTTCGACATCCTGGATATGAGTCGACTTTCCGCCAACAGCTCTATTTTAGCATAAATAGAGCCTAAACCGAGGTTTTGGTTACAAAAACGATATATACTGAAAAATTTGGCAAGAATACATTTTTTAAAAATTTTGAGAAGGGTTGTCATCGCAGATAAAACAATTTAGACTAAATTCAGTCGCAAAAAAGTTAAATAATTTGTCAGAAAGGAGATAACAATGATAAAAAATATCGTCATCGGTGGCGAAGCCGGCCAGGGGTTGAAGACTACCGCCGCCATCCTTGGCAAGGCTCTATTTAAAAACGGTTTTAACCTTCACACCTCGATGGATTTCATGTCACGGATCAGGGGTGGCCACAACTTCGGTCGTATTCGTTTTGGTGATGAGGAAATCCGGGGCCCACAGGAGGAGATTGACCTGCTGGTCGCCCTGAACGAGGAAACAATTACCCGGCACGTGGAAAAGCTGGCCAAAGATGGTGCCGTTTTATACGACGAAGCAGTTTCGGCGGTTGAAAATAGTATCGTGGTGCCGGCCGAGGAGATTGCTTCCGAGGTTAACCCGAAGGCAGTAAATACCGTTTACGTGGGCAGTATCCTGAAAGCGTTTGGCATTAATCTCGACTGCGCTCGGTCCGTGGTCGAGGATTATTTCGACGCGGAAAGCGTGATTTCGGACAACCTCAAACTATTGAATAGAGGTTATGAAAAAGGCGAAACTATTTTCAAGGCGCCCGAGCCGAAAAGCAGGACGGGAGAACAGATTTATTTGAACGGCAATGAAGCGACAGCGCTGGGCGCACTGGCAGGGGGGATCAATTACTACTCCGCTTACCCAATGTCGCCTTCGACCGGAATCATGAGCTACATTGCCGGCAAGCAGGATGAAATGAACGTTGTCGTCGAGCAGGCGGAAGACGAGCTGGCGGCGATTAACATGGCTATCGGCGCTTCCTACGGTGGCATCCGGACGATGTCCGGCACCTCCGGAGGCGGACTGGCGCTGATGAACGAGGCGATAGGACTGGCCGGCCTCACCGAGACGCCACTCGTGGTTGCCAACGTCCAGCGACCGGGGCCAGCAACGGGGCTGCCAACGAGAACGAGCCAGGGCGACCTGTTGTTTGCTGTTAACTCCGCCCAGGGCGAGTTTCCCCTGCTGATTACGGCCTCCAGAAATCAGGAGAACGCCTTCTATCAAACTTTCCGGGCCCTGAACCTTGCCGACAAATATCAGCTCCCGGTGATTTTGATGAGTGATCAATTCCTCGCCGATTCCTCAACTAACGTTCCTGATTTTGAGCTGCAGAACCTGGAGATCGAACGGAATCTGATTGCAGCAGAAGATATGGGTCCAGATGAAGAATACCGGCGCTACGAGTTTACAGAAGACGGTATTTCACCGCGCGCTTTTCCCGGTCAATTAAAGAAACAGACAGTGCTGGCTGACAGCGACGAACACGACGAAAAGGGCCACATTGTGGAAGCAGCCGACAAGCGGCGGCGGATGGTTGACAAGCGAGCGCGCAAGTTAGATAGGCTAATTGAAGACGATCTGGCTGAACCGGAGTATTTCGGACCAGAAAATATTGACTACCTGCTGGTTGGTTGGGGATCGACCTACGGTCCTCTCCGCGAGGCACAATCGCGCCTGAACGAAGAAGATATAAAAGCCGGTTACCTTTCTTTCACCGACGTCTGGCCCCTACCGACCACCGGACTGGAAAAGTTGGCGGACAACGAAGTCGAGTTGATTGATGTAGAAAATAACTCACAGGCACAGTTTGCCCGTTTGATTCGTCAGGAAACGGGAATTGAAGTTGAACACAGGATTTTAAAATACGACGGACGACCGTTCAGGGGCGAAGAAATATTTCGCCGTATCACGGAAGAGGTGATCCAGTAATGAGTAGCAAGTTTGAGCTTTCGGGAGATACAGCCTGGTGTCCGGGCTGTGGTAACTTTCCACTCCGGGTGGCACTTAAACAGGCGCTTGAGGAACTGGAGTTAAAACCGGAGGAAGTGGTGATGTCCACCGGAATCGGTCAGGCGGCCAAGATGCCGCATTACATAGAGGTAAACGGTTTCAACGGGCTACACGGGCGATCCCTGCCACCGGCCGTAGGAGTCAGGATTGCAAATAAGGATCTTCAGGTTATTGTTGAATCGGGCGACGGCTGTACTTACGGTGAAGGTGGGAACCATCTGCTGCACAACATAAGACGGAACGTTGACCTGGTCCACCTGGTGCATAACAACCAGATTTACGGTTTAACGAAAGGTCAGGCCTCGCCGACCACCGGCAAGGAAAACCGGACAGGCGTACAGACACACGGGATTAACGCCGAGCCTTTCAAACCGGTAAAATTTGCCGTGGGGATGGAGGCAAGTTTTGTCGCGCGGGGTTTCGTTGGGGAAAAGGAGCACCTGGCTGAACTTATCAAACAGGCGGCATGCCACCGCGGTTACGCGCTGGTAGACATTCTGCAGCCCTGCGTCTCCTTCAACAAGGTGAACACTTACGACTGGTACAGGGAGAGGGTCTACAAGTTGCCCGACGATTATCAGGCCGAGGACTACGACACTGCACTGCAAAAGGCTCAAGAATGGGACGAGCGGATACCGATCGGCGTAATCTACCGCGAGGAGAAGGAAACTTTCTACGACAACTTTTCTTTTCTCGACAAGCAACCGCTGGTAGAACAGGAAAGGTCCCCGGAGGAAGTTGAGCCGCTCCTGGCCAAATTTAAGTGAACTGCTTCCTCGATAGTCACTTATGAATTCTGAAGTTGTTTTTTCTGATTCAGCAACTAAAATTAGATTTTTGATAAAAATCTGATCATCTTTCGAATGGTGTGCTTCAATGACTAAGAACAGTAAACCACGTGATGATAGTCTACAGGAACAAGTTGAGGACCAGGAAAAACTTGAAGTAAAAGGCTATGGAGCCTTTTCTGGAGTTTTTGTTCCGGTTACTGTAACTCTCCTCGGTCTTATCCTTTTTCTGCGCCAGGGTTGGATTGTCGGTCAGGCGGGTTTGCTGGGGAGCTGGACAATTATCACCCTGACCTACGCAATCATTACCTGCACTGCCCTGTCGATGTCGATCATCATCAGCAACCTCCGCACGGGCGCCTGCAGCGCTTACTCAATAATCGCCCAGTCGTTGGGGCTGGAAGTTGGTGGCAGTGTTGGTCTGCCTTTATACCTGAGTCAAGCTTTGAGTGTCACCATATTCATCATTGGTTTCCGCGAGGGTTGGCTCTACATTTTCCCCGAGCATCCCGGGATTCTTGTCGACTTCGGTACACTTGTATTAATGCTGGTTATCACGCTCATAAGCCTAAAGTTAGCCTTTCGCTTGCAGTATCTAATTCTTGGCCTGATACTCGTGAGCATCGGTAGTTTTGTGCTTAATTATCCTAACCTCGAAGCTCAGCCTATTGTCTGGTGGGGAGAATATTCTGGAGCGATATTCGAAGGAATTGATATTTTAGGTAGCGAGTTAAACTTCTGGTTATTATTTGCCATCTTCTTTCCAGTCGGCACAGGTATTGTTGCTGGTGCCAACCTTTCAGGTGAACTCCGCGAACCCCAAAAAAGCGTCCCCGCAGGGACCATTGGCGGGATCGGTGTAACTTACCTGATTTACATGGCCCTGGCTTTCCTTTTTATTAGAATGATTCCCCTGGAGGAACTACAACAAAATTTTCTGGCCATGGCTGATTACTCGCTTGTCTCTGAAATAGTCCTCGTCGGCCTGTTAGGGGCAACTTTCTCCTCTGGTCTTGCTTTAATGATGGGAGCGCCGCGGGTATTAGAATCTCTGGACGAACATGAGATTTTACCAACCAGGGGAAATTTCATTCGCAAAACCGAGGACAGTCAGCCTCGCAATGCTATTCTTCTCACCGCTCTAATCGTAGCTCTTACGCTGTTGCTTAGAGACCTAAATTTAATTGCACCGCTGATCACCATGTTTTTTCTGATCACATTTACTCTTATTAATTTTGTTGTAGTTCTGGAAAAAAAGTTGGATATGATCAGTTTTCGCCCCACTCTGGAGCTTCCGGTATGGATTCCTCTTGTCGGTTTATTCGGCTGTCTGACCAGCGTCTTTATTATAAGTCCAACCTTTGGCCTGATAGCCTTTGCAACAGTCATAATCCTTTACTATCACCTTTCCCGGAAAACCCTGGAGGCTCCTGAATACGGGGACATAAGAAGCGGTCTGATGTTTTCATTGGCCGAGTGGTCGGCCAAACAGGTGGAGAGCATACCTTCGACTAACGAGAGAGCCTGGAAACCCAACTTGCTCGTTCCTGTGCGGGACTGCCGTGAGTTACATGGAACTTTTGATTTTCTTATCAACCTCACACGGCCGCGTGGTTCTATACATCTACTGGGTTTGCGCGGGGAAGATTCACATGAAAATATACATCAGGAACTTTCTGAACTGGCAGATGATTTTCGGCAGGAAAAAATATTCACTCGCTGCACAATCATGCATAGCGACGAATTTGAGGAAGGTGTTTCCAACGCAATTCAGGCGCTTTCCGGTGCATTCTTTCGTCCCAATATCCTCTTTTTGACGACGCCGCCCGAAAAATATGAAGACTCTCACCGCAAAGTTATCTTACGAGCGCGAAGACTGGGATTGGGTGTACAGCTCCTCGCCGAGGATCCGCTGGCCAAGCTTGGGAGACGACGGTCTATTAATGTCTGGCTGAAGGATCAGAGTCCGGATTGGGAACTTAGCTTTGAGCTCGGAAATATAGATCTACAGTTACTTACTGCATACAAACTACGGCGTAACTGGGGCGGTAAAATGCAGGTAATTATGGCTGTCTGTGATGAAAAAGAACAGCAGAAAGCCCGCCACTATGTTGATAATCTGCTCGACCTAGCAAGGTTAAAGAATGTTGACGTAAAAATAGAGTGCTCAGATTTTAAAAAACTACTTGCCAGCGCTCCACGCGCCGATGTTGATCTCTTCGGACTTCCCCCAAGCCCTGATTTTAAAACTTTTCGCCGCTGGGTGGATCTAACCCGTTCGGCCTGTATTTTCGTCGCCGATTCAGGAGAAGAAAACATTATAGCTTAACAGCAGAACACTTGCTTGTTTCTAACCTGATTAATTCATCAGCTGATGAATTAATCACCCGTAGGGCCGCCCATTCGTAGGAATGGGCGGGGTTAGCCCAGCTGTTTACAGAAAAACTGG
>Ga0207421_10007124_pt1 | contig 11991 bp, 9 predicted proteins | sample SodLakKL_010_SED_4_FD_187542 | JGI IMG/M metagenome (GOLD analysis project Ga0207421, IMG submission 187542) | Alkaline sediment microbial communities from Lake Tanatar, Kulunda Steppe, Russia - 8KL_010_SED (SPAdes) (version 2) | ecosystem: Environmental > Aquatic > Non-marine Saline and... | reverse complement strand
GGCGTGGCGGTGGTGGGCGTCGGCGCGTGCGGAAACCCCCGTGGGCGGGGGTTGGTGCGGCGTTCGGGGGGTGGCGTGGCGGTGGTGGGCGTCGGCGCGTGCGGAAACCCCCGTGGGCGGGGGTTGGTGCGGCGTTCGCCTGGTGGCCAGTCGCCCGTCCGTCCGGTGCGGGCGGTGCGAACCGTCATGATGGGGCGCGCGCCACGACCGGTGACGTGCGATGCCCGACCGAGACGACACGACGTGACGAGCCGAACGTCGGCTCCGATCCACGACGAACGGGAGACGGATGAAGGTGCTGGTGACCGGCGCGACCGGGTTCATCGGCGCCGAGGTGGCACGACAGCTGGCCGAACGCGGCTTGCGACCTCGGCTCATGGTGCGCCGCCCCTCACGGGGCGCCCTGCTGCACCACCTCGATGCGACGCTCGTGCACGGCGACCTGCAGTCGCCGGAGAGTCTGCGGAAGGCCGTCGCGGGGTGCGATGCGGTCATCCACCTCGCCGGACGCGCGGTGTTCGAACCCGCGCACAAGCTGATGGACACGTTCGTCCACGGCACGCAGGCGCTGGCCGAGGCCGCAGCCGACGAAGGCGTCACCCGCTTCGTGTTCGCGTCGTCGCTGCTGGTGCACGGCAGCACCGACATCCCGATCGATGCCGCCACGGTCCCGGCACCCGAGGTGGACTACGGCCACGTCAAGGTGATGGTCGAGAACCGTCTGGCCAAACTCGAGGAGGCGACCGGCATGACGGTGGCCTCGATCCGTCTGCCCCACACCTACGGGGCGACCGACCAGTTGTTCGGCCGGGTTCGGCGTGGCTTCCTGCCGATCCCGGGTCGCGGCTCCCCGCCCTACGGCCATCTCCACGTCCGCGATGCGGCGCGGGTGATGATCGCCGCGGCCGAGACCGGATGGGCCGGTCGGAGCCCTGTCGCCGACCGCGAATCGGTGGGCTGGGACGAGTTCCTCGGTGAACTGCAGGCGCAGATGCCCCACCTGACCGTGGCTCGACTCCCGGCCTCGCTCGCGCTGGCGGGTACCACGGTGCTGAACGCCGCGACCGGATGGCGGTCGGCACCGAGCCTCATGACCCCCGACACGGTGATCAGCTGGAACCTCTCCCTGCCCGTGGACCCGACGGCGCTGTGGTCGGAGCTCGGGATCGAACCCGAACTGCCCACCTACCGGGAGGGCATCGCGGCCACCCTCGACGACTGCGTGGCGTTCCGCTGGCGGCACCCGGTCAACGACCGCGGGGCCTGACCCCCGACGACCCACCCCGGCGGGTCGTATGACCGACCGCCGCCCGATCGGGGCGGCGTAGGCTGCTGGTCGATCCGAGCCTGACGTAGGCGGCCCGTTCCGGCCCGTTCCGGCACGGCCGATGATCTGGAGCACGCCCATCCTGTCGATGCCCCCGCGCCGATCGCTGGTGGCCCTGGTGGTCGGGTTCGCCGTGATGGCCCCGATGCTGCCGGCTTCCGGGCACGCGTTCGGTGATCCCCCACGGGCATGGCTCAGCGCCGAGGGCCGGGAGGTCACCCTCGACTGGGTCGCCGAGGACGACGACGCGGCGGCCATCGGCCACGCGATCGGGCTGCTCCCGATCGATGCCATGTGGGCCTTCATCGAGGATCTGCCGGAGGAACAACCGACGCCGGAGCAGACGCGGACGCTCTCGGCGGCACCGGAGCTCCGTCAGTACCTGCTCGACAACGTGCAGATCCGTCAGGACGGCCACGACTGTGCGGGCGTCGCCGAGCCGGCGGCCGACTTCATCGCCGACGGGGCGCAACTGCGCTTCACCTGTCCGGAGCCGGTGCGGCAGGCCCGGGTCCGTATCACCCTGCTCCACGACCAGGATCCGGCCTACCGCACCTTCGCGGTCGACGGGACCGACCAGTTGACGATGCACAGCGTGGCGCAGCCCGAGCACCCCTGGGACTTCACGCGCACAGCCGATCAGCGGTCACGCCCGGCCGTGATCCTGATCGTGGGCTTGCTGCTGGTGGTCGCCGGCGCCTACGGATCCCTGCGGTTGCTGCGACCGACCCTCGAGCCCGACCCGTACCCGCCCACGGGTGGGTGACGGGTCCGGTCCGTGGCGCGACGGACCGGTCGCCGGCGTCGGGTGGTCGGGTCCGCGCCCCGGTGGTCGCTGCGTGGTGAGCGGTACGCTCGGGGCATCCATCGGCGTGCTCGTCGGACCCCGGGCTCGGCGCCGGTGGCCCCGCCCCTCGCCAACGCCCCCGCTCTCGCCCCGCTAGGACCGCTCGTGGACCGCGTACTTCGCATCGGACTGCTCGGCTGCGGCACCGTGGGCGGTGGGGTCGTGACGATCCTCGACCGCGAGGCCGACGACATCACGGCGCGCACCGGCGCCAAGCTGGAGATCACCCGCATCGCGGTCCGCGATCTCGCCAAGGTCCGTGGGCTGCCCATCGGCGCCGACACCTACACCGACGACCCGCTGTCGGTGGTCGAGGCCGACGACATCGACATGATCGTCGAGGTGATGGGCGGGATCGAACCGGCCGGCGGTTACATCCGTCGGGCGCTGGAGCTCGGCAAGCCCGTGGTCACCGCGAACAAGGAACTGGTCGCCGCGCAGGGACCCGAGCTGTACGCGGCCGCGCTCGACGCCGGTGTCGACCTCGCCTACGAGGCCGCCGTGGCCGGCGCCATCCCGATCATCAAGCCGATGAAGGAATCACTCGCCGGTGACCGGGTCACCCGCATCGTCGGGATCCTGAACGGCACGACCAACTACATCCTCACCCGCATGAGCGAGGAGGGTGCCGACTACGACGAGGTCCTGGCCGATGCCCAGGCGCTCGGCTACGCGGAGGCCGACCCGACCGCCGACGTGGCCGGCCACGACGCCGCGGCGAAGTGCGCCATCCTCGCCTCGTTGGCGTTCGACACCGCCGTGCACTTCGACGACGTGTTCCGCGAGGGCATCGAATCGGTCACCGCCACCGACATCCGCACCGCGGCGCGCCTCGGTTACGTGATCAAACTCGTGGGCATCGCCAGCGAGGTCGACGACCGTGTGGCGGTCCGTGTCCACCCGGCGTTCCTGCCCAGGGAGCACCCGCTCGCGAGCGTGCGCGGCTCGTTCAACGCGATCTACGTGGAAGCCGAGTACGCCGGTGAGCTGATGTTCTACGGTCGCGGCGCCGGCGCGCTGCCGACCGGATCCGCGATCGTCGGCGACGTCATCGATGTCGCGCGCAACCTGCTGCAGACGGCCCGCGGCGCCTCCGAGACCCAACACCGCGCGAAGCCGATCCGACCGATCGACGAGCTGCAGACCCAGTACTACGTGCTGCTCGACGTCGAGGACGAGACCGGGGTGCTCGCCGAGGTGGCCCAGACCTTCGGCGCCCACGGGGTCTCGATCGCCCAGGTCTGGCAGGACGGCGACGCCGACCCCGACGCCGACTCCGCCCAGCTGGTGCTGATCACCCACCGGGCGCTCGAGTCGAACCTGCGGGCCACCGTCGAGGCGCTCGCCTGCAGCAGCAGCGTGCGGAGTGTGGCGAGCGTGCTGCGCGTCGAATCGGAGGTGTTCGCCTCATGAGTGCGACCGCGACCCCATCGACCCTTGCCGGCACCCACGTGTGGCGGGGGATCATCGAGGAGTACCGCGACCGGATGCCGGTCAGCGACACCACGCCGATCGTGACCCTGCGCGAGGGCGGGACGCCGCTGATCCACTCCGAGCACCTCTCGGAGCTCACCGGCTGCGAGGTGCACGTCAAGTTCGACGGCTCCAACCCGACCGGGTCCTTCAAGGACCGCGGGATGACCATGGCCATCTCCAAGGCCAAGGAGCAGGGCGCGGAGGCGGTCATCTGCGCCTCGACCGGCAACACCTCCGCCGCGGCCGCCGCCTACGCCGCCAAGGCCGGGATGACCGCAGGCGTCATCGTGCCGAAGGGCAAGATCGCGCTCGGCAAGCTGGCCCAGGCGCTGGTGCACGGCGCCAAGGTGATCCAGATCGACGGCAACTTCGATCAGGCGCTGGTGCTGTGCCGGCAGCTGTCGGAGACCTACCCGGTCGAGTTGGTGAACTCGGTCAACCCCTACCGGATCGACGGACAGCGCACCGGTGCGTGGGAGGTCGTCGACCAGCTCGGTCGCGCCCCCGACGTGCACGTGATGCCGGTCGGCAACGCCGGCAACATCACCGCCTACTGGCGCGGCTACCGCGAGTACCACGCCGACGGGATGATGGGCACGTTGCCGGTCATGCGCGGCTACCAGGCCGCCGGTTCCGCACCGATCGTGATGGGTGCCAAGGTCGAGAAGCCGCAGACGATCGCCACGGCGATCCGGATCGGCAACCCCGCGTCCTGGGATCGGGCCGTCGAGGCAGCCGAGGAATCGCACGGCTCGATCCGGGCGGTGACCGACCGGGAGATCCTGGCCGCGTTCCGGCTCATCGCCCGGCACGGGGTGTTCGCGGAGATGGCCTCTGCCGCGTCGATCGCCGGGCTGATGCAGCTGCACGCCGCAGGCGAGATCGAGCGGGGGCAGACGGTGGTGTGCGTGCTGACCGGCCATGGGCTGAAGGATCCGGAGTGGGCCATCTCCGGCGCCGCCGAGCCGATCACCATCCCCGCGGAGCTCGACGCGGCCGCCGAGGCGCTCGAGCTGATCTGATCCCCGTGGTGACGTCGTGTGGGCCGCCGGTGAGGTGGTCGGCTCGGCGCCGCCGGCGCGGTGGTCAAGAACCGTGGCCAGACACGGTTCCGCGCCGGATGGGAGCGGACGAGGCCCTGTGGCCGGCAGCGGTGGTCGGCAACCGTGGCCAGGCACGGTTCCGCGCCATGCCGGGTGGGGCGGGCGACCAGGGGCCGGGCACCGCTCGGGGCAGGGATCCCTACCGAGTCGGGGCGGGCCCGGTGGCTGGTCGTACGTATGGGACATCGGAACCACGGCACCGATCGGGCGGCTTCGCTGTCGAACCAGGGCAAAGCAGTAGGTGATCACGGCTCCGCTCCGTCGCGGATCCGCCGGTAGGGGGAGGGTTTCGCACATGGCATGGCACGTCTCGTACCGTCGTGGGGGGCACGCGGGCCCGATCGTGGCCGGCTTGGCGTTGCTCGGTTCGTTGCTGGTCGCCGTGCCCCCGGCCACGGCACAGGAGCCGCCGTTCGCCCGCGGTATCGGCGCGGCGTGCCCCGCCGAGACCCGGACACCGGACCGCTTCCCGGACGTGGCCGGCACGGTCCACCGGGAGGCCATCAACTGCATCGCGGCCTACCAGGTCACCCTGGGCCGTTCCGGTCCCGACGGTCCCGTCTACGACCCGGGCAGGGCCGTGACCCGGGAGCAGATGGCGACGTTCATCGCTCGCGCCATCGAGGCGACGGGTGAGGAGCTCCCGCTCGGCGACCCCTTCCCGGATGTCGGTGAGACCCACGCGGACAACGTGCGGAAGCTCGTCGCCGCCGGGGTGGCCGAGGGTCGCGAGGACGGCACGTTCGGCCCGGATCTCCCCGTCACGCGGGCACAGATGGCGTCCTTCATCGCCCGTGCGATCGAGACCGTCACGGGCGACGAACTCCCCACCGCCTCGGTGTTCCCCGACGTGTCGGGCACCCACGCGACCAACATCGGCAAACTGGCCGCGGTCGGTGTCGTGGCCGGCCGGGGGGACGGCACCTACGGACCCGGCGAGTCGGTGACACGCGCCCAGATGGCCGCGTTCCTGGCCCGGTCGCTGGCCGAGTTCGCCGACCGCGGTGCCCCGCCGCAGCTGCCCGAGCCGCCGGCGAACACCGTCGTCGGATCCTTCACCACGCCGCTCCAGCCGGGGCAGGCACGCAACACCAACATCCACCTCGCCGCGGACTACATCGACGGGGACGTGATCCCGGCGGGTAGCTCCTACTCGCTGAACCAGGGGATCGGTCCGCGCACCTCCGCCCGTGGGTTCGTGGCCAACGGTTTCATCGACGGGGATGGGGACGTCATCAGCGTGGTCGGTGGCGGGGTGAGCCAGATGGGCACGACCTTCCTGAACGCCGCGTGGTCCACCGGGATCCAGATCGACGAGTTCCGGCAGCACACCATCTATTTCCCGCGCTACCCGATGTGCCGCGAGGCGACCCTGGCGTGGGGCGAGCTCGACGTGGTGGTCACCAACGACTCGCCCTATGACATCACCATCGATACCGGCCACAGCTCGCAATCGGTGACCGTCACCTTCCTCAGCGAGCCGTGGGCCGAGGTCGACTCGACGATCGGCGAGCCCTACGACGTCGGCTGGGTCGGCGGCCCCTTCACCGTGGACTGCGACCGGACCGTGACCTACCCCGACGGGACGAGCGCGAGCGAGAGCTACACCTGGCGCTACAGCGAGGGCTACCCCGGCTGAGCCGCGTCGGGCTCCTGCCGACGCGTCGTGGTGTCCGGCCGCCCAGCCCTGCGCTTCAGGGGTTCTCGGTGCGTGCGCGGATGCCGTCGGCCAGCAGGTCGGTCAGCCACGCGAAGCTGGCGTCGATGTCGACCGGGATCCCGAACCCACCCGCGAGCTCCAGCGACACGAACCCGTGCACCGCGCTGCGAACGCTCCGGGTGGCGTGGATCGCCGCGGCGTCGTCCAAGCCGAACCCGGTGAGCGCGGTGAGCACCGTGTGCATGACCTGCGCCCCGACCCGTTGCACCCGGGCGTCGGCGTCCTCGATCGACGGCACGGTGGTGGCGTACAGCCCGGGGTGTTGGTGCGCGAAGCGCCGGTAGGTGGTCGCGATGCCGCGTACCGCGTCCTCGGCGCCGATGCCGACGGCGGCACGTTGCAGCTCTGCGCCGAGCACCGTCAGCGCCCGGATCGTGAGCAACCGCCGGAGTTCGTCCAGCCCGTCGACGTGGTTGTACAGCGAGGGGGTGCGCACCCCGAGTTCCGCGGCGACCTTGCCGAAGGCCAGCTGGTCGTAGCCGTCCCGGTCGATCAGTTCCGCAGCCGCGTCCACGATGCGTTCGGGGCTCAGGCCGGGTCGAGGTGGCATCGGTGGCTCCTGTCGTGACAGCGGGGCCTCGAACGCGAGGCGCCGGGCCGCTCAGGCGTCGGTGCGATCGGCGCTCAGCAACCTCAGCAGCGCCTCGCCGACCGCCTGCGGCTGTTCGACGTGGGGGTAGTGGCCGGCACCCTCGATGAGGGCCACCTCGCCGTCCATGCGTCCGGCGATCGTCCTGGCCTCGGCGGCGGGGTCGTCGAAGTCCGGGTCGGCGGTGCCCATGATCACCAAGGTGCGGCTCGTGAGCTCGTCCAACCGGGGGTCGATGGCCTCGCAGCTGCTCAGCGCCATCGCGCGGACCGCGGCGAGGCGACCGGGCTCGGCGAGGTTGGCGCGGATCGCGGCGGTGTGGGCGTCGTGGTCCGCCGGCGGCGTGTCCCCCCACAGCTTGCCGTACCAGCCGACCCACCCCGCGACGCCCCACGGGCGGGCCAGCAGGGCACGCAGTGCCAGCCGCTTGACGGCGGGGACGGGCACGTCGCGGACGAACGGTCCGATCAGGGTCGTACTCGCCACCAGTCGCGGTGCCCGGGCGGCGGCCCAGGTGACCGACGCGGCCCCGAAGCTGGTGCCGATCAGGTGCGCCGGGCCGGCAGAGAGGTGCTCGAGCAGCGCGACGATGTCGTCGCCGACGGTGTGGCGCTCGTGGTCGGTGAAGGTCGCGTCCGAGTCGCCGTGGCCGCGCAGATCCACCGTCACGACCCGGAAGCCCGCATCGAGCAGCCGTGGGGCCAGGTGCCGATACTCGGTGCGCAGATCGCCGAGTCCCGGCAGGCAGACCACCAGCGGACCGGAACCGGTGTCGTCGTGGGCGATCCGTCCGCCGGGACGGGTCAGGAACAGGGTGTCGGTCGTCATGTCCGGGGTCTCCGAGGCGGCGGTGACCGGGGCGAGCGGATGCGGCTCGAACCCGGATGCGAATCGGTGTAGCGGGAAACTAACACGATTAGTCTCGCCGTCAAGGCTCGACCGGGCAAGGCTCGACCGGGCAAGGCTCGAGCAGGCGCGGGTGGGCCCGTCGACCAGGAGGCCCGAGTGCGGATGGGCGGAGCTCGGCGAGCCACCGCCCGGGACCCGCGCCGAGCCCGCCTGAGCGCGCCCGGCTATGTTCCCGGGTTCGCTCGTGGGTGGAGGGAAGTCCCGTGGACCGTGTCGCCGCCGTCGAGGCCGCACTCGATCGTGCCATCGCGGACGCCGAGGTGGCGGCCCGCCCGATCGGCCCGGAGGACCCGCTCGTGGCGGGCAGTGGCCTGAGCGCGGGGCGGGCGCTGGCGGCGTTCGAGGACATGGTGAGTTCCCGGACCCTCGATGTGGTGGCCCGCGAGCTCAAGGCCCGGGGGGCCGGCTACTACACCATCTCCTCCGCGGGGCACGAGGACGATGTGGCGCTCGGCGCGCTGAGCCGCCCGTCGGATCCGGCGTTCCTGCACTACCGCTCCGGTGCCTTCGTGTTGGCCCGCGCGCGGCGGGCAGCGGGCTCGGAGCGCGGCGGCCCGGCAGGCGGGCACGACGCGGTCACCGACATCCTGCACTCGTTGATGGCCTCCCGCGCGGACCCGGTCAGCCGGGGGCGGCACAAGGTGTGGGGCAGCCGCGAACGCTGGATCGTGCCCCAGACCTCCACGATCGCCTCGCAACTGCCCAAGGCGGTCGGTGCCGCGATGGCCATCGGACGCCGGCGGGCCATCGGTGTCGCGCCGCCCGCGTCCGCCGACGTGCCCGACGACGCCATCGCGCTGGTGTCGTTCGGGGACGCCTCGCTCAACCACGCCAGCGCGCTCACCGCGATCAACGCCGCCCGCTGGGCCCACCGCCGCGGCGCACCCGTGCCGCTGCTGCTGGTCTGCGAGGACAACGGCATCGGCATCTCGGTCGAGACCCCACGCGGTTGGGTCGCCGGCACGGTCTCCCACCTCCCCGGCCTGCACTACCTCGAGGCCACGGGCGAGCTCCACGAGGTCTGGGACGCAACGCAGCACGCCCTGGACCTCGCCCGCCGCAAGCGTGCACCGGTGTTCCTGCACCTCCGCACCACCCGTCTGTGGGGCCACGCCGGCAGCGACGTCGAGGCGGCCTACCGGACCCGGCAGGACATCGAGGCGGCGGAACGGCTCGACCCGGTGGCGCGCACGGCCCGGCAGCTGGTCGCCACCGGCGCCGCCGACCGTGAGGCCCTGGCCGGGCTGGTGGCACGCGTGCGCGCCGAGGTGCGTGCCCGGTCGGCGGAGCTGACGAACCCGGCTGCGGCTGGGGGTGGCGCGGGTCCCGCGCGGGGGGCCGGGCCGGTGGGGGTATCGCACCTACGCACCGTGGAGGAGGTCACGGCGACGCTGGCCCCGCACCGCCCCGAACGGATCGTCGCGGAGCTCGCGGAGCGCCACCTCGACGTCTCGGCCCGGGAACGGATCCACCCGCGGGGGCTGCCGGAGCACGCGACCGTGGCCGGGGAGCGGACGTTGGCGTCGATGATCCGGGGGGCGTTGCACGACGAGCTGTTGCGCCGGCCGGAGGCGTTGGTGTTCGGCGAGGACGTCGGGCACAAGGGCGGGGTCTACGGGGTGACGGCCGGGTTGCAGGCGGCGTTCGGGGGGCAGCGGGTGTTCGACAGCCTGCTCGACGAGACCTCGATCCTGGGGCTCGCACAGGGGATGGGGCTGCTCGGGTTGCTGCCGATCGCGGAGATCCAGTACCTCGCCTACCTGCACAACGCGTTGGACCAGTTGCGCGGCGAGGCGTGTTCGACCTCGTTCTTCTCCGACGGGGCGTTCACCAACCCGATGGTGGTACGGGTCGCGGGGCTCGCCTACCAGAAGGGCTTCGGCGGACACTTCCACAACGACAACTCGATCGGCGCGTTGCTCGACATCCCGGGTCTGGCGCTCGCGATCCCGTCCCGGCCGGACGACGCGGCCGCGATGCTGCGCGGGGCGATCGGGATGGCCGCGACCGACGGGCGGGTGGTGGCCTTCCTCGAGCCGATCGCGCTCTACCACGAGCGCGACCTGTACGAACGCGGCGACGGCGGGTGGCTGGCCAACGGTCCCGACGTGGGCCCGGTGGATCCCGATGCGGTGCTGTTGCCGGGCGAGGTCGGCGTCTACCACCCGGAGGCCACCGACCTGCTGATGGTGACCTACGGCAACGGGCTGCGGATGGCGCTGCGTGCCGCCCGGCGGCTGGCGCAGGAGGGTGTGGATGCGCGCGTGATCGACCTGCGGTGGCTCGCGCCGTTGCCGCGCGAGGAGATCCTCGCCCACGCGGCCGGGTGCCGGAGCGTGCTGGTGGTCGACGAGTGCCGGGCGACGGGCGGGGGGATCGCGGACGCCGTGGTGGCCTCGGTGGCCGAGTCGGCGAGCGGGCTGGGCGCCGGCGGAGCCTCGGGGGTGTCGGTACCGGTGGGTTCCGTGCGCTCGGCCGACAGCTACGTGCCGCTCGGCCCGGCGGCGGACGCGGTGTTGCTCTCGGAACGCGACGTGCTCACGGCGGCCCGCCGGATGGTCGCGCGCGCGGGCCGGTGAGATCGTCACCGACGCCGACCTCGACGCCGACGCCGACCTCGACGCCGACGTGGCGGTCATCGGTGTGGTGCTCATCGGTGTGGTGCTCGGCGAACGCCTGCGGGTGGCTCGTGGTGCGTCACCGTGGTTCGTTGCCGTCAGTCCTGGGCGGCCCGCGCCGTGGCCAGCGCGGCGGCCGACAGCCGTGGGAGCCGGACGTCACCGATGGGGGTGGTCACGCTGCCGAGCCGGTTGGTCACGAACGCCAGCGACATCCCGGTCTCCGGGTCGGCCCAGGCTCCGGATCCGCCGTAGCCGTAGTGCCCGAACGCCTTCCATGCGGGCCGCCCGAGCGAGAACGCCTGGTGATAGCCCAGGCGCCAGCGCATCGGTAGGCCGAGCACGTAGTCGCGGCCGCGGTTCTGGACCCGCCCCGCCTGTCGCAGCGTCTCGGGCGAGAGCACCTCGACGTCGTCGACGGTGCCGTCGCGGGCCAGAGCGGCGTACATCTTCGCGAGCGACCTGGCCGTGAACACCCCGTTGGCGGCCGGCATCTGGGTATCGAGGATCCGCCGGTCCGGGTCGTCCACGATCAACCGCTCGAAGCCGTCGATCAACAGCGCCTCGGCGAGGTAGCGCGTGCGGGGGTTGGTCTCCATCCTCGCGGCGAGCCCGGCGGTGAACGCGTAGGGGGTGGGGGAGAACAGCTCCGCGACCCGGTGGCGTTCCTCGACGGGTGCGCCGATCCAGAAGCCGTCCAGACCCAACGGGTCGGCGAGCTCCTTCTGCACCAGGTCCCGGAGGTCCAGCCCGGTGACCTGCTTGAGCAGCCCGGCCACCAGCCAGCCGAAGGTCAGTGCGTGGTAGCCGGTGCCGCCGCGTCGGGGCCGGTCCGGCGACTGGGACGAGAGCAGCATCGCGACCGCCTCGTGATCCAGCAGATCCTCGGCCGCGGGGAACAACCCACGGATCCGGTGCAGCCCGGCCTGGTGGCTCAACAACATCCGAAGGGTGATGTGGCGGCGATCCGGGTGCGCGAAGGCGGGCCAGTAGGTGGCGAGCGGCTCGTCGTGGTCGAGCAGGCCACGGTCGACCAGGCGATGCACCACCGTGCTGACCACACCCTTGGTGGTCGAGAAACTCATCGCCGCGGTGTCGCGCTCCCAGGCGCGGAGGCCATGGGCGTCGGAATAGCCGGTCCACACATCGACGACCGGCTCGCCGTCGAGGTAGACGGCCACGGCCCCACCGCCCTCGGAGGGCCGGGAGAACATGCGTGCGAACCGCAGCACGAGGGTGCGGAAGCGCCGGTCTGCGTGACCATGGATCATGGGGACGACGCTAGCTGTCGCGGTCGCTGGTCAGGTGATCGGGACATGGCCGTTCGGGTGTTCAGCTCGTGGTCGGCTCATCGGCGGAGCAGGTCGAGGGCGGCCCGGGGTATGGCGGGCCGACCGGGTTG
>Ga0207421_10007123_pt1 | contig 11993 bp, 12 predicted proteins | sample SodLakKL_010_SED_4_FD_187542 | JGI IMG/M metagenome (GOLD analysis project Ga0207421, IMG submission 187542) | Alkaline sediment microbial communities from Lake Tanatar, Kulunda Steppe, Russia - 8KL_010_SED (SPAdes) (version 2) | ecosystem: Environmental > Aquatic > Non-marine Saline and... | reverse complement strand
AACATATCAAATGCTTCGCCACCTCTTACTTCGCCAACAATAATACGATCAGGCCGCATATGCAAAGCATTAATTACCAAATCTTTAATGGTTACTTCGCCCTGTCCTTCATAATTTTTCGTTCTCGTTTCCAAAGCAATAACATGATCTTGTTTTAATTTTAATTCGACCGCTTCTTCAATCGTAATAATTCTTTCATGATTAGCTATTAAACCTGATAAAACATTTAATAATGTTGTTTTACCACTACCACTCTTACCTGTAATTCCAAGTATTTCTCCATCATCTACTTTAAATGAGATATTATCGAGAACTTTTTTATCAAAAGAATCAAGCTTGTAGAATTTAGTTATGTTATTTACTTTCAGCATAGCGCACCTCTTGGGATGAGATACATGAATTGAATATTTGAGCTTTTACTTCTTAAAAAGCTGATATTGGTATGTAAAATTGATTTATGAATAAAAAGTAAACTTTATTGTTTGATAGCTTTTATTATCTCTTCGACCTTTGATTTGATATCATTCGTTTCTTCGACAATAGTTCCAGTAACTATCATATCTGCACCTGCTTCGGCACATTTTCCAGAATCACTTGGAGATCGGATTCCACCACCAACAATTAATTTATTAGATGAACCTAATGCTTTTTTAGTTGCTGCTATCATTCTAGGTTTTATGGGTTCACTTGCACCTGAACCAGCTTCAAGGTATGTATAATGCATTCCAAGGTACTTTCCTGCGAGTGAATAAGCAACTGAAAGTTCTGGCTTGTTCTTTGGGATAAGTTTTGCGTCACCGACCCATCCAACTGTTCCACCTGGCTCTACTATCAGGTAAGCCATAGAAATAGCTTCAATACCATACTTGTAAACAAGCGGTGCACCAATCATTTGATTAGTTGCAACAAAATTGACATCACGAGAATTTAATAAACTCATAAAAAAGATTGCATCAGCTTTTGGACTTATTCCATCAACGTTGCCTGGGAATAAGATTACAGGTTTAGCAACCTTTTGTTTTATTTGTTCAATTGTTTGGTCAAGTATAGTTCCGCCAGCGCCTGTAGAACCTCCGACCATAATTGCATCAGTTCCACCACTAACAGCTTCATGGGCAATATGACCTGCCTCTTCTGGGGTTTGTGAGGCAGGATCTATTAAAGTAAGATGAACAGTACCTTCATCTTCTACTATTTTATTGAGGTACTTTTCAACTTCCATTTATTGGATCAGCCTCTCACATCTTTTGATTTTGGTCTTAGCTGTTTGTATCCACATTTTCTGCATCTAGATGCACGAGAACCATTTCTTGCATTGCATCTCATGCATATTTTTTTGTTTAGGATTCTATTTTCAGCTTCTGGGAATCGTGCCATAGTCTTTCACCTTTGATAATTTGATAATTAAAATCATGTAAGTAATATCTGCCTCGCTACATACATCTTAACCAATATAACTGTTTTGATATCTCTACTTAAAATGTATTTTAGTTATTTGATTCGATTGGCAATGATGTCTCTGACTATCATTGGATCTGCTCTACCTCTAGTTTTTTTCATGACTTGTCCAACTAAAAAGTTCAAAGATTGCTCTTTTCCATTGAGGTAATCATTGATTGCATTCTTGTTTTCACCTAATACATCATCAACTGCTTGTTCAACTACATTGTCTTCTACTTTAACAAGTCCCTTTTTCTCAACAATTTCCATGCAATTACCACCGGAATCTAATAATGTTCTGATAACCTCAACTGCGCTTCTATCAGTGATTTTGTTTTCCATGACCATAGTGACAAGCTGGACAATATCTTCAACCTTGCATGCATCTATTGTTAGATCACGATAATTGAGTTCTCCTTTCAAAACATCAGCAATCCAAGTTGCAGCTACTTTTGGATTAACCTCAGATGCTACTTCTTCGTAGAAATTAGCAATTTTTAGATTAGATACTAAGGCTTTTGCATGCATATCTGAAATTGAATACTGACTTATTAGCCTTTCTTTTTTTGCATCTGGTAGTTCAGGTAGTTCTTGTAACAATTTTTCAGTTCTATCTTTAACTCTTAGTGGTACAAGGTCAGGTTCTGGGAAGTATCGATAATCATGTTCTTCTTCTTTGCTTCTCATAGAAGTTGTCACACCACGCGCCTCATCAAAATGCCTGGTTTCCATTGTGACAATTTCACCACGTCTTAGAAGATTTTTTTGTCGCATTATTTCGTATAAAAGTGCTCGTTCAGCTCCTTTATGTGATGATATATTTTTGATCTCGGTTCTGTCTCCACCTTGTAGCGATATATTTGCATCTACCCTCATTGCACCTTCTAGATCACTATCGAAGACATCAAGGTATTCTAGTATATTTCTAAGTTTATCTAAGAATCTTCTAGCTTCTTTTGGACTTCTAATATCTGGTTCAGTTACAATTTCTAATAATGCCATACCTGACCGGTTATAATCTATAAGGGTACCCTTAGACTTATCAATGGATCCCATATGTATAAGTTTACCAGGATCCTCTTCCATGTGAGCTCTCCTAATCCTTATAACCAGCTCGCCATCTTCACCTTCTATTGCAACCTTACCATTGCTAACAATGGGGTAATCGAATTGGCTTACTTGGTAACCTTTAGGAAGGTCTGGATAATAATAGTTCTTCCTATGGAATTGTGTTTGTTCTACTATTTCACAGTTTAAGGCCAATCCAACCTTCATGGCAGATTCAACAGCTTTTTGGTTTATTACTGGTAAAGCACCCGGTAATCCAAGACAAACAGGGCATACATGGGTATTAGGCGGTGAACTATGATACTGGGTCGAGCATCCACAGAACATCTTGGTTTTTAGTCTATTGAGCTGGACGTGTATTTCCAACCCAATCATAATCCCATCAGTATTACTATAGCTCATTTAGTTCACCCCATCAGGTCTTTTTTTATGGTGATTAGTATTCTGTTCAAAAGTATATGCACATCTTAATATTGAAGATTCGTCAAAAGTATTTCCAATGATTTGCAATCCAACAGGCATTTTATCTGCAAAACCACAAGGTACAGACATTGAAGGAATGCCTGCAAGATTTACAGGTACATTATTAATATCAGTCATGTAGATGGACAATGGATCCTCGATTTTTTCACCTACTTTGAATGCAATATCAGCCATGGTGGGTCCCATCAAAACATCAACATCATTAAAAGCTCGATCAAAGTCATTTTTGACTAATGTTCGTACTTTTAAAGCTTTAACATAATATTTATCGTGGTAACCTGCTGATAATGCGTAAGTACCAAGTAAAATCCTTCTTTTAACTTCGTCCCCAAACCCTTGTGCCCTTGTTTTGGATGCCATAACATGCCAGTTGTTTCCTTCGACCTGTAACCCATATCTTGTACCATCAAACCTTGCTAGGTTAGATGAAGCGTCACTCATAGCAAGTATATAATATGCAGGCAATGCATATTTTGTGGTTGGCAATGATACTTCTTTCCAGATAGCACCTAAGTCTTCCATTTTATGTATTGCATCCCAGACTATTTTTTCTACCTTAGGATTAATTCCATCGGAAATAAGTTCAGTTGGTACACCAATTTTCATCCCTTCCGAATCGTTTATGATAGCATCTGAATAATTTATGTCTCTTTTTATAGAAGTACTGTCACGGTTATCATACCCTGCTATAACATCCATGATATGTGCAATGTCCTCGACACAAGTTGCCATTGGTCCTATCTGTTCTAGCGAGTTAGAATAAGATATCAAACCGTACCTAGAGATGGTGCCATAAGTGGGCTTCATAGCAACCACTCCGCAATAAGATGCAGGCGATCTAACGGAGCCACCAGTATCAGATCCTAATGAAATAGGTGATTCTCCTGCAGCCAAAGCTGCTGCACTACCTCCGGAAGATCCTCCGGGGACTCTTGATGTGTCCCATGGATTAAAGGTAGTTCCGCCACAACATGTTTCTGTCGATCCTCCCATAGCGAACTCATCCATATTGGTCTTACCAATTATAATTGCACCAGCTTCATAGAGCTTTTCAATAACATGTGCATTAAAAGGCGGAATATAATTCTCTAACATTCTCGAAGAACAAGTTGTGGGTATCCCTTTAGTAGAGATATTGTCTTTAATTGAGATGGGTACGCCTGCTAGCGGTAAATCACTTTGGTTCTTATCATAATATTTAGCATCTTCAATTGCTTTTTTATTTATGTTTGTAAAGGCATTGATTGAACTCTTTTCAATAGTATCAAGATATGAAGAAGTAACCTCTTCAGCTGACAAATTGTCGATTTTGTGTTTAGTATCTCTTATACTCATCCATTCTGGCATTTATTATCCTCACATTATACCTGGAACTTTGAAATATCCATCTTTTTTATTCTCACAATTCTCAAGTGCTTCTTCTTGGGTAAATGATGGCTTAATATCATCACTCCTTAAAACATTCACTAAGTCATCTACATGGTATGTAGGCTCTATGTCACTAGTATCTAGCTCTTCAAGTTGTTGAAAATAATCAAGAATTGAGTTTAGTTGTTCTGCGTACTCCTTACTTTTAGAACTATCAATTTCAATCCTAGCGAGCCAGCTTATACGTTCAACATCTTCTTCTGTGATCATCTAAGATTCCTCTATTATTAGCTTTAAAGTTTAATGTTAAAACAATAGACACTTAATATTAATATGTTGGCGTTTACATTTATTATGGTTTTAGATGGCATTGCTATTATGAAAAATTAAATTTGCCGAAGAGATAGGTTTAAAGTATAGATGTATTTTCATATTATAATAGGTGAATATGCAAAAAGCGGTTTGATTACATGAAATCAGAAGTAAAAGCAAAAATGATAGCTATAGGCTCTGCTGATATTGATGAAGATGCACTGGGAGACTTAACGGTTCCTACAGCAGGTCCCGGAGCTGGTAAAAAAGCTTTTTTTTTCAAATCAGGAAATCGGAGAGTACGTCTCTCAGTTAATAAAGATTCTCCTCTTAAAGTGTTTACTAAGAATGACCATGTTGTTATTTATTATGACAATGAAGAACTGGTCACAGGTAAGATTGAGCCAGAACTAGTACATTGTCCCGGGCAAGCATATATTACTGTAAGTGAAAAATGTATATTTGATTGCAAGTTTTGTCCAGTACCGAAACTGGGGGGCAGAATAAAATCTTTTAAGGAAGTAATCAAACTTCTAGAAAAAGCTTATGATACAGGTAAGATGGATTCGATATCTATAACTTCTGGGGTATTTGAGACACCTGAAAAAGAAGTTGAACGTGTAAATGAGATTGTTTTAGAAGCTAAAAAATATGGTGTTCCAATTGGTGTATCAGTTTATCCTACAAATAAGTCTAATAAGATTTTAAAAGCGGCTGGCGTAGATGAGATTAAGTATAATGTAGAGACAATGGATCGAGCTGTATTTGATGAGGTATGTCCTGACCAGAATCTTGAGTATATATTGGATAAGCTTGAAGAGGCAGTAAAACTATTTGGTAAGAATCATGTTTTCTCAAATTTCATAATAGGTTTGGGAGAAAATGATGACTCTGTGATTCAAGGGATTGAAGAATTAGCAAGTATTGGTGTTATCCCTATACTTCGTGCAGCAAATTTATCTCCCTTAAGAGAAGGGGAAGTTTATATAAATAGACCCACAGCAGAGCGAATAATATATCTAACACGAAAGCTCAAAGAGATATTGGATATACATGGCTTAAATGCTGCAGTTTCGAGAACAATGTGCTTACCATGTACAGGCTGTGACATGAATCCACATATAGATTTAGATGAGTGAATATCATTGTCACTTATTAGAAGGAACAGAGCTATTTAATAAGTTCCTTTTATTTGCTTCTTCATTAAGAGAAATGGCTAATTATATTAGAAATTTGTTCGCATTAATATATCTAACACGCAGATAATAATTTGCGTTTAGCAAAACCTTATATTAATGTTACTACCTACTTCCTAAAACAAAGGGATTGCTATGGATGAGATTGAGAAGATTAGAGAAAAGAAACTTCAGGAACTTAAGGAATCGTTGGAAAATAAACAACAAAAAGAATCTTATTCAGAACCAATAAATGTAAATGATGCTGATGTTGGCCAGAAGATAAATGAGAACCAAGTGGTAGTTATCGACTGCTGGGCTCCCTGGTGTGGTCCATGTAAGACAATTAGTCCAGTAATTGATCGACTTGCAGCAAGATATGCCGGGAAGATACTGTTTTGCAAACTGAATGTGGATCAAAATAAATCTACTGCCATGAAGTATGGCATTAATAGTATACCTACAATCCTAATATTTAAGAATTCAGATTTAGTGGATAAAGTTATTGGAGCAGTACCTGAGAATTCTCTTACTAATAAATTAGATTCCCTCATAGCTCAAGGGTGATATGGATGGCACCTAAACATGTAGTAAAAAGTCCTAATGTAGGACTTCTTGAAATAAAGTCAAAACCTTATTACATAGTAGCATCAGTTGAGGTTGGAAATACAACCACTAAGTGCATTTTAACAGCTACAAACATGGAATCTGGGAAAACGCATATAGTTAACCGGTACATAAGGATGACTCGAGAAGTAAGGGCACCTAAGGTTGGCGAGGTTGTGTTTGGTAAAACGTTAACTGGAGTGGAACTTACAAGACAATCTATATCTGAACTGGTAAGAGATACTCTTGTTGGTGCTGTTAATAGTGCAAACCTAGATATTGAAAAAGATATACATTTTGTAGTTAGATCAACTGGTGTGGTTGCTGGATTTGCTGTGCCCGAAGATGTTGGGGAGTTTATAAAAGCTTTGGCAGATGGCTGTTTATTGGCCGGAATACCCCCTTCACGTATGACTCCAGCAATGTCAGTAAATAATTTACCACACAAGTTTCAAAAATATACTAAGATGGAAAAAGTTGTTTTTGATGGAGCTGTAGCTAGTGTGAACCCACCAATAGGATCTACGGGTGTAGAAATAGTTGCTAATGAGATGGAGGGTGAATTAGCTACTGCAGGGATAAAAGAAGGTGCTAAATGGACTGGAGTGGACTTCAGGAATCCATGCATATCTATTGACTTTGGGACTACATTAGATGGAAGGATTGTTAATTCAGATTATCCATACGCCAAGACGGTTGGTAATTTTTGTGGGTATGCAGGTGCTATTCCAGATGCTTTGATCAAAGGCACAAGTATTGTTGATTCAAAACTTGGTACTGCACTTGATATTTCTGGTAGGAATAAACATAGCTGGCTAATGATGAAGGTAAAGAATAAAAGGATAAAAGAACTTGCATCAAAAGTTTTAGATATTATTACTATTGAAAAAGTTCCTGATGATGTTGTAAGGTATGGAAGTGTGCCTGTAAATCCAAAAGCTGCAAAAGAAATGGGAGTGGTACTAATAGGCTGTGATGTAGGAGATAATGGATCTAGATTGAATGAAGTTCTTGAGTTAGGATCTCATATCTACAAAGAGGAGGGTATTAAGACCCTATTCTCAGTAATAGATGAGGTAATGGCTAATATAGTCTCCCGGTTAGTTGGAGTCGCATTAGAATATAATCTGGTCTATGAAAATACTTCTATAGGGATTACAGGTAGAGCTGCAATCACGGGTGATAAACCTTCACTTATATTGAAATATTTGGAAAATATAAATGATTTAAACAATATAGAAAATAGGGTCGTGTTTGTAGATGATGCCCTTGCAAGAGGAGCAGCTGTAATGGCAAGGTGCATGAATTCAATGGGTACACCATTCAATCCTTTAGGAGGAACCACGGGTGGTAAATGTATCATGGGTCCTAGGATAAAACTTCAGTCGCACTAAGGTAATTAAGATGCATAGCTAGGTTTTATATATCTATTATTTTTTTATTTTGTTTTCTGGAGTGCATTTTCGACGGCTTTTTTATGTATTGCTGCAGACCTGTGAATCCCATCTTCAGTCCCCCTGATGGCTCTACAAGGATACTGCTGTACAAGTAAACCCGCACGAGCTGATGCTTTATCTAATTCAATTCCTTTCAGATTCCTTGCCATGTACCATGTACTACCACAAGGAGCACCCTTTTTAACGTTGACATTTTCTATCTTTTTATCTTTTACATCGATTTCAAGTGCTGGTGTACCTAAAACTGAGGTAAGCTCCTTTGTGTTTTCATGTTCTTTTAATGCACAGCATATTTCATCGATTTCTATATGCATGTTAGAGTCTTTAGCTATTTTTTCAAGTTCATCCATTGATACATGGGAATATCCGCCAGGAATTATTAGAGACTTGACATTTCTCTGTGAAGCTATTTTAGCTATGGCTGTTGTGATGTCTGGATGTAGTGAATATGAAACTATGATATCAGAGTTAAATATAGATTGATCTAATCCAATTTCATCTAGGTACTTTTCAGGCTCTTCTATGAGAATTGGCAGTTTACTGGGTAAGTTTGCTACCAATGGCTCAAAGTTTGTTTTATCTTTGATAGTATCTATCAAACGATGTCCATACTTCCCTCTTGTAATTATGCCAATCTTTGTCATTAAAGTTTAAATTATAGAGATTAATCTATATATTTTGTGGCATATTATGTTGGTAACCAAACTACTTTAATCATATTTTTGATGTTTTAGAATATACGGGTTTTGTTTTTATGAAAGGAAAATTGATTACGTTTGAAGGTATTGATGGTGCAGGAAAATCTACAGTAATTTCTACTTTACGTCGCCTTGAAGAAATGAAAGACGTTATATTCACAAGAGAACCAACAGAGACATGGCTTGGAGAAATGGTTGAGCGAGCAATAAAATCGGACACTAATGAACTAGTAGAGTTATTTTTATTTACCGCAGATCATGCCCAGCATGTATCAGATGTGATAAAACCAGCACTTGAAGAACGGAAATGTGTAATATCTGATCGTTATTCTGATAGTACTTATGCATATCAAGGAATGACTCTTCAATCAATGTTTCAATATCCGATGGACTGGGCACGAAATATTCGTTCTGAATGGACTGTTTTGCCAGATAAGACAATTCTTTTTGACATTGAACCTGAAATAGCTGTTAAACGCTGTTTTTCACGGGGGCAACAAATTAAATTTGAAAAGATTGACTTTTTGAAAGGTGTTCGTTCAAACTACCTAAAGTTAGCTTCAGAAGAACCTGATAGATTTATAGTTATAGATAGTTCGAAGCCATCAAAAGAACTAGTTCCGGAAGTATTGGACATAATCTTACCTTTGATCTAAAGAAAAAAAGAATTAGAGATTGTTTCTGTCCGCAAACTTGATTAATTCTTCACCCAGTTCCCTTACATATTTAGGATTGAGATTAAATCTATTTTTCTTTTGGCCGGATCTCTCTTTTGAGATTTCTACATATTCTTTATCATACCGGTCACTTGAGGTCAGGTTAATCGTTAAAAACCAACCTGCACCCATTTTGATCTCTGTATACTTTTCATCATTGTCTACTTCAATATCTGTCATTATAATCAATCCTTACCTATTAGACATATGTGTCTAAATCATATTTTAATATTGATAATGGTATGGAACCATTATGCAGTGCAGTTGCTGCCAAAGCGCCTTTGACGCCGATATTATTTAAGAGCTTTATATCCTCACAATCGCGGATTCCACCACCTAAAAGAATATCATGTTTAGATTCAAGGACAAGTTTAGATACAAGTTTTTCATCAAATCCTTTAGAGGTGCCTACCCGACTGAGATCTAAGTATATTATATCTTTGATATTTAGACCATTTAAAAGTTTTATTATTTTTAAAGGATTATCTGGTATGCATTCATCGACCTTAAGTATTTTTCCATTTTTCTGATCAATACTAACACTCACTCTACCAGGGTATGAAGTAACAGCTGCTTTCAAAGTTTCGAGTTTAGTAGATTCAGTTCCTAAGATCAAGTGATCAGCCATCTTTGATGCATAGTGAACGTCATTGATGGACTCAATACCCCAATCAAGATAAGTTTTTGCTTTATTTCGAATTTGATAAATAGTGTCTACATTTTCCTCATTAGTTTTACTAAAATGTAATCTGTTCAAATCTGCTATGTATACTTCTTTAGGCTTGATATTTTCAACTATTTCTAAAGGATGTGACGTATCGGAAATTTGACTGAAACTTTCGATTTTATTATATTTTTCTCTTTCACCTTTGACAGCATGAACTACGTAATTATTTAATATATCTAATACAAGTAAAACTCGAAACATATTTAACAAATACATTATTTCATGATATATAATAAGAGGGTAGCTTTATGAAATTACTTATAAGTCCAATCAATTCACAGGAAGCTATCAGTGCTTCTAAAGGTGGTGCTGATATAATTGATGTCAAAAATCCAAAAGAAGGGTCTTTGGGTGCTAACTTTCCCTGGATTATTAGAGAAGTAAAGGAATTAATTAATTCAGAGGTTCCTTTGAGTGCAACAATAGGAGATTTTAACTACAAGCCCGGGACAGCATCTCTTGCTGCTTTAGGTGCAGCATATTCTGGAGCTAAATATATAAAAGTTGGACTTTATGACATACAGACTGAAGAGCAAGCTTTTGAAATGCTTGAAGGTATAAATCGAGCAGTTAAAGATTATGACTCAAATAAGAAAGTAGTAGTTTCTGGCTACTCAGACTTTTCTCGTATAAATTCAATATCTCCTTTCCTTCTCCCCGAGATTGGTTCAAAGGTAGGTATAGATGTGGTCATGGTTGATACTGCAATTAAAGATGGAAAGTCTACTTTTGAGTTCTTATCTGAGCAAGAACTAACTGAATTTACTAATATCGCAAAAAAGTATAATTTAGAATCTGCTATTGCTGGTAGTCTTAAATTTAATGATTTACCCATGATTGAAAGAATTGATCCTGATATAATAGGTGTTAGAGGCATGGTTTGTGGGGGAGATAGACAGACAGCTATTCAAGAACCCCTTGTTAAAAAACTTAAAAGTGAAATGTGTCAGTTAAAAGCTTGAAATAAATTATTATTTTCTGTTTCTACTTACACATATTTTTTTTAGATATGTGTAAGTTATACCTTCTATTAAGCACATGAACTTATAAAATTAAATCACAATAAATATATACTGTTATAAGTTAATACTTCTCAATGACTAGGGGTAGTTATGGTCTCACAGATAACTATTGCAAAGAGAATCTTTCTTGCACTAATGGATACTGTAGTTTGATTTCACTTGACGTAGGTAATTCGAGAGATTATAAGATCATTGATATGGATGCCACGGTAAAAGAAATCCTTGGAATTGAAGATGCGAATATTTTAGATAAAAAATTAAGTGAAGTATCTCCAACTTTTTATAACAAATATACCTCTGAATTAAACAATGGTTTAAAAAATTCAACTGGAATAAAGTTTAATTTTTTATCTAGTAAGTTAAAAATGTGGTACAATGCTGTAGTGTTACCATCAAAAATGAAAAAAAGACACATTACTATTTTTTTCTCAGTACTTGAAGTACTTGAAAACGATCTGTATCAAGCTAATAGTACCACGGATGATAAAGCCGTATTTATCGAAAATATAAATGACTTCATTTTGCCCTCATTTAAACGTCTTGAACTAGCTACAAATACTCCAGATCTAAAAAGAGGTGCTGATGTCAAGAGAGTTGAAGTTAAGGAAGCCATTAATGATGAAGACATTGCTTTGTTACAGACTAATAAAAACACGTTACTTGAAGATAATGAAAGTGAAATTTCATCTATAATTAGTGCACCTGAGAAACCAATTGATCACTTAATTGTAACAGAGTCAATGGAAAAAAAGAAAGGACAGCTCGAGAATCTGGTACATAATGTGCCAGGAGTAATTTTTAGGTGTGAGTTTGATGAAAATTGGACAATGGTATATTTGAGTGATAAAATCTATGATATTTCTGGATACAAGTCATTAGATTTCATAAATAATAAAGTAAGGTCATATTCAAGTATAGTCT
>Ga0207421_10007122_pt1 | contig 11993 bp, 12 predicted proteins | sample SodLakKL_010_SED_4_FD_187542 | JGI IMG/M metagenome (GOLD analysis project Ga0207421, IMG submission 187542) | Alkaline sediment microbial communities from Lake Tanatar, Kulunda Steppe, Russia - 8KL_010_SED (SPAdes) (version 2) | ecosystem: Environmental > Aquatic > Non-marine Saline and... | reverse complement strand
TTGGACTTATTTGATTGTAAATTGAAACCCTATATTTCTGAACTAACGTAATATATATCTAAAAAGAAATCATATTAACTATCTCTTATTTCACTGGATAACTATCAAAGAGGGTTCAGACCAGGTATAATCATGAAAAATCCACTTATTGACATTTTAGAAATATTACTTACTGCTGAAGTGTATAATCGTCACGAAGAATTAGATGTAAACGATCTCCCAAAGCCTATACGTAAACGGTTTTGGAAAAAGGAATATAAGAGTGTTCCAAAACCAATTTCAGTTTCAGTTGATGATATAAAATTTTTGTTAGGAATTGAAAACGTTGTGAAAGAAGTCAAATCCTTACCTTTCATCGAGGTTGATAAGGCTGGTTTTAGGCTAAAAATCACTTCTTTAGAACTTGCAAGCTCTTGGTTCAATAAACATGACGAATCTAAAGAAAAAATTGATACCAATCCATCTCTTGCATTTTACTATGAACAGCTAAAAGAAGATGGAGTGGACTATATAAGTGCTAAAGAGAAGGTGAAACCGAAAGAAGTTGATCGGGAATGGGTTGATTCACTGATCAGTGAAATAGAGGAAGAAGAGGGTGGAAAAGATATGCTGAAATTAGTTCGCATTATCGCCCCCGAAGATATAATGCAACCCTTATCAGATTTGATATTAACTAAAAACCAAGAAGAAAAGATCGAAAAAATAGTCAGAGCAATCAAACATAGGGAGTATCTTCGACAAATAGGCCTCTATGATATTGGTAAACTTCTAATGGTAGGTCCACCAGGTACAGGAAAAACCTCAGTTGCAAGAGCTCTATCTGAAAGGCTAGACATTCCTTTTGTTGAAGTTAGGCTTTCAATGATCACAGACCAGTACTTAGGTGAAACAGCTAAGAATATTGATCGCGTTTTTGAACTAGTGAAAAAATTAGCACCTTGTATCTTGTTTATTGATGAATTTGATTTTATTGCAAAAACTAGAGTTTCGGATGAACATGCAGCTCTAAAAAGAGCAGTAAATACTTTACTCAAAGCAATAGATGAAATCAGTCTTACCAGAGATGGGGTTTTGCTAATAGCGGCAACAAACCATCCACGAATGCTTGATAGCGCAGCTTGGAGACGTTTTGATGAAATTATGAATTTCCCACAGCCAGATGCTAGTATGAGAAGACTGATTCTTGATATCGTTACAAGAGATATTGAAGGTGAATTTGATACAGCTGAAATATCAAACGTGACCGAAGGCTATACAGGATCAGATCTAAGAATGGTTATAAGGGAAGCGGTCTTGAGCTCTCTTGTAGATAATAGGAAATATCTGACACAAGATGATTTGGTGGAAGCCGTTGATAATTTCAATGAAAGGGCTCTAATAAAGTCAAGTGATAATTCATTTTGATTTAATTAGAGAGGTGAATGATGGAAGTAACATTATTGGGAACTGGTGATGCTATAGGAACACCTGTAGTTGGATGTAAATGTGAAACATGTAACGATGGAAGGAATGGTGGCAAAAGTAGAAGATACCGGTTTTCAATATTGATAAAGTCCAATAATGGAAGTTCAATTCTTGTAGATACGGGACCTGACCTAAAATGGCAACTGATTGAAAACGACATTGGACACATCGATGGAGTTATCTGGACACATGGGCATTATGATCACTATGCAGGTTTTGTAGAATTCCATAGAATTCAGAGAAAAGTGGACGTATATGGCTTATCGGATACACTTGACTACATCCTAGATTATCTCTATTTTTTGAAACCAATTCGCCACGATGTGCAAGCTTATGAAACATTTAATATCGCTAATTTAAACATAACTCTTTTTGAAGTAACCCACCCTCCACTGAAAAAAGTTGTAGGTGTAGTGGTCGTGGAAAATGGAAAAAAGGTTGTTATCACGGGCGATACTTGCGCGAACATCCCTAAAAAAAGCATGGATATTATCAAAGAACCTGATGTGTTGATTGCCGATGCAATTGTACCAACTGGGTTTAATGTACAAAAACACATGGATGCTAAACAGGCATTGGAACTATCTGAAAATATCAAAGCTAAGTATACAGTTTTGACTCACTTAAGCCATTATTTTAAACCCCATGATATTGCGACCAAAGAACTCCCTTTAGGCTATGATGGGATGAAGATAATCATTTGAAAATAAACTCATGTAACAATTTTATATACTAAATATTCGTTTACTATTAGTTGTTACAGAAAATGAATACCAATAAGGTTTTAAATATGTATGTCTTCCTACATATCGTTAATATAAACAGGAGATTTTGATATGACGTTTGGAATAGAATTTGTACCAAGCGATCCGGTTCTTAAGATCGCATCTTATGCAAAGCTTGCAGAAGATCAAGGGTTTAGTAATGTATGGATAACAGACCACTTCAATAATCGTGATGTCTATACGACACTCGCGGTTCTCGCAATGAACACCAATACCATTAAACTAGGTACCGGTGTAACCAATCCTTATACAAGGAATGCAGCAATAGCTGCTTCAAGTATTGGCTCAATAAATGAAATTTCTGGTGGAAGAGCAATATTGGGAATTGGTCCAGGAGATAAAGCAACTTTTGACTCAATGGGAATCTCATGGGATAAACCACTTACTACGACCAAAGAAACAATAGAAGCCCTAAGAGGCTACTTTGCCGGTGAAAAAGTGAGCATGGATGGGGAAATGGTAAAAGTTGGCGGAGCCAAAATGGCATTCAAAACAGGTAATATTCCTATATATATGGGTGCCCAGGGTCCAAAAATGCTTGAATTAGCCGGAGAGGTCGCAGATGGTGTATTAATTAATGCATCTCATCCAAAGGACTTTGAAGTTGCCATGGAAAAAATCTCAGCAGGCGCCAAAAAAGCTGGGAGAAGCATGGATGACATAGATGTAGGTGCTTACACCTGTTTCTCAATAGATAAAGATTCAGAAAAAGCTCAAAAGGCAGCACAAGTTGTAGTTGCATTTATAGTAGCAGGTTCCCCAGATATGGTACTCGAGCGTCATGGGATAAACCCTGAAGAGAAACAAAAGATAGGTGAAGCTATATCTAAGGGAGACTTTGGAGCATTGATGGGTGGATTGGTCTCAGATGCCATGATGAATGCATTTTCTATATGTGGTACCCCTGAAGAATGCAAACAAAGAATTGATGATCTACGTAAGATTGGTGTAACTCAAATCGTAGTAGGATCACCAATAGGACCTAATAAAGAAAAAGCAATCAAGCTCATAGGAAAGGACATAATTGGAGGAAAGTGAGATTGCATCCAAAGATTGCAGAAGTCATTGAATATGATGTCTGTACTGCTTGCGGGGCATGTTCGGCAGTGTGCCCCGTCAAAGCTGTCAGCGTTAATACAAAGGCAGAAATTAGAGATCCAGATGATTTGACACTATATGTCAAAGGAGCTGCTCCAGAAGTATGCGAAAAATGTTACGCTTGCGGCAGAGTTTGTCCAGTAGTACACGGCTACCTCAAAGATGAATTTGAAAATGTGCAAAACTTCTTTGCTGCAAAAAGTGCGATCCCAGGCCAAGATGGTGGTGTGACCTCTGCTATACTAAAATCATTATTAGAGAAAAATGAGATTGATTGCGTTGTTGGGATTGTCAGGGATGAAAACTGGCAGACAGAACTTATTCTTATGACCAAACCAGAGGACGTGGATAAAACAACCGGTACTAAATATACTTATGATTCAGTAGTTTCTGCACTAAGGGAACCATTTGAACAATATGAAAGAATAGCTGTAGTTGGTGTTCCGTGTCAGATTCATGGGTCAAGGCTAATTATGGATAATATTAATGATAAGATTGTCCTACTGGTAGGTCTTTTCTGTATGGAAAGTTTTTATCATGATGTCATGACTGAAAAGATAATTCCAGAAAAACTTGGTCTTGAAGTATCAGATGTAATGAAACTAGATTTTGCGAAAGGAAAATTCTGGGCATACACAAAAGATGGGGAAACACATAATGTTCCTATCCCAGAAATCGCTCCATTAGCCAGGGAACCATGCCATGCTTGCTGTGACTATACTGCTATACATGCAGACATATCAGTGGGTTCAGTTGGAGCACCAGATGGATGGAATAGTGTCTTAATTAGAACCGAAACCGGTCAGAAATACTTTGATTTAGTAGAAGGTTTAGAAACTATGGAGGACCCAAAACCAGGTATGTCTTTGATTAAGAAACTAGCTGACATGAAACATTCTAACAATACCGAACATTATTTAGAAGCGTGTGAAAAGTTCACTTTCGATGATGCAGGCATTTACTGATACATATCTATATATCTTATGTAAAGCTGAACTTTAATTTAGTGTGAAGAGTATGGCTAATGATGTAATTTTTATGTATCGGAAACTTGTTTGCACATTGTTTTTATTTTCAACAAATATCTAGTGATAATTAAATTTTTTCTCAAATAAAAAAACCACCAGCTTCCTAGACTTTATTTTTAATTCGTTAAATTATGGGTCATGAAATGCACATGAGAAGAGCTTTTTATATTGGAAGATTTCAACCATTTCATTTAGGACATCAGGCAGTGCTTGAGATGATTGCCAAAGAAGTAGATGAAGTGGTAATTGGGATTGGAAGTGCTCAAAGAAGTCATGAACTTACAGACCCTTTTACGGCTGGCGAAAGGGTTATGATGATCCGACATGCTTTAGGTAATTCAGGTATTCCTCACTATGCTATGCCAATAGAAGATATAAAACAAAATACTGTTTGGGTAGCTTATGTTACAGCAAGAACACCCCCATTTGAAATAGTTTATTCTAACAATCCATTAGTTATTCAACTTTTTAAGGAAGCTAATGTTAAAGTAAAACAGCCACCAATGTATCTAAGAAGCCAATACTCTGGTACTGAGATTCGCTCAAGAATGTTAAAGGGAGAAGATTGGAAACACCTCGTATCTCCTGAAGTAGCTGATGTTATTGAGGAAGTGAATGGAGCTGATAGGCTAAGGAACCTAGCAATGAGTGATGATCCATAAAGGTTGCTAACATTACACCTGCGTTAAAGGGGTTATGTAGAACAAAAGCCAAATTATTATGTAAGATTATTTTTTAATTGTTAATGAAATAGTCATTTCTTTCTAAAACCTTTCAAGTGATTGGAATATTTATTTATTATTTTTATTGATTTTAAAATCTGTACCTAAATTGAGTTACAATGGGCTTAAGACTACGGAACTGTAATGAAAAAATTCTTATTAACATTTTTTGGGTTAATTATTTCACTTGTTAAGACACTGATTAATTGAGGTGATTAATATATGGGAGATGAAAATAAGCCACCAGTATTTTGTGAAAATTATTGTATTATTTGCAAAGGAGCAAGGTCAGGCAATTCAATAGCTAAAAAACTTCAGGAAATAGAACTTAGTATTCTGGGCGAAGAGGGCTGTCCTTTTGGAAAAGCTCGTACAAAATATTATGGAGTAACTCCTGATCAACCAGTACCACCACAAAATGAGAACTGATGATTGAACTAGAAACTGTTCGCCTCATATTGTAAGATAGTATGTATACATGAGAGCGAACAATACCATATTTTGTTAAGCAAAGATGTGAGATGAACTATAGCGATACAAAATGATTGAAAAAAGCATCATGCATTTTTGTTAAAAGAGAAGGTGAATTAAATGGACCTTTCCGTCCAATCTACATTTCCAGGCCTGAACTTCTCTAACCTATCAATTTTATTCTGTTTTAAACCAGATATAATATAATCAGCATACATAGCAACTGTGTTAATGTCTTTTCCACTGGTATCGATCTCAAAGACATTTTCACAGAGTTCAAATGCTTCAACCAAAATCACATCTAAAATTTCTGCCTCAACATTCTCGGTTACTTTCGATTCAGAATAATTTCTCAATGCTAAACGCTTTTCAATTATCTCTGGTGGAGCCCTGAGGACAATTGCATTATCTACTACATAATGTGATAAATGGCCATCTATAACAAGTGGCACATTTACAGTATACTTTAATGTGCTGTTTATTTGCTTTCTGAGTATCTCGGTATCTACAATTAAAGAATCACGTATAGGATCCATAATTTTTTCTGGTTGATACTCTTGAATAAAGTTATTCAGGTCAAGAATTTGATAGTTGTACTCTGATTTTAGAATATTTGTAACACTAGTTTTGCCAGTACCTGGTGTACCTGTAATTCCTATAAACATAGATTGTAATTTAGACATAACTGATTCATATTTTTATTTCACTTAACTAGACTCAAGAAGTTCTTTATAATGTTTTTTCCTTCTTGAGTGAGTATCGATTCTGGATGGAATTGAACCCCATATATAGGAAGTTGTTCATGAGAAATACCCATTATAATACCATCATTAGATTTTGCAGTTACTTCCAAATTGTCTCCAAGCTTTACGATAGCCAATGAATGGTATCTAGCACTTAAAAACGGATCAGGTATATCTTGAAATAAAGATGATCTATTATGATAAATCTCACATTCTTTACCATGTACTGGCCCGCTCATTGAACGTCCAGTTTCTCCTCCAAATGCTGTATTTATTGCTTGGTGTCCAAGACACACACCTAGGATTGGTATCATATCTTTAAAATATGATATGATATTGATACAATTTCCTATATCCTTGAAATTGTCAGGATTCCCGGGACCAGGTGAAATAACAATACTATCAGGATCTATTTTTTTGATACCTTTCAATGAAATGTTGTTAGGTACAACTTGTGTCTCACTTCCATTTATAGAGAAATAATCAACGAGGTTCCATACAAAAGAGTCTCTGTTATTAATGAACAATGTTTTCATAAAGTATCAGCTCCAATCGTTTGAAGCATTGCTCCCATCTTCCGCTCAGTTTCAATATATTCATTTTCAGGAATTGAGTCAGCAACAATTCCAGCACCAGCTTGTACAGTTGCAATATTACCATCAATAACTACAGTTCTGATTACGATTGCAAAATCTGCATCTCCATTCCAAGAATAGTAACCAACACCACCTCCATATACACCCCTTGAGGATTGTTCGAGTTCATCAATGATCTCCATGGCACGAATTTTAGGTGCACCAGAAAGTGTTCCAGCCGGAAAAGTAGCTCTTGTGGCATCAAATTGATCACACTCATCTCTAAGAATCCCAGTTACTGTACTCTCGATGTGTTGTACGTGAGAATATTTAATGACACTCATTAATTCTTCAACGTCAACTGTCCCTGGCTTGGATACCATTCTCACATCATTTCTTCCAAGGTCAACTAACATTGTATGTTCAGCACGCTCTTTTTCATCACAAATCATTTTTTCAGCGTACTTTTTATCTTCAACTTCGTTTTGACCTCTTGGGCATGTACCAGCAATCGGGTTAATTATTATTTTCCTATTATGTACTGTCAATAAGGTCTCTGGACTCGCTCCTACTATACTTAATTCTTTAAACTTAAATAAGTACATATAGGGACTAGGATTAATGTTTCTTAACCTATGATACAATTTAACAGGTTTTTCATTATATGGGAAACTATATTTCCTTGATAGAACTACTTGAAAAATATCACCATTGATGATATGTTCCTTTGCAATCTCAACCATGTTCATATATTCATCTTGGTCAATGCTACATTTTGGTGAACCTGCAATTTGTGGCTGAGGTATATCTGTAAGATTAATATTTTCTGCACTTTTTGCTAATTGATAAAGTTTTTCAGCTTCACTTATAGCACTATCATATATCTTTTCAGGATCATCGTTAGTAGTCAAAAATGGGGTTAAAACGATATAACTTTTGTCAGCAACGTGATCAAAAATGAATGTTTTGCTGCTGATGGCATACTGCATATCGGGATTAGTTGACTCTTGTACCCTTTTTTCACGATCTAACCAGCAATCATAAACAATATCATATGAATTATAACCAATTGCTCCACCAAGAAAAGTTTGCCTATCAAACGTCTTAAAGTTTAAAAAATCAGTATCATTAGATTTAGGGAATATATGACTAAGTGCTTTAAGGACATCAATTCCATTTAATATCTCGAAAACATTTTTTTCCTCAATATCATCTGAGAACTTAGATATAGACATTATGTTGGAAGTTAAAGTCTTCGTAAGACTTGATGACCGCAACTCATTCACATAAATATTTCTATTTTTAATTGAAATGACCATTTCAGGCTCAAAACCAACAAAAGAGTATCTAGCACGTTTTTTTTCTTTTTCTACGGACTCTAAGAGATAAGAATAATCACTATCTTTAACACTTTCGTATAATTGAAGGGGAGTACACGAAGTATCAATTTCGCACATTAACTGAATTATAGCAGGACATCGTGCATTTTGGTATAAGTCAATGAACTGTTCTTTTGTAATATCAAATGAAATCATTCAGACACCTGGTTTTCATCATAAATTGTTTTACCTTAGTCTCATCTTTATGTCCCTCTGACTCTAATGAAGAAGAAACATCTAGACCATAAGGCAAGACTTGAGTTATTGCATCCTGTACATTACTTGAATTCAATCCACCTGCAAGTATTATTGGTAGAGATGAATTCAATACTATATTTCTACTAATATCCCATCGATGTACATACCCAGTCCCACCAGCCTTTTGCAAGTTATAACTGTCTAAAAGAATGGCATCTATCAAATCTTTATTTTCGTACTCCAGGATGGATTTAATCAATCGTTTCCCTATTTCTTCTGGATTTGGTATGTCATCAGTTGGTACTGAAAATGATTTTATTATAGGGATACTGCACATTTGTCTTAACTTGTTCATTTGATCAACACCAATTTCAGAGTGTATTTGGACAATATCGGGCTTTGCTAACCTTATCATATCTACAGCCTCTTTTGCATCTACTGGCATGATAACCATTACACTTTTAACAAAAAGTGGAACCTTAGAAATGAGACCAGATGCAGTTTTAATATCAATATTTCGTGGAGTATGAACAGGAACGTTTGTTATAAATCCGACTGCATCAGCTCCATATCGTGTAGCGATCTCAATATCTGCAACCGACTTTAAGCCGCATATCTTTACTCGAGGTACTATCATTAGAATCGTCCTTAGAATTAGAATATTTTTTAAAATCTGCTAGTTTTTTCAATGCTTTTCCGCTATCAATTATATTTTCAGCTAACATAACTCCGTCTTTTATAGACGGTACAATACCAGCTACGTATAATGAAGCAGCTGCATTTATCACAATTAGATCCCTTTTAGGACCCTTTTCGCCATTTAGTATATAAAGAGCATCCTGAGCATTCTCATCAGCGGTTCCACCTACAATTTCGGGCGCAGTTGATCTTTTAACACCTAATTCTTCAGGTTTTAAAATATAGGTTTTGATAAAATCGTTATTAATTTCAGCTACAAAGGTCTCTGAAATGTTTGATATCTCATCCATTCTATCTCCATGGACAACCAAACCTCTTTTAACACCAAGGTTTCTTAGCACTCTTGCCATAGGTTCACACAAACTCTTGTCATATACTCCAATAACCTGCCCTTCAGCTCCAGCAGGATTTGTTAAAGGCCCTAATATATTGAATATTGTATGAACTCCAAGCTCTCTCCTAATACCTGCAACTCTTTTCATAGAAGGATGAAATAATGGAGCTAACATAAATCCAATCCCAATTTTCTCAATTGAATCTTCTACTTCTTTTGGTGAACAATCTATACGTATACCTAAACTTTTCAACATATCAGCACTTCCTGAAAGTGAAGTGACTGAATAGTTTCCATGCTTTGCCACAGGAACTCCCGCAGCAGAGGCTATTATTGCTGAAATTGTCGATACATTGATCGTATTGTGTAGGTCACCTCCAGTTCCACATGTATCAATGATAGTTCCAGTTGTTTTTGGATGAATTCTGTTGCTAGCTTTTCGCATACCTTTAGCAAATCCTGTAAGTTCATCGTCGGTGACACTTTTCATTCTTAGAGCAATAAGAAATGCTGCAATTTGAGCATCAGTTGCCTCCTTAAATATCATATTCATAGCTTTTTCTGCTTCTTTACATGTAAGATCGAATCCTTCAGTTACCTTTTTTATGCAACTCTTCATTTAATCACCAGCAATGCGTAAAATGTATATTTTTGTACTATAATGTACAATAAAATAACAAATACATTATATATATACATTATGGTATATAAAGTTAGGAATGAAGTTATTGGTAAAATGGTAAAATAATGTTGAATTGATCAATTTGTTCTGACTCACAAGGAGTCAAGCTGATTAGAAATAGTAAAACATCAAAGACTTATATTAGATATAAACAATAATGTAATTCATGCTTTCCATGATTATTTTAGCATTGGCTATTAGCTTAATTCCTGTTATTATTTATTTGATCTATGTGCTTGCAGTTTTATTTACTGATGACACTGTAGCACTTGAGCTGGATAAATATCCAGATATAAGTGTAGTCATTCCAACCTATAATGAGAGTGAAGTGATTGAACACAGAATTAAAAATTTAGTTGATGATGTGTCCTACCCCACGAATAATATTCATGTTATTGTAGTAGACGATGGGTCTTCGGATAGTACTGTAGAATTGGCTAAGAATGCATTTAATACATATGGGATTTCGGGTGAAGTAATATTAAAAGAACATAGGAGTGGCACTAATGTTTCTGTTAACCTTGGTGTAGAGAGTGCTAATACTGATATTGTAATCACCACTGATGCTGATGTGGTCTTTGAAGATAATGCATTAGAAAGGGCAATAGCACGTCTTTTGAGTGAAGATGATATAGGGGCAGTTTGCGGTGAACTTCAACCTGTATTAAAAAAAATGTCATTTACTACGGGCTCTGAGAAAGTTTATCGTTCAGTTTATGGTAAGATGTGCACTTGGGAAAGTGGTCTCCATTCAACTTACTGCTTTAATGGACCTCTGATAGCTTTAAAAAAGGAAGCATTTACTCCTATTCCTGAGAACCATGGGGCATCAGATGCAGGAATGGCTCTAAGAATCATTCGCAATGGTTTTAGGACTGTTTATGAACCACAAGCTAAGTTTTATGAGTACATTACCTCGGATTTGAAGCAACAAAGAAGGCAAAAGATCAGAAGGGCAGCAAGGTTACTTGAAGCTACATTATACAATAAGGATATGTTTTCTAGAAAGTATGGTAAGTTTGGTATTTTAGTTTATCCACTAAGATTTGCTATGTTCTTTATAGTCCCTACTACTTTTTTTGCAAGTGTTATGCTTTGGTCTTATGTTCTAAGCCAAATTCAAGTGATTTATGGGATTCTTTTTGTACTGTTATTTTTCTTTGTTCTGATTTCAGGAAAAATACGTCCAAACCTATTGTCTTCGTTTATATGGCATCAACTCTATCTTTTTGTTAGTCTATTCCATATGTTCAAAGATAAACATATATGGAAGGCGGTTGAAAGAGAGAAGGTTTGAACAGATATCTATTAATCTCCTTTTTGTAGAAATGGTTTGCATTTGATGTGTTCTTTTATTTTTTCTTCCATGTCTTCATTTTTCACAGCAAAATCTATAATTGCTTTCACATACCCGAGCTTATCGCCAGTATCATATCGATTTCCTGTAAATCTGTATGCATAAACCTGCTGTGTCTTATTTAGTAGACGGATGGCATCAGTTAACTGAACTTCCCCTCCATGACCAATATCTATTTTTTTTATGCAGTCAAATATGTCTGGAGTAAAAACGTATCTACCAATGGTTCCAATATTAGATGGTGCTTCAGAAATAGCTGGTTTCTCAATTATTTCTTCAAGTGAGTATAGTGAATCATCAATTAGATTACCACTAATTATACCATAACTGCTAACTTTCTCAGATGGAACTTCCTCCACGGCTAATACTGATTGCCTTAAATACTGAAATTTCTCGATAAGTTGTTTTGTGCAAGGTTTATTGTTAGTGATAATGTCATCACCTAGAAGAACTGCAAA
>Ga0207421_10007120_pt1 | contig 11994 bp, 15 predicted proteins | sample SodLakKL_010_SED_4_FD_187542 | JGI IMG/M metagenome (GOLD analysis project Ga0207421, IMG submission 187542) | Alkaline sediment microbial communities from Lake Tanatar, Kulunda Steppe, Russia - 8KL_010_SED (SPAdes) (version 2) | ecosystem: Environmental > Aquatic > Non-marine Saline and... | reverse complement strand
ATAATATTATTTATGTGGTCGTTGTTTCCTATATTCTGTAGACTATTATGGTTTCTTGTAGGTATATCTGTAAGATTATCTATATGGTCGTTGTTTCCTATATTCTGTAGACTATTATGGTTTCTTGTAGGTATATCTGTAAGATTATCTATATGGTCGTTTTCTCCAATATTATTTAAATCGTTGTGGTCACGGTTTGGGATGTCCGTTATATCGTCGATGTGGTCGTTCGGCCCTATTTCAGATAATAGATTATGGTTAATAGCGAAGACGATACGGGTGTCAATAATATCTTCGCTGGCGACACCTTGCGCATCTTCGTCGACCTTGACGATACCGATTAAAACTTCGTCTTCGGGTATCGGCGGGGCCATGGACGCTTCCGTGCCTTCCGTCACGTTGACCGTGCCGGCCGTATCGACGGTAAGAAGGTCATAACGGCGGACGAAGGTGTCTTCGGGCGACATGTTAACGGTTTGTTCGCTAACGGCCGTTTCCGTGCCGTTGACGGCAACGTCACCCGACGATACGGTAAGTTCAAAGTCGCCGGTCTTCGTGATTGAACAACCTTCAAGAACGAAGATATTCGATTCAAGGGCATGCTTCGCCACGGCCGTGAATTCGGCACCATGGGCAAAATCCGCATCAAGATGTTCACGCATTTTTATCACTCCATATTTTTAATTTCGATTGATATCTCATAAACCACTTCGAAAGTTTCATTTTTTTCAAGCGGGGCATGGACGTTTCGGCTTATCAAGTTTCCGTCTTGGTCGATGACCCCACATTCCCGTAAAGTTTCGTTATTCGCTTCGCCCGACGTCAAGCGTATACGGTGCAAGGATTCCCCTATTGCTTGCCCTTCAACATCGTCGCTTGTCTTTCGTATGATTTCGTTTTCCAATTCGTTCATGTCGGAAGTCGTTCCGGACCCACCGGTCCCGATTGCTACGTCTTCGACCACGTTCAATATTTCGCCCCTTATCCTTACCAAACCTTCGTTAACTATCATAATATCACGTCCAAATCCATGTCGATTTCTTCGGGGTCGTCCCTATTATCACCCCACCGACCGCCGCCGATGTCGGGATGTCCCCATCCGCCAAGACGTTCGCCCCATAAAAATTGTTCTTCCGGCAAAGTTATCTTGAACGCCTTGACCTTGGTTTCGAACGCCGGTTGGTTGTTTATTGCAACGTATTCGGTCGGCACCACGTCTTCGTCGGCGTCCCGCAAATCGATGCGGGTGACTTCTTCGGACATTTCCACAAGGATATCGATGACGCCTTCCTTATTTTCAGCAAGCCGGAAGATTGTGTCGCCGCTGGAATAGTTATATTCGATTTCAGCGATTCGGAATTCGCCCGAAATATCTTTGTCCGTATCTTGAACGAAGATGATATCGCCGGCGTCCACGTCGAAGCCGGACCACGACTTGACTTCCCCTTTCAAGATTCCCGTTCGACCTTGCACGATTTTGCGGCCTTTGCGCCGTGCGATTTCTTCCGCTTCTTCCTTCGATTCGGGGTCTTCGGGGTCGAAAGTTATTTCCGGATAAGATTTCGACGTTTCAATCACGACCGGACGGGGCCGGTCAAGCCGGTCCGCAAGTTCTTTTTGTTGTTGCCGGTCCGCAACCGTGACGGCACCCGTTGCGTCATCTTCCCCAAAATAAACCGTCACTTGGTTGACGTCGTGCCGGCCTTCTTCGTCCCACTTTGTTTTTGTGAACCTTGATTCCGATAAGTCGAAAGGGGCGGATTGGGAATCACGGGGTCGGAAGAAGAAGGTCCCGTTGGCCGTTGCGCCGAAGTTTTCTTGCCCGCTGATGCTTGCAAGTTCATCAATCACTTCCGAAAGGTTTTCGCCTTTCCATTTCCTTGATATCGTTCTATCGTTTAATACATCGATAAATCCGGAATCCCAATCCAGCGGCGTCAAAGTCGTAATCAAATCTTCAAGGATATTGCTGATTTTTTCGTCTTCGTATGAACGAAGGACGTCACGCCGTCGTAGCCAAAAATCATAAGATAATATATTAATCGACGTCACGTCATCTTCCCGTTCCACGTCAATCACGAAACCGCCAAATAAATCGGTCACATCGAGGGTCAAGTCGAAGGTCAAGTCGATGTAATTAGGGCTTGTCAAGTCGATGTAATTAGGGCTTGTCAAATCAAGCGGTTCGGTCCCCGTCACGACATCAATCGATACAGGCGTCCCCTTGGTATATTCTTGATGCTTGATTCCGTCGTAATCGACGATATCGACTTTGGCCGTTTGGGCGAATCTATTGACCGCTTGCGTACAACGTATATCGACGATATTTTCTTCAAATTCGTCGGTTGCTTCGTTCTTGACCCGCCACAATTCCGTCATAAGTCGAAACCCACCACCAATTTGACCATGTATTCCATGCGCTGATGCCCGCCGTGTCGTGGTGGCCGGAATTCTTGAATGAACACCGTCGGGAATACCCCGTCTTGTAAATCGACTTCGTCCATGTTTGTGGCGGAATATTCGTCATCGTTTTCATACAATATCATTGCTTCGTCGGTTGTACGGGCAAAATAACGGATTCGGTTGACTTGCTGACGTGGCGTCACGGGAAGGGACCCGAAGACGGATTCAAGGGCGGATTGGTGGTCGTCGGGAAGGTTGCTTGAATGTTCAAATTGCCCTTGCACCGTGATTTCGATTTGCCATTTATTGATATCTCGCACCCTTGTCCCACGTCCACGGGGTAATACGTTGACCATCAAGTCGTTCTTATCCATCGGGGTCACTTGGAACGCTGGGGCGAAGTAAGCCACCACGTCCCCATCTTGCGTTTCCAAACGGATTGCGTCATATTCGGACATCTATCGCACCCCCATCCTTTCGTCAAATTCTTCGGCGATTTGTCGGGCCAATTCGTGTTCGTCAACGCCACCTTCAGCCCCGTTGATTTGGATGGCTCCGGATTCGATTGTGATATCTAACCGGTCGCCGCCGCCGTTCGCCGGACTTGGTGGTTGTGCCGCCGTTGGTTGTGCCATGGTCCCTTCGAAGGTTTGAAATACATTTTGCGCACCGGCTTGGATGTCGGGGATGGACCTTTCCATTCCGGCCGTGAATTCGCTGATAAGGTCACGTCCCCAACGTTGCGCCATGCGGTCATTCGCTTGTATGTCGAACCCGATGAAATCGGCTACGGAATCGATGGCGTTGGAAGCGGTGTCTTTGACGGACGAAATACGGTCTTGAATACCGGATGAAAAATTATCCATGACGTCACGACCCCAATCCGTTGCACCACCAGCCCAATCGGTCACGTTGCCGGCAACATCAGATAAACCACCGGTGACGGCTTCCCAAATCCGTGCGCCGATGTTCCCAATACCTTTGATTATAGATTCGACGATTTGGAATCCGATTTCGATTAGGGTCGGCGACATACCCATCCGACCTTCGGCCCAATCTACAATCCGACTAACGAATGCGGACATCTTTTCGCTGACCCAATCCCAAATCCGTTGACCAATATTCCCGATTCCTTCGATGAATGACCGGACCATGTTGCGGCCTTGTTCCAGCATCGTGCTGGCGATTTCTTGCCAATTTCGTGGGTCGATGACATACTTCAAATATTCCCAATACGCATGCACCGCTTCGATTATCAATTCCTTCGCCCGTTCACCCCATTTTCGCACGGTATCGACGATACGGGTCCACAAATCGCCCCATATATCTTGCATTTTGACAATAAAATTACCCCACAATTCGCTTATCTTGTCCGTTTGACCGGTCAATAAATAATAAACCGTCAAGATGACCGTTGAAACAACGTCAAGGATGGTATTCCATACACGATTCCAAAGGTCCAAGAAGGTGCTGATTACCGTCGTTGCGACGTCACGAATATAATCGAAGACACGGACGGCCCCTTCGTAGAATTTTGTCAAAGCGGACCTTACACGTTCGTAGATGTCAGATAATGCGCCGGTCCGTGTTTCAAGAACGTATAACGCACCGATTAACCCGAAGACTATCGGAATCAGATAATTGTTAATTTTCCTTCCGGTTTCGCCGTAAGCGGTTTCAAGTTTCCATACGGCGGCTACAAGTGCGATTATTGCCGCCGCAACGATTACGTAGGGGTTGGCTAATACGGCGGCGTTGAATGCCCATTGTGCCGCCTTGGCGGCCGTTAGGGCAACCGTTAACGTCGCTAATGCGACCGTGATGGTTGATATAGACTTCCGGACGGGGTCCGGTAATTCGGCATAAGCGTCGGCGATTGACCACGCTAAATCTTCAACGAATTCAAGGGCTGGAGCGGTATCTTCCCCGATTTGCATCGCCAAGAACGAAAAAGCCATCCGTGTGCTATCAAGGGCCGCCGACATGGACGGGGACGCCTTCGTTATCCCGTACAATACCCCAGCCATGGCGGCACCCATGCCCACCATCGCCGTCTTGTGTCGTTGCATCCATCCCGAAATCGTCTTTTCTTCCTTCTTGGCCGTCTTGGCCGTCGACGATATCGACTTTTTAACCCTTTCATTCGACTTTTGTACCTTGTCGGCACCCATGGCCGTGAATTTGACCGCTACATTTGAAACCGCTGGCATTTTATCACTTATTTCGTTTCATCTTCTTATTTTGTTTGGACCGTTCACGGTGGCGCCCTTCAATAATCGCCAAATGTGCTTCGAATTCCCACCGTGATAACTCCGTGCGTGCATCGAATGGCATTCCGTATTCGTCCCACATCAAAGCGTCTTCAAGGACCCGCCGTTCCCGTGGGGATTCGGGGATGACGTTGCGTCCCCTTCCCCAATTCAAAAACCTTGCTTGGTTTCGATTCCAAGGTTGGTTAATTGGTCGACGGCATCCGCCAAACCGGACTTGATGGGTGGCGGTAATTGTGCTATCTGTTCATCCGTGGCCTTGAAACCTTCCGGCGATTCTACGATTCCGTGTTTGATGTAATACTTCTTCGCAAAATTCACGATTGCCGTTTCATCGTCACCATCGGGTTCTTGACGGAAGTTTATCTTCGCCATCTTCTTTGCGTCGATTTGTTTTTGTTCCGCCATGCTTGACAATTTCGATTCGAAGCGTTCGTATTCGCTGGCGGATAATCCCCTTACCTTGAATTCCACGAACGACCCGTCGCCGAAATCGAATTCAAGCGTTTCGGTCTTTTCGTACCGTTCCGTTATTTTATCTTGTGCCGTCGCCCAATCCATCGCCTTCTTGTCCGTCATGATTTATCACACCGGTGTCAAGATTTCGATGCTTGATTCAAGCGGAGCCACTTCGATATCGTGTTCAAGATGACCTTCTTCTTGGAACGGGATGTCGGCCGTCAATATCTTGCAATCGTCTAATTTCAAGATGATTGCGTCGTTGATTGTACCGTCGTCAGATTTGCCCCTTACGAATGGCATTTCGATATCGATTCGAACTTCGTTTTCCACCGCCGCTTTGTATTGGTCAAGGTCCATTATCTTGGCCGTGATTGTCGTGTCGTACTTATCCGTACTTGTGGATTCGGCGATGGCGTAGGCGTCCCGTTTTTCTTCCCCGTGATATAGGGCTTCTAATCCGTTTTCGACCGTGTGGCTAACACCAGCAACGGCAAGGAACGGGTCCCCGTCATAAGTGATTCCTTCGTGCATCCAGAACCGGAACAACGACTTATCGTTTGGTATGTTTAGGTCGTAATGGCTTAACGGTTTATCGTCATAATCGTGTTTGGCGGCAAGACAATCAAGGGTAATTTGTACCGCTTCCCCGATGTTCGCTTCGAAGGTCATCGACGCTTTCGTACCGATGAACCATTCAATCAAATCAAGGTCTTTTTGGTCGTGCTGGATGGTCGCCGTAGGCAATTGGTCCGCTTCGCTGAATATGGTCCGTTTGCCCACCTTTACGGAATCACTGTCTTCGATATTTTCCACCGTCCGTTCACCCATTGCGATTTCAAGCGGGGTATTATCGTCGTAGGGTAAAACGGGGATGCTGAAGGCGTATTCTTTTGTTTCGGGGCTGTAATTGTGCGGCGCACGTCGGGTCCCGCCACTATTTTGCGGTTCGTGGGGATTTTGACCGCCCGTAAAGTCGATATCTTCTTCAAGGTACCCCAAGTATTTGTCGGGGTCGTCTTCTTTCGTATACGCCGTTTCTTCTATTTTGTACGACGCTTGTCCTTCGTCCGCTAATGCATATCTAATTTTATCATTTCTCCTTATGTTTTTGTGAATACCATCCCGCTGACAATCATTTCCCATTTTTGTACTTCGGCGTTGACTTCCCATGTGGCCGCCGTGCTGGATTGTATACTTGTTTCGTGGAATCCGGCGTCCATATTAGCGACATAATTCGATTCGATGAAATGCCGGACTTGGTCACGTATATGGTACAAATGTGTGTTAGATTCGGCGTAAATCGTGATTCGTAAAGCGTATGAATGACGGAAGAAGTCAACTTGTGCGTCGACACGTTCGTCGGAATCGTCGAATTCGTCGATAATTATCAAGGGGTAAAAAACACGGGTTTGCGGGAACGAAGTCATGATGAATTCGGTATTATCGGGTCGCTGGTCGGATTTCGGGTCCGTCAACGGTTCGTTTTCGTCGTCAGCGGCGTCACGCATTCCGTCACGGAAAATATTGACGATTATTTCGGTCGATAAATCTTCGATGTTTATGGTCTTGTTCGTCGTCATGGTATCCATCATTTTGGTGTTCCCATCGGGACCCGCATTTGGGACCGTCGTCGGGATGTTTTCAATAAGTACATCGACGTTGGTATTTATTAGTTTAACCGGTTAAAAAAAGTAAAGGAAAGGTGTTTAATCCGATAACAATTCGTGGTCCAAGCCCCATGCTTGGGCGATGTTGCGAAGGACAAGGTCACGGGTGTCGTAGGGTTTGTTTTCATGTACCCGTGCGATATGGTATTTTAGGCCACGAAGGTTTTTCAAGGATTTGTCGCAATACGGGCAAACGTTCAATTCTTTTTTGTGACCCCTTTCGATATGGTTGATAAGTCCATAAAGGGACCCGTGGGTGTCGCCGCAATATGGGCAACGGTTCACGTCAGCGGGATGTGGTTCGCAATAATCCCCGTGTTTAAGGGCTTCCATTTCTTCTTCCATGCGTTCCCTTGCCCGTTGGATTTCCTTCCGCCGGACCCGCTGGAATATATCTTCGATTTCTTCAAGGTGGTCACAAGCGACATCGATGTCAAGGGAATAATCAGCCGGTGACGACTTCGATTCGGGTGACTTGTATTGCGTTATATCCGCCGATGCGCCGCAAAGCGGGCATGAAAGGGTCATCGTATGCGTCCCATACTTTTGTCGCCTATATCGCCGCCTTAAACGCCTTTCAACGCCGTTTTCTTTATTCATCGTCGTCACCCCACACGTTGTTCTTCTTGTATTCAAACGTGGCCTTGTCTTCCGAAGGGGTCCACAAATAAAACTTGTCGTTTATCCGCTTGGTCCACTTTGCGATTTTATGTTGCGGCGAATCTTCGGGGTATCCGTCGATTGTCTTTTTGATGTGCCGTTTGCGTTCGCCGGCCAGCATGGTCAAAGTTTTAATGGCTTCGCTTCGGGATGAATGCTTGAACATGTCCCACGTTGTGACCGCCTTGTCGATTTCTTCCCGCAAGTCGTCCCACCGGTCGAATTGCTTGTCATCCATGGCTTCCTTCAATATCGATATTTTCGGATTGTCAAGGTCGCCTTCTTTGGCCACCAAATATTCACGCATAACGACCAAAGGTTTCTTGTGTTTGGTATCTATCACATCGTCTTTTTGGAATCTGTTCATGGTGTCGTAGGATTGGACGTTGGTTATTACGTCTTCAATCCCATCGACTTCGGGTTCCTTGCCATGGGTATCTTTGAAGGCATGATATCCGGCACGGGCTATTATCCGGTAATCTTCCTTCTTGTCTTCGTCTTCTTCTTCCTTGAAGCATTTGACCGCCCCGTCCATGAACCTTTCAAGGGTCCCTTCGCTTGCACCGTCAAACGCCTTGTATGTCTTGATATATTGATTATCGTCTTCCGATGCGTCATCGACTTCCTTATCCGTTTCGTCGTCTTCTTGCACCGTTTCCGTGCCGCTACGGGCCGGTTTGCGGTTTTCGTTATCCCCGAACCCGTGCTTTTCACGTATACGGTCCATAAAGGTGCTTAATTCGTGTTCGAATTCGCTGATGTATTCGGGGACTTCCACGTCGCCCACTTCCTCGATGATTTCTTTCATCCGTTTGGGCCAATCTTTCATGACTTCGTGGGCCACCGATGACGACATCCCTTCGATTCCGTACCCATCCGTGTCGTCGTGTTCGGGGCAAAGAAGATGCATCGCCATGGACTTCGTGTTGAATTTTCCTTGTCGGTATGTGGATATGTGTAAAAACGGGGTCTTGACTTCGTCGCATTCGGGGCAACGGGCTAACTTCGCCAGCAACCGCATACCCTTTTCGGTGGATTCATATCCGCCTTCGACCTTGACGATGATTCCCGTGTCGACCGCCTTGGACAAGACACTTTCACGCCATGACTTTGGCATATCGTACAAGGCCCCGTAAGGTCTTCTTAAGCCCGACCCGACCGACCAATCGCCCTTCCCCGACCAATCCTTCTTCCCACCGGTACCGTGTGGTATGGGTCCGTGTAAGGTCGTGTCTTGAAGAAGGTCAACGATTTGGTCGATGTCGAAGGTCGCCGATATCTTACCGGCCACGTCTTCGGGAATCCTTGGGTCGTTTGATTGTGCTTCAAGGTAATCCGCCTTTAACTGTTTGCGGGTTTCCTTGATTTCTTCGTTCATCTTAACCTTGCGGGCTTCTTCTTCCTTCTTGGCTTCTTCTTCGGCTTTGCGTTCTTTGGCCTTGACTTCCCGATAATGTTCTTCCCCATCTTTCGACAACCTTTCGAAGTCACGCTTGAACGTGCATCCCGTGGTCCACAAGGCACCTTCGTCGTCTTCGTCTTTGGTGCGCTGGACCGTATATCGAACACGGTCGCCAACGCCGTCATAAGCCCATGCTTCCCGTTCCCTTTTGGACCGTTCACGCACCGACACCATCGTCTTGTAATGTTGCCCTTCGTCGTCGACCACTTCGATGAAAAATTTAAGGGATGGTTTTGAATTCCAATGACCGCCGCCGTATGATTTCGGTCTTCCCGTCTTGACCACTTCGCCTTCGATTGTGACCGTCATCTTATTCATCCCCTTCCGTCTTCCATCCATCCAATCGAAGTTTTCTTCGTGCCGTCGATTCCGAATAATAGAATTCGTTATCGAAACCGTCTTCGTCTTGAAGGCCCCAATACAATAATCGGTCGACCACAAGAAGACCTTCGACGTCGTTCGTCATCCGGACCTTGTCAAAGTGTTCGTCAATGATTTCGAATCCTTTGTCATTGACGTCTTTGGTCCTTATCATTCTACGGTTCTTGTCTAATCCGCCTTTGTTTCCTTTTTTGCTTGCCATGTTTATCATGGCAAATAACGGGCTAATAGTATATAATACTTTCGTGGGTGTGTAAAGGTAGTATGTTTACAAGCACACGGTAATGCTTTAACACCTTCCCGAAAAAATCCGGCTTTTCGCCGGCTTATTCGCCGCCGGCATCGGCGACTTCTTGGTCGATTCGCTGGGATATGTTTTCGTCGATATCACGGCTTACTCTAACCGCCGCAAGTCGTGCCGGTGCGAATCCCCTAATACCCTTTTCGCCGATTGATTGCCGGATGTTGAACACCATGTTTTCGAAGGTTTGCCCTTCGTACGGTGTCAGCCCTTGCCGGCGTGACCAACGTGCAATCGGCGTATGTGGCGGCATGGGTGCGTTCGGTCGTCGGCCGTATTCAGCGATGGCTAATCCTATATGGTCCCCACCGACGGATATCTCCATGGCTGGACGTTGCGGGGATATGGTCACGTCGTTGACAGATTCGCCGGTATCACGCCATTCGCCACCATGGAAACCTTCCGCACCGATTCCTTTATGTAGATTTTTTTGCCATTCATTGCGGACCTTGACGGCGGCTTTGAAAACTTCTTCCATGGCAATCTTGCGGAAGTCGATATCCCCGTGCTTGTTTTCAACCTTGACGGTCATACCGGTCACGTCAATCACTTCCAAAATTCACTTCTTGGCCCCGTTGCACCTTCTTCAAGCCGATAACTTGGTTAGTTAGGTCATTGTACGGGTGCTTGGTATATCGGCGGCTGACGGCCCTATATTGCCGTTCTACGTTGCCGAACGTGAATCGGAAGATATCGGCGGTACCGTCACCGATTAGGTTGACGTCGATATCGTCACGGATTACGGCTTCAAGTTCCACCATCGACATGCGTCCGTCGATTTCCACTTGCCGGTCTTCGGAAGGGGTCTTGATAATGGCTTTGGTTTCCGTGACGGTGGTTTCCGTGACGTCCATATCGTCGTATTCGTTCAAGGCATGTTCACGGTGCAAGATTTCGACGTCTTGCCCGTTCCGTTCAATCATCTTACCAATCATCTTATCACAATATCGCTTCGATTAATTTTCCGATTAGGGCGACGATACCCGTCAGCGACCCCGCTGATATTATCGGGTGTTCCTTGATGGTCAATTTGGCACGTTGCCAAGGGTCGCCCGCTTGCTTCAAGGTATCTATATGTGTCCTTGCCCCGCATTCAGCCGAATGCATTTCGATTTCGTGCTTCCGCCGCTGGTTAGATTTGGCTAACGCCTTGACGGCTTTACAAAGTCTTTTCGTGTTTTCGTCGTTGCCGTCCATCTTGGTGTTCAATTCCACAAGGTTCTTGTTCACCGATTGCATGGTATTGAAAAAATTTGTCCTTATCTCTTTATGTTCGTCTTCTATTCTATCGATTCGGTCATGTAGCCGAAGTATGTCGTTTTCGAAGGACATTCAACCAAACACCGCCTTCTTGAAGGGTTGCAATCGATTCATTTGCGATTCGTCAAGTGGTCGCCGGTCCGTAAACTTGGTTTGGAACCCTTCCATGTTCATGGATTCCAGCCCACCGGTCTTGTAATTGTTTACGGCGGCTTTAAGGTAATCCACGGCCATTTCCACGGCGATATCGTTGATAACGTCGGGGACGCTGGTATAACCCCATGAATAAACCACTTCGATGTTTAAGATGCCTTGACGCCACACGTCGCCGTCGATTCGCTGCAATATTCCAGAATTTTCACGGCTATATGCGGTTTGGCCTTGGACCCTATAAGCGGATGGGTCAAGTTCGGTATCGTTGACCTTGACGGTGCTGACTTCCGTCACGGGAAAATTACGCAATGCGAATGTGTCTTGGCCGTTGCCGGAATACTTTTCGGTCACGTCTTCGTGGAAAGAAAAGTCACGCTGACAATAGACGTTTATGTGGTCGCTGGCGTACCCTAACAATTTGTCGATAAATTCGTCAAGGTCAACGGAATCGTCGACGTTCAAATCGTCGAATTCGACGCCGCTTCGTTGCTTGACTTGTTCCACGCTTCCATACATCTTTCCACCTTCTTGATATAGTCATGCTACGAAGTTATCATTCGATTTTTATTTTTCAATCTCTTCGATTTCGTAGTAAAATTCTTCACCATCATAATACCTCATGAGTTTTTCATCTTCTTTTAGTTCTATATCTCCGAATACTTCTTCGAATTTTTCCTTGTCTACACTTGTGAATTTTTTGTCACTTTTTTCACCGTAATTGACATTGATTATCCTATCATTTTCATCCGTTATTATACTTATTTTATTCATCCCAACTGACCCCCTTCTCTATCAGATACTATTCTATTTTTGAAAACCCACCCTTCATCAGTCATTATATATTCTGCCATATCTGATGTAGTTGCGATTACTTTATCATCCCAACTTCCTGAATAAACAACTCCGTTACGTTCAAATACTGAGTATACTAAATCTCCATGCAGTTCATGTTCCCAAATTTTTGAACCATCTTCC
>Ga0207421_10007119_pt1 | contig 11994 bp, 8 predicted proteins | sample SodLakKL_010_SED_4_FD_187542 | JGI IMG/M metagenome (GOLD analysis project Ga0207421, IMG submission 187542) | Alkaline sediment microbial communities from Lake Tanatar, Kulunda Steppe, Russia - 8KL_010_SED (SPAdes) (version 2) | ecosystem: Environmental > Aquatic > Non-marine Saline and... | reverse complement strand
AGGGAGGATGCGGATGTCGTGCTGCAGGAGGGTGTGGCCAGCTGGTACGGGCCGGGTTTCCACGGACGGCGCACATCCAGCGGAGAGATTTACGATGCCGACGACACCACCGCGGCCCATCGGACGCTGCCGTTCGACACGGTCGTGCGGGTGGTCGACACCGAGACCGAACAGTCCGTCTCAGTACGCATCAATGACCGCGGGCCATATGTGGGGGACCGCATCATCGATCTGTCGCGGGCAGCCGCCGAAGCGCTGGGCATGCTCGAGTCCGGCACGGCGCATGTGCGTCTGGAGTTGGTGGAGGCGGGCGGACCGATACCGGACGATATCAGCCAGAAGCGATACACTATCCAGCTTGGCGAATACAGCGGCCCGTTTTATGCCCACCGGTTTGCCGAAGAGATTGCCCGAAATATTGGCGGGATGAGAGAAGGGGAGACAGATCTGGAGACTGGCGAACAGATAAATGGGGAGATAGAAGAGGAGGCCGGCAGGCAGATAAGCGGGGAGACAGAAAGAGAGTTTGGCGATCAGATGACCGGTGATATCGGCGGGCATGTCCGGGTGGACAGCGTATACCTGTTCCAGCGCTCCCGGTTCATGGTGTATTACGGGCATTACGACAACATCGACAGTGCGCGCGCCGATGCCAGGCGGCTCAGGGAACAGGGATACAGTGGACTTGTGAAGCAGATCAACTGAATGTCCTGAAGCAATCATTGCAGACGCTGGCAGCTGGACTCCGGGTGCAGGCGTATCGTCGGGCGTTGATGTTGCGTTGATGTGGCGTTATTGCGGGCGCTGGCTCAACAGGTCAACATATGCCACTACCTGCGCGAGCCGCGGATATCGATGGCAAAGGCGCCGTGGCCATCCTCCAGTACATAAAGCGGGTTCATCTCCAGTTCGGTTATTTCGGGATGGTTGACGGCGATGTGGCTCATGCGGATGAGGATGTCGGTCACGGCGTTGCGGTCGCGCGGCGGCATGTTGCGCCAGCCGGCGAGTTTGCGTCCGGCTACGGTGGCATCGATGAGGCGGTCGGCTTCGATGGCGTCGAGCGGTGCTACGGCGGTGCAGACGTCGCGATAGAGTTCCACTTCGGTGCCGCCGGTCCCGAACACGACGAGTCCGCCGAACTGGGGATCCTGTTTGATGCCTATGATCACTTCCTGTCCGCCCTTCATCATTTTCTGGACCAGGACGCCCTGCATGTCGGCGCCGGCCTTTTTGGCGATGCCTCCGAATTCCTGCCAGGCAGCGCGTACGTCCTTGTCGCTGTTCAGGTCCAGGCGGATTCCGCCGACATCCGTTTTGTGCGTGATTTTCTTGGAGAGCATCTTCACGGCGACGGGGTAGCCGATTTCGCCGGCGGCCTGCACGGCTTCATCCACCCCGATGGCGGTCTGTTGCGGCGGCAGGGGGATATCGTAGGCGGCAACCAGGCCATGCCAGTCCCCTTCGACGATCAGCTGGGCGGCGTCCGCGGGGATTTCAGGTGGCGGGGTCGTGGTGATTTCCCCGGCCTGCTTCATCGCATCCAGCCAGCTGCGGCGTTTGTCCATGACGGCGAGGATGGATGCGGCCCGTTCGGGGAAAGCGACATTGGGGATGCGGCGTTTGTGCAGCAGCTCCAGGGTTTCTTCGACGTCTTTTTTGCCCATCAGGCAGGTGATCACCGGTTTTTTGTAGAGTGCGGCGCCTTCGCCGATCACTTCGGCCACGCTGGATTGCCGGAACCAGTCCTGCGGTGCCTGGATGACGATGACGGCATCCACGGTCTCGTCCGCCAGCAGCGCATCCAGGGCCAGGGCATAGGTGGACGGGCCCGTGCCGGCGACGATATCGACCGGGTTGTTGACGCTTCCGGCCGAGGGGATGCGTTTTCTGAGCCAGGACTTGGTCCGGTCGGTGAGCGGGGCCACGTCCAGCCCGTATTTCTGCAGGGCGTCGACGGTCAGGATGCCGAAACCGCCGGCGTTGGTGAGGATGGCGACGCGTTTGCCGGCCGGCAGGGGCTGCCATGCCAGGGCGCGCGCCTGATCGAACATCTCCTGCATGTTGTTGACTTGCAGGACACCGGCTTTGCGGAAGGCGGCTTCCCAGGCTTCCATGCTGCCGGAAAGCGCTCCGGTGTGGGAGGTCACGGCATCGGCGCCCTTCTCGGATTGTCCGCCCTTGAGCGCCAGGAAGGGTTTCCGGAGGGATATGTCCTTTGCCACGTGGATGAATTTGCGTCCATCCGCGATGCCCTCGATATACGTTGTGATGACGCCGGTGTTGGGATATCCGGCGACCGCCTGCATGGTTTCCATGGCGGAAACGTCCATCTGGTTGCCCATGGTGGCGATTCGGGAGAAGCCGATGCCCTTGGTCTGGGCCCAGTCCATCACCGAAATGACCACGGCGCCCGACTGCGAGACGAACCCGATATCGCCCCGCTGGGGTGATCCGAGCACGAATGTGGTGTTCAGCGGGGTGTGGGTGTCGATGACGCCGATACAGTTTGGCCCCAGGACGCGGATCCGGTACTCCCGGGCGATCTCCAGCAGCTCTTTTTCCAGGAGGGCGCCCTCCTCGCCGGTCTCGCTGAAACCGCCGCTCTGGATGATCACATGGCGGATTCCCACGTCGCCGCAATCGCGAAGCACGCCCGCCACCCCGGGGGCGGGAATGATGATGATGGCCAGATCTGCCTTCCCGGGCAGATCCTTGACGGAGGGGTAGCAGCGAAGTCCGGCTATCTCCCGGGCCTGCCTGTTTACCGGATAGATTTCGCCTGTGAATCCGTAGCCGATAAGGTTGCGTACGACGTTGTTGCCCATTTTGTTGGGGTCGGAGGAGGCCCCGATGATAGCGATGCGGTCAGGGGAAAAGAAGGGTTCGAGCATGGTTTGCGTGATGAATTGTGACTTTTTGTGGGCCGGACAGCCGCTCCGGGCATCCTGTATTCGTTGATCAGGATAGAAAATTACCATTTTTGTTGTCATTTGCACTGAAAAAAATGATAATGAAGTGCGATTCCTTTTATCTTTGGAATAGCACGGGGCGGCCCTGCTGTCGGATAGTGACTTCCAGACCTTGAACCAAACCATGACTGCCATGATGAGAAGACTCCGCAATGCCACAATCCTTTTGATGCTGGTGGTGCTCACCGGCTCTTGTGCCATACAGAAAAACCCGGTCACCGGGAGTACCCGGCTGCTGGCCTGGAACTGGAACCAGGAGGTTCAGATAGGCCAGGAGGTCGACGTAGAGCTGGTCGCCCAGTATGGCTTGTACGACGATTCCGCGGTGGCGGAATATGTCTACGATCTCGGCAAGGTGATCCTGGCCGAGAGCCACATGCGCCGGGATGATACGGACCGGCAGTTCCGTGAAACCGAGTTCTTTTTCCGGGTACTGGACAGTCCGGTGGTCAATGCGTTTGCGTTGCCCGGAGGCTATGTCTATTTCACGCGCGGACTCCTGGTGCATCTGAACAACGAGGCGCAGCTGGCGGTGGTGGTCGGACACGAGATCGGTCACGTGGCAGCGCGTCACGCCTCGCAGCGGGCCTTCCGCCAGACGCTCGGACAGATAGCGATCATTGGCGGGGCGGTGCTCGGACAGGAGTTCCTTGGCGTGCCCGGCGAGAGCATCCTCAACCTGAGCAGTCAGGCCGCTCAGCTCATCTTCCTGAGCTACAGCCGCGATGCCGAGCGGGAATCGGATCGGCTCGGGGTGGAGTACGCTGCCATGGCGGGATATGCCGCAGAGGATGGCGCCGCCTTTTTCACCAGTCTGAAGCGCATGTCGGAGGCGGCCGGACACGCCATCCCGACCATGCTTTCCAGCCATCCGGATCCCGGCGAGCGGGAGAAGAACATCCCGCGGTTAGCTGCGGAATGGGCGGAAAAAGGGTACAGCCAGGAGATCCGCAATGAGGATCGGTACTTCCAGATGATTGACGGCATGTTGTACGGCGACAATCCCCGGGAGGGTTTTGTGGATAACGGCCAGTTTGTCCACCCCGAACTGGCGTTCCGGTTCCCGGTCCCCGCGCAGTGGCAGCTGATAAACCAGCGCAACGAAGTGATCCTGCTGAGCCCGTCGCAGGATGCGGTCATGATCCTCCGCATTGACGGACAGGCTTCAACGGCGCGCGAATCGGTACAGAACTTTATCGGCCAGGAGGGCATCACCATCAACAGCCAGTCCGAGACCCAGAGCAGCGGGCAGTACACTGCGTACCAGGCGGAAGTCACCATCCCCCAGAGAGAAGGGGACCTGCGTGCGCTGATCTATGCGGTGGAGTATGACGGACGGGTGTACCGTTACATCAATTACACGCTGATCGGCAAGTGGGAGGATTACGTGCTGGCGTTGTACGAAGTGCCGGAGCAGTTCGACCGGCTCACCGACCGGCGTATCCTGGCCATCCAGCCCGTGCGGCTGAATGTGGTGCCTGCACCGCGGGCGGACCGGTTCCGGAACCTGCTGCCCGCAGAGCTTCCGATGGATATCACCCCCGAGGAACTGGCTATTGTCAACCAGGTGGAACTGGATGAGCAGATTCCGGCCGGACGTCTCCTGAAAATCCCGGTTCAGTAAGAAAGCTCGGGTTCGGCAGGCTAAAGCTTCGTCCCAGGTTCGGCAGGATACAGTTGTGTTCCGGGGTGGCCGGTTTGCTGACCGTGCAGGATACGTTTACACCTTCTCGATGACCATCGAGATACCCTGGCCGACGCCGATACACATGGTGCACAGGGCGCGTTTCGCATCGGAGCGCAGCAGCTGGTAGTACGCGGTGGTGACGATGCGCGCCCCGCTGGCCCCGAGCGGATGTCCCAGAGCGATGGCGCCGCCGCACCGGTTCAGGCGGGGATCGAAATCGTCCAGCCCCAGTTCACGAAGGCAGCCCAGTGCCTGCGCGGCAAAGGCTTCGTTGAGCTCGATGAGGTCGAAATCATCGAGGGTGAGGTTCAGGCGCGGAAGCAGTTTTTTGGTGGCGGGCACCGGACCCATGCCCATGATACGCGGCAGGACGCCGGCGGTGGACATGCCCATGATGCGGGCGCGTGGGGTCAGTTTGTGTTTTTTGACGGCTTCTTCGGATGCGAGGATCACGGCGGCGGCTCCGTCGTTGACACCGGAGGCATTGCCGGCGGTCACGGTGCCGTCCTTGCGGGAAACGGGCTTGAGGGTTGCCAGTTTCTCCACGGAACTCAGGCGGGGATGTTCGTCGGTGTCCACCACGACCGGATCGCCCTTGCGTTGCGGGATGGTGACGGGGACGATCTCCTCGGCCAGCCAGCCGTTTTTTTGTGCTTCGGCGGTCTTTTCCTGGCTCCAGTGGGCGAACCGGTCCTGATCCTCCCGGCTGATGCGTAAGTCCTCGGCGATGTTCTCGGCAGTCAGGATGAGCGGCTCGGTGCCGTACATCTCGTCCATTTTCCTGTTGATGAACCGCCAGCCGATAGTGCTGTCGTAGAGGTTGACAGAGCGGGAAAAGGCCTGGGCCGACTTGTCCATGACGAACGGCGCGCGCGACATGCTCTCCACGCCGCCGGCCACGATCAGGTCGGCCTCGCCTGAGCGGATCATGCGCGCTGCATTGCCGATCGCATCCATGCCGGAGCCGCACAGCCGGTTGACGGTCATGCCGGGAATGGATTCGGAAAGTCCGGCCAGCAGCAGCGACATGCGTGCGACGTTGCGGTTGTCCTCACCGGCCTGGTTGGCACAGCCCAGGATCACGTCGTCGACCTCCAGCCAGTTCACATCAGGGTTGCGTTCGACCAGTGATTTGATGGGAAGGGCGCCCAGATCGTCGGCTCGAACCTGGGAAAGTGACCCGCCGTAGCGTCCGACAGGGGTTCGGATGGCATCACAAATATAAACTTCACTCATAGTGTAAAATATTTACTGATAATGGTTTAAAATAAGTCAGGTGATAATGTGTTTATATGCAGGGTAAAAATGCTTTCAGCACCGGATTTCCTGCAGCATCAGAATGTTTTCAGCATAAGAATACTTTCTTCATAAGAATGTTTCCAGCAGATGAACGCTTTCAGTCCTTTTCCGCAGCCATGCCATGCAGGGCTTCCAGTTTCGGTTTGATGTGGCGGAATCCGTTGAGCATGGCTTCCGAAAGCATGTCCACTTCGTTTCGGGTGATGGCCGTGGACAGCATGCAGGTTCCGGTGTTGATCATCATGATGTGCTGCTTCACGTGCATATAGTCCAGGAATTCTTTGAGGACGGCGACTTCCTCTTTGGGCTGGAATGCCTCGCGGTAGCGGGTCGGCGCAGTTTCGCGGAAGTGGATCCGCAACATGGATCCGGCGCCGGTCAGCGACACGGGGATTCCGGCTTCTTTGGCGGAGTCCATGATCTGTTGGCGGGCAATATCGGTGAGTGCGTTCAGGTTGTTGACGGTCTCGCGGTCGAACAGTTCCATGGCCAGACGACCGGCGGTCATGGTGACCGGGTTGGCCGAGAACGTTCCGGAGTGTGGGAAGAGGATGCGCTGTTCACGCGGATCCAGCACCTTCATGATTTCGGTGCGCCCGGCGAGTCCGCCCACGGGAAATCCTCCGCCGATGATCTTTCCGATGGAGGTCAGGTCCGGCTTCACCGAGAAGTTTTCCTGGGCTCCGCCATAGTTCACGCGCAGCGTAACTACCTCGTCGAATGCCAGCAGGGCACCGTTCTTGCGTGTCCAGGCGTAGAGCGCATCCACATACGAAGTATCCGCTTCAAAGAGGCCGATGCGGTGGGCTACCGGGTCGATGATGACGCAGGCGATCTGGTCGGCGTATTTGTCGAGCAGCGCCAGGGTGCGCTCGGTGTCGTTGTACGGGAAAATGACCACACTGTCCATGACGCCCTGCGGGGTGGCGTTGACCAGGGGCACGCGGTTTGGTTCGTCGATGTCGCCCCAGTTGGACGGGTTGGCGGTCTGGCTGACCTCTGCGAAGTCGTAGGTGCCGTGATAGGAGCCTTCGGCCTTGGCGATCATGGGACGTCCGGTGTAGGCCCGGGCGGCTTTGATGAGCGCCATGACGGCTTCGGTGCCCGAGTTGACGAACCGGATGCGCTCGAACGACGGCACCCGGTCGTGCAGCAGCTGGGCGAAAGACACTTCGGACTCGGTGGCCATGGTGTAGGCCGTTCCGCGCATGAGCTGCTCCACGACGGCACTGACGATGGCCGGATGGGCGTGGCCGTGGATGAGCGAGGCCATGTTGTTGGCGAAGTCGATGTGCTCGACCCCGTCGATGTCCGTGACATAGCATCCCGAAGCGTGGGAGGCATAAAAAGGGTGGGGCCTGCGGAACACGGTGTTGCGGCTCACACCGCCGGTAATGACACCGCAAGCCTGTCTGTATATCTCTTCACCGCTACGTTTGTCCTTGAAGGGTCCGGCAGCAAGCATGTCTGTAATGTTTTAAGGGTGGATCATGGCGAGCCATGGATGGAACATGGGATAAATGATGGAGTGGATGATGGCAGTGCATCCACGGCTTGTCAGGAATACTGTTTGAGTTGCGGTTCGGTGCGTTCCTGCACGTATTCGAAGGTGACTCCGGGAGCCAGTTCACGCACGTAGAGGCCATCCTTCTTTACATCGATCACGGCCAGGTCGGTGTAGACGGTGTCGACCACTTGCCTGCCTGTGAGCGGATAGGTGCAGTTGTTTACGATTTTCGGTTCGCCGGTCTTGGTGGTGTGCCGGCTGATGACGAATATTTTGATGTCGCCCGCCACCAGGTCCATGGCACCGCCCACGGCGGGAATGGCACCGGGCGCGCCGGTCGACCAGTTGGCCAGATCGCCGTTTTCGGCCACCTGAAAGGCGCCGAGCACGCAGATATCGATGTGGTTGCCGCGGATCATCGTGAAACTGTCGGCGTGGTGGAAGTAGCAGGCGCCGGGGATGGCGGTCACGTACTTCTTGCCGGCGTTGATCAGTTCGGGATCCTCCCGGCCCTCTTCGGGAGTAGGACCCATACCCAGCAAGCCGTTTTCGGTGTGGTAAATCACTTCGCGTCCCTCCGGCACATGTCCGGCCACCAGTTCCGGCATGCCGATGCCCAGATTCACATATGATCCGTCGGGGATATCGATGGCCACGTTGCGGGCCATGTCACTGACGTTCCAGCCGATTTTTTCCTCTTTGCTCACCATGGGTACCTCCTGTCTTCTGCTACGAGTTTCGATTCCTCAGCCGGGTCGCTGACCTCGACCACCTTGCTCACGAAGATGCCGGGTGTGACGACCGCCTCGGGATCCAGTTCGCCCAGTTCCACGATCTGTTTCGTCTGGACTATCGCGGTTTCGGCGGCCATGCACATGATGGGCGCGAAATTGCGTGCCGTCTTGCTGTAGACCAGGTTGCCGTAGCGGTCAGCCGCCCTGCACTTGACCAGGGCGAAGTCGGAGCGGATGGTCCGCTCCATCACATAACTCTGGCCGTCGAATTCGCGGGTCTCCTTGCCTTCGGCCAGCGGTGTTCCCACGGCGGTGGGGGTGTAGAAGGCGGGGATGCCGGCGCCGCCGGAACGGATGCGCTCGGCCAGGGTACCTTGCGGCACCAGTTCCAGTTCTATTTCGCCATTTTGGTACAGTTCGGGAAATACTTTTGAGTTGGCGGTACGCGGAAAGGAGCAGATCATCTTTTTGACCCGGCGGTGGGCGATCAGTGCGGCAAGGCCGACATGGCCGCTTCCCGTGTTGTTACTGATGACCGTCAGGTCCTTTGCGCCCTGATCGATCAGGGCATGTATAAGTTCGATGGGGCTCCCTGCTTCACCAAACCCGCCGATCATTACCACGGCTCCATCAAAAATATCCGCAACTGCTTCAGCCGGTGATGCAACAATTTTGTTTATCATCTGTCTAAATCAATTTAGATTCATAAGGTCAGGATGAACTCACATGACAGGATGTAAATTTGACCCTGTGTGTCAGTCGGAGGCTGCCATGTTCGGTTCATCTGTAAGGAATACCTTTTTTTGTGAGGGGATTGTTGTGTATGTGTGGAATATTACTGTATGTGGAATGTTATTGCGTATGAAATGTTACTGTTCGTCGAGCTTTTTCTGAAGGTTCCGCTCCAGGGCCTGTTCGATCACTTCGAGCTCGTCTTCGTAGAAATATTGGTCCGTGTCGTACGGCTTCAGTTTTTCAATAGTGTTCTCTTCCTCATCGTATTTGGCCAGGAAGACGCGGTCCATCCACTCCATGTTCCGGCTCTCGTTGAACTTGAGCACGAACACTTTCTCGCCTTTCAGCTCGGCGGTGCCGATCAGCGACACTTTGCCGGCCGATGAGGTCATGGTGATGTAGCGTGACGGACGGTTGATGGATGGCAGCGTGCGGTAGACTTTGTTGAAGATCTTCTCGATGTCCGCCAGCGGTGCGGTGAAGTAGTGGTGCTCGCCGGTGGGACGTGCGCAGTACATCGAGTGGAACCCGACGCCGAGGATGCCCAGGGCCAGCCCCAGATCGATCCAGTTCTGCGCGGACTTGTCCACATCCACCTTGCCCTGCCCGTCTTTGAACAGGCTGATATGGTTCATGATGGGACTCTGGCTGCGGATGGTCACGCCGTTTGCCCGCAGGCGGCGGATGGCGGCGATGGTGGACGGGTTGAGCACCTCGCGCGGGGTGGAGAAGTGGGCCATCCAGACGACCTGGATGCCGTTGTCGTACAGTGTGCGGAAAATCTCCAGGTACGGGTCGTAATCGCTGCTCAGGATCATTTCCGGGTGGAAGGTGAGCGCGCGTGAGCCCAGACGCAGGTTTTTGATGTGCATCAGCTCGTCGTCCTCAATCAGCGGCATCACATATTCGGCCAGGCGCTTGTGCGGGATGTAGCCGGCGTCGCCGCCCGTGACCAGCATGTCGGTCACCTCCTTGTGCTTTTTGAGGTACTGGTGGACCTGGTCGATGTCGTCCTGGACAAACATGTCCTCGTCGCCGCGCACCTGTGCGTGCCGGAAGCAGTAGGTGCAGAAGGCGAAGCAGCTCTGCGTGGTCTTGTCGAAGACCAGGTGGCAGGGGGGATATTTGTGCTGGCCGCCGCGCAGGATCTCCAGGTCGCCGTCCTCGCTTTCGTACCACGGCTTGTTGAGCAGCTGCTTGCCGTCGTGCGGGTTGATGCGCTGCTGGTGTTCGCGGACCACCAGCTGACGCTCCTCTTCGGTTTCGGCTTTCAGATAGGCTTTGACCACATCCTCCCGGATCATTCCGGGCTGCGGGATCACCAGCTGGAACAGGGGATCCTTGTGGGGATCGTCCCAGTCGATTTTGTTGAGCACGTGCTTGGTGGCCAGGAAGCGGTAGACGTCGATAAAGAGTTCGCGCTCCTTGATATGGCCGATGTCGATGCCGTGGGCTTCCAGGATGGCGACGATTTCGCGGAAGCCTTTCATGCCGGAGTAATGCTGCTTGCCGGTGAACATGAATTCCTTGGTATCCAGGATTCCCGAATGCTGCGGGAATGAGGAATGCAGGCGGGTGAGTACGCCGGCGGGCATCAGGTTTTCCTTTTCGATGATGGAGCGGGTGTCGTCGGAGTAGTGGTAACGGTCCATGATCATGGCGATGTCCGCCTTGTCGACGATCCGTTTCTCCGTGGCTGCCGTGCTTTGTTTGCTGCTGTCTGCGACCAGGGTTTGTGCGTTTGGTTCGGCCATGGCTTTTTCCGGAATGGGTAAGGGTTGTTCTAAAAGGTAAGGATAGTCCTTATTGTAAATATCGTATGAAAAAAAGCGCTTTTTTTGGGTTTTTATAAGGTTTTGCTACGTTTTTTTCTGGTGGATGGTGTCCCACATTACCGTAACGGGCCGAACCGGAAAAACGGACGCATTTTTAAATAAATTATCGCGCCGGTGTTTACGGGGAACACTTTGGGGGACCGTGCGGTAGAAATCATCCCTGCAGCAGTAATCATCCCTGCAACTGTAATATCTTGTCAATAATCACAAAATGGAATCAATTCCAAATATAGTTAAGCGCAAGTTCAAAGGAAATTTAAAAACTACGATTGGCGGATGTTTTTTTATGGATGTGGAATGGTGCCCGGAACGGTTTCAGAAAGACCAGGTGATCCCGAACGGCAGGAAGTTGATCCATGCGAAGTTGTAGACCTGGTCGACGTCGGCGCCGCCTTCGAGGATGCGGTAGCCGAAATAGAGGGTTATTTTTTCGGGCATCTGGTAATTAAGGGTTAGGGCGGCGTCGGTGGCGCGGCCTTGCGGACCGGCGAGGGTTTCGGCGTCCAGCTGCAGGGAAAGGCGGTGGAAGAGTGTGCGGGAAGCGTACAGGTGGACCAGCGGGACGAACCCAAGGTCGGTGTCGCGGTCGGTCAGTTCGTTCTGTTCCAGCTGCACTTTGGCATCGCGTATGAGTCCTGCCAGTCCGGCGCCCAATTCCCAGGGTCCGCGGTCGTAGAAGGTATACCGGTAGGTCAGGCGGTAGGTGTTGAAGCGGTAGGTGCCCTTTATGGGCTGGTCCGGCGAGAATTCAGAGTCGGCGAAGGTGATTGCGCCGTCGGTGTCAATGCTGCCGGTTCCGCTTTTTGTAATCGGCGCAAACAAAATGCGTACGGTGTGCCGCTCCAGAAACTGCATGGAGACACGAAAGCGGAAGTAGATTTCCGGGTCTTTGCCGATGAGGTCGATCATGTCGAACCGGGTGCCCCCCTCGTTGGGGATGCGCACGTCGTTACGGCTGAACCACAATCCACCCGTTTCTGCTTCAAGCGTGAAGGTCTGTGCCCTGGTGTGGGATACGGCGGTGAGAACGAGGAGTATGATCAGGGTTGATAATCGAAATGTGTTCATATGGAGGGGATTTGAGGGGCTTTTGGAAATAAGATATGATTGCATATTTCTTTTGTAAACATTCGTCATGGCAGTAACGTTGTGCGGTCATGGGAGTGACGTTTGGTGGTCACGGGAGTAACGTTGTGCGGTCATGGGAGTGACGTTTGGTGGTCAT